>Ga0118677_10011919_pt1 | contig 12890 bp, 13 predicted proteins | sample AliMusrvi5mmetaG_FD_86154 | JGI IMG/M metagenome (GOLD analysis project Ga0118677, IMG submission 86154)
TTTCTGGATACTCGCCGACCGGAGAAGGAGAAGTTGCTCTTGGCGCCATGGAGTTTGCAATGAATGATTCAGAGGGAACGTGGGCACGTTTTCTCTCGAGCTTGGCAATTCATGAGGCTGGCATGTCACGATTCGAAGATTTCAAGGCAAAAGAAGCAACACTCTCTCGTCCAGGTGCAGCGGATCTCCTCGGAGAAGCATTTGAACGCGGCAACCTATGCACCAGTGACTTTTCGAGGATCGACCACCTCTCCATGGCCACGTGGACCATGGAGGAAGTCCGGGAATACTTTGGAGTTGTCCCGCTCGCCGGAGGCGACTGGCTTCGCTCCTGACCACCTCTTCTGAGGATTAGGGCATATCCGTTCGGCAAGTTTGCTGTGAAACAGCGGTTTAGAAATCGCTGATTCCACCGGCATTGGATGCTTCACGGCTGTGGGTGAAGAGGCAAGGAGGGAAGAAGTCAGTCATCTGCTCTCAAGCCGGCAACTCACAACGCTGTTCAAGAAGATGAAGTCGAACAAGTACTGCCGAAATTCTGATGCGATTCTTTGCAAAAAGGCGATAGCAAAAATCGTTGACCGCCCGGAGTGGAGCAATGGTATTGAGTGCCAGCACGGTTCGGCCACATACGCCTACGTAACCGGGCACGTTCGCTAGAGCTACCGCAACTGCATCGGAATGCAGTGAAATCTCACCATTCGTGTCACGCGTTATCACTGTCTCAGAGAAAGGAAGGTCTTCGATCTCGGGCCACCTGCAACTCGATGAAGGTATGCAGACAATGTTTCCATCACGATCTCGTCTCTGCAGCCATCGTACGCATGCGACGCAAATCCCGCAGTCGCCATCGAAAACTACTTCGATCGGTGTGTGGGATCTCATCTCTCTAGTTTACGCCGAACATTCGATTTCTATGTCTTTCGTGCTCAGAGTTCATGGAATCGAGAATCGTAGATTCGGGCGGTCTCGACCTTCTCAAAGACCCGAGAGGATAATTCAATTCGCTATCCTGAATCCATGAGCAGCGCTCGAGTACCCGGAGGAGTAGTTCATACACTTCCGAAAGACTTGCGTGTCGCGCTTCTTTCCAATCCCCTCGCAATGACTGCCTGGAAGGACATCACAGCCTTAGCCCGTAATGAATTCATTTGTTGGGTTGAAGATGCCAAGCAAGAAGCGACACGCATTCGACGAATTCGACGCACGCAAGAAGAACTCGAAGAAGGGCAACGCCGGCCATGTTGTTGGCCAGGCTGCAAACATCGATCAACCAAATCCAGGAGTTAGTGCGTATCCAGCACTGAGAGTGAGCTCTTAAGGGATGGCACCCTTCTCATCAGGACATTGAATCTGCGCTCGCGTAGACTTTGAGAACTATCAGCGATCTCAATTTCATTGCATACGTCATGGGGGCAAAGTGGATTCAGAACACACACATCGTTCATTTTCACGGAGGAATCTTTTCCAAATCGGAGCAGTTGCAGCAGGTGGGTTAGTTGCCGGGAACGTCGTTGCTGCGTGCTCGTCGAGTGCGCAAGATGTAGCTGCTAGTTCAACGACGACAACGATGGCTGTCAATAACCCCCAAGACGCTCTCGCTCGCTTGATGGCGGGAAATGCACGCTTTGTTTCTGGGGAAGTATTGAGTCAGGGACAAGATGCCACGCGTCGAGCTGCCGTTTCCGATACACAGACACCGTACGCCGTGATACTGAGCTGTTCCGACTCTCGTGTCGCTCCAGAGATTGTGTTCGATGATGGAATCGGTGATCTCTTTATTGCACGCGTTGCGGGGAATACTGCGACAACGCCAATCGTCCAAGGAACGATCGAATACGCAATCTCCTCCTTGGGCTCGGTCTTGATCATGGTCTTAGGACACGAAAACTGCGGTGCGGTTAAAGCCGCGTTGGGCTCTGTTCATGGGGATCCACCACCGCCTGGACAGATTGGCGCATTTGTCGAACCCATCATTCCCGCTGCGCAATCCGTTCAGTCACTTCCGAGTGATCAGCAGTTGAACGCTGCTATTCAGCAAAACGCACGAAATCAGTGTGCTCTGCTGAAGAGTCTGCAGCCAATTATTGCCCCAGAGATCAGCTCTGGGAAAGTGAACGTGGTCGCCGCAGAATACGAACTTGTTTCAGGAAAAGTACTTCTGTTGAACTAAGTCATCTGTGCGAATTTCCTTCACGTAGGTGTCTTCAATTGGAGCTCAAAACGGAAACCATGAGCGCACCTCAGTTGATAGGTGCCTCACCTTTCACTCCAAACGTTTCTTGCCTCCATTGCCTGGCGCCCTAGAGATCTAACGCCGGGTAATCACTGCTCTGGGGCCCTTGAAGGAAGTACCCATAGAAATCTTCTATTCAGAGAAGAATCACACTCCCATCAGGCGTGTGAGGGTACTATTTCTGGCGAAGCATCCATAGGTAGACGAAAGGTGAATTTGATGACTGTTGGAAAAGTCAGAAATCCATGGGCCGTGATTATTTTTTCAATCATCACGCTCGGTATTTATTGGTTGTATTGGAACTACGCAACATTTAGTGAGATCAAGAAATTCAATGATTCAGGAATTGGTGGAGGACTTGGATTAGTTCTTGCCATCTTCCTTGGCTTCTTGAACTGGTTCTTGCTTCCATCCGGAATCAAGGCGATGTACGAAACACAAGGTGAAGAAGCGCCAGTGAGTGGAATTTGGGGACTTATTAACCTCATCCCATTGATCGGATTCATCATCTGGACAATCAAGGTCCAAGGTGCAATGAACAACATGTGGAAATCAAAAAGCTAAGAACTCATTCAATGAGTACGCAATGCCCTGGCTCCTTTGCGGGGCCAGGGCATTGTTCGTTCTTGGGCTCATCGCAGCGAAGTGTTCGCTGAGTCAGCAAGTCCTTCGAGCACATAGCCACGAATGTGTTGCCAATCCCGGCTCGCCCATCAGTTTTTCATTGATTCAAGTACAATTGCTCTATGACACAAGCCCCACTTGAATCGACGCCAACTCCAATTTCCAATACCGTGGGCCAACTAACGCTAGTTGCGGTCACTCTCGGTGGACTCTCAATTCTTTTAGCGGCCTTTGTTGTTTGGGGGATCATCGCGCTCCCACTCGGGATCGCGAGCACCGTGCTGGCTCTCATTGTTCGAAGTCGAATCACACGTTCAGGCCAGGCCATGCCTCAGCTCGCCACCATTGCGCTTGTCCTTGGACCAGTTGGGACTGCATTGGCTGCTGCAGCCATTCTTGCCGTTGCGCTTGGTCTGCCATTTCTTGGAGGCACTATTTCGAACTCTGCGGACACCGTTCAAAAGTATGTTCAAACAGACCTCACTACGGTGAACAATGATTTAACAAAGAGAATGGATCAGATCAATAAAACCCAAGCACTTTTCCAGCAAGATGTGGCGACCATCAATACCGATACGTCGAAGCGCTTTGATCAACTCAGCCAGAGCCTCGCAAATGGTGACCAGGCTCTTGCGTCGTTACGCTCAGACACCAGCGACCTCCGCACTAGTCTCAGCACCGATATTCGCTCATTACAAGATTCAACCGGCGCGCTCACGAAGTCGGTCAGTGATCTCGATAAGCAAGTGACAGCAATTCAGAGCCAAGTGGACTACCTCTGCGCACATTCAACCCCTCGATGTCCCTAAACCGTCACTTCGCAGCCTCTCGCCTCCAGATTCGGCAATGTCGTTCCTCTTGAGTGGTCAAAGCCGCAGAACAGGCCTACGCTAGAGACAAAGGAGGAAACCATGCCAGAGATTCTTGAAACTCAAAAAGTAACCCTCGCCCAACCGCCGACCTTTGATTCTTTCGAGGACGAACGTCAATATCGAAAAGAGCGCCTCGCCGGAGCGTTGCGAATCTTTGGCCGCCTCGGATTTGGAGAAGGTGTCGCCGGCCACATCACTGCTCGGGATCCTGAGCGAACTGACCATTTTTGGGTCAACCCATTTGCAATGAGTTTCCGCCAAATCAGCGTCTCTGACCTTATTTTGGTCAACCATGCCGGTGAAGTCGTTGAGGGGAATGGAGTTGTCAACAGAGCTGCATTCGTCATCCATGCAGCAGTCCATCAAGCTCGACCCGACGTCATTGCCGCTGCCCATGCACATTCTCTCTACGGAAAAGCACTGTCGTCACTGGGTCGAAAAATTGATCCGATTACTCAAGATGCCTGTGCGTTCTACGAAGACCACGTCGTCGTCAGTGAGTACGGCGGCAAGATCGTCCTCGACGAAGAGGCTGGAAAAGCCTTGGCCGCAGGCCTCGGTCCCCACAAGGCCGCCATTCATCAAAACCACGGACTCTTTACTGTTGGACAAAGCGTTGAAGAAGCAGCCTGGTGGTTCATCACGATGGAGCGATCCGCGCAGGCCCAACTCATTGCGGAAGCTGCGGGGACCCCACTCCACATCAATCATGAAGATGCGAGTTACACCAGAGATAATCTCGGCTTCCCCCTCGCGGGCTGGTTCTCTTTCCAGCCCCTCTGGGATGAGATCGTTGCCAGTGATCCTGATCTCTTTGACTAGGGACCTGCGACCCTCGTTACCTTGTGTTGAGAACGTCTTGATCTTCAGGTGATTGAAATCGGCGTTCAATGTTCCCGAATCGCCAAACTGCCATCGCGATCGCCCATGTTGCGAGAAAGAGACCCACGATCACAAAGCCAGCTTTGTTGATGTCGAAGGATCCAAGAAAGTGAAAGAGGGTCCCATGAAGGTTCAGTTGATCCCCTAAGAGACCGCCGAGTTCGATTGTGCCGATCACCACAGCGACCCCTACAGAGAGTCCGGTAATGATCAAGTTGTAGTAGATCTTGCGAACTGGATTTGAAAATGCCCAGTGGTAGGCGAAGTTCATGAAACAGCCGTCCAAGGTGTCCAACAGACTCATTCCTCCGGCAAAAAGGAGGGGAAGGCTGAGCATGGCCCAAAAAGGTAGACCGCTTGCGACCGCACTTCCTGAAAGGACCAGCAGTCCAATCTCAGTGGCGGTGTCGAAGCCCAATCCGAAGAGGATCCCAAGGGGGTACATCTTCCAGGGTTCATCCACTCGACGAGCGACGGGGAAGAAAAGCCGATTCATGAAACCACGTTGTTCGAGTTGCCGCTCAATCTCTGCGTCACTGTGGGTGCCAGTTCGAATCGCACCAAAGGCGCGAACAATAGAAACCAGGATCACAATATTGATGGCGGCAATCAGATAGAGGAAGATCCCAGAGATCGAAGTACCAATCAGCCCCGTGACATGATGAAGACTCGAGTTTGGGTTCGAAACTCCTGATCCAAGACTTTTTAGTCCAAAGCCTAAGAGAACAGTGAGCGCAAAGACCACGCTCGAATGTCCTAACGAAAAGAAGAATCCAACACTCAGTGGACGCTTCCCCTCCGCCATGAGTTTGCGAGTCGTGTTGTCAATGGCAGCGATGTGGTCCGCATCAAAGGCATGTCGCATTCCGAGCGTGAGGGCAAGGAGTGCGGTCCCCCATCCAAAGACTTCGCCCTTCTTGATCTCGTAGTGGTGCTGCGACGCCACCACGACGAGCATGGTTCCGCTCGCGAGGAGTCCAATAACAACGGCACCCATCAAAACGAGGCGAACACGCTCTGAGGAAGTCAGAGAACCCGTGCCTGGAGCTATTCGATCACGACCAGCCTGGGGTGGGGCCAAAAGTGCCATAGTTGCAACTTAGTTGCAAGAACAACTCCTCAGCAACAGGATTCCCGGCACCAGCCCTCGAAGCGCTTCCCCAGAAGAGCGGGCGGTTTTGCCGGTGTAGCATGAGGAGCCGTCCCGGAGCCCTCAAAAGCTTCGGTGTGGAATGTAGCGAGGACCTGTGGTGCAGTCTGGAGTGCACGCCGCCCTGTCAAGGCGGAGGTCGCGAGTTCAAATCTCGTCAGGTCCGCTCGAAGTATGCCGGCTCTACCGGTATGCCTCGGGGAGGTCGGGTAGCTCAGTTGGCAGAGCGCGCGCCTGAAAAGCGTGAGGTCACCGGATCGACGCCGGTCCCGACCACCAAGTGTGGTTCCCCTTCTTGAGGGTGAACCCTGCCCCGACGACCTAGAGCGGGTCGCTCCAACGAGCAGATTTCACCATTGTCTTGAGTTTTGGTGAGAGCGCACCCGCTCGCTGGAGAGTGCAGCAGCCAGCGTCGCTGCATTCACGGCGCGCTCAAGGAACGTCAGATCTCCAAGTTCATCCCTTGAGAGTCCGTCCGCTGTCCATCAAGAGAGAAACTCTCCAGCAAAAATATCTCCAGCTCCAATTGAATCAACGACGGCTTCCACTTCGACAGGAGGACGAAAGGGATCGTCCTTTGTGTGAACCGCTATTCCATTCGGACCATCAGTGACGAGCGCAACACTGACACTCATCTTTAAAAAGGCGCTGATGGCATCAAGGGTCTTCGGGACGATGAAATCCAGATCTTCTTGATGACCCCCCAGGATGTCAGTCATGGGGAGGATCTGCAACATCAAACACAACTGTTGTGTTCTCCACGTGGAACCAATATCTGGCTTGACGCTGGTCATCGATTTCCACCACGGCTCATGCCGACGGGGAATCATTCGGCTAGGGGAAGACGAGTTTGCGCCGTCTTTTTTTGAGTTTCTTGGCCAAGATTCCGCCAAACGGATTAGCGGAGATTCTTCCAAGGAGCCAGACGTCGCTCCCCCAAGCGACCCCTAGCCCGAGGGGTCGTGAAGGTCCCCCGGACTTGGAAAAACCGAACAGTCGTCGTCGACAATCAAATCCATCAAAGCTTCTCCGACAACAATGACCATCGATTCCCGCGACGCGATTAGGGATACTCCCTTTCCTAACAGCCGATTCTGGCCCAAGCAGTCCGCCCCAGCGATCCGCGATCAAACGACATCAGGAGATCGCCACAACTCGAACGCGAACAAGCACCGATTCTCGCGAACCGGTGCTTGTTCAAAGCTTTCAGCTATTCGGGATTAGTTGTTGTTTTGGTTGTTATTCCCACAGTTGGTGTCCGCTGGCTTCGATGGCCACACGCAAACATTCAAATACACGGTCGATCCGCCAGATCCCGCTTCGACCGCTGCATAACTTGAACCCTTGGTTGCGCTGAGACCACCGCCGCCGTACTGCGAGTTTGCTCCACCGCCGCCGCTACTCGTCACGGTCCAGCCGTTCTGGGTCATTCCGGTCTGGCAGACCGAGAGAAGGTCAGAATATTTCGCCGTGGTCACGCTGTAGTCCGTCTCGGTTCCGCCAGAACCGATCGCCTTGGTCCCTGTCTGCGTTGCCGCAACATTGGTTGGTGGACAATAAGGAGTCAAGCTCGTCGTTGACGCCGCAGGACTGGTAGTCGAACTCATTGCGCCTGTTGTTGCAGTCGTTGGCTTCATCGTTGTGGAAGTTGATGAGCTGCTACCGCTGCTACAAGCCGCAAAAAGGACAGCAGCGACCGCTACTGACCCGAGCGCAGTGGCTGTTCGTCGAATGGATACCATGCATTGCTCCTTTTTTTCGTTCTTTGATTTTCTAGGACGTTACTACTCTTATTTTTGCCCTGCTTCAAGAGCGAGGAAAATCCTAGCCGGACGGCATGAACTGTGTGCTTTCCATACCTACGGACACCCAAGTCCCGCCAGGGTGGCGCACTCTTGGCAAAGGTGTGCTGGCCCATCGGGCGCATCCCACCTTCGCGCCAGAGGGGATCCACACCCTTGGCATGGCGCAGGACCCACAGTGCCATCCTCTTTGTTGCGCGCACCTTGGTTTTCAGACTCAACAGTCATGTTTTCATCCTACTCATGAGCTCTTGCTGGCACGTGGCGAGCACTAGCAAGAACGACATCAGCCCCACGCCAAGGGCATGGGGCTGATGAGGGACTCCTTGAGCTGTGGAAACACAGCAACCACTTAGTTGTTGTTCTGATTGTTATTTTGGTTGTTGTTCTGATTGTTGTTGTTTTGGTTGTTGTTCTGATTGTTGTTGTTGTCGTTGTTTCCGTCGTTATTGTTATCGCCACAGTGTTGTGGTGTGGTCGTTGGGTTCACGCAAACATTTACGTACGTGGTCCCGCCGTTACTACCAGCTTCCACTGCTGCATGGTTCGTGCTTGAGGTCGCCGTGACACCTGCGCCACCGGCATTTCCCCAACCGCCACCGCCTGCGCTATTTACCGTCCAACCATTGCTCTTGAACGACGCAGTACATGCGGCAATAACCGCTTGATAGGTATCGCTCGTGGTGTAGTCAGTCTGTGTGGTTCCACCGCTGAGAGTCTTTGAGCCAGTTTTCGTGGCCGACGTACTTGGACAGACAACGGCACCAAGTGACGCTCCTGAGGCAGGGGCAGTCGTTGCTGAAGAGGCGGATGTCGTCGCTGTTCCACCTGAACTTGCCGCAGTCGTGTCACTCGAAGAGCTACTTCCACTGCTGCATGCTGCAAAAAGGAGTGCTGCGCTTGCCACTGACGCCACTCCGACCAATGATCGTCGTACTGAATTCATTTGATTTCTCCGTTTTTTGTAGATCTTCCGAATAGATGCCACGATAGCAGTCACTGTGTGCAACGTCTCCTCCACTGGGTTACCCCTGCAGTTCTTTCACGAGCCTATTAATGAGCCGCTGTTCATATCGAACCCACGCCTCATGTTGCCAGGGAGACAACAGGGGTTCGCGGAGTCGATCGATGAGGATCGCTTTGTCGTGGAGTCCATCGGCAAGGTGCTCAAAAGCTTGCTCACGAATTGACCACAGATCACACTGAGCGAGTTCGCTCTTGAAGACTAAGTCATTGCCATTCCGAGAGATTCTCCATGCGTCTGGGCCAAGTGCCTTTCGAAGTTGCCATGTCATGGTGGCGATACTTCGTTGGAGCCGGCTCGTCGGGGCCTCTGGCCAAAGTCGCTCTCCGAGTTCATCAATATTGAGTTGGTTTGTTGGCGCGAGTGCAAGAGAAAACAGGGCTTGGGCCGCATGGCGCGTCGGGAAGGAGACCGCTGTGCCGTCGACTTGTACTTCTGGGTTCCCAAGTGCCCGAAGCGTCAGCATTTCCTCTCTCCTTCCTTGTCAGAATGTGGCCTCACCTGCCGGCCCCCTCAGTCACGGAAGTATTTCAGGGGGCTGTAACGCCTGGAATCCTTCATTTCCCAAGCCACGCTGACTGATACCGCCACGAAAGGACTCGCCGAAGGCGTATCGCCTCTACGATAAGAAATTCAAGGAAAAGGACGAAGAAGAGATGAGCGAACTCGGTTACCAGGCATTCGATGCTGACAATCACTACTACGAGGCGATTGATGCCTTTACTCGGTATCTCGACCCAGCGATGGGGCCGCGTTGCGTCGAGTGGGCAGAAGTCAATGGACGGCGCTACCACGTTGTGGGCGGACAACTCAGCCGAGCAGTTACCAATCCAACCTTTGATCCCATTGCTCCCCCGGGGGCTATGCACGACTACTTCCGCGGGAATCCAGAGCGACGTAATCCGCTCGAGTTTTTGAAAACCCGAGAAGCTATTCGTCCGGCCTATCGGGACCGATCAGCTCGAGTAGCCACCTTGGACCACTTTGATCTCGAATCAATTTGGCTGTTTCCAACCCTTGGAATGCTCTACGAGGAGTTGCTCAAAAATGACCCTGAGGCAGTCTCGACGACCTTTGAAGCCTTTAACCGCTGGCTCGATGACGACTGGGGATTCGATCGCGGCGACAATCGTATTTTTGCTGCCCCCTACCTCTCATTGGCCGATGTTGACTGGGCGTGCAAAGAGCTTGACTGGGCACTCGACAAGGGAGCTCGAGTGATTGTCATGCGTGCCGCTGCTCCCACCACTTCGACCGGCCAATGTTCACCCTTTGATGAGCGCTTTGATCGATTTTGGGCTCGTCTGAATGAGACTGGCACCCCAGTCGTCATTCACGCTGGCGATTCTGGATGGGGTTCGAACGGTTACGCCGAGGATGGTTTTGGTGCCACCTTTGGTGGAGGGTGGAAACCTTCGATCAAGAGCTTCGCCATCGAACGCGCAGCGAATGACTTCATTATGTCGAGCATCTTTGAAAAGATGTTCGACCGCTTCCCAAATCTTCGTATGGCGTCTATTGAAAACGGATCAACATTTCTTCCCGACCTCGTCAAGAAACTCAAATCGACTGATCACAAAATGCCCGGCTACTTCAGCCAAGACCCACTGTTGAGTCTCCAACAGAACTGGTGGATCAACCCATTCTGGGAAGATGATGTCGATGAGGTGGTCTCAATCATGGGGGCTGACCGTGTGCTCTTTGGTTCTGATTGGCCACACATCGAGGGCATGCCTGAGCCTCTTGACTACGTTTCAGAATTGGCGAAGTTGACCGAAGCCGAGCGCCGACGGGTCATGCGCGACAACGCGGTTGAACTCAACTCCCCTCGGCCCCTTTAGACAATCATGGTGGCGCTTCCTCTCGCTATCCACGGGGGTTACCCCACAGAGCACGCGGAAACTCCCTGGCCACGAGAACACTTTGAACAAGGACTGACGCCTCCTGGGGTCGATCTTGAGCCACTCTTTGAGGAACTCTTTGTTGAGCAGAGCCCTCTTGGAACGACTCATGCAGCATTGATTGTCCATCAAGGAAAGATTGTCGCCGAGCGTTACAACGGGGCGCTCGGGTCTTTTGTTGGCGAGCCAACTCCAGTTGAGCCCGCCACGCCCCTCCTGAGTTGGTCGATGGCAAAAACAATGATTGGTGTCGTCGTTGGGATGCTGGTTACCGACGGCCTCCTTGACCTCGATGCACCAGCCGCCGTGCCCGAGTGGAGCAGCCCCGGTGACCCAAGGGGGGCCATCACCTTGCGCAATCTCATGGAGATGCGCGACGGACTCGATTTTGCCGAGGAGTACAGCGATACCGAGGCGAGTGACGTCATCGAGATGCTTTATGGATCTGGCCAAGGTGACATGGCGCACTTTGCAGCAGATCGAGAACTCGCAGCCACCCCAGGGACTCGCTACAACTACTCGTCAGGAACAACAAATATCATTTCTCGACTTTGCGGCGACGTCCTCGGCGGCCAGGACGCCATGGCGGAGTTCCTTGCTACTCGGCTCTTTGGGCCACTCTCAATGAGGAATACCACACCAAGCTTCGATGATGCCGGGACCTTTATTGCGTCATCGTTCGTTCACGCAACCGCACAAGACTTCGCCCGTTTTGGATTACTCCTCTGTCGAGGCGGAGTGGCGGACGGTGCTCGACTGGTGCCGGAGTCTTGGGTTGATATGTTTCGAACTCCTGTATCAATTGATGACGATGATCGCTTTTACTATTCGGCGCAGTGCTGGGTGGTCGGCGATGACCTTGGAACGTTCTGGGCGTCTGGCTTTGAAGGCCAAATGATTTCAGTGTGCCCACCACTCGATCTCGTGGTGGTTCGTCTTGGTCAAACGACGGACTCTGAGACGTATCGACTGAAAGAGTGGCGGAATCGAGTGACTGACGCATTTCGCGCAAGCCTAAGCGGCTGAACGATTCACGTCACTCACGTACGTCCTGAGAGCTATGCCCCGCCTTCGTAGGCGAACCCAAGATCTGGTGCCGTGAGCACCGCTGCGAATTTGATTCCTTCGGCTGCAGCCATTTCCCCCACAGTGCCGCCACGATCGACCAGTGCGGTCACGAGGACGACCTCGGCGCCAAACTCCTGCACCGCGTGAGCTGCCTCAAGAAGGGACGTCCCCCTCGAGACTGTGTCTTCGGTGATGACCACCTTGTCCCCGGGTTCAAGAGCTCCCGCAATTCTCCCGCCTGCGCCATGGTCCTTCACTTCTTTTCGAACCGAAAAGGCCTTGAGCAAACGACCATTGGTTGCTGCGACCCCAGCCGTAATGAAGGCCACGGGGTCGGCACCCATCGTCAGCCCACCAATCGCAGTGGCATCATCTGGAATCACCGCGAGAAGAGCCTCGGCTACCAAAATCATCGCCTCAGGTCGACAGATCGTCTGTTTTGAATCGATAAACCAGCTTGATTTCTTTCCTGACTTGAGCGTGAAGTCGCCAGTCTTTACAGAGTGCTCAAGGAGATGGACCCGGAGGGCTTCGCGAGTTGGATCAAGTTCAGTCATTGTGTTATCTCTCCTCTTGCGCTTGGCACAACGGTGCCGATCATCGCAGCATCGTGCCCCGAGGACTGAAGTGACGAGATGACTGTGTCGTGGCTCCCTTCGGCCACGATCAGCACCATGCCGACTCCCATATTGAAGACCCGATTCATCTCGTCGTCGGCGACCGACCCAAGTCGTTGGATCTCCAAAAATATCTCCGGCGTTGCCAAGCCTGATCGATCAATGTTCGCTCCGAGTCCGTCTGGGAGTGCTCGCGCCAGGTTCCCGGCGAGCCCCCCACCCGTGATGTGGGCCGCTGCGTGAACGACCCCGTCACTCTTCGCTAAGAGATCAACCACCGCAGGGGCATAGATCACCGACGGTCGCAAGAGCTCATCGGCCAAGGTCGTGGATGCGCCTGAGAATGCAGGCTCATCGAGCGACCGTTTTGCTCGATCGAAGAACACATGGCGAGCCAAGGTGTAACCATTTGATCGAATCCCAGGAGAGCCGATCCCTACCAGGGCGTCGCCCTCCCTGACTCGATGGGGGCCAATCTCTTTTCCTTTTTCAACGACACCAATGGCGAAACCAGCGACGTCGAGATCGTGAGTTCCCATCACCCCACCGTGTTCTGCGGTCTCTCCCCCGAGAAGAGCAACCCGAGCTTGTCGACATCCCTCAGCAATGCCAGTGACGACTTCTTCGATACGAGAAGGATCAACCGCACCAACGGCAATGTAGTCAAGGAGGAAAAGTGGTTCAGCTCCCACACAGATCAAGTCATCAACACAC
>Ga0118677_10005466_pt2 | contig 12887 bp, 6 predicted proteins | sample AliMusrvi5mmetaG_FD_86154 | JGI IMG/M metagenome (GOLD analysis project Ga0118677, IMG submission 86154)
CAGCGAGCGCCCAGACGGCGGTTCCGCGCTACTTCCGCCCCTACTCGAACTGGCCCGTGAGCCAGCTGACCCTGCCCGACGCGACCGTGACCATCAATGGCGACGGCGTCGGCGCGACCGCGACAGCGACGGTCGGCGCCAACGGCAAGATCACCGGCATCGACGTCACCGACCCCGGCAGCGGCTACACGGCGGCTGCAACGACGGTGAGCATCACCGGCGCCGGGACCAGCGCGACCGCGACCGCGGACGTCACGACGATCGGCGGCGCCGTCAACAACGTCGACGTGCCCGCTGGCCAGGGCGGCGTCGGCTACGTTCAGCCGGTCGTCACCTTCACTGGCGGCGGCGCCACCAAGCAGGCCACCGGCACCGCCTACGGCTCCGTCGACACGGTCACCCTGACCAGCCCCGGCACCAGCGGCTACCAGTTCCCCACGGTCGACTTCGACATGCCGGACGACCCCAACGGCACGATCGCCACGGGCCACCTCACGACCGACGGCGCGGGCGGGCTCACCGGCGTCGTGATCGACGACCCGGGCTCGGGCTACGCCTCGGCCCCCAGCGTCGTCATCCGCGACGGCACCATCCTCGACCCGATCAACACCGGCGGGTCTGGAGCCACGGCGAAGGCCACGATCGGCGTCGACACCGTCGCCGTCGACAACGTGGGCGCGGGCTACACGAGCGTCCCCACCGTGACGATCACCGACTCCAAGGGCACGCCGACGACGAGCGCGGTGGCGCGCGCGACCATCGCCGGCGGCGTCATCTCCAAGATCACGGTGGATACGGGCAATGCCGGCTCTGGCTACATCACCCCCGGCGGCATCAGGAAGTTCCAGGACGACCTGCCGATGCTCTGCGATCCATCCGTTGCGGGCAGCTGCCCGGCCTGGACCACCGATCCGGCCACCGGCGCCCAGATCATCCCCAAGTACATCCCGCTGGCCGTGCCCGAAGTGAAGACCTACCACGAGCCGGACGGCCAGACGATCACGTCCGACGTCTACCAGATCGCCGTCGTGCAGTACCGCACCAACTTCAGTTCCTCGCTGGGCCAGACGCTGGCCCGCGGCTACGTCCAGCTCGAGACGCCGGCGAACGCGAGCATCAGCCAGCACTACCCGCTGACCAACGCGAACCTCGATCCCGCGCTGCCTGACGACCCGATCCTCGACAGCCAGGGAAACCAGGTCTACGCCGTGACCCCGCCGCAGTGGCTCGGGCCGTTCATGGTGGCGCAGAAGAACGTGCCGGTGCGCGTCGCCCTCCACAACCTGCTGCCGACCGGCGGGGCGGGCAACCTCTTCCTGCCGACCGACACCACGATGATGGGTTCGGGCATGGGCCCGATGGCCGGCATGATGGACCCGGTCGACCAGGGCACCGTGCTCGACGACGTACGCAACCCGGTGTGCACGGACACGCCGCAGGATCCGTCCTGCTTCCAGCAGAACCGCGCCGTGCTGCACCTCCACGGCGGCCTCACGCCGTGGATCTCGGACGGCACGCCGCACCAGTGGATCACCCCGGCCAACGACAGCACGTCGTGGCCCAAGGGCCAGGACGCCCAGAACGTGCCGGACATGTGGTTCGACGCGAGCGGCAGCGAGGTCATGTCGGCCGACGGGAAGGCCCCGACGGACACCACCAACGACCCGGGCGCCGGCGTCGCCACCTACTACTACACCAACCAGCAGAGCGCGCGCGTCCTGTGGATCCACGACCACTCGTGGGGCATCACCCGGCTCAACGTGCTCGCCGGCGAGGCGCTCGGCTACGTGATCCAGGACGGCACCGAGAAGAAACTCGTCGACAGCGGCGCCATTCCCGGCCCCGCCGACACCATCCCTCTCGTCGTCCAGGATCGCACCTTCGTGCCGAAAAGCACGCAGATGTACGACGTGGACATCAACGGCAAGCAGCCCGGGGACGTGGGCTACGACGCCACCAAGATCGCCAGCTACGGCCAGGACCCGACGTGGAACGCCAAGCTCTGGGGCGGCGAAGGCAGCTTCTGGTACCACCACGTGTACATGCCGGCGCAGAACCCAGGCGACCCCAGTGGCCAGAGCGCCTACGGCCGCTGGATGTACGGCCCGTGGTTCTGGCCGCCCGCCTCCGACATGAAGTACGGTCCGATCGCCAACCCGCGCTACGACCCGGCCTGCGACCTCAACGATACGACGACCTGGACGTACAAGGTCTCCCCGTACTGCGAGCCCGAGCTGATCCCCGGCACGCCCAACGTCTCCGTCGGCATGGAGCAGTACAACGACACGCCGATGGTGAACGGCGTCGCCTATCCGACCGTGACCCTGCAGCCGAAGTCGTACCGGCTGCGCCTGCTCAACGCGGCCAACGACCGCTTCTTCAACTTCCAGTGGTACGTGGCCGAAGCGGGCACCGCGAGCACCGCCCTGAACGTCAACGGTGCCCCGATCGGCGGCACCGAGGTCACGCTCGACCCGACGCTGCTGGCGCAGGCCCAGACCGACCCGATCGTCTACCCGACCCCGGTCATCGACGCAACGACCGCCGGCCCCGACTGGATCCAGATCGGCAGCGAGGGCGGCTTCCTGCCGGCCCCGACCGTCGTCCCCGGCCAGCAGCCGATGACCTTCATCACCGATCCGAGCCGCTTCGACTTCGGCAACGGCGACAAGCACGCGCTGCTGCTCGCGCCGGCCGAACGCGCCGACGTGATCGTCGACTTCTCGCAGTACGCCGGTCAGACGCTCATCCTCTACAACGACGCGGTGGCGCCCTTCCCGGCCCGCGCGCCGTACTACGACTACTACACCGGCGCACCGGACATGAGCCCGATGGGCGCGCCGACCATCCTGCCCGGGTTCGGCCCCAACTCCCGCACCGTCATGCAGGTGAAGATCGCCGCTGCGACCCCGGCCACCGCGTTCGACCTGAGCAAGCTGCGCAACGCCTTCAGCCACAAGGCGAACGGCAGCGGCGTCTTCGAGTCGGGCCAGGCTCCGATCGTCGTCGCCCAGGCCGCGTACAACAGCGCCTACGGCACGAGCTTCAGCCCGACCGGCGATTGCAACGCCGCCGGCAGCACGCTCCAGGTCTGCGACGGCCTCGTCCGCGTGGACAACACCACGCTGTTCGGCTTCAACACGCTGAAGCACCCCAAGACCAAGACGGTCATAGCGATGCATTCCAAGGCGATGCACGATGAGATGAACTCGACCGTCTACGACGACTTCGGGCGCATGCAGGCGACCATGGGCGTCGAGGTCCAGCCGCCGACGCCGATGAACCAGAACGTCGTCCTCTACCCGTTCGTGAACCCGGGCACCGAGTTCATCGACGGGACCAGCCTGCCGACGTCGAAGGTCTCCTACGACGTCAACGGCGATCCGGTGGGCGACATCCAGATGTCGCCGATGTCCGACGCGGGCGACGGCACGCAGATCTGGCGCATCACGCACAACGGCGTCGACACGCACCCGATCCACTTCCACCTGTTCGACGTCCAGGTCGTCAACCGCGTCACCTGGGACAACATCGTCATCCCGGCCGATCCCAACGAGCTGGGCTGGAAAGAGACGGTGCGCATGAGCCCGCTGGAGGACACGATCGTCGCCTTGCGGCCGCTCGTTCCCCCGGTGCCGTTCGAGTTGCCCAACGCGATCCGCTACCAGAACCCGATGATGCCCGAGGGCTCGCAGGCGATGTTCAGCAACATCGACATCAACGGCATCCCGACCAACCCCGTCGTCAACAAGCTCGTGAACTTCGCCGACCAGTACATGTGGCACTGCCACATCCTGTCTCACGAAGAGATGGACATGATGCGGCCACTCTCCCTGGTAATGCCGCCCAACAAAGCGGATGGGCTGGGCTTCGCATTGGACATGAGCCACGTGGTGCTCACCTGGAACGACAACTCGATCAACGAGACCTCGTTCCTGGTCGAGCGCACGACGAACGGCACCACCTGGCAGATCGCCGGCACCGTCGATTCTCCGCTCGCCCTGGACAACACCCACGGGACGCGGACGTTCACCGACCCGGCCGTCTACAACCCGAGGCTCGTCTACCAGTACCGGGTCTCCGCCCAGAACACCGCCGGCTACGGCGCCGAGTTCCCGACCATGACGGCCCAGTCGGTCTCGGACGTCCTGCAAACGGGCACGCCGCCGCTGGCCCCGACGGTCTTGGCGGCCACGCCGCAGACGGGTCCGCAGGTCGCGCTCAGCTTTACCGACAACGCGACGGACGAAGCCGGCTTCACGCTGCAGCGCTCCGACAACGGCGGCACGTGGGCGACGCTCGCGTCGCTGCCCGCCGACACGGCCGCGGACCCGACGAAGACCGGCACCGTGACCTACACCGACGCCACCGTCGCGGTCGGCACCAGCTACGACTACCGCGTGCGCTCCGACCGGGGCGCCGCGAGCTCGACCTGGTCGAACACCGCCGGGGCCGTCATCCCGGCGGTCCCGAACGCACCGACCGGCCTTGCGGTCGCGCTGCAGAACGGGCCTCAGGGCGCTCTGTCCTGGACCGACGTGGCGACCAACGAGGACAGCTACGTCGTCGAGCGGGCCGTCTCCGGCTCGCCCGCCTTCGCGCTGGTCGCGGTCCTGCCCGCCAACGCGACCACGTGGAACGACTTCGCCGTCCTCGCCGGGGTCGCCTACGACTACCGCGTCGCCGCGGTCAACCTGATCAGCGGGAAGTCGCTGTACTCCAACACGGCCACGCTGAGCGTCCCGGGATCCCCGTGGGCGCCGACGTCGCTGGCCGCGGTCATCCAGGCCGGTCCCAAGGTGAGCGTGACGTGGGCGGACAACGCCAGCAACGAGACCGGCTTCACCGTCCAGCGTTCCGACAGTGGCGGCGCGTACACCACGGTCGCCACGCTGCCGGCGAACACCGCGAGCTTCACCGACATCAGGGTCTTCGTCGGCGGCAGCTACGCCTACCAGGTCTGCGCCTTCAACCAGACCGGCGCATCTCCGTGGGCTGGACCGGCCACCGTCGGCCTGTTCCTGCCGGCCGCCCCGAGCGGGCTGGCCGCCACGGTCTCGCGCACGGCCGCCGGTCCGGACACGGTCACGCTCAACTGGGTCGACAACGCCAGCAACGAGACCGGGTTCACCATCCAGCGCGCCACGAACGCGGCGTTCACGGCCAACCTGATCACCTACTCGGTCGCCGCCAACGTGACCACCTACAGCAACGCGGTGGCGCACGGCCAGACCTACTACTACCGCGTGCGCGCGGCGAACGTCCTGGGCGCTTCGGGGTGGTCGAACACGGCGACCGTCACGACGGTCCCGATGACCCCGGGCGGCTTCCGCAGCACGAAGCAGACGCGGACGGCGATCTCGCTGGCGTGGACGGATCTCAGCGCCAACGAGACCGGCTACCAGATCCAGATCCGGCGCGCCGGCGTGGCGACCTGGAGTAGCGCCGTCACCACCGCGCCGAACGCGACCAGCTACGTCGACACAGCGCTGGCGCGCAACACCACCTACATCTACAGGATCCGCGGCGCGAACGCCGTCGGCAAGTCTCCGTGGGCGCCGACGGTCAGAGTGAGTACGCTGCCGTAAGCCGCCAGCACACCCGCACGACGAAGGGGCCGGGCCGCTCGCGCGGCCCGGCCCCTTCGTCGTCGGTCAGTCGGCGGCGAGCGCCGCCAGGAAGGCGAGCACCTTGGTGGCGCGCACGAGAAGCACGGTCGGCCGCGCGAGCAGCCCGATCGCCAGGTAGAACATCGGCGCGAAGAAGACGGCCCCGAAGAGCGCCCCGGGGACGACCAGCGCGATGGAGTACCCGCTGGTCTGCACCTGTTCGCAGCCGTGGACGTCGTAGCACGGCGAGCCGTCCCCGCCGTAGTGCACGAGCGTGAGGTAGAGCGAGATCACGAGGCCGGCACAGGCGTCGGCGTCCTGGTGGAACCCGCGCGCATCCGAGCACGGCCCGGAAAGCGGCTCGGAGCAGGGCGCCGGGAGGGCGAGCTCGGAGCGCGGCTCCGCGACGGCGCGCCGGGCTCAGTCGCCGAGCACGTCGAAGACGAGGCCGGTGAGCAGCTTCGGGTAGAAGAACGTCGACTTCTGCGGCATCGTCTCGCCGTTGTCGGCGACCGCGCGGACCTCCTCCACTCCGGTCGCCGTGAGGAAGGCGCCGAATGCGTACTCGCCGGCCGCCAGCCTGCGCAGCGCCTCGCCGGGGCTCACGACGTAGTCGATGAGCCCCTCGCTGTGCGCGGGATCGATGCCGAGGCCGTCCCCGAGGATCAGGCGGTGGAGGATCGTCACCGAGAGGCGCGCCGCCTCCGGCGACATGCCCTCGCCGGCGAGACGCTCCAGCGCGCCCGCATCCGTGAGCGCGACCACGCAGCACGTCTTCTCGGCGGGGAAGTACAGAGCGAACGACCGGCCGGGATCGGCCGTGTCCTCGAGGCTGTCGACGAGGCCGTCGCAGGCACCGCCTTCCGTGCTCTCCCGCGACACCACCGTGAACGCCGGCTCCAGGCGCCCGAGCACCTCCGCCATCGGCGGCATCTCGATGCCCTTCACCATGCGGTGCGCCGGGAACACCATGAGGCCCGGGTCGCGCATGCTGCAGAGGTACACCATGAGGGTGTCGGCGCTGTGGTCACCGGCGGCGCGGCGCTCGTCCCGGTACGCCAGCGCCGTCTCGTAGCGGTGATGGCCGTCGGCGACGTAGAGCGACTGGCCGGCGAGCAGGGACGCGATGCGTGCGGCGCGCTCGCCGCGGACCGCCGCGACGCGGTGCACGTTGCCGTCGCCGTCGTGAGCGGCGCGCACGGCCGCCGGGTCCGGCTCGCCGCCGCCCATCCCGAGCTCGGCCGCGGCGGCGCCCAGCTCCGCCGTCACGGCGCCGTCGTCGTCCGGATAGAGCAGGAAGATCGTGCTGATATCGGCGTGCGTGGCGCGGTAGAGCCGCAGGCGGTCCACCTTGGGGCCGGCGTGCGTCTTCTCGTGCGGCAGCACGATCCGCTCGTCGAGCGCGGCCAGCGTGAGGCGCGCGACGAAGCCGCGCCGCGTGTGCGCCGCGCCGTCCGGCCCGCGATAGGTCTGGTCGACAAGGTAGACGGCGGGCTCCTCGTCGCGCACCAGCGCGCCGTCCTGCCGCCAGAGCGACAGCAGCGCCGCCGCACGGCTGTAAGCCTCGTCGGACGGCGCCTCCCCCGGTCCCACCGGGAGATCGACGTGCACGGCGTTCAGCGGGCTGCGCCGGCGCAGCTCGTCGGTCTGGTCGGCGTCGAGGACGTCGTAGGGGGGTGCCACGACAAGGTCGAGGTCGGTCCGTTCGTCGTAGCGCACTCCCCGGAAGGGTCTTACCTCTGCCATGCGTCGCTCCGTGTCCTTGGGGTCGGTCGCCGCGCCGCGCCCGCGCGCGCCGCGGGCGACCCGGCGGCGCGTGCCGGTCAGTATACCCAGAGAGCGCCGCCCGCCGCGCACACGCCTGAGCGGCCGCGCCGACGCCGGCGGTCTCGGACGCCGCGCGAGTGGGAAGATAGGTCGTGCGGAGCCTGCGCACCCGGCTCCGCCGTCCCGTGGGACGCCCAGCTACTCTGGATGGCGCCGATGAGCGTGATCACGACCACAGACATGTCCGACGGCGACGAGCCGCAGCCCCGCAAGCACGGGAAGCTGTGGCGACGCCTGCTGATCGGAGCAGCCGTCGCCGTCATCGTCATCGTGGTCGCCGTCATCGTGGCGCGTCTCTACGTCGACTGGCTCTGGTTCGGCGAGGTGGGGCTGCGCACGATCTTCTGGAAGCGCCTCGTGATCGGCGCAGTGACGGCGGTCGCGTTCGCGGCGGCGTTCTTCGCCGTGGTGTACGGCAACCTGCGCATCGCCAAACGGCTCGCCCCGCGGTACCGGCCGATCGAGGGCATCGACGTCATCGAGATGCGGCACGAATCGGCGGTGCTCTGGGTGGGGCGCCTCGGGCTGGTCGCCGCGCTGCTCGGCGCGCTGATCGCCGCCCGCTCCGCGGCCGGTGCCTGGATGGTCTTCGCGCGCGCCCTGGACGGCGTGCCCTTCGGCGTGCGCGACCCGATCTTCCACCACGACCTGTCCTTCTACGTCTTCCGGCTGCCGGCGTGGGAGTACGCCTACTGGTTCCTCTTCGCCTCCGTCCTCGTCGCCCTGATCGTCTCGATCGCCGCCCACTTCGCGGTCGGCGGCGTCGAGGCCAGGATGCGGGAGCCGCGGCGCGGGACGCCGGAGCAGTGGGCGCGCACGCCGCCGGCGGTGCGCGCCGCCGAGCACGTCTCACGCATCAAGGGCTTCCGCATCGAGGAGGGCGCCGCGATCCACATCTCGGCGCTCGCCGCGGCGCTGTTCGTCCTGGGCGGCCTCGGCTACCTCTTCGAGGCCTGGAACCTGCTCTACTCGAGCTCCGGCGTGGTGTTCGGCGCAGGCTACACCGACGTGCACCTGCGCCTCCCCCTCATCCGCGTGATGATGGTGCTTGCTTTCGTGCTGGCCGCCGCGCTCGTCTACAACGCGGCGCGCAAGCGCCACCCCGTGTGGCCGCCGGCGGCGTTCGGCATCTGGCTGGTCTCGCTGATCGTGCTGCTGGGCATCGTGCCGGCCGTGTACCAGGCGCTGCTCGTGAACCCCAACCAGTTGTCGAAGGAGAAGCCGTACATCGCCTTCAACATCGCCGCGACGCGCGCCGCCTACGACCTCACGGCGATCTCCAAGACACCCTACGCGCTCAAGGGCGACCTCTCGGCCGCCGCGCTCAAGGTCAACGCCGTCACCGTGCGCAACATCCGCCTCTGGGACCCGCAGGTGCTGCTGAGCAGCTACAGCCAGCTGCAGGAGTTGCGACCCTACTACTCGTTCACGACCGTGAGCGTCGACCGCTACTCCGTGAACGGCGTCTACACGCAGACGATGCTGGCGCCGCGCGAGCTGCGCGTCTCCGGCCTGCCGTCGCAGGCCCAGACGTGGGTCAACCAGCACATCACCTACGCGCACGGGTACGGCGTCGCGGTCTCCGCGGTGAACCAGGTCGCCTCCGGCGGTTCTCCAGACTTCCTCGTGCAGGACGTCCCCGCCGTTTCTTCGGCGCCGGCGCTGACCGTCACCCAGCCGCAGATCTACTACGGCCTCCTCGGCACCGACTACGTGCTGGTCAGGACCAAGTACCCGACCTTCGACTACCCGGGGCCCAAAGGCGACGTGTACTCGACGTACACCGGCAGCGGCGGCATCCCGATCAGCCCGTTCCTCAACCGCCTCGCCTTCACGCTGCGCTTCGGCGACATCCGCTTCTTCACCTCGTCGGCGATCACGGGCCCGAGCCGCGTCATCATCCGCAACAACATCCGGCAGCGGCTCGCGGCAGCCGCGCCGTTCCTGAAGTTCGACTCGACACCGTACATGGTCGTCGCCGGCGGGCGCCTCTACTGGATCGCCGACGCGTACACGACCACCGGCCGCATCCCGTACTCGCAGCCGAACGGCAGCATCAACTACATCCGCAACTCGGTGAAGGTGGTCGTCGACGCCTACAACGGTTCGATGCGCTTCTACGTGTTCGACCCGCAGGATCCGCTGATCCGCACCTACCAACGGATCTTCCCCGGCGTCTTCCTGCCGGCCTCGCAGATGCCCTCCGCTCTGCGCCAGCACGTGCGCTACCCCGAGGACTTCTTCCGCACCCAGGCGGAGATGTTCGCCACCTACCACGTCACCGACCCGGCGCTTCTGTACAACAAGGGCAACCAGTGGGAGATCCCCGGCAACCTCTCGATCAGCGGCCCGGCGCCGGCCAGCGCCTACTACATGATCATGCGCCTGCCCGGCCAGACGAAGGAGGAGTTCGTGCTCATCCTCCCGTACGTGCCCAATGCACGCTCCAACATGATCGCCTGGCTGGGCGCACAGTCGGACGCGCCCAACTACGGCCGGGCCGTGAGCTTCGAGTTCCCTTCGAGTCTCAACGTGTACGGACCGGCCCAGGTGGAGGCGGCGATCAACCAGGACCCGGTGATCTCCGCGCAGCGCACGCTGTGGGGACAGCAGGGCTCCACCGTCATCTTCGGCAACCTGCTCACCATCCCCATCGAGGATTCGCTGCTGTACGTGCAGCCGCTGTACCTGCAATCGTCGACGACGGCGCTGCCGCAGATCCAGCGCGTGATCGTCTTCTACCGCTCGCCGTCGTCGTCGCCCAACCTGCCTTCGGGGCAGCAGCAGAACGTGGTCATGGCGCCGACGCTGGGAGAAGCGCTGGCGACGATCTTCGGCGGCGCGCCGCCGCCTGGCACGCAGCCGCCCACGCCGGGCGGCACGACGGCGCCGGGCACGGCCACGGCCGCCGCCGCCGCACTCATCAAGCAGGCCAACGCGCAGTATGCCGCGGCGCAGGCCGCGCTGCGCGCCGGCGACCTCGCCACCTACGCCAGGCACATCCAGGCGCTGGGCAGGACGCTGGCGCAGCTCAAAGCGGCGCCCTGAGCCCGGCCCAGGTGCACGCGGACCGCAGAGGCGGTTGATCTCGATGAGCGTCGCGCTGTGGGGGGCCTGCGGACTGGAGCTGTGGCGCGAGTCGCGCTCGCGCCGGCCGGAGCTCAGTCCGGGAAGGTGAACCCGGCGGCGAACACCCGCTCGCAGGCCGCCGCCACGTCGAGGTCGTAGAGCCGGCCCGCGTTGGCGCGCACCTCGTCGAGGGCCGCCTCGATCCCGAGCGCCGCCCTGTAGGGCCGGTGCGAGGACATCGCCTCGACCACGTCGGCGACCGCCAGCACGCGCGCTTCCAGGCGGATCTCGTCGCCCTTGAGCCCGTTGGGGTAGCCGGAGCCGTCGAGCCGCTCGTGGTGCTGCAGGATGATCTCCGCGGTGGGATAGCCGAAATCGATGGGCGCCAGGATGTCGAAGGCGACCTGCGGATGCAGCTTGATGAGCGAGAACTCCGCCGGCGACAGCGGGCCGGGCCGGGTGAGGATCTCCGCCGGCACGGCGATCTGCCCGATGTCGTGCATCCGTGCCGTCAGGTCGAGCGCGGCCAGCGCCTCGTCGTCGAGCCCCAGCTCGCCGGCGATCTCCACCACCAGAGCGGCGGAGCGGCGCTCGTGCCCGGCCGTGTACGGATCGCGGGACTCGACGAGCGAGCCCATGGCCGCGACCGTACCGGCGAGCGCCTGCTTGAGCTGCTCTTCCGCCGCCTTCTGATCCGAGATGTCGGAGATCATGGCCAGCGAACCGGCGACCTGACCGTCGTCATCCAGCTCCGGCCGTGAGGCCACGCTCACCCACAGCCCGCTCCCGTCGGCGCGGCGGAGGCGACTCTGGAGCGAGACCGACTCGCCAAGCGTCTGCCGCGCCAGCTCCTCTTCGACGAAGGCGCCGTCCTCGCTCATCAGGAGCCCCCGCACCGACCGCCCGAGCAGGTCCACGACCCCGTAGCCGAGCATCTCGGCCAGCCGCTGGTTGTAGTAGGTGATGGTGAGATCGGCGCCGGTCACCAGGATGCCCTCGGCGGCGGTCTCGACGATGCGCCGGTAGCGCTCCTCGCTGGCGCGCAGAGCGTTCTGGGCCTCGTCGCGCGCGCGGCGGCTTGCCGCGCCCGCGAGCACGCCGCGCACCGCGGCCGGCAGGCGCGCCGTGCGGTCCTTGAGCACGTAGTCGGAGGCGCCCAGCCTGAGCATCTCGACCGCGGTCTCCTCGCCGATGGTGCCGGCCACGCAGACCACCGGCGTCTGCGGGGCGGCCTCGAGGGCGATGCGCAGCGCCACCCGCGAGTCCCAGCCGGGCAGGCCGTGATCGAGGAAGATGACGTCGTAGTCCCTCGAGTCCAGCGCCGTCTTGAGGTCCGCCTCGCAGTCGACGCGTTCCATGCGCACGTCGTACCCCGCACGCTCGAGGCTCGCGGCTTCGAGTTCGGCGTCCGCAGGCGAGTCCTCGACGCACAGCAGGCGGAGCGGGGAGCTCGATTCCTCAGTATCTCGTGACGCCTCGTCCATCGGATCCCCTCGCCGACGACGTCTATCCTCGCGGCGAACGTAGCCGCCCGAGCCCTTCGGTCCCCTGATACCCGGTTGTCGGCCTTTTTGTACCCGCGCTGGCGATCCGAAGGAAATCCCGTTTGAATTTGCCAAGCTGGCCGAAGGCGGCAAACGCAAGATCTACCTGATGACCGGCGCATCGCTGGGCGCAGACGTCGACGGTGCTATGGCCCGCGCCGGCGCAATCAGCAAACGCACCCCGTTCATGTCCGACCGCGACATGCGCACTGCTATCAACAACGGCTCAGTCCCTTACTTTGACCTGAACCTGGGTGACTTGGCTCCGATGATCCGCGCCGGGCATCTGCCACCCTGGCTCTTGTCTGCCTGACTTTAACAACAGCCGCGATATGGCGGCTGCGTTCGCGCCCGTTGTTGGAACTCTTCGCCCTGGCCGCACTTTGTGGCCGGTTCTGGACTTACCATCGCGGCTACGACGACACCGCCCTGATCTTCCTCGTGGCCGCCCTGGCCATGCTTGCCTTGGAAACCCACAGCCGCGTGTGGAGCATCGCCTGTCTTGCGGTTGGCGTGACGCTCTGGATTCTTTCCGGCTCGCAGGTCGGACTTGATGCGGAAATCTCGCGTCGAATGGAGGCCATGTGAGCTTCCCCAATTCACCATTGCAGGTCGCGAAGGATCGGCTTCCGATTCCAACCTTGTGGCAGTTGCTCAATCTTCCGGGCAAGCCGGGACGGGAATGTTTCTGTCCATTCCACGAAAACACGAATTCAAGAGCGGCTTCTGTTTTTGAGCGCGGTGGAGAGGTTTTCTTCAACTGCTTTGCCGGTTGCACCGACAAGGCGGTTGATTCTCCCGGCTTTCTTGCCCTCCACCTTGGCGCATCAAACGAGGA
>Ga0118677_10011922_pt1 | contig 12886 bp, 18 predicted proteins | sample AliMusrvi5mmetaG_FD_86154 | JGI IMG/M metagenome (GOLD analysis project Ga0118677, IMG submission 86154)
CATCCAGCCTGCCTTCAACGATGTAAATGATGTTGACACCATCGACACTCACATCGGCGTTAAACAGGTGGTTGTGACTGCCCTTCTCTGATAGATATTTGGCATACCTGATACCAGCTGCCTTCAGGCGTTTCTCCTCCTCTGGTGTGATGCGGTACTGGATATTCCAGCACTCCAACTCACCACTATCTGGGTTTTGCTTCCAGCAGGGAATAGAGTAGCGACGTATGTATGGATTCCAGCCAAGTTTATGGCGGTCGATCATTTCATCGCTGATGCCACGACTGCGGTAATATGCGCGACGATTGCCCAGTTGTCGGTAATACTGCAATGCAATAGCTGGACTGATTGGTTTGGGTAGTGATACTGGTGCTGAATAGCGTGTATCTACTTTTGGCTTATTGGATACCCAGCTGCACGCCTCTGGGAAATCCATGTCATACAGCCACATGGCGTAACTGATGGCATGCAACCCTTTTGGCGCACAGTGGCTGCAAAACACCATTTCTGGGTACTCACCTTTTGCCGCTCTGTAGCGGAATCGGGTGACGCCGCCACACTTGGGACAAGGCACTTCCCACGTATACCGACCGTTAAAGGTGCCTCTAAGCACTGGCACATCGTGTTCAACAAGTGCCAGCAGGTTAGCTTCCTGGACGATTTCTTTCCAGTTTGACGATGTTGTCATAGTGCACGGAACAACGCTCTACTTTGCTTGTCTCTGGGCAATCCCAGTCCACGCACATAAAGTAGGCACAGCTATCAGGGGGAACGATGCGAACCTTGGGCACTTTGACTGCTGCAATCGTGCCCACTTGGCCTGGTTTGAATCTGAATTGTGGATTACCGGCGTACCCAGAGTAGTAGCCATCAACGGCTGTCGTCACGGTTACGGAATCGCCCACAGTCCAGCCCCGATGAGAGGTAATTTCGTTCATTGCGGTTCAGTTATCCCGGCAGAGACAGCAAATGGCTCTTTCATGGGCATGTGCCCATTTTGAAGTCGGCACATCAATTCTTCTCTCACCTCTGCGCGTGTCTGGAGCGTTACTTTGATGCTCTCTCCATTGATAAACTGGATACCAGCGTCAAACGACACGCTACGCGCTTGCAATCGGCGCACCAGGTCATCATTGCTTATACATTTCACATTCATAATCATGAGTCCATTTGGATATACATTTCCCGTGAATCAGTTAACATAAGTCGGCGGATTCACTGGGCAGCATTCTTATGTTCTGTACTAGTAGTCCATCATGATTGAATCTTAGGGTAGAGATGCTTCAGCTTAATCCGGGCATCCTTGCAAGTGAAACGCCAGTCCACAGTAGCACAATGGGTATTGCGTTCAGTAGACCAGGCGGCAACCTCGCGCGTAAGCAAGTCGGTGTCGGGAATACGACGATTCAGGCATTGTCGACTCAATGCGCTGAACTCAATCTCTGCCATGTTCAGCCAACTGCCATGTTTAGGCGTGTAGTGCAGATCGATCTTGCGGGCAATCCGATGGGCTTCAGCCGGTTCAAAAGCCTCATACAGGGAGGCAATCGTGTGTGTATTAAGGTTATCTACCACCAACGTGATCACTTCGGCCTTTGGGAAGTGCACATCGACCAGATCTTTCACGAAGGCAGCCCAGTCCAGCTTGGTGCGCTGATCTGTGACTGTTACAGTGCGCCAAGCCAACAAAGGCGCGAAGGCCAGAAACAGATTATTGACGCCATTTCGTTCATACTCGCTGTCGTAACGCAACGGCTGACCAGGTTCCAGCGGCAAGGGCTCACGCACATCAGCCAGCAATTGTTTGCTGGTCTCATCCATGCACACTAACGGGCGTTGTGGATCCAGCGGTTGCGCATACAAATCCAGAACCTCCTCCATCTGACTCACGAAAGCAGCACTGGCTTTCGGCGGGATACACCATTCTTCTTTCGACCAAGGCTTAAGTTCGTTTTTTTTAGAACCTGGCGGACTGTCTCATATGAGATCGCTTCCGTATATTGCAGTTTCACCATCTCATCGGCCAGGAGTTGCAAGGTCCACTGGTTACGTCCATGCGGCGGAGTGCTACATGTCAATGCAATCAAATGTGCTTCTCCAGCGCCATCTAGCGTGGCAGCCCGGTGGCCGGTCGGCGCGCGTTTGAGCGCTGCCTTCAGTCCATGCTCCACATATCGTCTGCGTACATTCAACACCGTCATGGCATGTACATCTACAGCTGTAGCGATAGCCGCATCGCTCCACACTCGACCCTCTTGGCTTTCGTCCGCCTTGAGCAAGATCATCGCCCGTTTCATCTCGCGAGCCATCAGTTTTCCTGAGGAGGTAAGCACCGTTAGTTGCTCCCGTTCATCTTTGGTCAATTCGACTTTGTATTTCTTCATGCCGCTAGTTTATTCGCGACACCTTATAAATTCAACCTTGTCTGACTACTAGAATATAGTTATGGAAGTTCAAAGACCGACTAATTATCTTAAGTTTGCTGAATCACTGGGCGTTGATACAGACAATCCACGTCAAGTTGAGGATCTGATTGCCTGCATCAACTACGTCAGCGTGAAGTTCACTGACAGACGCCTGCGTGACACCGACATTGTTGATCAAATTGGCATCACTTATGACCAGCTACTGCGTCTGAAGGTCACAAACACCTACAAGATAGCATCACGACTGGTGCTGGCTGAGTTCATGACCAACAAGGCTAGAAGCGACGTGCGGAATGAGATGTTCCAAATCCTACAGTCGTACATGCCATCAGCGTTGATGAATATCTCCAGGATTGCTGCTGGCGAACCCAGAATGTCTGACGATGGGAAGATGGTGCGGCCACACTATCGCGATCAAGTCGCCGTCTACACAGCGCTGATCAATAGCCCGATGGCTAATGCCTGGCTTGCAAACACATTTGTGGGTGAGTCAACCAAACCTGAAGAACTGGCTCATCTGGACATGCGCGCCAAATTGCTGGAGGATCTTCACATCCCAGACCTGGATACCCAGGATGTAGTGGAGGCTGAGGTCAAACCAGTGGCAGAGAATCAGGATGCCCAGTAGTCAACACTGGTGCGCCAACCAGTCACGCATTGGCCCGACCAACGTCAGATGCCTTACCTGGATCCATCTTCATAGACGATAAGGGCATAGTAACCCAGGCACTTCTGCCCTGAGGATTGACACATTGTATTTGCGTCATGTTCTGAGCCATCGTCCAGCCTGGCGACCACACCACGATGGGTAATGGTCATATGCTTCTGGATGACTCCTCTATCAAGCTGCTGTAAACCTTCCTGTGCGCAGCCTTGTTCAACAAGTAGTTGATGCCCACCCTTGGGAATCGGTGGGTACGTTGCGTAACTCATAGTTTTGACGGGGCGACCGCTTTACACCTTGAGCCACTGCACAGCGACTGCTTTGCCGGTGAGTGTATTGAGCAGCCTGACCAGTTCACCCAGCAACGCTGCATTGGCAGTCATCAACGTCACGTCGTAGCTGAAGACGATATCGACCTCATGCTCCGCTACCGTGGCGTCAAGGCCGTGAGACTCAAACCACGCCACGATGTCATTGAGGATTGACCTGTCCGTCGACGCCTTGCACTCAAATACTTCAATTGTTTCTTCCATAGCTATATCATCCTACATGGATCTGTGTAATCAAACAGGTGAAGATCACACACAACAGACCAATGGCAATCAGGAACCGCACCCAGCTGGCACGGACGCCGATGCTGACCTCGCCATCATGGGCAGCATATGGATACCTGTGCTTGCCGCCATCTGGCGTTTCGTACACCCCGATGTGGTGACTGGAGCCATTCCCCTTCTCCCAGTGGGAGAAACCATCAACACCTTCAACAGCGTTCCTGAAGTCGCGCTCCTTGGCAGCGCCTTTGATCTCTCTGGCTTTTGTTGGCATAAAACCTCCTTATTAATGCAAATTGTGTCCTTGCGGACGTAGTTATGGTGATGAAGCGGCGATAGTTTCAGAAGCGCACCGCCTCTGTGGAATCCAGCGCTTCCTGTAGAACACGTTCAGCCAGTCCATACTTCACGCCGTTTATCACGTTGACTGGTTCGCCAAAGATCGTGCACTTGCCGCCGTAATACCAGACGTGTTCATACCAATCCTTGTGGGCATCTGCCCATGGTTGTGGGACGGCATAGTCAGCTTTGGTTTCATCCAGCCCAAGCAACTGGATCAGCGTGCGCTTGTTGATCGACGTTACCGTCACAAGTTTGACGGTGGGCCATGCAAATGTGTGATTCAGGCCAAGGTTCCTGGCCTCAGCCTCAGTGCACACATACAACTCAACACTGTTTATGTTGATAACTTTCACGATAACTCCATTTATTTGAGACCAGCCAGCAATAGCAACACGTCGTTGCTTTTGAGGACGGGTTTACACTATTGACAAGGAGAAACACAGAAGCATGTCCAATCTGGATCAGGCACTGCCATGGGGCTTAATCGGGGTATTTGCCATCCCGCCCATACCCACAACAGTGATGCCAATCACGCGTTGAGCCTGACCTGGGCAAGATCAATCACCAAACCCGAGACCACGTTCCTTGAGGCTGATGTAGCGATTCTGGCATATGACCATGTGGTCAAGAACTTCCACATCAAGGGTCTTGCCTGCCTGCACCATAATCTTTGTGACACGCACATCCTCAGCACTGGGATCTGGTGAACCACTTGGGTGATTGTGCGCCACGATGATCGAGGCACAATTATTGCGTATGGCCTCCTTGAATATCTCGCCGATACGCATGCTGGCTGAGTTTAGTGAACCCTTGTAGATCATGGGACAACCTATGATTCGGTTGCGTGTGTCCAGCAGGATGGTGTGGACTTCCTCCTGTTCCAGCAAGCCCATCTTAGGCATCAAGAAGTTGGCTGCATCAGATGGTGTCTTTATTTGCAGACCCTCATCTGGTGTTGCCATCATCAAGCGCTTACCAAGCTCAAGGACAGCTTTGATCTGGGTAGCCTTCACCTCTCCCACGCCATGGATACGCTGGAGATCCTGCAAACTTGCCCTGGCAAGACCCGCCAACCCATTGAACTGGCGCAATAGCTCATCAGCAAGTCCCATTGCGCCCACGCCTTGTGGCCCATGCTGCAATACGATTGCCAGCAACTCACGCTGGGCAAGGGCTGTTGGGCCTACTTCACGTAATCGCTCTCTGGGACGCTCCCCGGGGGCAATGTAGTAACTTTCTTCATTCATATATTGTTTTGTTTGATAAACCCCACTCCGCCAGCGCTTTCTAGCCTTTGGAACAATCGCATTCTTTCCCACTGATCCACGCCTCGTACCCCGATAGGTAACTTCGGTATCGGGAGTGACTCACTACACCTGCATACCTACTGGTCAATCTGGTGGGGAGAATGCAACGGTCGCCAGCTTTAGTGCGCTGGCAGAGCGGGTGACAATCAGGCCGGTACCAGGGCTAGCTCCCGGACAGCCTGTTCATCCCATGTTTGAGGGAGTTGCGCTTCAACGCCGTAAGCAAAGTGCATGGCATCTGCATTTGTGTCGTCGTACCTGGCAGCAACTTCATAGTAAATGCCATAGTCATGCTGCGACCCTTTGACGACGATCTTTGCTGGCATGTCTTTGGGTATTGGGAACAACCGCAGCAACTGATGTTTGTATGCCCGGCATTCACGGCGTGACTGATCAGGTTGTTTGATGGCGTTGGCGCAGGACTCCATGGCTGGCACACAGCCAAGATACACGTAGCTCATCATGGTTTGTGCGCCATTGCCATAGCGCGGTCAGGAACTGATTGCTGGGCAACATTGAGCGACAGGTCAGCTTCCTTGATGGGTCGCGGCCAGTGCATGCGCTTGGCAATCCGGGTAGCCTGTGAGAATGTCTTGCCATCCAGCGCTTTGCCCATGGCATAGCCAAGGCGTTGGACTGGCTGGTGCACCAAGTGCTTGCCCACGACCAGTGGATGGAATGCGGTCGTCAGTTGAAGTGTGTTGTCACTGGCGACGTGGTAGATGAATACGGTAGGCGATTTGCCACGCTTGAACGTTATTGATACCATTGCTAACCTCCAGAAATGAAAAGGAGGCGTCGTAAAACACCTCCAGATGGTTCACCAGACATGCACAATTGCATGTGGCGGTTGATTGGGGACTACACAGTTGTGGGTATTGGACGACGCTTTTGGGCTAATACTGCGATGCGAAAGAGTTGGAATTAAGCCCAGTCTGGGCACACTGGGGAGAACTCTTAGACTGAAGGCGCGACAGGAGACCTGGTATTCGCCGCGTTGCTGGTTCGTTACGACAGGGTGGCGCGTGACGCCAGGATGCCATTGAGTTTGTCCAATGTAGCGCGGCGCTGGATTATTTCAACCGGGCACATCTGAATGACTTCAGCGATTAGCTCATTAACAATCTCACGCTTGTAACTGGCATCTGCATCACTTTCGATACCCAATAGGCTGTTGGAAGCGAAATCCTTCCCATCCAGTTCAAGTGTGGCTATGCAGCCAAGATAGCACCAGAAACCTTTGTACAGACGCTGCTGGCGCTCATAATCCTCGCAGGCATAGTAAACATCCATATCCTTGGCCTTGTTCCCACCGGGGTGAATGCCATGGTGCTGAAAGTCATCCTGCGCGGCATTCCAGCACTTGTCTATGCTTTCCTGCGACACATGCTCCCAGTTACCTGGATCGTGCGGCAGGTGCTGGCATTTGCCCCAATAGGGGTAGCTGGCTTGATCTTGATCAGTGGACAGGTTATCGGCCAGAACTTCATAGATGTAGCGGAAGACCGTGGCAGTACGTGGGAACACATCATTGTGCACTTCGGGATAGCCATCGAAGTCGTTGTTCTTCTCGCCTTCTTTCAGCCACTCCAGGTCATCCGTAGCTTTGCACACCAGCAATAAGTCACTGTCACCTGGGTACTGGAATGTGCCCATGTCGGCCAGGGCCTTCTCGACAATCCTGAATGTGCGCGTCTGTGACAGCGTCTGTCCACTGTACAAAATGCCCTCACGTTGATCAACGTAAGGTTCATGGGCAGTCTTCTTGCCGAAGCACTTGCCCAGGTAGTCGGCGGGATTATCGTAGTCAACGATCCAGTCGATGCGGAAGGGTAAACCGCCCTTCTCAATCATTGCTGTCTCATAAGTGTCATTGCGTTTCATGGGTAATCACTGTTTTCATCTCCTGTGGTGTTTCAAATTGACCATGGCTCTGCCTCATACTCTTCGTAGCCTTCCGGCATTTCTGCCAACGGCGCAACTTCCACCATGTGCTGAACGTACCGGTAGGCGTCAGACCAGTTGTCCAACAAACCGTTGCTGGTCAATTGGTTGATCTTTTCCGCGTACATGAGGGCAATCGGGTGGTGGTTCTTCCACCCAATGCCTTTGTGGTTCTCAAACGCTTCGCTGCATATCTTGTCCATGACGTTCTTGAGCTCATAGACGACGCCGCTCAGGTTGGATGCGTCCAGAACCATGACGGCACCTGCCCAGTCGTTCCTGCGTAGTATCTTGATTTGGACGTCGTATTCACTATTTGTTTCCATGGGGTTTCTCCTTTTTATGATGGGTAAAAGATTTCTGAGGTGGACGCGCCGCAAGAGAACTTCTTCTGGTGGGCACTCAGAAGGAAATCACTCTATACTGGGGGGCGCATCGCGACGTAAACCACCTTCAAAAATTACACCCCGCAAACAGTCTTCACCTGGGCAGCCATTCAGTGCTGCTGATGTGCGACTCATGCTATCCAGCCCTGTGTACGCCTATGGCATCAACCTACAACCAGCAGAGCGCGTGGCTGAGGAAGTAATGAAGCTCAATGCACTTCTTGCCCAGGTTGTGAAGGAGACTGGTGTGACATTCACGTTGGCTGACCTGGATCAACGCTTCCAGTCACTACTGCACCAGCTTGAAGCAGATGGCATCTGTCAGCGAGATGTGGACTACCTACCAGTTGTTACTAAAGAACTATGGCTACAGGCGCAGCTTGTGACTATCCAGAAACTGGCAAGGGGCGAGAAGATATAAGTGCCTACTACTTTCGAGATGATCACACCTGATGCTGACAACCTGCGCCAATTATGGACTAACGGCGTGCTGAAACTGCGGGTGAATAGCGCCCAACCGGGCGATTTTTTGAAAGATGTCGTCCAATAAAGCTGCCGCTTTGGCTTTGCTGGCCGCCTTTTCTTCTGCGCTTTTGACCATTGACTATCAAAGAAGCGCAAAGTGAGATAGAGGCCTTGACAGGCATCCGGCGCAGCGAGACGCAGGTGCGCGAGTTCCTAAAAATCTCAATATGCGTTGTCGCAAAGTCGGGATGATCCCTGCGAAAGCCGATCCTGATGTACAGGCTGCCTATCTTGAACAAGACGCGAAGCGGAACCGCGTTTAGCGCAAGCACAGGCTGGACAACGAGCCGTGTTCTTTGTGGATGCCGCCCACTTCGTGCTGGCGCCATTTCTGGGTTTCCTGTGGTCGGTCACACGGCTTTTCATCCGCGCTCCTGCCGGGCGAAAACGCTTCAACGTCCTAGGTGCGTTGAACGCGATCACGCATGAACTCATCTGTGTAACCAATGACACTTATATCACCGCCGAAAGTGTGTGCGCTCTACTTTATAAGCTGGCGGCACTCAATCTCGCTGTTCCAATCTCGATCTTCCTCGATAATGCCCGTTATCAGAAAGGCGCTCTTGTTTTTGCTACGGCCGCCAGCCTATATATTGAACTCTACTTCCTGCCAGCCTACTCGCCCAATCTCAACTTGATAGAGCGGCTGTGGAAGTTCGTCAAAAAGCAATGCCTGTACTCCAAATACTACAGCAAGTTCGGCGCTTTCAAGTCCGCCATTGTTGATTGTCTGAGCCAGCCTCATTCAACCCACAAAGCAGCACTTGACTCGCTGATCACCCTGCGTTTTCAGATGTTCGATAAGGCGCAATTCCTGCCCATGTGAGGTATATAAGGTGACACGGGGTGGGAGATCGCGACAGAAACGTAGATTTGAAGCACTTCGTCAATTGACAATAATCTTATCCGAATACGTATGAAGCCCCGTAAACCTTGGGCGTTCCTGACGTCACAGCCGTTCGGCTGTGTATTATGATCAAACGCGGTTGCTCTTTGCCTGACGAACGTGGCGACATCAAACTGGCATTGGATGCACTGGGACTCGATGCCGCTAAACCCAACGCGAATCACCCACTTGCCGACTTGTACCAGGCACTACACCTATCTGCGAGGCTGAATGAGATGGTCTTACTTGAGCGCGGAGTGTTAGCGACTGAATAATCCGCAGTGGATGATATGAGGTTCGTTTTTATGTTTAGTGTTGCATGCCCCCGACCAGGGCATGCAATGCCCCATTTATGCCAAAAGCTGAAGGATGTAATCCTTAATCGCAGTTCTCTCCCAATCAGCAACATCAGCCGTGCGTAGATATTCCTTGAGATCGTCGGCGAAGGGCTCGTTCCCTTTGGATGCTCCAACCGTTTCAATCCAATTACTAATAGACCCAAGGACTGATTCATCAGCGCCAAGAAGCACTGCCGATTCGATCCGGCCGTTTGTCAATGTGCTGACCGAATGACCATCAGGATCCAAAATCGCGTACTTACCACTATCGTCTTGCTTGATCAGGCTCAGCTGGCGACCAAGAGCGAACGCTGTTGCTCCCGAAAGCACATGATGCGATGCGCCGGGAATCAGACTGGCCGCAACGTCGGGGATTAACGCTAGCTTGCCTTCTACATGCAGCGCTTCATGTCTGGATTCGACAGCGTCGAGATAACGCCGTTTCATCTCATTGATTCTGCTCAGGCTGTATATTGGGATGCGTTTGCGAATAGAAGTCACAATCAAACTATGTTTGTCACCAGTAGGTTCAAATATTGTCTGAGGAATGACTTGCTCAAACTGCGTGCGGAATCCAGTTTCACTTTCTTCGGCGATCCCAACCAGCGTCTGTCGTAAGGGCATTGCAGACTGAGCAAGCACCAGATTGTTACAGGTGATCAGTGGGGCTGACTTGTCCTGCAAGGTGCGAATGTATTGCTGTGCCATATCTGGGGTTATAAGCTCGGTCTCCTTTAGCACATCCTCTATGGTTAACTCCTGCATTGGAGCAAATATCCCTTTGCTGAAGGTGACTATTTTATAAGCTATGTTTTCTTTCCGTAAGTCCTTCCACTCATCAACTGTGTGCAGATGATCAATCAGTGCCTGGAATCGCGGAACAATCCCGGGTTTGCCCAGATAACGCTGGTATAACGTCTCAATGAGTTCGTTGTTCAGAATTGACTTCTGCAACGCAAATTCCATTTCACCACACAGGCCTGGTTTAATCTCGCGAGCCTGTCGTTTGAATTCCACCGCAATCTCATGCAACAAGAAACAGAATTTCTCTAACCATTTCACTTCATCACTGGCAGCTGCAGATACATCCTGATACAAAGGTATGGCTTCATCGATTGCTGCCAAGTTCAATTCTGTTTCAAAACTATTACGCAAATAAGCAATATAGGCAGCACGCACAATGTTGACGTCGTTATAAGTCGTTATTGCTGCATAGGCCACCGCTCCCGCAGAGACAGCCGTCACACACAATAACGCAATGATGCGTAATACCGGGGACCAAATCTCCGTGTTCACCAACCACACTCCGATCAATGCCAGTGGTGCGAGCACGCCAAACAAGATCGAGGCGATCGTTACCCAAGCGGGTGGGATGCTGGCAACTGCCTTGTCGAGTCTGGCTTCCAGCATGGCATCTTCATTGAGCTGCTGTTGCTTTTTGGCCTGAAAAACCGCCCGGCGTCGGGTGAGAGACGCACTATACTCTTGCGTTTCGTCGCGCAATGCAGTAACAAACTGAAGCGCATGCGAAAGCCCGCCATTTGGGTAGGCTTTGAGCAGATCGATCACCTGCTGCCTTATTTTCTCACCAACAGTTTGTGCGACTTCGCGGGCATTCACCACAATCTCGCGTCTCAAGTCAGAGTCAGGCGCGAATTGCTCATTAATGCGGCGTTGGATGCTCTTTACCGTAGTCCCCATAGACGTATAGGGGTAGAAGACACTGCGCAGTTCCCTGTCTAGCGACGATGGAAATTGCATTTGGCTTCCATCGACGCTGCGGCGCATCAACTTCTGCTTAAACAGGCCGTCTGGTCGCAGATTGTTTGCATTGTAGAAAGCAGTCAGAGTGTTCATGACAACGGTAAAGGATACAGGTTCCAATACTTTATCCGTGATGAGTTCGTCACCCAACTGATTGGCGCTGTAGTCAACAAGTCTGTCGATCGGGAAAGTCTCTACGGTGAGTCCGAAACTGCTATAACCCGCAAACTGTCCGGGTTCTGTCACGAATGCATCTACTCGACCTTTTAGCGGTGTGAACAGTGTGCGGAACAGCCACTCGCCAGTCAAAACAGCCACCTCTGCATCGCTGCGTAAAGCAAGCGCGCGCTCGTTGCGATTATCAATTAAATAGCAACCACGATTGAAAGGCGCGCCTGGGTATGTAATTGTCTCCCGCAGTTTCACATACCTGCAAGTGTAGGTTTGGCTGCCGTTCATGTAGGCGTTCAGTTCTTTTAACGTAGCGTACGCGCGCGCTTCGGCACCAATCTTGTCCGCCTGGGTGGTTGCCGGCATGAATAAAACACCTGTGCTGGCTGACTGCAGATTGATGGGCTTCAATAAGTTCATGAACTTATAAATCACATCGATCAGCAACCCCCCCGCTACCGCCTCGCCCAGGTCTGCCACCACTATCAAATTAGCTTCCATGCGTTGGTTGTCTGGTCGGAACCCCTTGGCGATCATCTCGTTCAGTGTATCTACACTCTGGATTTCGGTGAGATAGTTGTTAATCGAATTTGACCAATCGCCCAGATTCATATGCCATGCGACGCGCGCGCCGGCGCGCGTCTCTGCCCAGTCCGTCTCGGAATTCAAAAGATCATCTGTTAACCAGGGACATACCTGCTGTGCATTCTTGGGGTTATCGAACGCCTCCTTGAGCGTAAGCCCAACCAACTCATTTGCCAGTAGGACATCTGATTTCAACTCTCCGGATGTACCCTCAGCCACGTTAGGTATCTCGACATCCAGAGCCAGCAATTTAACCCCGGGCAACCCCGGGTCTTCACCATAGGTGGCAACAATACGCTTTTTCAGATATTCAAGCGTACAGCGTCCACGCTGCCCTAAACCCAGGACGATTGTTGGCTGGAGTGTATTCATAGCGTCTCCTGTTTTGTGCGCAATTGCGCCTTTGTGCGACCTGGACTAGCCCTGTAACTCTTTTAAGGTGACATCCCGCGCCAAATCGCGCAATCCCATCAGTACATCATAGTTCTGAGAATTAGGATTCCCGAACGAAATATTGTTCACCATGGTCTCGCGGTCAATCTTGACTTTGCCAGCGATTCCACCTCGATACTCTTTGACATAAGGTCGCTCGATAAACGCCGTTAACAAAGTGACTGCCTTGTCGGAGCCACCGGAATCTATTTCATTTTGCACTTTGGCCTCAACGAGTTTTATCAACTCATCGTTATTTCGGAATACGCGCAGTGACTCAATCATGCCCTTCTCTAGCTGCAACGGCGGGCGTAATGGATCATCGGGTAAGACATAATAGGACGTCCCCGCTTTGAAAATGAAGCCGTAAGCAATCCCGTTTGCAAACACCTGTTTGGCTTTTTCTCCGCCGGGTCGAACTTCTGGCAAAACATACAACGGTTTCTCGTTCGACTGTGTGACACTTTCTGCCTTCTCGTGATAATCCGGGTATTGCGTCAATGCGAACAACGGCAAACCGTGTTTCGTTTGCATGACTGTAATCACATGCGGATCAAAGGTGGAG
>Ga0118677_10011924_pt1 | contig 12884 bp, 16 predicted proteins | sample AliMusrvi5mmetaG_FD_86154 | JGI IMG/M metagenome (GOLD analysis project Ga0118677, IMG submission 86154)
GTCACCACCGATCACTACACCCTCTTGATCCTGGCAATCGCCGCCAGAATGTATCCCAACTCGTCACCGTCCAGGCCCGCCGTCTTGGCAAGGCCGTGGACATTGCGAATCAGGTCTTCTACCTCTCCAAACAAATGATTAAAGCCAACGTCACCTTCGTTTCGGGCGAACAGGCATTTGTCGGTCACATTCAACTGCGCAATCCGGGGATTGGACCAGTCCTCACCAAGCGGGCAGCCGAGGATCGCTGTGAACATGCCGCTGGTCTCAATCGGGCGCAGCTTGGCCACGCAGTCCTGGCGAATTTGTTCGGGTTCTCGAAGAACGGGTTCAGTCATGGGTTTTCGTCGTGGGTCAGCAGCTTGCAGGACTGGCCCGTGTGTCTGGCCTCCGGCCCCGTGGGTTGCGCACCGGGCTTTTTTCCAGTGGCCCATTTCATCGTCATTCCAGTAATGCTGGCGTGGATCAGGCATTCCAAAAGCAAGCGGCCCGTGATCGTCGTGTACATGCTGTTCGAGCGGGAGACGGGTCTACTACTGTTGGGGATGGCGACCTACAAATACGGGGAAAACACCATTTTACTTATTCTGAGGGATGCTTGCAAGCATTGCATCTATCTCAACTAGCGAAAAGGCAACGACTTAGGTCCGGTTAAGCAAGGCTGGCAAGGCGTACCGCCTTGCCAGCCCTCAAATTGCCTAGATTCTCATGATAACCAAGACGGAGACAGTAATATATGGTGCCGAATTACGATTCCACACCCTGACGGCGACGAGGCGTTCTCCTTGGATGCTAGCAGTGCTGGCTGCTGTTGACCTTTTACTGCAATTATGCTACCATCTTGATAATTGAAACACAAGTGGGTGGAGCAGCATGGCGAAACGATTTGGGGAACGAGTTCGGGAACTACGAAAAGCCAAGAACCTTGGGCAACGCAAACTGGCCGAGATGATCGGCGTTTCGCACACATACATTAGCAAGATCGAGAACGAGAAGCTCGATTTCAGTGACTACCCCAGCGAAAAACTGATTCGCCTAATCGCTGAGGCCCTGGAGGCCGACGTGGACGAGTTGCTAACGCTCGCCCAAAAAGTCCCCGACGACATCAAGCAGCGGGTAATCGACCATCCCGCCGTTTTCCGAAAACTTGCCCAACTCGACGACGAGACCCTGAAGAAGTTGCTAAAGGACTTGGAAGACTGATGACCAAGCAGCACCTCAAGTACCTGAGAAACGAGGCCATCGAAGACATTACGGCCCAGCGGATTCGGGAATACGAATCCAAGGTCGGGGTCACGGTTGCGCTGCCGGTGCCGATTGAGGAGATCGTGGAGCAAGTCCTGGGACTCGACTTCGACCGAGACGTGATCGAGGAGCAACCGGGCGAGCAGATCCTCGGTGGCCTCGATGTGGCAAACTGCAAGATTCTAATCAACGAGGCGCACTCGGATCTCTTCGAGCAGAAGCCGGGCTTGCTCCGCAGCACCATTGGCCATGAAGCAGGGCATTGGGACATCGATATAGATCGATCCAAGGTCGGACACCCAATGCTGCCCGGCATCGATCTGGCCCCTTGCATGGTGAATCGCCACGCCAGCAAGTCCGACCGCCTGATCGAAGTGCTGTTCACCAAGGCCATGACCAATGATCGGGCGTACCGGGTCTACAGGGAACTGACCGCTGGGCAAGATGCGCCCGAGGTGCGAAGTGCCGTGGATCGCTACCAGTCGGCCATCCTCATGCCGAAGTGGCTGATCCAGGAGGCTGGGCAGCGGTACGATTTCCTGAATTGGCGTGACTTGTACCGGCTGGCTGAGGAAGCCCAGGTGAATATCACGAACCTGACCGTTCGGCTGCAACGCCTCGGATTGATCTATTTGCGGGATGGCGACAAGACGATTTATCGGAGCGAACATGAGTTCACGGGGCAGAAGAGTTTGTTCTAACATAGGAGCGACGGATGGCACGGACGAAACCGCCAGACAAGGAATGGAAGATTGTGCTTGCCCGATCCGGGGGCGTATGTGCATTTCCGGATTGTAGGGAATCATTGACGAAACCTGGGAATGATCAGGACGAGCCTGCCTTCATAGGCGAAGTAGCCCACATCGTCTCCGACAGCCGCCAAGGGCCACGAGGCGATGTCCAGCTATCAGACGAGGACCGGGACAAGCATCCGAATCTGGTATTGTTCTGCCAGAACTGTCATGACCGTGTGGACAAGCAGCTACGGACCTTCAGCATTCCCGTGCTGGAGAGAATTAAGGAGCAGCATGAAAGCACAATCGCAGCATTGACCTCATCGGCTGGACCGGCGGTTGCGGTCGAACTCAAGCGGGAGCGTATTCTAAGCTCCCTCCTACCGGTCACGCACCTTCCAGCAGCAGTGTTCGCCGCTCCATGTGGCTACGGTGATCGTCAGGATCAGGTCATCAAGCAACACCTCAATTATCCCAAGGACGCTGACCAGATCATCAGATTCTTAGTTCGGGAAAAGACGCTCTTCTCGTTTCACGATTTGCGAGACCCCAACGGGCCGTTCGCCCCCGTCATCGATCTGACGAAGGTCGAGAAATATCGTTCGACGAAGTTCTGGACAACGGCGGAGGGCCATCGCCGCTTCGTCACGTTGCTCAATCGAGCCATGTACAAATTCACCGAGCGACTCGGCCTTCGGTTTGATCCCACGCACCAACGGTTCTACTTCCCCGTTCGGAAACCGGGCGCAGAGCGTTCGATGGATTATCGACCGCTGAATCGCCAAACGGAGAATCGATTGGTAGCGTGGGAGGAAAAGAAGAAGAAAACCGGTGAAGGGAAAGGATTCTGGTGGCATCTTGCTGCGGGGCTTCGATTCTACCGCATGGCCGATGACCAGTGGTGCCTGAGTATTCGTCCTGAGCGTCATTTGACAACCAATGGTGAATTACCGCTGCCGCCTGAGAAGATTGGCCGCAAGGTCACTCGGCTCAAGGCCAACATGTTCAACGACAAATATCTCAGCGAAGTCAATTTTTGGCGTGACTTCCTCTCGACCGGCTCGCCTCGATTCTGCTTGGACTTCGGCAGCCAAGCGCTTGCGATCTCAACCAATTTTCTCGCCTTTGATATATCGTCACCTGGCATTCTAGGAGACGAAATAGATTTCAGGAACCAATACTATGAAGAAGATCTCTTCTCGCTCGCAGCCAGGAACTCGTTCAAGGAAGGTGAAGAAGACCTCGAATGGGACGACGAAGACTACGCCGAGGAAGATGCCGACGACAGCAAAACCGGCCACGGTGATCCCGATAAAGTTACTGCCACTTGATCTGGCTTCGCCAAAAACCGTTGCCGAATGGCTGGACGAACCGGATCTCATGTTCGGCAGGGGCAATCTATCGCCCGATCCGAAGGTGGGAATCCCACTTTATGGCCCACGTTCGCTGGGAACGTCTCGCCATAAGGGTGAGATTCACATCGGCTTCATCGGAACGAGCGAGACGGTCGCCAAGGCCAAAACTTTGTACGAGCAGTGCAGGCGGGGAATTGATGGCAACGCCAACTACGAACCGTTTCCAGGATGTAACCAAAACGAAGGATTTCGCTGCGACCTGACGACCGAATTGACTGAGATCATCCGCCAGCATGAGTACGATCTGATTTGTGGTGAGCGGAAGAATCGGCAGAAATTCGAGACTCTCCTGGGCGTGTTGCAAGAGAAGATGAATCTGATTTCGGGGCGAGATCATCCCCTCGACTACATCGTCGTGGCCCTTCCTGATGAACTCTACAAGAAGTGCCGAAGTGTCGAGTACACGGAGACCGGGGTTGGCCGGGTCTACCGCAACCTCCGCCGCTCCTTCAAGGCTATGGCGATGCAATTCGACAAGCCCACACAGATTCTCCTTGAGAAGACCATCGACAACTTCGGGACAGATAAGACGACGGTTCACCCGTCTCAGGTGGCCTGGAACCTTTTCACCGGCATGTATTTCAAGGTAGAGGGCTTGCCGTGGGGGCCAACCGGGCTTCGCCCCGGCACCTGTTACATCGGGATCAGCTTCTTCAGACCGCTCGGTGATTCGTCATCGCTCCGAACCAGCGTTGTCCAAGCGTTCGATGAGAATGGACAAGGGCTAGTGTTGCGGGGCCACAAGTTCCAATGGGACGAAGAGAAATATGGCAAGTCTCCACATCTTCCAGCGGATCAGGCGAAGAGCCTGATCGACATGGTGTTGGAGCAATACCGTTACGAAAACGGGGATCGTTTGCCGCACCGGGTAGTCATCCACAAGTCTTCGAGATTCGAGTCTGAAGAGCATCAAGGTTTTCGGCAAGCCTTGCGGGAGGTCAGCGAGATTGATTTGGTATCCTTGGCTCCCACAAGCGACGTTCGGCTCTTGCGAACTGGCAAGTACCCGCCGCTGCGTGGAACCGTGTTTCACGCTGGCGACATCTCCTACTGCTACACAAGCGGCTACATTCGTGGCAAGGGCTATCCGCATGGCCACGTTCCGTCGCCGCTACAAATTGCCGACCACAAGGGCGACACGTCCCGCACGGAATTGCTGAGGGAGGTGCTTGTGCTCACCAAGATGAACTGGAACTCGGCAAATATGTTCGGCTTGATGCCGATCACCTTGCGGTTCTCCCGCCTCGTCGGCGACATCCTGCGGGAAGTGCCTGAGAACGAAAAGCCGAGGTCGAAGTACAAGTTTTACATGTAAACAAACGACATCGGAACAGCGGACCTTACCACGTTTAGTTATGCGTGCCTCTGGTAGGCACCACAGGAGCATCACCTTTTAACTCAAGGAGCGACTTAAATGGCACGATTTATCGACGCCAGGAAGCTGGGGTCAGGCGGGTTCGGCGAAGTGTGGCTATGCACTCGCCAGGAGGATGGGGAAGCATTCGCAAAAAAGAGGCTCCTTGACTCAGTGGATGCTGACGGCATTGCCCGTTTTCAGCGAGAAGTACGGCTCTTATCCCGCCTCGACCACCCTAACATCGTGAAGGTAGTGGGCTTCCACCTAGAGGATTCCCCCTACTGGTATGTGATGCCTCGGTATCACCACACGCTATTTCGAGAAATTCCTTCCCTCGGTGGCGACACCGACCGCATCGTATTGATTTTCTCAGCAATCCTCGCAGCGATGGAGCACGCACATTCTGAGGGAGTAATCCATCGAGACCTCAAGCCAGAGAATGTCCTCATGAATAGCGACGAGGATATTGTCGTTACGGATTTTGGTCTCGGACGATGCCTCAATTCAGAAAGTACACGGCACACAATTTCTGGCTTTGGGATGGGCACGATTTTGTACATGGCCCCAGAGCAGATGACAGACGCAAAGAACGCTGATTTCCGTTCGGACATCTACAGTCTGGGAAGAATCCTGTTGGAAATGTTCAAAGGACGATTGACTTCGCCTGTGACCGACACAAGTGACTTAGATGATGGTGTCGCTCACGTGATCGAAAAATGCACGAAGACTGACCCTAATCGCCGTTACCAATCAGTATCGGATCTGAAACAGGAGTTTTTGTCCGTTCTGGGCGTCACTCCAGCCTTATCGCCCTACGAGGAAATCACCTCCCTGCTTGCTCATCTCGTTTCAACGAGTCGTCCAGATCAAGCGTCTGCCGAACGGCTGCTCGACCTTCTCAGGCAACATCGCTCGGATACCGATGTGATACACGAAGTCGTAATGAAAGTCCCCCCCCAAGTCGCCTCAACATTGCTTGAAATTGACAAGGAACAGACCCGTGGCGTAATCGAGACGTTCGTGTCACACGCAACGTCGCAAAGCTGGGGATTCTCCTATACGGACGAGATTGGGACACAGTGCAAACGACTTTATCACGCCTTGGATGACCCTCAGATTCGTGCGGAATTGATATACTGCGTCATGAACGTTGGTTCGGGCCACCATCGATGGTCCGTCATGGGAGTGTTTGATGAATTGATGGAGGAGACGCACAATCAGGCGGAAAGCCTCGCAATCGCAGAAATGTTCGAAAAGGTCTCTCCGAGTTTGCGCCAATGGGCCAGGGAACGACTTTCTGAGTCGAGACTCCATCCCGCCATTGTCGCCGCATTGAACAAGACGCACTCAGGCGACGATGAGTGAGGTGAAGTCTGCTCAATGAAAATCCTCTTCCTCCACGGTTGGCAATCGACACTGGGCGGCGTCAAGCCGACCTACCTCAAGGACCAAGGCCATGAAGTCCTGAACCCGGCCTTGCCCGACGACGATTTCGACAACGCCGTCCGCATTGCCCAGGCTGAGTTCGACCGGCATCGGCCCGATGTCGTTGTCGGGTCTAGTCGTGGCGGTGCCGTGGCGATGAACATCGATTCAGGTTCCACGCCGCTGGTCCTGATGTGCCCGGCCTGGAAGCGATTTGGCACGGCCAGAACGGTGAAGCCGGGCACGATTATCCTGCATTCGGCGGCAGATGAAACGGTGCCGTTTGCGGATTCGGTGGAACTGGTGCGCAACAGCGGGCTACCCTCGGACTCGCTGATCGTCGTAGGCCATGAGCACCGGCTGGCCGATCCTGAATCGCTGACGAAGATGCTAGAGGTGGTGGAATCAGTGGCGAGGAAATTCAGAAACGGAGCGAAACGGTGAACTTTGAACACTTCATGCCCAGCGAGGGAGCGTCTTCCCGTCGCCTGGAAAGTTGGCAACGGTTTCAAGAGGCAGAACGGGCGGCAAAGAGCTTCGTTGGAAATTGGCTGTGGGTGGAAATAATTCGTGTGGACGTGGCGGGCAATGCCATCTGGCACGATGATGGAAGAATCGAAGTTCCCAGCACCAACAGCGATAGCCTTTTTCATGAGGTCTTCCATTCGGTCTTGCACCACGCTCCCTTTAAGAGAATTGCTGAGCAAGCAGCCTGCACTTTCTACTGCGAATGCCTGTGCAATGCTTTCGAGTATTTCATGGAGGCAAAGTTAATCCCTGGTGGCGGTAGCTGGATGAGAAGAATGGAGTCTTGGGAGAGATGCGGGTTTCAATCGATAATTGAGGCGAAAAGTGGTGACCGAGCGTGGGATTTCAAATACGGCTTGGCAACGCACACGTTCATCCTAGCGTCTGGGTTTGATATCGACCGGTTTCGGAAAATCTTTCTTGCGATGAACGCATAGGGTATCAATGACGAGGGATCATGACCGAAAACATCTTCACCCCCGGCCCCACGCCCAACACCGTCCGATCAGCCGATGGAGAAATCCTGACGCCACCGGAAGGTTGGGTACTGCTTCCACCAGGAGATGCCGCCTTGACCCGCAGGGTCAAGGCGGCTTATCCAAGTTGGATCGTACAAGAGAAAAAGGGCAGGAAGATTTTCTCACGTGGAGTCTGGGCACCGGCAGCCACCATAGATAAAATCCGTGCCGATCTCGAAGCCGAGCGATCCACCGAGGGATACGCCAAACGCAAAGATGCCGACGCCCGTCGCCGGGATAAAGCTCAGGCCGAATATGTCGAAGATTTCTACGGAGCGGTGGTGGCGTTCCTGGCGTTCCATTCTGCACATGCTGATTTCGCTGGTAAACTCGCCCGTGCGGTTGCCGATCATGCTACTCCGGTCGGCAGCGGCACCGTGGCCAGGACGAAACGAATCCCCGTCGAGCAACGTGCCGAAGCCGCCGTCATTGCATGGTTGCGGCACCAGACTACGGCCTATGATTCCATGAAGATCGCCAGGATCAAAGGCAAGCGGCGGGAGGTTCGACGCATGTTGGCCCAGCGATCCAAGGAATTGCTGGGCCGGTATCGCAGCGGCCAAGCGGTCGGGGAGGAATGTCCGCTCAAAAAAGCTTTGGCGGGTGGCAAATGAATCCTACCCGTACTTCTTGATGGCCTGCTCAAAGGCTGGTCCTGCCTTCTTGAGATCGTCGGGAACCATCACGGGGACGATCTCCAAGCTGGCGTTGAAGGCAAGGAACCAGGGTTCCGCCAAGGCAGGAATCTGCGAGGCGTCGTTCATGTCCACAATCAGCAGTGCGGTTCGCTTCCCGTTCGACGCCAGGAAATAAGCCGCTTCCGGCTTCAGGTCGTCCAAAATGGACTCGATTGTTTTTGACAGGCTGCCGTCCTTGATGGCCGCATTACCTGCTTCAACCGGCCATTCGGCCTTCAAGAGAAATCGCATGGGGCACCTCCTTGGATTTGGTATATTGATTGCCGGAATTATACGGCCAATCCGTCAGCGAGCAAGTATAAGCCGCTGGTCGATGACGACTTTCCCCGCATGGACGAACATTCCGTATATTCGTCGCATCCGGCCCTTTGGTTGTGAGGTATCCTTGAGATATTGTCCTGAAATTCGAGGAAGCGAATATGCGGAAACCAATGGGAATCGTGGTCGGCATGCTTGGCGTCCTGGGCAGAACCTTGCTCTGCACCGTCTTCCTGGCGGCGGCGGTGGGATACACGGCCCCGGATGTTCACAGCTTGGCCCAGGTGCTAGCATCGAAAGCAGCCGTGGCCCCGATCTGGATATTGGTCGGTGCAATTGTTGTTTTGGCCGTTGGCTGCGTTTCCGTGGTCGTGGGCTACAAGGCTCGTTTCGGGGCATTGGCCCTTCTGGCATTCCTGGTGCTGACGACTTATCTCTTCCACGGGTTCACATTCTGGAACGTCGTCAACAATCAAGCCCGCCACGACCACATCATCTATCTGGTCATGAACCTGTCTATCATGGGGGCGATGCTTCTAATTGTCGTCAATGGGGCAGGCCAGATGAGCCTTGATGGCAAGCGGCGATAAGAATGAAGAAGATGCCAAAGAAACCGACCTCAAATCAGAAGAAACGGAAGCCATTCCAGCGTGAGACGCCCGAGGAACTGCTCCAGCAAGATTTTGCTGGCGACTGCTATCGAGCCGCATGCGAATGGGCATCGGCAACGAAAGGGCAAGGCTGGAACGTCGTTCATGGCACCGTGCGGAACTTCGAGAAGGGAAGGCTGAAGCACGCATGGTGCGAACGGGGCGAAGAGGTGATTGACCTTGCCATGCCGGTGGGCATGAGACAGTCTACACGGGAAGAGTATTATCGGGTTCTGGAACCTGATATTACCAAGATCTACCCAGACGAACATGCCGTGCTGCTATCCATACGGTATCACTACGGCCCCTGGGAGGAATGGGAACAACTGCCCGAATGGTTGCTGACCGAACTGGAAAATAGGAAGAACGGTTCAGCGTGAAGGCTCGGGAAGGTGAGCCCCTGCCTTACTTCTTCTTCGCCATCGAAATAGAACCCATCCGCAAAGCATAAGGCCCCCGAAGAATCCGACGCCATAAGCAGCAAGATGCGCCGCTCCATCGGCCAGGAAGGCAATGTGCTTCTCGGTTGGAACTCGCCGGGCCAGCAAGCCCATCAGTTGCACGGCACCGGCCTTGGCCAGGAAGTATCCTGTGATCCCTGCCAGCAGCGAAGCGCAGGCCATGACGATCAGCAGGACGCAAATCGGACGAATCAAATCGGCGGCGTCGAACTTGGGCCACGAACCGACTCGACAGGCCAGCACCGCAGGGACCGCCAGGATCGCCCCCATCCACCATGTCGCAATGACTCCCCATCCAAAAGCCAGGAGTGTCGGGTCGTCCGTGTGGAATATGGGCGGATGGCCGATGGTGAAATACTCGACGCAGACCCGTGCCGTCACCTGATCGTGCAGGATGCCGTAAACAATGGCGGCGGCGATGCACAAGAAGATGATTTTCAGCGATTCAATGAGGGTCTTCATCTTGCCAGTCCACTTTTCATAAGACAACCACAGCCGATTAAGCCGTTTCATCATTGTATGCGATTCGGCTAGAGCCGCATTGTATGCACTCCAACGTAAGGGCAAACCAGCTTGTGTCGTTTGGCGATTCGTCGTCTGCGGGAACCTCGAACCCCACGGCAACCCGGAAGACCGTCGAGCGGCATTTTGGACATTGTTCGGTCGCTTGAAGCGTCGGCTCGGTCTTTCGACCAACGAATACGCTGGCTGGGTGGCGGCGGCTGTCGTAGATCGGGAATGCTTCGTTGGTTTCGGGACAGATTACCATGACAACCGGCAGTCCCCCTGGTTCTGGCAGTCGGACGTGGAAATGGCGGCAGCCGCCTGTCTCGATGTCATACAGCCAGTAAATCTCCTCCCCATGCCCGCACCATTTTCCGTCGATCAAGTGCCGGGCGGGACCATCGGGCTTCGCCTCCTTGACTTTGCCTTGCAGGTAATCGGGAGGGCCGACCAGTTCTTCATCTTCGTCGGGCGGGGGTGGCCCTCCTGCCTTCTCTTGAACTTGGCGGAACGTAAAGGTTGTGTTCGTCGGACTCCTCAACAGGCTGGTGCTGCGAAAGCACTTTTGAGAAAAATCGTAGGTGCGTTCCCGCCACGGATGGATGCCAATTCGCTCCAATAAGGCCATCATGCCTTCTTCATTGAGACGATCCCGTTTCTGTTTGGCTGAGTACCGCTGCAAATCCTCCTCGGGCAATGGCGTGCCATGCTGCTCGAAGTGCCATCGCTTATCTTGATTGCAGCAGTAGACCTCTCGCACGGCCATTTCCTCCGGTCCAATGAGCCGCTGGTGCGTGAAATGAGTCCCGGCCAATTGCATCGAGTTTCGATCCGTCGAGTCGAAACTGAGTGTTTCAAGTCCTTGGAAACGAGTAAGGCCATACGCAAAGGAGTCTGGCGTGCAAAGGTGCTTGTTGTCCCACAAGACGGTCCAGCCCAATTTCGTTGGGAGGGCAAAATGGAGCGAGGCCGAGATTCTGAACTCTTCAACGCTTCCGAAGAGTTCATCGAGGGATGCGATTTGCACCCAATCGAACTCATAGCCCCATCCGTTGATTTGACGAAGCCGCTCGCAGTCTGCCTCTATCGCCTTCGCTGTATCCTCGATGTCCGCATCGACGAGAACGAGTGACTGGCCGAGCGGCCACCACTTATCGAAAACTTTGTCTTTCCATTTTGGCATTGCTCAAAACCCAGAACGTCCTTCCCGCAACGGTCACTCTACATCAGGCGAGGCATTTGTGTCACTGGCCCGCTTCTTCAATTCGGCCAACCGCATCTCAAAAACATTTCGATAGTAGCTTACCTTGAGCTTCAGATACCTTTTCTCAAACACGCCAACGTCCCGCCAGAATCGCTCTTCCTCAAATCGTTCAAAATCCAGGGCAGAGAACAGAGCAAGGTTGTGCATCATATCCGCAATCACTCCCGCACGGCGAGCAGAATCCTCTAACCTCTTCCAGAACAACGGGTTCAACGCCCGAAGAAGACCGAGACCGGCATTATGCCATTGGAGAGGCCGGATTTCAAGCATTGCATGGTAAAGAAGGTAGCGGTAGGCCGCTTTCGTGTCGTTGTCCATGACCATTTCTCCTACTTGCAAACGCCTGCCACGGTATGCCGCACATCCTCCCATAGCCCAGGCGAAACATCGGCCACCCGGAACTTCGCCACCATTTTCAAGCACTCGTCCAGATCGAGACCTTCGACCCGTGCGATTGCTGCGGCGGCAATGGCTGGCGAGCGGCTCATTCCCGCTGCACAACAAACCAGCGTCGGAATCCCCTGGCAAAGCAGAGTTGCCACGCTGCCGATGGCGAGTTGAAGTATACCCGGATCGTTGCCGCATCCGTCCATCAAAGGAATGCGGCAATAAACGAATTCACGGGGGGGGTGCAGCGGCAGTTCCGTGATCGCCACCTGGACGATGGCCCGAATGCCACGATCTGCGGCTTCCTGGTAGGCTCGGCCATCACCGGCGTGATTAACCCATAACCCATAACTCATAAGGCTCGATCTGGTTCATTTGAATTCTCTGTCGAGTCCAGGATACCGAATTACATCGGGCGGTGGAAGCCGCTGGCCGAGTTCCGGCGCACAATCCGCTTGCTTTGTTGCGGTCTGCTGCTACAATAGAAATGGCTGATCGATCAGCGAACAGGGAGGGCCGACACACCGGGCTTCACCGCTCGCCCAAAATAAACAATGGGCAACAGGTGGCCAAGGTTGGCGTACCGCCTCTCCCTACAGAAGCCCGCCTTAATTGAGCGGGCTTCTTCGTTTCTATAGGCCCTTACCGATCAGCCCGACCCGAAGAAGAACCATCCTTGCCGTAAAAGCGAGTTGTTTTGCCACTACCTTCGGCTCGACCCGTGGATGACCCGTCCTTGCCATAGAAACGAGTCGTATTGCCGCTCTTCTCAGCACGACCAGCAGAGGAGCCGTCTTTGTTGTAGAAACGAGTCGTGGTGCCGCTTGTCTCTGCCCGCCCATCAGAAGAACCATCTTTGCCATAGAAACGGGTTGTGGTGCCGCTCTTGTCCGCACGCCCCGAGGAAGACCCATCTTTGCCATAGTATCGAGTCGTCGTGCCACTGGATTCGGCTCGGCCTGAAGAAGAACCGTCTTTGCCATAGAAGCGAGTCGTCTTGCTGCTGCTGCTATCCTTATCAGGAATTGCGGTAAACTTCTTCTCGGTTGTCGTAGTTGAAGAAGTCTTTTTTCCTGATTGGCAAAAGCCCTGTCCAATGAAACTCAGAGAAATAGCGACTGCAAGGACAACGATAAGAGATTTACGAGCCATGATTTAATTCCCTTCCTGTGGAGTACGAAGCCACTGGCATTATAGGAACGTGGTTGGGTTTGTCAAATATGTCCAGAAAGCGGCAAAACCTCTTTTGGCCGGTGTATCGGTCCTATCGGCCAAGCCGCCGTGCCGCCATTCCTTAGTCAAGGTCTCTTGGACTCATCGACTTTCTCAAACCGCAATGGCTCATTGGGAAATAAACCATTCCCCGCCTCTGCAACGAAACGGGCAAGATTCTCGGTGGTGTCAGTGAACTTAACCGTGCTGGCGTACTGCTCCTTCTTC
>Ga0118677_10011925_pt1 | contig 12884 bp, 15 predicted proteins | sample AliMusrvi5mmetaG_FD_86154 | JGI IMG/M metagenome (GOLD analysis project Ga0118677, IMG submission 86154)
AGCGGGACGGTGAAGGCTGATCATCCGGGCATTGTGATGATGAAGAGCCGCATCGGCGCCAGCCGGATCGTAGATATGATCAGCGGGGAGCAGTTGCCAAGAATCTGCTGACCTTCAACCACGCCTCCTAATCTCATCAAAACTAGCGCGTAGCTGACGAGGGTCGTCGCTTCCCTTAATAACGACATTCATGTACTGCTCCAGATTGGCGAGTGCGATATGTCCATTTCGAATCAGGAACAGCACGTCCTCAAGATCTGATCTTGTCCCGCGTTCCAGCTTTGATAAAGCAATACTGTATAGATCGAAGATATACGCTGTCAGTTGACCCGAGCGGAAAATGATGCGGTGGCGCAAGGCAGCATCGGGCGGCAAGGGCATGAACTCGGAAGGAACGGATTCCTCCAGATCGAGAGCCATTTCATCCGATAGATTCTTGATCGTCTGCCGTAACTAGTCAATGTTGCTGGTTGGTGCGCCTAGAGTGTAGTCGACATCAATAGTGAAACGTGAGCTGCCCAACAAAATAAGCGCGCTGCCACCAAAGATATAAATCTCAGCGGGATAATCACAACGTCGTCCGAGTTCCTCGAGAAAGGACTGGATAACATCACGAGTGGGTGTGCGCATGTTCTCGCCTTTCGCGATTCAACAATCGGAAAAACAGTGCGATATGCTGGCGGTACGACCGTCCCCAGCTACAGTTCCATCCTGAGCGCTGCTTGTGAATCTCACCAAGTGAGTCTAAGGCGGCCTGACATGAGGCGCCCACTGGAAGGGTCTCAACTGGCGGCGTGTTCAGTTCCTGCGAAAACAGATCCTGCAGATCATTTTGATCACCCAAGAGGCCGTGCAGCTGGGGCTGCATTTCGCGTTGTAGATACGTTGCTGCCTGGTAATACAACTTCAGCGTATCTGCTGCAGTTTGGGAAACCTTTGCGAGCGCATCTGGAACCGCATCGCTCAATTCAGGGTGACGCAGGAAAAGAAGAATCAGCGAACTGTTTAGCCGGGCGGATGAACTCTCAGCCAACCCGGCGATGAGTTCGGACGGACTGAGCGACTCAGATGATTGGACTGGCGAATACCATAGATGCGTGATGCCGAGACGGTACAACTCGGCAATCAGTAGCTCATCGCGATCCATGGTGGGTTCACTCATCCCGTTTAGATCCTCATCCGCGCGATCATCGTGCTGACCGCCAGCCCCACCCCGACGACCGGGATGAGCGCAAAGAGCGCGCTGGGCGACACGACAAGAAACAACACCAGAACGGGTAAAACGGTGAAGTAGGCCGCGCCGACCACAAAGGCAATCGCCGCCGTTAACCAGAAATACTGGCCGCGCACCTTGCCCAGCACGCGCCGGATGGCCTCAGCCACGAGCCCGCCCATAGCAGGCCCGGCAAAGAGCGTGATGATGATGGCGAACAAGCCGATGTTCCCGATCAGCCGCAACACAAACCCTCCGACGACGCCCAGCGCCAGCGCCACCAGTGCAACGATGACGTACTGCTCCGGTTTGGCAGTGTAAAACGTGGCGACGCGCGCTTTGACGTAGTAAGGACAGACGTATCCGGTGGGAGTGCGGCGCGCGTCCTTGGTCATCAGTGGGCGGTTGCACTTGGAGCAGCGCAACGTGGTTGGGGCGGTCGCGACGTATTGGCACTCGATGTCGTACGGACTCGGCGAAACGCCGGTTGCGGCAGGAATGCCGGTTGCGGCAGGAATGCCGGTTGCGGCAGGAATGCCGGTTGCACCGGACTGCGCGGGAGGTGTGGAGTTCTGCGTGCTCATAATTGTGACTTCTTCAACACGTCAAGCATGGCATTGTGAAGCAACCCGTTGCTGCCCACAATCCTGCCCGACGTCAACATCGTATCCCCACCCTCATAATCCGTAACGGCGCCGCCGGCCTCGCGAATCAGGATGATCCCCGCCGCAATGTCGTGCGGTTTGATCTTGCTCTCCCAATAGCCGTCCATCTGACCCGCCGCCACATAGCACATATCGAGCGCCGCCGAGCCGATGCGGCGCGTGGCCTGCGCTGTGCGCTGAAAGCCGAGGAACTCAGGGACGTTGCTGTCGCTGGTGTGCGAGTCATACGGGAAACCCGTAATCAGCAGCGAGCGCTTCAAGGTCGCGATGGGTGAGACGCGGATGGGCGCCCCATTGCGCGTGGCGCCATGGCCGCGCGCCGCTGCAAACATCTCGTCGATGATCGGGCTGTAGACCACGCCGACGGATGGCACGCCGTCGATGAGCAACCCCATGGAAACACAGAAGATGGAAAACCCGTGCGCGAAGTTGACCGTGCCGTCCAGCGGGTCGATATGCCACTGGTAGGCGGCGGTCGACGTCCGGCTCTTAACCACTTCGTACGCGCCGCCTTCCTCGCCCACAATGCGATGCTCCGGGAAGTATTTGTTCAACTCACCCACGATGTACTTCTCGGAACGAACATCGTACTCGGTGACCGGGTCGATCTCACTGGTTTTGAACTGCAAGGCGGCGCCGCGATTGGCCGCGATGGCGACAACCCCTTCGCGCAGGATCGCGCCAGCGCCGCGCGCGATCGTGATCGCAACGCTCAGAATGTCGGTGAGCGAGCCATCGACCTCGGACGCCGCTGCAAGGCCTTTATCCGTGATGTTAGTCATAGAGTCTATTCTACACCGCACAAACCATTGACAATATGAGTAATGTTTGTATAATGTTGAGTAATGTTAGCGGGTTGTGTGGAGATATAACAATGGAAAATAACGTCAGTGAGAACAAAGAGCCGATGATGGAACGGGTGCATCATAAGATGCACCAGGGAGCCAGGCCGGCGGGCAAGGGGGCGATCGGATTTATCTTCGCCGCCGTGTTTCTGGATCTGCTCGGCGCCGGCATCCTGATCCCGGTGTTGCCCTATCTGGTGCGCCAGTACAGCGCCGACGCGTTGACTCTCGGGCTGCTGGCGTTGTCGTTCTCAGCAGCGCAATTCATCGCCGCGCCGATTCTAGGCGCGCTCTCAGATCGCTATGGGCGCCGCCCGTTGCTCGTGTTCAGCGTGCTGGGTTCCGGCTTGGCCTATTTCATGTTCGGGTTGGGCGGGTCGCTGCTCGTGCTCTTCATCGCGCGCATCATCGACGGCCTGACTGGCGGCAATATCTCAATCGCGCAAGCCTACATCGCCGACGTCACGCCGCCCAAGGATCGCGCCAAGAACTTCGGCTTGATCGGCGCCGCGTTCGGGATGGGCTTTATCTTCGGCCCCGCCCTCGGCGGCGTGCTGAGCAACATCAGCCTGCAGGCGCCGGCATACGCGGCGGGCATCCTGTCGCTCGTTACCGCCGCATTCGGGTTCTTCGTCCTGCCTGAGTCACTGCCCATGGCGCAACGCAAGAGTGGTGTGTTCTCACTGTCCGAGATCAACCCGGTCAAGCAACTGGGCGAGGCGTTCAAGCGCCCCAGCATCCGCATCATCCTGCTGGCGATCTTCGCGCAGAACTTCGCCTTCAGCGGTTTGCAGACCAACTTTTCGCTGTTCTCACTGGCGCGCTTTAACATGGGCCCGCAGGAAAATGCGCTCGTCTTCACCTTCATCGGCGTGGTGGGCGTGATCATGCAGGGCTTCGTCGTGCGCAAGATCGTGAATAAGGTCAGCGACAACATGCTCGCTATCGTGGGATTGACCATCATGGCCGCCGGTTTCGCACTGACCGCATTCGCCCCGGCAATCTGGGTGCTATTCCCTGCGCTCGCTGGCGTCTCCATCGGCAGCGCGCTATCCACCCCGACGCTGACAAACCTGGTATCGAAACAGGTTTCAGGCCGCGAGCAAGGTTCGATCCTTGGAACAACGCAGTCGGTGAATGCGCTCACCCGCGTGTTTGGGCCGGTCTGGGCAGGCGCAACCTTCGACACGATGGGCGCGGCTTCACCATACTGGACCGGCGCGCTTTGGCTCGTCGCCGCGGCGGTGATCGTACTGACGGTCAAAACGACCAGGACGCCAACGCGTGAGCAGGTGACTGCGATGGGCAGTGGGCAGCCCGAGATGGTGAGTTCGGCAGTGTCGGGAAAGTAGCTGATTTGCGCTAATATCCATCCAATGACACAGATCGCGCGCACCCTTGCCTCCCATTTTGAGGCGATAGGATGAAAATCATCGCCCAGCGCGTCACACGCGCGTCCGTCACTGTCGAAGGTCGCGTAGCCGGCGCCATTAATCATGGCTTGTTGCTGCTCGTCGGCGTGACGCACACCGACACACGCGCCAACGCCGACTGGCTGGCGCGCAAGATCGCCTCGCTGCGGGTGTTCCGCGCGCTCGATGGCCCCTCGCACTTCGACCGGTCGGTCATAGAGATCGGCGGCGCGATCCTAGTCGTATCGCAATTCACGCTGTACGGCGACAGTCGCAAGGGTCGCCGCCCCGACTTCACCCAGGCCGCCAAACCCGACCTGGCAGCCCCGCTGATCGACTACTTCTGCGACCAACTGCGCGCCCAAGGCATCCGCGTCGAGACCGGCGTCTTCGGCGCCGACATGCTGGTGGATTTGGAGAATGACGGGCCGGTGACGCTGGTGTTGGAGAGGGCGTAGGGGAGAGGAGGAGAGGAGAGAATACCATGTAATTTTGGCTATGGTGGGAAAATTTGCAAGGTATAATCAGCTTCATGATATCGCGTGACCGTCTCCAGCAGCAAATTGCCAATGCGTTGGAACGCAGTCGTGTGGTGGCGCTCATCGGCCCGCGCCAATGTGGCAAGACCACCCTGGCGCGTCAGTTTGTCCCGGCGAATTCAATCAACTACTTCGACCTTGAAGACCCGCGCGCAGAAGCCCGCCTGAGTGAGCCGATGTCGGCACTGGAAGAGTTGACGGGACTGATCGTGATCGACGAAGTACAGCGTAAGCCCGATTTATTTCCCGTGTTGCGCGTGTTGGCGGATCGCGTGCCATTGCCTGCGCGCTTTCTGGTGCTGGGCAGCGCCACGCTGAATTGGTTGCAACAATCCTCAGAGTCGCTGGCAGGGCGGTTGGAAGTCATTGAGATGGGCGGCTTTGGCCTGAATGAAGTGGGCTCTTCTGCGCTTTCGACGCTCTGGCTGCGCGGCGGGTTGCCGCCCTCATTTCTGGCTGCCAGTGATGGCGATAGCATGGTTTGGCGCAATCAGTTTGTCAACGCGGTAGTGGAGCGGGATCTGCCCATGCTGGGCGTTGGCGCTCCTGCTGCTCTGCTGCGCCGGTTCTGGAACATGCTGGCGCATTATCACGGGCAGACGTGGAATGCCACAGAGATATCGACGGCATTGCAGATCGGGCAGAAAGCCACGCGCCATTACCTCGACGCGCTTGAGGGCGTGCACATGGTGCGCCAGTTGCAACCCTGGTTCGAGAACCTGGGCAAGCGCCAGTTGAAGTCGCCCAAAATCTACATCCGTGACAGCGGTCTATATCATGCGCTGATGGCTATCGGCACGGAATTCGAATTGTTGAACCATCCCAAATCAGGCGCTTCGTGGGAAGGATATGCGATGGAAGAGGTGATTCGCGCGTTATCGCTGCGACAGGTGTATTACTGGGGCACAAGCGGCGGCGCGGAACTGGACCTTTTCGCGTTACACGAGGGTAAACGAATCGGCATCGAGTTCAAGCGCGTGGACGCACCCCGCCTGACGCCCTCGATGCGCAGCGCGTTGAGCGACCTCAAGCTCGATAAGTTGCTCGTCATCTATCCCGGCTCTTTGCGCTATCCGATCGCCGAGCGCGTTGAGGCCGTGCCGCTCACCCTGCTGGCATCCCCGGATTTCGCGCACTGATCGCGTTTTTATTTTGTTACAGTCGCGGATGCTCCGACACTCGGCGTCTATGCAGATCATTGAGGGTGTAACACTTACAGAAATCTGGGAGAATAGACCGATGGTTGATTGGAACGAACATATCGTAATCGATCCGGCAATCCTGGTAGGCAAGCCGGTGATAAAAGGGACGCGCCTGGCGGTGGAGTTTATCATTAGCTTACTCGCACAAGGGTGGACGGAGTCAGAAATACTGCGAAATTACCCTGGCCTTACGCATGATGAGGTATTGGCTTGTCTGGGTTACGCGGGCGCCATACTGGGCGCAGAGAAAGTCTATCCCATTCCAGCTTAACACTTGTCTGAGGAGCCATGCGATTTCTTGCCAACGAGAATTTTCCGCTTGATGCCGTAGAAGCGCTACGAACACTTGGTCACGATGTCGCGTGGATACGCACAGAAGCGCCCGGTATTAGTGATGTGGTTGTGCTTTCCCGTGCACAACAAGATTCTCGCATCCTATTAACTTTTGACAAAGACTTCGGAGAGTTGGCTTATCGCTCGAACCTGCCCGCAACGTGCGGTATTATTCTGTTTCGCATTGCCACTCCGTCATCGATGGAAGTAGCCAGGAAAGTCGTGTCTGTTATTGAATTACGCTCCGACTGGGCAGGCGCCTTTTCGGTCGTTGAAGCGCATCGAATTCGTACGCGACCACTCCCATAAGCCATCCTCACCTCCGTACAATGAGCATTGTCTTAGATGGCGCCATCGGCCTTGATCGCCCGGATTCCGCCGACGATCCACTGGTTCTCCGGTTCGTGAATGCGGCTGAGGCACAGCATGCGGACGTCTGTTATTTTCATTTGTATGACGCCTGATTGACATAACGGCGCATGCCCAGCGTGAGTGTGATCTCCGTTGCCGGAGGCAAGCACACCCGCACATGCTTACCGCCAATCTCCTGCGTTGCCGTCTCCGGCAATGGATCAGGCGGGTAATAAGGGCTGGCGCCATATTCGTATTTCGCTTCGGCGCCAGGATATCGGCTAGCTGGCGCGCGCCGCGTGTACTGAACCGACTCAAAGGTATGCTCGCCAAAGCTGCCAGCCTGAGCCAGCACGGTGCGGGACTCAATGGGGCTGGTGTTGACAAAAGTAACCGTGATCTGCTCAGCCGACACCTGCGTCACCAACGCGGCGACATCGGGCGGCAGCCCGGGTCGATTGCGTTCTGCGTCAAAATATCGCAGCGGCGCGATGAACAGCCCACCGTTGTAGATGATCTGCGGCGCGCCGAGCGTCAACTGCAGCAAAGCCTCAGTTGTGATCGGGTTATGCTCCTGCCAGTGATGAATCGACACGCGGTCGAAATCCGCAGTGTCTGCGCGAATCTGGTCCAGATGCCAATGCGCCATACCCAGCGCCGCGCGCATGGCCGCTTCCGGATAACCCGGGTTGCGTCCGGCCAGGAACTCGATCCAGGGCTGTTCGTGCCCGGCGTCTTCCTTGTCCTTGAACGCATAGATGCGTCGCCAGTCGTAACCGCTTTTATCGCGAAGATCCAGCAACGTCGACCAGTCGGCGGCAGCGCCTGTCAGTGCCCAGAGCGCAACCGGATAGACCGGCGACATGGGTTGATGGTCAAACCAGCCGCCATCGCCATAGCGGTACGGCACGACAAAAGTCTCGCCGCTGGTTTCGGCAAGCGCATATTCCACGTTCAGCCAGTGCTGGCGCAGACTCATCGCCAGATCAGTAAAGCGACGTATTTCACCCAATGCCATGATGCGATCCTGTTGCCCGCGCGCCAGGTCGAGATGCTCTTGATCATTCGTCAGCAACAGACAGGCCTGCCCGGCGCACAGCGCCGCCGCTTGCAGGTTGTAAAAACCGTGCGGCCAGTTCCAGCCGTATAACCCTCCATACCACTTGCCATCCACGTATTCCCCTACGGCGCCCGACAGCCCGACATTGTCCGGAATCAGCCCGCCATTGGCCTGCGCACGCTCGCGCCAGCCCTGCACATAGCGCAGAATCCAGCGCCGATACTTGTCATCGCCCGTGAGCAGCGCGGCGTTGGCGATGAGCGTGCACACACCCAGATTCGCGGCCACATCGCCTTGGCTATACGCGCGTTCCATCGCCTGACCCATGCGCCGGGCATTGGCCGGATCTTTCAGGTCCTCCACGCTGTCAATACCGGGCACGTTCTGGAAGGGCAACCCATAGACCGACATCCCTTTGCTCCAGCCGTAACTCGAGGGTGAGCCATCGTCATTCACGCCCCAGCGCGGGCCGCCGCTGCCGTTGTGCGGCGCGCGGATGATGTTTTTCTCCTCGTCATAATTCGGCGCCTCGGGGTCTTCATTGAGGAAGAAGCCCGCAAAGCGGCGCGCGCGTTCGACCAGCTTTGGATTATCAGGGTCAGCCAGGCAAAGCAGATAGAAATACAGGTAACTCTCGGACTGGTGAAACTGGTCGTATCCGCGCTCGTACTCTTTGTAGACGTTGCCCAGGCGCGTGGTCTGGCGCGTGATCGCCTCCCATTGCTGATGCGCCAGCGGCAACAGTTCATCCGCGCCACCGAGCAGATACAGCAGCGGGAAATTGTAGAAGCTCTCGTAAAAGTCATCGGCGCCGTCGCGGCTGTTGAGCTGACTGCCCCAGATCAACTCGTGCTGGCGCTCGCCGCTGGCATGCGTGTACTTATCGAGATACGGATGCACTGCCGCCGAGAGCACGTCGAACAGCTTGCGCTGCAAAATCGCCCATGTTGGCGGATTAAGCGACGGGACAGATGCCGTGATTGTGGGGATCGGGTCAATAGCCATTGACATATTCCTTTTGCTTCTTGTTTCTGACTATTGATTTCACCACAGTACTGGCAGATGCACAACCTGCCCGGAGAGCCCAACCACGGGCTGCGACTCAAGCCATTCGCGACGGCGATAGACGGGGTGGCGCACGCCGTCAGGACGCATCGTGATTACTGTATTGCCAAGCCAATCGGCCTCATAGTCTTTACCGGCAATATGATAGTTGCGTTGAACATGCGGCATTGGATACTGCAGGCTGGCGGTCTGGTCAGCGTCCAACAATTCAAAGATCGCATACCGATCCACAATTCGCGCCGGGACTTGCTGTCCATCCACGAACATGCCGGCGTCACCCATGTTGGCGTAAGCCGGTAGACGAATAGCAACGCGTTGCGGCTGAAGCGCTTTGACATCAATCCGACCTGCCCAGGGTTCAAAGCCGGTAACTTCGACCGTGGAGGTCGTTCGCGAAATGCCGAAGCGCACTTGCGTTTCGCCGGAGCGCACCCGCGTTGCGCCGGAGCGCGTTTCAATGGCGGCACGCCAAGCCAGATAAAGCGCCCGGATGCCGCCGCCGATGCAACATCCCTCCGCGCCAACATAGGTAAACAAGTCATTGGGATGCGCCGCACACTCGAACCCGCCATGCAACATGGCGAGCACATCGTCCGCGATGCCTGGGAAAATACAGCGGATAGCGTCGACATCGCGATATTGATTCTCCAGCAACTGGTTGCGCGCCACGCGCTCAACATCATCCCAGTAGTCGCCGGCGCCGGATTCGCTCAGCAGCACGGCCAGATGAATAAAGTCAGCTAATGCGCAGGTTTCGCAGGTTCCAGCCCAGAAACCTTCCATGCCAAGCCCGTCGGGCAGAAAGCCGAATTCGGGCATGTTCTCGCGGGTCCATTCATAGACCCGCTTGGCCCATTCGATCAGTTCCGGTTGGCCGAAGGCGACGCCCAACCGTGCAATTCCAACCGTGGCCGGCAATACCCCGCCGGAATGGGTATTCGCGCGATAACGGCCGTCCGGCGGCACGTCGCCATGCCGCATATAGTAGCGCGCCAACCCCAGCGCCAGATCGATGGCGGCGGGGTCATGCGAAACTTCGGCGTAGCGCGCGAGCACGGTCAACAACGCATAGCGATAACCCTGCCATTTCTCTGGCACATTCACCGGCGCGAACCACTCAGGCCTCATTGTCTGCGCCCAGCGGTAGGCAGGGAAGTAAGCCTCATCCCCTTCACGCACGGCAATCGACGCCAGACCGCGCACCATCTTTTCAAGGCGCGGTCGCATCATTTCGTCGCCCAGTTGCAGCAACGTGGTCATGGCGAGCATCGGCGCGCGCTGGCAGAACAGGTCGATGTGTCGCCCGGATGTCAGCACGCCCGCCGCCGGGATATATTTGCTCATCTCCGCGTTGGCGGCAGGCTGTTCATCGTCGGAGCTATAGAACAACCCGTCAGACTCATCTTGTTGCGCCCACAGCAACCGTCGCAGCATCGACTCGGCCTCCTGGGCATCCTGCCGCCCGGTCATGATGCGCGCCAGGACAAGCCCATCGACAAAACGCCCGGCGATGTCGCACGTATCCCAGTACGAATGATGCGCCCGCGGCGGCTGTGTTTGATAATCCACCCAGAAATACGGCCGCGCGCCGCGCTCAAGATCAAGCCGCGCCAGCAGGGCATCCATCGCCCGGCTTGCGGCATCCGTCAACCAGTTCAGCGTGGTCATGTGTGGGCCTCGTTGCTTATGGCAATGTGGGTAACGCCGGAGCAGCCGGCAATACGGGCTCAACCGGCGGCAGGTTCAGCGTGCGTTGATATAGTGGATACATCCCGCCGACAGGATCAACCGACATCAGCGTTTCGCCACGCCAGCGGCCTGTGCAGTGCGCCGACTTGGATGTGGCGGCCGGTACCGTCGCCGCAATCCCACAAACAGTGATCGGCGCGCGGCGGATGCGCGCGCCAAGTCGCCAGAAAATACATCAAGCCATCGCGTTGCGGATCGAGCAACGCCGTCAGCGATCTGGCAGCAAGTTCTGCGCGCGCCTGGAGATCAAAAGAGTGGATCATGATTCGAACATCAAGTTGATGCAGAGACCTCAAGCGTCCGGATCTGGGTTCCACCAGCACGGGCCCTTGTCCTTGCGCGCGGCGAGCGCTCTGTGGCGAATGTCCTCCAATTCAACCCGCGTGAGCGGCGCAAAGGCGCACGCTGCGGCGAAGGCCTGATCCTGTTCGTTTGGAAAGCTCAGACCCAGCAACGCGACGTCCGGGTCGATGGTCATCGTGTAATGCAGGCACTCCCTTACGCTCAATCTCGGCAACACCGCCTCAGTCTCTTCGGCGCCTCCGGATGAAATCTTGCCGCGCGGGCGCAACTGCATGGGCTGGTTGTAGCCAGTCGTATCCCCCAGCAATTTTCCGGCGCCAAACGTCTTAAAGCAAATGGTTCCCACACCGGAGGCTTTTACCAGGGGCAGGATATCGTCGATGTAACGTTGATCCACGAACGGGCCAATCGGGAACATGACGATATCGCACAGACCCGCCGTGATGGCTGCCCGGAGCACGTCAGGATTGTGGGACGAGATGCCGCGCAGCCGCGTCTTTCCGGTGGTCATGCAGCCTCTCAGTTGATCAAACCCGCCGCCGGGTTGTGTGAGGTTGTGATAGATATCCATCGACGAAAGACCGTGAAAGACAAAAGCGTCTGTGTGGTCGAGTTGCAGGCGTTGCAGCGATGCGTCGATCTGCGGGGCGACTGGTTCCGCCAGGCGGTCAATCTTGTCGATGACGAATAAGCGCTCGCGGGCGCCCTTTATCGCCTCGCCCACGATCTGTTCGGAATACCCATCCTCATAGCCGGGCGCAGTGTCGATCACATTCAGTCCGGCATCACTGGCGCGGCGGATCGTGGACACGCAGGCATTGAGGGAAACAATCCTGGCCGCCAGGTCGGCAATCTGTTCAATTTTAAATGGCGTCGTAAACCGGTTGCTTTTTTCGAGTGCCCTGCGGAGATGGCGGCGATAAAATTCCACGGCTTTGATAAAAAGACCGCTTTTCAACTTGTTGACAAGGGTGCCGGCCAGAAGGTCATAACAAACCTTGTCGTCATATGCGGCATACAGAAAGAAATCCAAAAGGTCAGGCACCACCACCTCTGCTCCTTCGTCCTCGAGCATTGCAACGAGATGGTTGTTGGCCACAGGATGATATTTCACCAATATCTCGCCGACGATACCTACGCGGGGTTTCAACTGCCGCTCATCCATTTCTAAATTGTCGAAGTCCTGGACGATACCGTAAATGTTTCGCCTGAAATTGCGCGATCCGCCATCCAATATGTCCTGCCGGCACCTAAGAGACCATTTGGCGAATAGTATTTGGGCTGCGCCGCGAAACTTCTCATAGGGTCTTGTCCGGTATAGAACCCGCATTAGGAGGTCTCCGTAGATTATCGAAATGATCAGGTTTTCAAACAATGCAAATGTGAAAGAGAAATCTGATTTATTGCCGCTGCTTAACGAAAGAACAGGTATCTGGGGAAACCCGGCGTCCTGGAATGCTTTTTGCGCTATGGCGACGTAGTTGGTCGCCCGGCATCCACCACCGGTCTGGGGCAGGATGACTGAAGTGTTATCCAGGTCATATTGGCCCGATTTCAGTGTCGTTAGTAATTGACCCACCACAATGATGGCGGGGTAGCATGCATCATTATTTACATATTTCAGTCCTTCGTCTATAGCTTCTTTATCAGGCATGGGTGCAACCACCAGTCGGATGCCGGCGTTCTGAAATCCGGCTTCGAGGAACTGAAAATGGACAGGAGAAAGTTGTGGTGCCAGTATCGTGTGGCTCGCGGCTGTATTTCCTGAATGGCCGCGTTTGGTGGAACGATCCCGACCCCGCGAAAGTCCGCGCCTCCGCCGCCGACAGCAACGCCGATCCCGCCGCGACGGGAGCCGTCACGCTGGAACAAGCGCGGCTGGGCGCATCGTGGGTGGCGATGGCCGGACAGTTTTTCCTGATTAGCGACTGGCTGCCGGCCTTGCCGGCCGAGCGACTGGAAGTTTTGAAGCGCACCATCCTTTCACACAATGCGACCGCCCGGCCCGTGGATTATTTCGATAATTTCCTGCCGACCACCTGGCTGGTTACCGCGACCAACGACACGGTTCGCCGCGATGTCATCGGCGTGTTCAATCAGGCAACCAATGAATTGAACATTGATTATTCCGGAGCCAAGCTCGGCCT
>Ga0118677_10011926_pt1 | contig 12884 bp, 8 predicted proteins | sample AliMusrvi5mmetaG_FD_86154 | JGI IMG/M metagenome (GOLD analysis project Ga0118677, IMG submission 86154)
TTGCCGAACGGTTTGGGTTCGACGGTGAACATGCCGCCGTTGAATTTGATCGGGTATGGCCCCCGACCGCCGCAGGCCTGCACGTAGCGTTGCAGCGTGTAGCAGCGGGTAACGGAGGACGACGCATCGCTCCCCTGCTGGGCGACCACGCGTCCATCGAGATAGATCCGCATCGCGCCGGTTTCCGCATCGTAGGTGGCCGCCACGTGGTACGACTTGCCGGCCCGGAGGATGCCGCGGGGCGCGGTGAGAGTGGTCGAGCCGACGATGAACCGTAGCGTGTCGCCGGGGTGCGTGTCGAAGAGGAAGCCGTCGCTGCCGCCGACCGTGAGACGGTCGAAAATGCGGCCGGCCGAGAGGGCCGTGAGTTTGATCCGGGCTTCCAGCGTGACGGCGGACTTGGGCTTGATGCGCCGCTTGTCGATCGCCCGCGGCTTCGTCCACGCGCTGGGCGGGGATCTATCAGGCTGGAACCACCCGCAAGGCGGCGCCGTGTTCGAGATCCTGCTCAAGGCGGAGTTCATGGCGCAGGGGGACGGGGTGCCGTGATGATGGGTCTCATCCGGATCCTTTGTCACAAAAGCGCGGAAACCGGCAATCATTCTAGCGAGGCTTCGCCTCAGGCCCCAGAGTCCAGAAACCAGAACGCGGAGTGAGCGCTAGCGAACCCGGAAAACCTAGCGAAGCCCTAACTGCCATGGCCGAAGGCAAACCAGATAGAAAACTTGACCTAACGACAACATATTCGCTCTTTCAATCATTCTGGTCAGCGGCAACTATTGTAGGACAAATCCCGCATTCCATGAAACCCCGACCACTAACAGGAAATTCCGGAAGTAGCCTTGCTCACATTCTGATCGCGATTCTGGGGGTCGGAATATTTCCGGCATCCGGCGCGGGGGTTGTTAGAAAGGACTTCTTCGATGTGATCGGCCTGTCCCCGGCGGAAGTGGCCGCGGGACTTCCCATGGCGCAGGTTTTCGACGACCCGGATCCGTTGTTAGCCGGGTTTGTCGGCTTGCCGATGTCGGAGGCCCACCGCAGGGAACTCATCGCCAGCCTGCAAACCGCAATCAACAATCCGCCACCAGGAAACGTGGCAGCGAGACAGTGTCTGCTGAACCTGCTGGAAGAGGACGGGCGCTGCGACGAGGCGCTGGCGATTCTGAGGGACGGCCCCCATGAATCCCTCGACGATGGCATCCGGGAAGTCCGTTTGTTATGGCAAGCGGGCAAACAAACCGAAGCAGGCGGATTGGCGTTGCGGCTGGGCGGCATACATTCTGGTTTGTATAACTATCATTCACCGGTGTGGATCGATCTCATCAGGAACCGCAAGGATCGGGCGCTGGTGTTTCTCACGTTCCTTGAAGAGCACGCCGTTCTGCCGCCCGAAATCCGTTACGGACTCGCCCTCCATCATTTGGACTTGGCGCGTCGTCGGGGTGATGCCATAGGCTTGATAGAACCATCCCGCTCGCCGGTTCTGCGCGCGGTCTGGAATGTGGCGCTGGGCAAAATGGACCAGGCTCTCGCCTGCCTCGCACCGGCGGACTCGATCACCCGCACCGAAGATCTCGAATTGTTGCTCATCTCCATGGGACAGGAGCCGCTCCTGTTCGAACGGTCCAAGATCCTGCTCAGGGGCACCGGGCTAACTGTCGATCAGCGCGTTTCCCTGCTGCAGCGTTTCACTGATTCTCGCCAATGCTTCGAACTCTGGGCCGGCATGTCTGCGGACCATGGGGCAACCGCGTGGTTGTTAGGATGGCTGTCGCCTGACCCTTCCGACCCTTTCTCGCGCGATCAGTTCTCGTTCGATCCGTCCGACCCTTTCCCGGCCGACCCATTTTCCGACGCCGCCTCGTCCGCAATCAAGCCCGAACCCCTCGACCTGCGCCGTATCTGCCTGGACATTCTCAGCGCCCGTCCGGACGACGCCCGCCTGCAATTGCTTGCCGCACAATTCAGTGCAAAGGAACCGGATCACGGCAAACCGCTGCTCCTCCATGCGGCCACTGCTGTTAGAGCGGCGCCTGAAGACGGTTCCCGATTCCCGGATCCCGCGACCGGTGCCCTCAGGATGCTGGTTCCGTTGAGCGATGCCGCGGAGCTCGACAAGCTCTTGCTAGACATTCCGGGTTTCGAGCAGCTTCACGTCGCCGATAGGCTTCGCTATCAGATGGCCGCCGAACTCGACACCATCGTGGTCGATGCCTTCGCGCAATGTAAATTGGACCAACCATCGCAGGATGCCCTCAGCGGGATGTTCGCAGGCTATTTCAGCCAGCGCGAAATCCCCCCGGAAGCGCTCGCCATGGTGCTGGACCGGTTGCTGGAATTGGTGTGCGGATCCCCGGCAAGGAAATCCTCCGAGATCGCCAACCTGGCAAGCTGCTGGCTCGGGTATTTCTCCTATCAGGTGCTGCCCGAGACCAGCCTGGAGCCCGCCGTCAAACGATTGTTAGAAACAGCCGTGCTACGTGGTCCCGAAGTGCTGCGGGAGGTTCGGAGTTGTATGCCGCAACCGTTGATGGCTCAAGCCGGTGTCGAGGCCGATATCCCTGACGCCACACCCGCGACCCTCCCAGCCGCTCCGCTGTGGTGGTTGGGCTTGGCCATCTTCGCGCCCGCCGATCCCGTTTGCGGTGACAGGCATGTTGCCGAAGATCGACGCATGCGGTTGTTTGACCGCCCGTTCATGAATGGGCAGCCTTTTGTACCGACCCAAATGCCGGCAATTCATGCGCTCCTGAGTTCTCCTTGGGAACAAAACATATCCGGCCTGATCGATCGCGATCCCTCCGAATCCCAGGCCAAGGCGATCCTCGCGGCCAAACTGCGAAACCTGTTTGAAGATAACCCTTCCCGGACCGTCATCTATGACCTGCTGGTTTCAACCGGCACGCTGCCATGCCCTGATCCGGAAACCAAGGTTCTGGCAGACCGCGGGGCCGCCACCATCGGTAACACGCCCCAGGACGATCCGGCAATCGATTTCTATCTGTTTCTCCATCGTCTGGCCAATCGCGAACCGCTCGACCAAGCTCTAGCGGCGCTGAAGGGACTGCAAGAGTTCCCGTTGCCGACCCGCTCCCGGCTGATGATGGCTGTTGGAATCGCGGGGGAATTCCTGAGCCAGTTCCCCGGGGCACATGAAGCGCTCATGGCGCAACTCGCCCTCGGCCCGCCGGTGAAACCAAAGGCTCCCGAACCGCCCAAAGCGCTCACCGCCTATGACCGGCTCCATCTCTATCAGGAGGCCGGCACCACGGATTCGCCCGAATGCATCGCTCTTGCCAGGGAGGTGTTGTTCAAGTTTGTGGAGTCGAAATGCCCGAATCCCGAATCCACGGAGAACCTCGCGATCGCCATCCTGGTGCAAACCGGGAAATTCGAGGGATTCCTCGCGGATATGAAATCCCGCATGGCGGAGGCCGATGATCACACGCCGCTCCAGCCTCTCTGGAATGCGGCCAAGGACCTGCTCGCCAAGGCCGCGCAACAAGATCAAGCGCATTTTCTAGCAAAATGTGCTGCGCCGGTGGCGAAACTCGCGGAGGATGCGGTGTGGGCCGGTTTTCTAACATGCCTCCGGGCTGACAACGAATTCGCCGCCGCGTGGCTGAAAGACGGCAATCAGGATCACTTCGCCTCGCTCCCGCCGCAGCGCCAGCACGATCTCGCCAGGATCGTCCTGTCCCAGCTCGCACCCGACGCACAAACCCGCCATGACCTGTCAGGCATTTGCGACGCGTTGCTGCTGGCGGATCCTCCCGATAGGAACCTGCTGCGGCAACTCCGCCCGTGGCTGGAAGCATCCGACCGCCAGGAAGGGCGGGGTCTTCATCACTCGCCCCAATTGCAGCTCCTCGACTTGTTAGATGGCGATCCGGCCGCGATAAGCCCGACGGTTTCCGCGCGCCAGGAAGGCAAACCGTCGTGGAAGATCGAGTGGTCCCTGGCCGGTTACACGGGCTATCGCACCAACTTCCCCGCCGCCCGCAGGTTTCCCTTCCTCGACGGCCGCTTCGATCTTCAAATCCTCGCCGGTCCCACTCCCGAACGACTCGCGCGGGTCGCATCCATCGACAAGGCGGCCTTCACCGGAGTGTTGGATGTGAGATTGCCGGACGGCGCGCGTTTCATTTCGCTGCTCGCCAGTGAACATGATGGAGCCATCATCCGCTGGGCTCATCCGGTCGCGCTCGATGATCCCCCGGCATCCGTGCCGGTCGAACTGGCACCGGTCGCGTCCGGCAAACCCGGAGCGGCGGTGAAATCCGACATCATGCCAACAGGCGGGCCGTTCTTCCTGCGGGACGCCACCGATCTAACAGCCCCGCCGGGGGCCACCATCGAACTGGCCCAACTGCCGTGGACCTCGGGGGCGGCCCCGGTGGTTTCGGGCTGGATCCTGCTAGGCACGACGAATGGCGGTCTCCAGTTCAGTTACCGCACGGCGGAAAACATCGAGGTCGGCACGGCAGACATTGAATACAATCTGCCTGATCTGGCCCACATGCCGTTCTGGCGGCGTTTCACAGCGGAAAAGGAATTGATACCGCCACCGGAGACCGAGAGGATCGCGCTGGTGTTCCATCGGTTTCCCGATAAACCGCCGACGTCCTTCCGGATCGCCGACTTGCGGGTTGTTCCGCCAAAACCCGCACCCGAACCCGCCGGGTTCATTTCCCTCGGCCGCATCCCGGGCGCGATCAAACTCATCGCCGTAGACCCCGGATCGAATCGCTTCGCCGCCGCATCTGACAACCATGGGCTTGGCGTGTTCGACTTTGCCAGCCGCCGGTTTGCCGGCTGGATTCCGTTAGGTCCGACCGACCCGCATCGCCCCGATTCCATGGTGTGGATGGCGCTGGCCGGTGACCACATCGTGGGGATCGCATGCTCCGGTGATGTTCACCTGGTTTCAATCGCGAAGCGCACCTCCATGGTGATTGGCAGGATCGTCCGCACGCGGTTCTCCGGAGACGGGATGGAAAAATCCATCAAACTCTCGCCGGATGGCGATTTCCTGGCATGGGCCGGATCGTTGGCGGGCGTCCACCTCGTCCGGTTAGGCGACGACGGGGCACCGGCCGAGCGCGTTCTGGAGACCGGGCAAGTCGGTAGCCTGCGTTTCAACACGGAGCCTGCCACCCTGGAGGCCATGGATGGAGAAAACCGGTATCTGCTGCCACTTGCCAACTGGGAAAAGGCACTGCTGCAAACCGTGCGCGACGATCCGAAGCGGGTTCAACAGGAAGATCCGCGGAAATATGTGTTTGGTGGCAGAGAGCGTCTTTTCGATCCGCGCTATCAGGTTACCTATGAAATTGCCTACGGGGCTCAACCCATTGAAATGAAGCGTGACTCCCGCCATGTGGATCTGCCACCCGGCCTGGTAGTCCTCGATCAGCAAGGCCATCCTTTCCATATCTCCGCCTCGGGCCAAATCCACCGCATCGAAACCACTCGACTCAAGGGCTACCAAGCGCCCACTCCGCAACCGAGCGAGTGACGGAATTCCAAAGTTGGATGGTTAGAAAGTCCAAAAAACAGGCACCCGATCCCGGCGCTTGAATGCATGACAAAAAAGTCAAGGAGGGGCGGACTCTGATCCGCCCTCAAGGAGGGGCGATCTCCTGAATCGCCCCTGCCCATGGCAAGCCAATGGAACGCGGTTTGCCTCAGCCTCATTGGCATTTCATGGGCATGCGAGTCGGGAGACTCGCGGTCCGACGGGCGGAACGGAGTCCGCCGCACCTTGAAACACTCGTGCGGGCCTGTTCCCGGCATTGAAGCGAAATCTGATTTCCTTGTCATACGCTCCCGGTTCCTTTGCCTAGTAGAAGCGGAATCCGGCACGCTGGTCCGAGAGAGCCGAGGCTTGAATCGGCTTGTGTTCCCGCATCGGATGGCGAGGATGTGGCTACCGATTTTCCGCCATGACCGCACTCATCATCGATGATGAAATCCAGATCCGGCGCCTGCTCCGGCTGGCCCTCGAGTCGCGCGGGTATGTAGTCCGCGAGGCGGAAAACGGACGCCTCGGCTTGCAGGAGGCGGTGTTCCAACGGCCGGACGTCGTTCTGTTAGACCTGGGTTTGCCGGACATGGACGGACTGGAGGTGTTGAAAAGCCTGAGGGAATGGAGCGCCGTGCCGGTGTTGGTTTTATCCGTGCGCGATCAGGAAAACATCAAGGTCACAGCCTTGGAAAACGGCGCAGACGATTACGTGACCAAACCGTTCAGCACTGCGGAACTGGTGGCACGCCTGGCCGTCATCCAACGCCGCCATGCCGGCACCGACTCGCCGGAAATCGTGGTGGGCCCGCTCACGCTGCATCTGGATCGCCATGAAGTTACGTTAGACGGCGAACCGCTGAAGATGACCCCCACGGAGTTTGCGTTCCTGCGCGCGCTGGCCCGCCATGCCGGGAAAATCGTCACCCAGCGCCACTTGTTGCGGGAGGTCTGGGGGCCGCAAGGCGATGGCCAAACCCACTATCTGCGGGTTTATGCCAACCACTTGCGCCATAAGCTCGGCAAACGTCTGGTCATCAGCAACGAACCCGGAATCGGCTACCGCTTGCTCGATCCGGCGTGAATCCGCCAAAAATATATTCACTTTGGAAACCAGAGACTTGAATCCGGATCACAGAACGCTGCCGCCATCGACCGCAGCGCTTCGGGTGAATGAGCCAATCGGGATTTTGCAGGAATGCCGGATTCACGCCCCGGCTGAGGTGTCAACGGGTGGACACGCGGGCAAAGAAAAAAAGCCGTATGAGGCAGAACCCCATCCGGAAAGGGCACTGTGGTTCATTATTCGAGGTCGAAACGAGGGATTCCCAGCCTCCCCAAACTCAATGCGGCGGCTCGGGGAAGATCCACCGGCTATCGAAATTCTCGATGGTTTCGCCGCGCTGGATCTTCCAGTAGCGGTCCACATAACGTTCCACGCCGGTGCGATAATTCAAGTCAGGAGTGGAATTGCGGGTCCACTTGAGTTCTAACAACCTGGCGTCGGCCGGCACTTCGAGTACGCGGTCCTTGGCGGTGGCCGGTTTGCCGTCCACCATGGCCGAGGTGAGGTCCACGAACCACGGAATGTGGAAACGGAGCGCTTGCGGTGCCTTGCGCCACTGCGGGTTGATCCGCACGGTGGCGCCATCGGCGGCGGCCTCGATGGAGTAGGAAAGCGGCCCGAAATCGGTGGGGGCTCGGCTCACCCGCACGCTGCGGCCGGCCTTCAACCACTCGGGCGACAGGGCGGAGGCGAGGTGCAGGACGGATTCGCCCATATCCTCGCGCACCAGCATGTTGCGCAGGCACTCGTTGTAGCGGGCGGCACACCAACCGTGGGGCGGATAGTTGTTATGGAAATTGCGGTCGCGCCATGCCCAGATATCATACTCGAAGCCGGTGTGGGTGCTGCCGGTGTGGACGAGGAACGAATAGAAGTCGGTGATCACCTCGCGGTCCATGCCGAGCGCCAGCAGGGTTTCCAAAACCTGGAACGTCTCATAATGATGGATCACCGTGTGTTCGGGCTGCGACCAATCCACCTTCTTGTTTTCCTTGGACTTGAGTACCTTGAAGGCGTTGTGTTCGTAGGTCATGATCCCTTCCTGATAGGCATAATCGCGCACGGTGCTGACCGTGTTTTTCACCATCGGATCGGAGGCGGCGATCACCCCGAACGGATAGACGCCGCCCGACGCGTTTTCCCAATCCATACCGGCCAGCGGATCATCCAGGCCGGGCGGGATATATCCGCCGGTGCGGCCGGTGATGTCCTTCAGGTGAACCATGAACTTGGCATGATAGTCATCATATAACTTCCGGAATCGGCGGGCGTCGTCGTCCTTGCCCACGGCGGTGGCCAACTCCGCGGCATCCTTCAAGCCGCGCAATACCCAGAAACTGTGACCGGTGTAATGGCCGTCGATGCGCTCGTTGTCATAGGGACCGGAAGCCGGCCATAAACCCCACGGGTCCTTGGCTGTTTCCGCCTCAAGTTTCGCAATGTGACCGGGCACCGCCGGATAGACGCGCTCGGCGAACGCGCGGTCGCCGGTGATCCGGTAGTGCGCGGCCAGCGTCCACAGCGCCTGGCCCCACGCATCCGGGTGGGTCGCGCGCAGGCCGCTGAGTTTGCCATCCTTGTCCTTGAGCAGGACGTGTTCGATGCATTGCTCGGCCACCTTGGGCAAACCCAACATGTCATAAGTATGGATGATGAAGGCGGCGTCGCGCGAGAAGAACTGGTTGTATTGCACGTCGCTGACCGTTTGGATATAGGTTTTGCGGTCCTCCTGCAAGTCGCGGGCCATCAGGTCATACATCAGCGAGGACTTGTGCATGTCCATCACCTTTTGCTCGGGCACCTCGAACACCGCTCCCTGGTTCAACTGATTTTGCCAGAACTTCCCACTGCGTTGCAGATAATCGTCGAAGCGCGCGTCGGCCACCGCCTTGACATTCTCGGCGCGATCATCGGCCACCGGCACCCAGGGCATGGTCACATCGACCGACGCCGACTGCCCCGGTGCCAGTTGGATCACGAACTCGAACGGTTCGACGTTGGCCTCCGCCTCAAGGACTTTCCACCCCGAAGCATCCGGCTGATAGTGGAAAATCAGGTGTTTGGCATCCGTCCGGTGGACCTCGCCCTTGTTGCGCAGCGTGATCGGTTCCCATAACTTCCACGGTTGCCAGGTCGCCTCATCGAGGTAGCGTTCGGTCCACCATTTCGGGTTGGTGTGATCAAAAAACGGATGACGCCATGCCCCTTCGTGGTCGAACACCCGGGCACCCACGGCCGCCCGCAACGGCGTCTTGCCAGGGTTGGTCGCGGTAAGCCGGACAAACCCTAACAGGTTGCCGTGAGGATCCAACCCGACCGGCGCGGCGAACGCCTTGACCCGGTATTCGATACCATCGACCAGCGACGCGAAATTGATCACCGGCAGGCAGCCGGCATCGAGCGTGCGGACGCGGCTATTGAGGCGTTTGAGCGGCGTGCCGGCCCACAGCGTCAGCTCGCTCCAGTAGGCGCTGATCGCGCCGTCGCCGGTGACTTGGAACGCCTTGGGCGAGTCCATGAACCCGAGCGCGTCACTGGGCGTCAGGAAATAATTGAACGGACCCTGAAGATCGTGGACGCGCTCGTCGAGCCGCGGGTCGTTGACATAGGTTTGGGCGTGCATGGCGGATGGATAACAGATCCAGGCGGCGAGCACCGCCCGGCAGGCGCGGATTGTGTTAGATGCGTGTTGTTTCATAAGCATGTTGGCCACGCCGGGAGCATGCGGATCCGGCGGCGGGCTGGCAAGGCACGATGTCGGCTATTTGGGCGACCAAAGGTCGGCGGGTTTGAGGTCGAGCAGTTCGATGGCCTCGAACCAGCGGGCGAGGTCCTTGGTTTTGTCGTCGAAGTTGTTGGTGCCGAACGAGAACTTGGCGCCCATGGATTTGGCGAGTTTGAGGAAGGCGGGTTTGGGGAAATCCGAGCCGGCTTGGATTTCCAGGGCGATGCCTTTGCTGACGGCCTTGGCGATGATCTGGCGCATGCGTTCTTCGGTCCATAATTCGTTGTAGCGGTTGGCGATGCAGGGCGGCAGATAGGTCGGGTTGGCGAGGATCGAGATCGGTTCGTCGAGGATGCGCAGGTTGTGCGCCATGTATTCGACCATCCATGCTTCGGGGTCTTCGATGGTGACGCCGGGCAACCACAGGCGGCGGGGTTTGCCTTCGGCGGTGAGGCCCATGATCATCGTGTCGGCGAGCACGTAAGTGAGCCGTTTGCGCTGTGCCGGGTCGATCCGCGTGAACCAATCGCGGTCGTTGACCTGGATGCCCACCGGCACCTTGCGGCCGTCCGCTTGCGGTTGCGAATGGTGGTCGATGAACTCCTTGAGTTTGTCGTTGTCGGACAGCGGCCACTCGCGGCCGAAGTTTTCGAGCACGGCACTTTTGATGCCGCTTTGGTTCTGGCGTTGGACAGCCTTTTCGAGGGTCATGCCGCCGCGGATGTGGATGTGATAGTCGGTCAGAACCAAATCCCTGGCTTTGGTTTTGGCAAACTGCTGGCGGAAAGCGTCGTTTTGCGGATAGAGGAATGGCAGGTCCTCCGCGCGGGTTAGCGCGAGGGACATGGTGGCGGACAGAAGAAGGATCGGGATGCGCATCGGCGGGAAGGCTGGCAGGTGCGGAACCGACTGTCGAGCGCGGGTTGCACTGCCCTTGTCATCCAGGACGGTTTCCGGCGTCGAGAACGCAAGTTCCTCCTAAAGGAGGGACTACATACTTTTGGACTCAATGCCCTGGGAGATGTATGTAGTCCCGCCTTTAGGCGGACTCTTAAGCCGCTACCCATGGCGTTGCCATGGCCTGGCATGCGACGGGCTGCTGGCCATCAAGAGTGGCATATCATTTACCTTGCTGCCCGTTTACCGACCTGCAAATGTTCATTCACGCTTATGAAAAGAACTTGGTTCATCATCGGTTTGGCCCTAGCAGGTTGGGGTTTCGTCGTTCTCGCTCAAAAACAGGAACCGGTGCCTCCGGGAACCGGAATTGATCTGGCAAACCGCTGACACGGTCTGGCACGAAGGCAAGGATTCACTTGGAAATCCGTTCAAGAAGACCGTACCAAATTTCTATGTCATTCGCCTGAACACCGCACTCACCTGCATCTCAGGCCAATATACCTTTGCCGCCGCAATCTCACCCAAGGACGACAAGGGCAACACCGACCGAACCCGCAAAGTGATGGTCTTCGTAAAATGCGATGTCCTGGCGGTGAAATGAATTTCAGGCTAGACAAGCTAGAGTTTTCCGGTAAGTTATAAGCGTGAACGCAAGCTGGCCACTGCAAGACGCAAAGAACAAGCTGAGCGAGCTACTCGACACGGTGCTCAAACAAGGGGCGCAGACGATCACGCGGCACGGCAAACCGGTTGCCGTTGTGATCTCCGCCGAAGCGTATGCCCACCTCCAGCCCGCTGAAAAACTGGTGGACATATTGCGCGATTGTCCGGTCAAAGACTGGCAACTCGACCGTGACCTCACGCCCGCACGCGATCTTGATTTTCAATAGTCCGCCATGTCCTACCTGATTGATGCCAACATCCTCTGCGAATCCTCCAAATCCCAGCCAGAGCCGATGGTCTTGCAGTGGCTGGCGGACCACGATGCGGAACTCCATGTCAGCGTTCTGTCGCTAGGCGAAATGCTCAAAGGCATCCACCTCATGGACGCGGGCAAGCGTCGTCACGAAATCGAACGCTGGTATCAACGGATCGAGCGCTGGGCCGCCAACCGCCTTCTGGTCATGGATGCACCCGTGATGATTGCATGGGGACGCTTCTATGCCAAACACCAGCGCGCGGGGCGCAAGCTCCCCCTCATGGACAGCCTTCTCGCCGCCACCGCCCTTCAACACCAACTCACCATCGTCACCCGTAACACCACCGATTTTCCCGACGATGTGCCCGTGCTGAATCCGTGGGCGGTTTGAGAGGGTAACCGAAAGTGTTACATTCCGAACAGGTTCACTTGGACAACCGACTAACAGCCCTTCACCACCATGAAAATATACATTGCCGACAAGTATCCCGAAGCGCATTTGGAGAAATTCAAACAACTCGGCTGCGCCGTCACTTACAATCCGACTGTCAAAGCCGAGGAACTGAACGAGACCATCGCCGGGCACAAGATCCTCATCGTGCGCAGCAAAAAGGTCACCGCTGAAACGCTCCAGGCGGGCGACGAACTCGCCATGGTTTTGCGCGCCGGGGCCGGCGTCAACACCATCGATGTGAAAACCGCCAGCGCGCTGGGGATCTTCGTTACCAACTGCCCGGGCAAGAACTCCATCGCCGTGGCGGAATTGGTATTCGCGCTGATGCTCGGACTGGACCGCCGCATCGCCGACAGCACCGCCGCGCTGCGCAATCACCAGTGGAACAAAAAGGAATTCTCCAAGGCCGACGGCATCTTCGGCAAAACGACCACAGGAGCCCCATCATGACCCCGGTTTACTTCTGTAGCCGCGCCCGCCGGGCGCGGTTTGGAGTGCGGCGGCTTGACCGCTTTCGGGAGGGCCGGCTTGACGGCCGTATGCAAACCGGCGCGTCAAGCCGCCGCAGTCCAAAACTGGAGACGCCGTGCCCTCACGGCGCAGCACGCAATTATGGAGGGCGAGCCTCTGGCGAGCCGCGACGGCGACGAGGAATATGACCAGACGGCATTCAATCATCGCTATCGGCCGGGACTTTGCACTGACGTGCTTGGTTGACGGCGCTGGCGGCATTTCCTATAAGCATTCGAGTTCCTTTTCACGGGAGGTCATGATGATCAACAGTAACTTTGACAGACTTGGAGCGATGCAAGAATTGGGTGTGCCGGTTCGGGCCGGTTTTGGGACCGGGCCCTTTGCGGGCCGAAACGCGAGGGGTGAGCCATGCCTGTATGCGGTGTACGGGCAGGAATCCACCCGAAATCCGTCATTCATCCTTCAGATCGATATTGAGTCTGGCGCCTGCCGGCGTTTTGACCTGCCGGGAGTGGCGGGAGTGCGCCAGTGTTTCTGGAGCGAAAGGTGGAACTCGCTCTTCCTGGGCGCCTCGGGCCTTGAACACGGCGGGGCGAGGGAAGCAGGCTGGCTGCTCCAACTGGATCCGCGCGCGGATGCGGTCATCAACCGCGGCCCCTTAAGACCCGGCCGGAGCACATCGCTCTGCAGCATTGATGAAGGCGCTGACGGAAATATCTACCTTGGCTGTTGTCCGGATGCCTCAGCCATTTCCTTTAATCCAGCGAACGGAGCTTATCGTGATCTCGGCAGGATGGACGAGGTTGATAAGTATCTCTT
>Ga0118677_10011928_pt1 | contig 12882 bp, 11 predicted proteins | sample AliMusrvi5mmetaG_FD_86154 | JGI IMG/M metagenome (GOLD analysis project Ga0118677, IMG submission 86154)
GCCTTCATTTTTCCCATGACAATTTTTTTTTATTTATCACCTAACATTTTTACACTTTTTTCAAATATGAATTTTTCTAGATTTCTGTAATTTTTGACCTAGGTACCAAGTGGTTGTGTATAGTTTTGGTTTCGATTTTTATCTGGTAGATACTGCAGGATTGCGCAAGAAGACCAAGGTGTCTGAGAACATTGAGTTCTATTCGGTGATGCGTTCGGTTCGTACAATCGAAGATTCTGATGTCTGTGTGCTGGTTCTTGACGCCACAAGAGGCGTTGAAGGGCAGGATGTGAGCATCTTTCACCTGATTCACCGGAACAAAAAGGGGATCGTCGTGGTGGTTAACAAATGGGACCTGATCGAAAAGGACAACCACACGATGAAAAAATTCGAAGATGATATCCTCGAAAAATTCGCCCCTGTTGTCGATATCCCGATTGTCTTCACCTCCGCGTTAACCAAGCAGCGAATCCTTAAAATTCTGGAGGATGCGATGATGGTTTTTGAAAACCGGAACAGGCATATTGCGACTTCCAAACTAAACGAGTTATTGTTGGAACTGATCGAGGCCTATCCCCCACCGGCCTACAAGGGAAAATATATTAAAATAAAGTATATCACGCAGTTGCCGACAAAGATTCCAAGTTTTGCTTTCTTTTGCAATCTGCCGCAATACATCCGTGATCCTTACAAGCGCTATCTGGAAAATAAAATCCGCGATAATTTTAATTTCACGGGAATCCCTATTCAATTATATTTCAGGCAGAAATAGAAATCCCCTTTTACGCTGAAATATTTTTTATACCGCAGGGTACAGCCGGGTTTCAAACCCGGCTCATTTATACAATGATCTCAATGAGGCGGGTTTCAAACCCGCCTCTACGGCCCCATATAATATAAATTTTAGAATATCACGCAATAATCCCGAAAAAAATCGTATCTTGCGCAACTTTTCCCCCTCAGGGAAATGGAATTTTTTAGAAAATAAATACGACGGGTAATTGGTTCATTAGATAGCTATAACACCCGTCACAAAAGACAGATGATGCAATTTAATGAAATGGGACTCGACCCCAGAATCCTAAAGGGGATTCAAGAAATGGGCTTCGAACAACCTTCGCCAATCCAGGAACAGTTTATCCCCTTATTCCTGAAAGAACCCACAGACATTGTAGGACTTGCGCAAACCGGAACCGGTAAAACCGCAGCTTTTGGTCTTCCAATCCTACAGAAAATCGATCCGAAAAACAGAGTTCCACAGGCACTTATTCTTAGTCCGACACGTGAGCTTTGCGTTCAGATCGCCAGAGAGATCTCCGATTATGCCAAGTATCTGCCCGATGTTGTGATCACTCCGATTTATGGAGGCGCCGATATCAGTGGTCAGATCTCTGCATTGCGTAAAGGGGTGCATATCATTGCCGCTACACCCGGTCGTATGCACGACATGATCCGTAAGAACAAAGTTGACTTGTCGCAGGTTACCATTATGGTCCTCGATGAAGCCGACGAAATGTTAAACATGGGCTTCCAGGAAGATGTGGATGCCATTTTGGAGCAGACTCCAAAAACGAAGAATACCCTGCTCTTCTCGGCAACGATGCCAAAAGAAGTAGCAGCGATTGCAAAAAACTACATGAACAACCCCGTCGAAATTTCGGTAGGGAAAAAGGGTAGTGGCGCTGAAAATGTGGAACATATCTACCATATGGTTCATGCCAAAGACCGTTATTCCGCGCTGAAGCGTGTAATGGACTTTGTACCTGAGGTTTACGGTATTGTTTTTTGCCGTACACGAATTGAGACCAAAGAGATTGCAGCCCAGTTAATTACCGATGGCTATAGTGCGGAAGCGCTGCACGGTGACCTGAGCCAGCAGCAACGCGATTTTGTGATGGAGAAATTCCGCACACGCGGCGTTCAGATGCTGATCGCTACCGACGTTGCAGCCCGCGGTTTGGATGTGAATGACCTCACCCATATCGTGAATTATAACCTTCCTGACGATATTGAGAATTATACCCACCGTAGTGGCCGTACCGGTCGTGCAGGAAAATCGGGTATTTCCATCTCTATTATCCACATGAAGGAGCAGGGGAGAATCCGTATGATTGAAAAAGGGATCGGAAAAAAATTCCTCCGTATGCCTGTTCCCACCGGAAAGGTGATCTGCGAAAAACAGTTAATGTACCTGATTGACAAGCTTCAGACAGTTACGATTAATGAAGATCAGATTGAACCGTTCCTCCCTGCAGTACACGAAAAACTGGAATCCCTTTCAAAGGAAGATCTGATCAAGCATGTTGTTTCGCTGGAGTTTAACCGCTTCCTCGATTACTATGGCAATACAGCTGACCTTAACGCTCCGGATACCCACGATTCAGGCAGAAGAGAAGTCCGCGAAGGACGTGAAATGCGCAGAACTTCTTCGGAGGGGATGACACAGATTCGTCTGAACGTTGGATTATCTCAGGGACTTATTCCAAAGGACATTATCACCTTCGTGATTGATGCGACAGGCCGCAGGAATGTAGAGATTGGCAAAATCGATCTTTATAAAAACCATGCAACCGTTGAGATCGAATCCGCATACGGAACAACACTTTTAAAGAACAGTCGTGGGATGAACTTCCGCGGATCATTCTTTGATGCCGAAGTAAACAGCGGCGGTCGCGAAAGCGGTGAAAGAGGCGGTGATCGTGGGGGAGACAGAGGTGGTGACCGGGGTGGCCGTTTTGAACGCGGTTTCCGCAAACCTGAAGGTGGCCGTGACGGGTTTAAGAGTCGCGACCGAAAGAAGAGATTTTAATTTCTTAAGATATAAGAAGCCGGAACGCGTAAAAGCTTCCGGCTTTTTCATTATAAATTGAAGAGTGTAATTCTGAGTGAGTACCTAAAAGAATGGGTAAAAGTATTGATTTGCAATTATCTGTAAACCATGGATTTAGAAAGTTTGCTTTGGCACTCCAAGGATTAATTATTTAAATTACAAGCGTATTTTGAAGTGCCTCGCAATGACATTTAGGTCATTTTAAGCGTAAAGGATAGTTGGGAGCAGGCGGCGCAGCCGCCTGCTCCCAACTATCCTTTACTACAACCCTTGATAGCTGTCTTTGCGAGGAGCGACGAAGGAGTGACGAAGCAATCTCCTCTCATTAAGAGTTTTACGATTATTTTGTTTATTGGAGTGACGAAGCAATCTCCTCTTATTGGCAGAATTCACAATAATGTCATTGGTAACGCAGTGAGGAATCTCCTTATTTACATAACCAAAAAAAATACTGTCATTTGTAGAAAAATGACTTTATTGAAGTTACGGCAGGAATATGATCGATTTCATGTGACGAAGTGATACGTTAAGTCTTTCGAAGTGCAATCCCTCATAATACCTATTGCCTTATTAATCAGCTCGAATCAATGAATTCAAATACATCATCAATACAACCCCCTTCCGGAAAATATCCCGATAAAAGACGAATCCGTATTGCGATATCCCTCTTTTATTTCAGCATGGGATTTTGTTTTGCCTCGTGGGCGAGCCGGATTCCGGAGATTAAGTCTTCCCTCGGACTAAGTGATGCGGCCTTTGGAACAATCCTGTTTGCTTTGCCTGTCGCTCAGTTTTTAATGATGACTTTCTCAGGCAAACTGGTGACTTATTTTGGCAGCCGAAAGGTAATCCTGTTTGCTGTTCCGGGATATACCCTCTGTCTGGTGAATCTGGGACTGGCCAATCACGGATGGCAGCTGGCCATGGGCCTATTTTTATTTGGTATTTTCGGCAATATGTGTAATATATCAATTAATACACAGGGTGTTGCAGCAGAGAAGATTTATAAAAGACCGATCATGGCAGCTTTCCATGGTGGATGGAGTATGGCTGGATTTACAGGCGCACTCGTCGGCCTGGCAATGATGAACCTTAAAATTCAACCCTATGTTCATTTTCTGATTGTTGTCGCGATTATTTCATTAATCGTTATACTGAATTGGGGAAAACTGGTTCCGGGAAAAGCGGTACAGGCCAAACCAACAGGGACTACAAAGAAATTCTTTTCGAAACCGGATGCCGGATTAGTTCAGTTGGGAATCATCGGGTTCTGCAGCATGGCCAGTGAAGGGGCGATGTTCGACTGGAGTGGAATCTACTTTAAGGATGTGGTCCAGGCCCCCCATGCCCTGATTATTCTGGGTTATACTTCATTTATGATCACCATGGCCGCCGGAAGATTTATGGCAGACCGACTGGTTGTGAAGTTTGGAAGAAAACATCTGCTCCAGGTGAGTGGAATCCTGATCTCTTCGGGTCTGCTGATTTCGGTAATCTTTCCTTATCTGGTTCCTTCGACTCTTGCTTTTATGATGGTCGGTTTGGGAGTCTCAAGCATTGTACCATCGGTTTACAGCGCTGCGGGACGACATGCTACCATTGCCCCCGGAATTGCCCTCGCAACGGTTTCGAGTGTGAGCTATCTCGGCTTTCTGATGGGACCACCCCTGATCGGATATATCTCTGCCGCCGCTGGTCTGCGCTATTCGTTTGCAGTAATCGGAATCTTCGGTTTTTGCATCACCCTTTTAGTCGCCAGGATTAAGGCGATGCACTAATCAATTAATATTGTAGCATAAAAACCTGCACAGTTGTATTTGAACTAAATTTGAAATTGGTTCTTTTTGTAAAAAACAAGGTTATGCTATCCGTAAACGGTATTTAAGATGGTAAATCTGTTAAGCCTCCATCAGTTATCCCTGTAACGATGTCTAAATTGCCGCTGTTGACAGCAAAGGAACTTATTGCTATTCTTTTCAAATTAGAATTTATCCTCTGCTATACTCCCGATAACCTTTTTAATCTCCTGAATCAATGCATAATCCATACGAGGGAGGTTTAAAATCTGCTCTTTTTCATTTAATCTTTTAATGCGAAAACTCATGGTATTATATTCGATTGATTGAATATCGCTCCAGGGAATATTTTGCTCTTTTTCAAACACCCCTTTTTTGATGCGGATAGCCTCCTGATCAATTGCGATATATGATTTTCCAAAGAGACTTAAAAATGCAACCCCAAATCCTTCAATGGTATAGATTATTCCATATAGAAGAAAAAGAGCCGAATAAATCCAGTCTGACAGACTAATATGGCTATCTTCGTAAGCTCTGATAATGATCCATAAGCCGCTAAATATTACAGATCCAATTCCGAGAATAATCCGGAAACGTGATGGCTCACTGATTTTCAACAAGTTTCTTCTTAATTCCATAGGGTTTTGTGCTCAGATTTCTATGACATTAATTCAATTATTGCAACAACAAGTATAATTATATTAGCAACAGTCCCATATTTGGCATCCTTCCAGGAATAAAAGATCAATATCTGCGAATGGATCACGGCTAAAAATCCCATCAACCACCAATGCCTGATCTCTAAAGTAATCATTACAGCCATGATTATAAAAAAAATGGAGGCAAACAGCCAGGCTATCCCAAATGGCTTTGAGATGGGTTGGGATAGCTGTTCAACTTTTGATAAATTGAAGGCTTTGACAAAACCCAGAAGGTGGATCAGACCATGACTGAAAATGAAAATTAAAAAGATTGCTTTCATGTTAAATATTCAAATACAACATTTTAAATTCTTATTACCTGGCTAAATTGTCCAGGATAAAACTTTTGCCGGATCAGAATCAAAGCGGATATTCCTTTAAGTATTTTACGAGGTTATCAGGCCGGAAGGAGGGGTCAGTTTTATAACGTTCGATTACCGAAGGGTGAACAGACTCATTTGTTGGTCCTTTTTTCGGATCCTTTACCCCAATTGGCCGATAGAAAGGTGGCTGCAATTTATAGAAACTGGTATATGATTCATGTTTCGCTGCCATAGGATCGGGATTTACTGGAATGGGATCAAACTTTAGCAGGCAACTTTGAGCCTTTTCGAGCATCCAGCCCAGCGTAATATCGGATAATCCACTATCTATATAACCTCCGCCAACATCACCATGAGTGCCTTGAAACCACATCTGTTCCAAAACCTGATTCCCGGACCCTTTTTGCTGATGCCATAAGGCAGCCTGAAAGTTTTTGCGCTTTTCCTCAATAGCAAGGGCATGAAAAGCATTTTCAATCCTTGTCGATAAGTCGGTATCGTGGAATCCATTCTTTCTGCTAACCACCCCATTTAGGAATAAGGGATTTCCCAAAGCCCCAACGGTGTCCCAGACCCCGATAAATTTGATTTTGGTCATCTCTGAAACTGCAAATGTCCTCCTGAAAAGTGTCGCCTCAACTTCCCTTGGCTGATGCTCTGGTTTGCGCGACTGATATATGCTATATGCTCTGGAAATCAGCTCGATGTTTTCCCGTTTTAAAATCCCTGAGTTCCTGATCAGTCCAGCCAGGCTGCGTACAGTAAAGGCACCACGGCTGAATCCAAAGAAGAACAGTTCATCGCCCTGCTCAAAGTTCTTAATAATAAAGCGATAGGCTTTGAGAATATTTTCCGAGATACCAAAGCCAGTGGCACCATCATAAACCCGCTCAATCAAACTCCCTTCACTCCCTATTCCTGTTTCATAATAGAGCAGTTGTGTTTTTCCGTCTTCGGAAATATCCGAAAGGGCATTAGCCATTTTAACCACGTTGGTCTGGCAAAGTTTCCCATCAACATTTTCGTCTGGCGTTTCCCAGGTTCCATCACAGAAGATTGCAATTCTTTTCATCTTGAAATCGTATTATATAGTTCTGTTAATGCAATTTTCAACAAATATAGCGAAATCAGAAGACAATTTAGAGCGGCTTAAATGAACAATTTACCCCCTTCCGCCTTATCTTTGTATGAATCTTCTACCGCTGCCTGACTCCACTGGTCAACTCTTTCTGAGTACCTTTTATGATGTATGCCAAATTTAGTAAAATTCAAAATGGAATTAAACAATAAAACAGTCATCAACACCACCCCTTCCTGGATCGGGATTGTCTCAAAATATAATTTTTCCGATCCTCTGATGAGCTGGTGGCAAATAATTAATTCGGTTATCCCTTATTTGTTACTTTGGGGTGTAATGATTTGGAGCCTAAAGATCTCGTACTTTCTCACATTGTTTTTATCTGTCTTTGCAGCCGGATTTCTGGTTCGAATATTTATTATTTTCCATGATTGCGGACATGGATCGTTCTTTAAATCAAAACGATTGAGCCGGATTGTGGGAATTCTAACCGGAATCATGACGTTTACCCCTTATCATAAGTGGACCCATGAACACAAGGAGCATCATGCAACTGTTGGAAATCTCGATAAACGTGGTGTGGGAGATGTTAAAACACTTACGATTGAGGAGTTTCTGAAACTTTCGCCATGGGGGAAATTTAGCTACCGTTTTTACCGTCATCCCCTTTTCCTGTTTGGTATTGCCCCATTCCTGGTATTTGTCATTCAAAACCGGTTACCCAAAAAGAATATGAACCCCAAGGATCATTTGTACCTCCATTTGACCAATTTGGCACTGGTAGTCGCCATTCTGTTGGGGATGTGGATGATAGGCTGGAAAGAATATCTGATGATTCAGTTACCTGTACTTTATATCGCTTCGGTACACGGGGTTTGGCTCTTTTATGTCCAGCATCAGTACGAAAATGTAGTCTGGACCCGTGCCCGGGAATGGAATTATAAAGAGATCGCCCTCGGAGGAAGTTCCTATTTTAAATTGCCTAAAATATTACAGTGGTTTACCGGGAATATTGGATTTCACCATATTCATCACCTTAGTCCCAAAATTCCAAATTACAAACTCCCATCGTGTTATAAAGAAAATACTGTATTCCAAGAGGTTAAGCCTGTTACATTCTTCTCCAGCCTCCGTTCCCTGAAACTAAGATTATGGGATGAGAAAAGAAAAAAACTGGTTGGATTTAAAGCCTTACGCTATTATCCAAGATAAATGTGTAATTTCCGTGATCTTTTTGTATTCCGCTAATGGAATGAAAATAATTGATTATGAGAAATATACGTACATTTTGTTTTATTGCTTTCCTCTCGCTTTCCGGATTGATAACCTCCTGCAAATCGCCTGTCAAACCAATGAAGGAGGGTTTATGGCGCGGTGTTTTTGTGCTGCCTGAGAATGAAATCCCGTTTACGTTTGAGGTAAAGGGGAAGCTTGCTGATAGTACCTCCATATTCCTGATAAACGGAGACGATCGCTTTGAGTTGAAGAAGGTGTTCTACAGCAATGATTCAGTGACTATTCCGATTGACTTGTATGATGTCGTTTTAAGGGGTAAATTAACTGAAAACACCTTTGACGGTTCGTACAACAAGCGTGCGGCTAATAATAAAATTACCTCAATTCCCCTTATAGCAACCTTTGGGGCTCTGCCAAGATTTCCTTCGACGAATACAATTCCCACTGTTTCGCTTGATGGGACCTGGGATGTAACAATTTACGCTGATGGGAATAGCGAAAAAACGGTAGGCAATTTTTCACAAAAAGGGACTCGGCTTACTGGGTCCATACTCGAATCCACGGGTGATTACCGTTTCCTGGAAGGGGTTGCAGATGGAAAGATTTTTTCCCTCTCCGCCTTTGGGGGGTCGACTCCTTACCTTGTAAAGGGTGAATTCCTGAATGACAGTACTTTTACCGGGGAATTTATCACCCTTCGCAAAATCTCAAAATTGGAAGGAAAGCGTAATCCCGGGGCTGCATTGCCCGATCCTTATTCTGCATCTCCCCTAAAAGAGGGGTATTCTACTGTTGAGTTTTCGTTTCCTGATCTTGAGGGGAAACAGGTTTCACTATCCGATTCCAAATACAAGGGGAAGGTTGTAATTGTTACCATTCTTGGGAGTTGGTGCCCCAACTGTCTCGATGAGAATGCTTATTTATCCTCCTGGTACAAGATAAATCAGCAGCGTGGTGTTGAGATTATCGGATTGGGATTCGAGCGGAAAGACGACTTTGAATCGGCAAAAATAGCGTTGACAAATTTGAAAAATCGGTTAGGTATCCCTTACGAAATTCTTTTTGCAGGAAAATCGGGTACCGAATCCGCATCAAAAGCACTGCCTGCTTTAAAAGGTATTTTTGCTTTTCCAACCACGATTTTTATCGATAAGAAAGGGAAGGTAAGAAAAGTGCACACCGGTTTCAGCGGTCCTGCAACCGGAAAATTCTTCACTGAATTTAAAGTGGAGTTTAATGGATTAATAGATTCGTTGCTCGCAGAATAAGGGGATCGAACAATAGCATAGGGCGTTGCATTTTATAATATAATCGTTTTTTATGACAAACCAAAACCATTCCTTTGACACGAGGTCGATTCATATCGGCGAGGAACCTGAGTATTTGGAGGGAAGTAATAATGAAGTGGTGGTCCCTATTTACCTCTCTTCAACCTTTGCCCGTAAGCAGGTTAACAATCATGGCCGTTTTGAATATTCCCGAACCAGCAATCCTACGCGGCTGGCACTCGAGAAGCGCTATGCCTCGCTTGAACAAACCAGGTTTGGACTTGGGCTGGCATCAGGGCTTGCTGCAGAAACACTTTTGCTTTTCACACTACTCAAACCCGGCGATCATATCATCGGATTTGACGATTTGTACGGAGGGACCAAACGGCTTTTAAATCAATGGACTGCGCAATATGATCTGCAGGTAAGTCTGGTGGATGCAACCCGACCTGAACTTATCGAAAAGGCGATCCAGCAACGAACGAAGCTAATATGGCTCGAATCGCCAACTAATCCGCTCCTGAAAGTATGTGATATTGCCGCAATATCAGAAATCGCACACCGGCATAACCTCCTGGTTATCGTTGATAACACCTTTCTTTCTCCCTATTTTCAGAATCCGATTCTGCTGGGGGCCGACATTGTCTGCCATAGCGTGACCAAGTATATTGGGGGGCACAGCGATGTGATTGGCGGAGCGGTGATGCTCAATGATGAAAAGCTCTATGAAAAACTCAAATTCAACCAAAATGCGCTTGGAATGGTTCCATCACCTTTCGATTGTTACCTCGTGCTACGCGGATTAAAAACACTTTCCCTGCGTATGGAACGACATCAGTCAAATGCCATGGCAATAGCAACCTATCTTGAAAACCATTCCAAGGTAGCGCGTGTTTATTACCCGGGACTTCCTTCCCACCCGCAATATACATTGAATCGAACCCAGGCCAGTGGCTTTGGCGGAATGGTCTCATTCGAAATAAAAGGGGGAGAAAAGGAGGCTGTGCAATTTCTTGAAAGTCTCGAATTATTTACCCTGGCCGAGAGTCTGGGAGGTGTTGAATCGCTGATTGAGCATCCTGCTCTGATGACACACGCATCGATAACTAAAAAAGAGCGGGAATTGGCCGGCATTAAGGATTCGTTGATCAGGGTTTCTGTTGGAGTTGAGGATATTACGGATCTGTTAAAAGACCTGGACCTGGCCTTCGAGAAAATTTAAACACTTATTTTACCCTGGCATGGATAGCATGGATAAACCCTTTCACTTGTTCGAACTGACAAAAGAGCTCATTGAGGATATTCGAACAAGGGATTATGAAGCTCATTTTCATGATTTTGAGGAGCTAATTATTGTCACACAAGGTAGTCTGGAACATTTTATCGATTTTAAGAAGGAGATCCTGGAGGCACCCGTAGCCTGTTATGTTTCGATGGGAAAGATGCATAAACTGATACCCGATCCTGATTTGCGCGGCTGGGTTCTGAATTATAAAACAGCCTTTATTCCCGATTCAAAACTAAGTTTCTATTCCAATTTCTTTACTTCAACCAATATTCCACTCTCTTCCGGCATGTGTATTAACCGTTTTGTCTCCTTATGCCAAATAATAAACGGAGAGTACAATCAGGAATTTATTGATCATACTTCAATCCGTCACCTGCTGAGTGGACTGGTTGCGATGATTGATGGAGAGCGGAAGAGAAATTTCCCGGATGACAAGGCGACAACCGCGTCACAGGTTATTACCTTTAATAATTTCCTCAGAATTCTCGAAGAAAATTACCACCGTAATGAAGGAGTCTCATTCTATGCCAACAAAATGAATATGTCGGAGCGTAATCTGAATATTGTTTGTCAAAATAACTTTCGCAAAAGCGTTTCTGAAATTATTGAAACACGCAAGCTTACTGAAGCAAAACGGATGCTATTATACTCTGATAAAACAGTTTCCGAAATCGGATACGACCTTGGGTACAACGAAAAATCGTATTTCACACGGGTGTTTCATGCTAAAATAGAGGTAACTCCAAGCCGCTTTCGCGAAATGACCCGGGCAATAATTTCTTAAAAGTACCACAACCTTTCCATTTACTGTTACCACTGCCCCCTGGGAATAGTGCACCTTTGCATTGTCAAAACAAGACAAATAAACACGATAAATAAATTTTATACAAATAAAGAAAAACAAGTATTATGAGCACACAGGAAACAAAATGGGCAGTAGACCCAGCGCACAGCAAGATCGGATTTAAAGTAAAACACCTTATGATTTCAAATGTACTGGGTAGTTTCAGGGAATTTGAAGGAGAAGTTACAACAGTAGGAAATGATTTTTCCAAATCGGCAATCTCTTTCTCGTTGAATACCGCATCGGTGGATACCGAAATTGCAGATCGCGATGGACATTTAAAAAGTGGTGATTTCTTCGACGTTGAGAACTTTCCAAAAATCACGTTTGATGGCTCCGGATTAACAGACCTTGGCGATGACATGTTTGAGTTAACAGGCAACCTCACGATAAAAGGTGTTACACTTCCAACTACTTTATCGGTAGAGTTTGGCGGAATCAATGCTGATCCATGGGGCAATGTTAAGGCAGGATTCGCGATCACCGGAAAAATCAAACGCAAAGACTGGGGATTATCCTGGAATGCAGCATTAGAGACCGGTGGTGTCCTTGTCGGTGAAGAAGTTAAAATCAATTGCGATATTGAATTAGTGAAAAAAGCGTAATTAACAGCTTTCTTGCTCATCGAAGTCATGAATTTACAACGTTTTAGTTCTGAGCAGGTTAGTGTCTACTCAGAACCCGTTATCTCACAAAGTACCCGGGAGTTGTGAAACGCCAATCTGAAGACAGATTACAATAAAAAATCACGCAAATGGCGCAAAGTTGCAAAGTTTATTTCCTGCGCTTTAACCCCTTTGCGTGATATTTTAATTATTTTTATTCATCAATAATACAAAAACAAAATGAACAGACGATCTTTTATGCGGTCGGCGATGCTGTTCCCTTTAGCTTCAAATATCATGGATACAAACGCAATGAATACACTTTTAAACTCCGGTGAAAAATCGGTACGAATGCCTGTGCTTTTTGTGGGCCACGGAAGTCCAATGTATGCCATTGAAGAGAATGAATTTGTGAATGCCTGGAGAAAACTTGGCACTACGCTCCCTCGTCCCAGAGCAATTCTGTGCATTTCGGCTCATTGGGAGACCAATGGAACGTTTGTGACTGCCATGGATAAACCTCAGACCATCCATGATTTCGGAGGTTTTCCAAAGGAATTATTTGCCGTGCAATATCCGGCTCCGGGTAGTCCTGAATTAGCGATTGAAACAAAACAAAGTGTAACAAGTGTTACAATAGGGCTCGATGAGAAATGGGGCCTTGACCATGGCGCCTGGAGTGTTATCCGGAATATCTATCCCAAAGCTGATATCCCGGTTATTGAGATGAGCCTGAACTACAACAACTCTCCCCAGGCCCATTATGACCTGGCAAAGGAACTCTCATCGCTTCGGGATAAAGGGGTATTGATCATTGGAAGCGGAAATATAGTGCATAATCTCCGGTTGGTGGCCTGGGATAAAATGAACGAACCGGAATACGGGTTTGACTGGGCAATGCATGCCAATGATA
>Ga0118677_10011929_pt1 | contig 12881 bp, 14 predicted proteins | sample AliMusrvi5mmetaG_FD_86154 | JGI IMG/M metagenome (GOLD analysis project Ga0118677, IMG submission 86154)
ATTTCACGATGGAAACGACCTTATTCGTAGCGAGAACCGGGGATGATCCGGTGACCTCATGATTATGAATCATGCGCTCTAACCAACTGAGCTACCTCGCCATTATTTCAATTAACTCTCAAATCCCCGAGCGACCTTCCCGATTTTCAATCGGGACGCTCTAATCCCGACTTTACGTCGGGAAGCTACCTCGCCAAATCTCAAAACTTTGAGCCTGCAAATATAATACCTTTCTGTTTTCGGACAAGGGTGATTCGAAAAATTAGCAAATTATTTATGCGCAATCATTTTTTTTGAATTGGAAGAAAAAAAATGTACTTTGCGGATGAAACTAATCCTATTATTTTCATCTGAGGTATCTGTGTCTACATGAAAAAAATTGAACTCGAATATCAGATCAGGTCATCTTCCTCTGTTTTGTTCAGCCGGCTCTCCACTGCTTCCGGTTTGGCTGAATGGTTTTCCGACAATGTACTTGTAGATGGATCAAAGTATACCTTCGTTTGGGGAAAAACAAGCCAGAATGCCGAACTGCTTGCAATCCGGCCGCTGGAAAGCGTTAAGTTCAAATGGCTTGAGAATGACGAACCCTCCGAATTTGAATTTAATATTGTGATGGGTGAGATCATTGAAGACCTCTCGCTGATCGTTACAGACCATGTTGATGAAGAGGATGAGCCTGATGTGATCAAACTTTGGGATGCATCCATCAACCGCCTCAGGAAAGCCATTGGCTCCTGAAACTTCCGGAAAATCACAAAAAAGCATTAGCTTTGCAGTCGAATCTTCATCCATTTCATGAAGCGATTACATCTTTATATTATCAAACGATTTATCGGTCCGCTGGTCGTCACCCTGATCATCAGTTTGTTCGTGCTTTTGATGCAATTCTTGTGGGTTTATCTGGATGACCTTGTTGGGAAAGGACTGGAATTGAATATAATCGCTGAATTCCTGCTTTATACCCTCGCCATGTTAGTGCCTATGGCACTGCCACTCGCCATGTTGCTGGCCTCCATCATGACCTTTGGCGACCTGGGTGAAAACAACGAATTGCTGGCAATGAAGGCAGCCGGAATCTCTCTTTTCAGGATCATGAAGCCCGTGATTGTTTTAAGCATTCTTATCAGCGCAGGCGCTTTCTACTTCTCGAACCGCGTGATACCCGTCTCATACAAGAAACTGATTGCGCTGATGGCGAGTATTCGGCAGATGCGGCCGGAGATTGTAGTCAAAGAAGGCGTCTTTTCAAACGACATCGATAATTTTTCCATCAAGGTTGGGCACAGGACAAAAAACGGTTCCATGCTGTATGATATCATGATTTATGATCATCAGCACGACCGGGGAAATGAAGCCGTCACACTGGCCGATTCAGGCACGATGAAAATCACAACTGACAAGCGCTTCATGATTCTTACCCTTTATTCGGGTGAGACCCACGAAGAGATTCAGAGCGACAACAAAGCGGCCAGGGGATATCCTGCCCGTACTGATAAGTTTAAGAAACAGATTATTTACTCCAAGCTGGCGGGTATGGAACTTGAACGCAAGGATGAAAGTATCTTCCGAAATCAATACAAGGCGCTCAACAATAAGCAATTGCAGCACTTTGTAGATTCCATTTCGAAACAGGTTGAGATTTCCTCCACAGAGTCATCTCTGGCCCTGAACTATCCTGCTCCCATCGTCTTTTCATTGCACGCAATGGTGCGCAATGATCTCGCAGCTATGCCTAAAATGAGGTTGCACAAGTACATCGATATAGACAGCGTGTTGCAAAACACCAATCTGATTGTTCGCAAACAGCTGATTGGAACATCCTTAGCTAGTGCAAGAATCAATGCGAGAGCCTTGACACAGGCAGACGAACTGAATATTTCCAATCTACGAAACCTGAACCGTTTTGATACAGAATGGCACAAAAAATTCACCTTTTCCATCGCCTGCCTGATCTTCTTCTTCATTGGAGCTCCGTTGGGCGCAATCATTCGAAAGGGAGGAATGGGAATGCCTCTTGTTATTTCGGTCATCCTATTCATCTTTTACTGGGTCACCTCGACGACTGCCGAGAAATATGTCAGGGAGGCCGCTTATGGCATGTGGTTCGGAGTCTGGTTTTCAACGATTATTTTCCTTCCGGCAGGAGTTTTTCTTACCTGGAAAGCTGTGACAGATTCAACTGTGCTGAACGTAGATTCCTATGTTGCATTCTTTAAAAAATTACGATTCTGGGACAAAAAAAATCAGGAAGACATAAACTGATTGTCACGTTTTTCCAAATTATTCGAATTCGAAAAATTATGAGTGAAATTAAATTAAATACCATTGAAGAGGCCATTGTCGAGCTTCGTGAAGGCCGGTTTATCATTGTTGTTGATGATGAGGACCGAGAGAATGAAGGCGACTTTATTGCTGCTGCAGAGAAAATTACTCCCGAAATGGTCAATTTTATGGCTACCGAAGGGCGAGGCCTGATTTGTGTGGCCATCACGGAAGAGCGCTGCGAAGAGCTTGAACTGGTAATGATGGTCGACAGGAATACCTCGATTCATGATACTCCTTTTACCGTGTCCGTTGATGCAGTAGGCGAAAATGTAACAACGGGCATTTCCGCGCACGACCGTGCCGTCACGATTCAAAAACTCGCCTCTCCCGATACGAAGCCCAATGAATTGGGACGTCCGGGGCACATATTCCCTTTGCGTGCAAAAAGTAGGGGAGTACTCAGGCGAGCCGGCCATACCGAGGCTACTGTTGATCTCGTCAGACTGGCTGGACTTCCGCCTGCAGGAGTTCTTGTGGAAATCATGAATCCTGACGGAACGATGGCCCGTTTGCCTCAACTGTTCGAGATCGCCCAAAAATTCAACCTGAAACTGGTAACAATCGCCGACCTGATTGCCTACAAACTGAATCAGGAATCGCTCATCGAAAGAGGTGAAGAAGTAAAATTGCCAACCGAGTTCGGACATTTCAGGCTAATTCCGTTTTTACAGAAATCGAACGGCATCGAACATATCGCCCTGATCAAAGGAACCTGGGAACCCGATGAGCCAATCCTGGTAAGGGTTCACTCCTCGTGTGCCACTGGGGATATCTTCGGTTCCCTCCGATGTGAATGCGGTGAGCAACTGCACAAAGCCATGGAACTCATTGAAAAAGAGGGAAAAGGGGTGATCGTTTACATGCAACAGGAGGGTCGCGGAATAGGGCTGATGAACAAAATAAAAGCTTACAAGCTTCAGGAACAAGGATTTGATACTGTGGATGCCAATATACACCTCGGTTTTGACCCTGATCAGCGCGAATATGGCGTAGGAGCGCAGATACTGTCCAATCTTGGAATCAGTAAAATGAAACTGATCACCAACAATCCTGTGAAACGGGTCGGCCTTGAATCATTTGGACTTACCGTGGTGGAATCCATTCCGATCGAAGTAAAATCGAATCCTTTCAATGAGTTTTACCTCAAAACCAAACGCGACAGGATGGGGCACTCACTCGATTCGACGCTTTAACAATTCGACGATTCGACAATTCGACGATTCGACGATTCGACAATTCGACAATTCGACGATTCGACAATTCGACAATTCGACAATTCGACAATTCGACAATTCGACAATTCGACGATTCGACAATTCGAAAATTCGACGATTCGAAGATTCGACAATTCGACAATTCTACGATTCGACAATTCGACGATTCGACAATTTGACAAACATTTTTTGACATTTTTCCAAAATCGAAAATCGAGAATCCAAAATAAAAAGGGATGGAAGAGGATATCAAATTTAGTGATGGCCTGATAAAGGGAGTTGACTATGAGCTGTCGCCGGAAGGCTATCGTATCATGACCAAAAAATACCTGACGGAAAGGGGTTATTGCTGCGGCAACGGATGCATGAATTGTCCTTACCACCCCAAGGCGATGAAGGGAAACACAAATTTGAGATAGCAAAACCATTTTGGATTTTCGATTTTCGATTTTGGAAAATTCGCAAATCAAAATTGGCTCATTTTGTTAAAGCATATTTTGATTCTGGATCCAATCGAAAATCCAAAATCCAAAATTCTTGATTATGAAGGGGAAGGATGTAAGAATTGTTTTTATGGGGACACCCGATTTCGCGGTAGCGAGTCTGACTGCGCTTGTCGACAGGGGCTATAACATTGTAGGTGTGGTGACTGCTCCTGACAAACCCGCCGGTCGCGGACAAAAAATACAACAATCTTCAGTTAAGATTTATGCCCTGGAACACAATCTTCACGTTTTGCAACCCGAAAAACTGAAGGATGAACACTTTGTAACTGATTTGAAATCCCTGAACCCTGATTTGCAGGTAATTGTCGCATTCCGGATGTTGCCGGAGGTAGTATGGAAACTTCCTGCCATGGGGACATTCAACCTCCATGGTTCCCTTTTGCCAAGATATCGTGGAGCTGCACCCCTTAACTGGGCAATCATGAATGGCGACACTGAGAGTGGCGTTACCACCTTTTTGCTGAAGCAGGAGGTCGATACCGGGAATATCCTTTTTTGGGAAAAGGTGCCTGTAACACCGGATGAAACGGTGGGAGAACTTCACGATCAACTGATGGTGACCGGTGCGGAATTGGTGGTTAAAACCGTTGATGCCCTGGCTGAAGGGATAGCCATCCCAATCCCGCAGGAAAGACTTGAAATTGATCCGCAAAGATTGCATGCACCCAAAATCTTCAAGGAGGATTGCAGGATAGACTGGTCATTGGAGGTCACTAAAAATCACAACAAAGTTAGGGGATTGAGCCCTTACCCAACTGCATGGACTGAACTTTCAGCCCCATCGAAAGAAAATATCTCGCTTAAGATATTCAGGACCATCCCCGAAATAGCTACTCATTCCTTTGAACCGGGAACAATCCTATCCGATCAGAAAAAATGCATGAAAATTGCATGTGCCAACGGATATTTGTCAGTAACCGACCTCCAACTTGCCGGTAAGAAAAGGATGGGCGTGGAAGAGTTCCTGAGAGGATTTCAGGGGATCGAATCCTACAAGGCTTTTTGAATCAATTACAAATTAAAAATTACGAATTAAAAATTAGGGTATAGGAACTTTCGATCTTAGATCACAAAACGTTGCATCTTCAATTTGTAATTTGTAATCTGTAATTTGTAATTATTTCTGCTTCCTCAGCGACAGTACCTCCCCGGTCTTCACTTCCTGGAATTCTCCGAGTTTGTTCATCTTTCTCAAAGACTGTACCTTGACTCCGTACCATTGGGCTACTGACCATAGTGTCTCCCCTTTCTGCACCACATGATAGTCGTTACCACGCGGAGCTTTTGACCTTTTGGCCTGGAGGTAAACCGGATCTCCCTTTTGAGGGACATCGCCGGCATAGACATCATTGTACTGGTAGATCTGCCAGTCTTTCTTGCCAAATTCATCCGCAATGCGGCCATAATCATCACCATCGATTGCAATGATTGCCTTCCTTTTGTTCCTTTTTTCAATCTGTCGGGGAAGATACCCGGATGCAATAGCCTGGTTCTTTTCGGCCGGTTTCTTATGTAGGAAGCCAAAGAGAGAGAAATTTTTGTGTGTACTCTCCGGCTGTTTGACATATTTCCAGTCCAGCTGATCCAGTTCATACAACCTGAAGTCCTCAATGATCTTGATTAGTTTGGCCGGATAACCGGGGTCGGTGGCATATCCTGCCTGTTTCAGACCATAGGCCCATTTTCTGAAATCCCTGATGTCGAGGGCAAAAAGAAAGCTGTATCTGCTGCTGGAAGTGATAAACGAGGAATGATCCTTGAATGATTCCTCCGCTGAGCTGTATTTTCTGAAACATTCGTTGGATTCGTCATCATCGTGCCGGATGGTCGGACCCGTCCAGTTGCTTTTGCATTTAATGCCGAAGTGGTTGTTGGAGAGTCTGGTCAGTTCTGAATTGCCATCCGACGATTCGAGGCAGGCCTGAGCCATAGTGATGCTGGCGGGTATATGGAAATCAATCATTTCCTGGACTGCAATACGAGCATATTTGTCGATGTATTCCTGCCTGCTCATTCTCTGAGGTGCAGCAGAAAGTCCATTCAGAACACAAAATAAGAGTAAATCAAAGGATATAAACAGTCGGAATACTTTCCCCATCAGTTATTGTTTGCTCCAAAGATAAAAAATTAGGTAGTAAGACCTCGCAGCTATTCTTCAGAAAAGCTGTGTTGCCTAATTGACAATTGACGATTGACAGTTGACAATGATGTATAAAACTGAATTGCTGAATAATAGGAGACAATGAATATGAAAATAAATTATTTACTCAATATAAAATCCAATTGGTGCATTCAATGTACAATGAATTCCCGTATGAATTTTCTATCTGAAAAGCTTTCTTCGTAGCCGATTTATCGCAATCCATCTATGTATTCCCCTAATTGTCAATTGTCAACTGTCAATTGTCAATTAACTTAAGGAATATGCTTACTTTTGAATTTGAAAAAAAACAGATAAGGATGAAGGAGATACAATTTGAATTTAAAGTCAGGACTTATCAATCAATAGACGAATTACCGGAGATTTCCAGAAATTTATTGTTGCAGGCACGGGAGGCATCCGGTCGCGCATATGCACCCTATTCCGGATATCGTGTCGGAGCCTCCGTATTGCTTGAAAACAATGAAATATTAACTGGGAACAATCAGGAAAACGCTGCGTATCCTTCCGGACTTTGTGCTGAAAGGACCGCTTTGTTTTATGCTTCCTCCAGGTATCCCGGTGTTCCCATTCGTTCTTTGGCCATCTCCACGTTGTCCAATGATCAGGCTGCAGGAGATTTCGCTAAACCCTGTGGCGGTTGCCGCCAGGTAATTGCCGAATATGAAGACTTATCGGGAAAACCTATCGAGATTATCCTGGACGGGAGTTCATCCATCATGATAGTTGATGGCATCGATGCATTGCTGCCGTTTCGTTTCAAGAAGGAGGATCTGGGAAAAAAGAAAAAATGAAACGGGGAAACGGGGAAACAGTGAATCGAAGTTTTCTACCTTCTCCGTTTCATTGTTTCCCCGTTTCACTGTTTCGAATAAAAAAGCCCTGAATTTCAAAAAATCAAGGGCTTTTTATTTTTTTTGTCAGACTTTTACTGCTGACCACCGCCGCCACCGGCTGCCCTTTGTTTGCGGGCTTCTTCCTGGGCTGCTTTCATCTTCGCATACTGGTCGGCTGTAAGAACGCCTTTCAGTTCCTCGTCTTGCTTGTCCCTGACAGCTTTCATAGGCTCGCGTCTTGCTTCACGATCGGTATATTTCTCCCGAACTGCCGCCATTTCTTTCGCATATTTCAGGCAGACAGCTTCAACTTTTGCAGTTGTTGCAGCGTCACAACCGGTTGATGTTTTGATCATCTCAGCCTGACGTTTAGCCATGTCTTCAGGAGTCATATTCTGCATGCCACCCTGAGCGGCCACAGTCATAACCATCATCCAAATTAAGGATGAAACCAAAAAAAGTTTTTTCATCATACTACTATTTTTTTTAGATACTATGCTTTGACACTTCTAAGTTCATATGGTTTAACCCTGAGATAATTACAAATTAAAAATTAAAAATTAAAAGTTAGGAAGAAGCTGATTATTTGTAACTTAAAGCAATATCTTGCAAGTCTTTCATCCCTCAAACAATCTATCAGTGAGTATTAGATGCCTCTGCTAATTTTTAATTTTTAATTTGTAATTTGTAATAGTTTTCAGTTGCTATTTTTGAGCAAATTTAAAGACCGATGAATATCGAACAATTTCCTTCCAAATTACTGGAGAATGCTGTAACAGAATTTGCCAGATTGCCCGGAATCGGGAAAAAAACTGCATTGAGACTGGTTTTACATTTGCTCAAGAGGGATCAGGATGAGGTGCACAGATTCGGTGAAGCGATCACCCGTCTTAAGGATGAAGTTATGCACTGCTTGCTTTGTCACAATATTTCCGATACAGACACCTGTAACATATGCAGCAACAGTTCCCGTGACCATGGCCTCGTTTGCGTAGTTGAAAATATCAGGGATGTAATGTCAATTGAAAACACGCAGCAATACAAGGGCGTCTATCATGTTTTAGGGGGTATAATTTCACCGATGGATGGCATCGGTCCATCCGACCTCGAAATAGAATCCCTGCTCAAACGGGTCGAAGAAGGGAGCATCAGGGAGGTGATTTTCGCCCTGAGCACCACAATGGAAGGAGACAGCACCAACTTCTATCTATATAAAAAATTAAGCAACAACAACATACGTATCACAACACTTGCCAGGGGAGTCTCTGTCGGAGATGAACTTGAGTTTACTGACGAACTAACGCTCGGACGTTCCATTGTCAACCGTCTTTTGTACGAAAACATCATCTCCTGATCGATTAATTAACATGAAGCCATACCTGAAAGATGACCTGATTTCCCTGCGATCGCCTGAACCTGAAGACATTGACTTGCTGTATGAATGGGAAAACTGTGAAGAAAACTGGACCGTAAGCAATACATTGGTTCCTTTTTCAAAATACATGCTTGCGCTGTACATCAAAAATTCCGAAAAGGATATTTATGAAACCAGGCAACTCAGGCTGATGATTGAAACGATGAACGCTGAACCAGTCGGGGCCATTGATCTGTTTGATTATGATCCCTATCATGGGCGGGTCGGAATTGGTATTCTGATCCACAGACAGGAGGACCGATCAAAAGGATTTGCCTCCGCTGCATTGAACCTGATGATCCGTTACTGCTTTGACAAACTTAACACCCATCAGATTTATGCCAATATCCTTACCGACAATGAAGTAAGTATGAAACTTTTTTCCAAAGCCGGCTTTGAGGTGGTAGGGACTAAAAAAGAATGGTTCCGTGAAGGGGGCATGTGGAAAGACGAATATATGCTTCAACTCCTGAAAAAGGACAAAGGCACACCTTACTGGGGATGATGAACGACTGGGACGAGGGGGCGACTGGGACGCGGAAGGACGGAGAGACGGAGAGGCGGAGAGGCGGAGAGGCGGAAGAGGACAGACTAGGAGACTTTGGGATTGGGAGAGAATTTTTGAATTCTGCAAATTTCACATCAACTAATCATCAAATTAACTCATCAGCACATTGTTGAATTGTCGAATCGTCGAATTATCAAATTGACACATTGATCTCCCTGTAATCAGGAATCTCCTTCAAAAATTCGTAGGTCTGTGCGACTTTGTCAATTTTGCAGCAGTAGTGGACCATTCCGTTGGTTACAATCAAATAATCTACCTGAAATTCAAAATTGTAACGTACGATCTGGTCAAAAACTTTTTGGCTAATCTTCACCTCAGGAGCTTTGCACTCTAGCACTAGCAACGGTTTACCCGAGGTGGAAAAGACTACGGCGTCAGCCCTAAAATCCAGCTTGTTGAATCTCAGTGAACGTTCAACGGCAATCAGTGAGGCGGGAAAATGCTTTTCCTCCTTCAGGTAGCTGACAAAATTCTGCCTTACCCACTCCTCCGGAGTAAGTTTAACCCATCGTCGGCGAAATATATCGAAAATATAAGTCCGGCCCTCTTTTTGGGTCGTCTTGAAATCGTATGCCGGCAGATTAAGTTGCATCTTTACTGAAAATCTGCTTAAAACTAAATTTTTATTTCCAATTCAACCAACATAATACAAAAAGCAGGTAATTTTGCAGAAAAGAAAATTATGAAGACGAAAGAAGAAATCTGTCAGAATTGGTTACCACGATATACCGGAAGACCATTGGATCAATTTACCAAACACATTCTGCTGACCAATTTTCAGGGTTATGTGGAAAATTTTGCTGAAAAATTTGGCGTTCCTATTATCGGTGAAGGCACTACAATGCCAAATGCCAGCGCCAACGGTATAACCATTATCAATTTTGGAATGGGTAGTCCCAACGCAGCCACCATCATGGATCTGCTGAGCGCAGCAATGCCAGATGCGGTCCTTTTCCTGGGAAAGTGTGGCGGACTCAAACGCAAGAGTGAACTGGGGAACCTTATTTTGCCGATTGCAGCGATCCGTAGCGATGGAACATCCAATGATTATTTACCGCCTGAAGTACCTGCACTGCCGGCCTTCTCCCTGCAGCGCGCCGTATCCTCCACCATTCGCGACATGGGACTGGACTACTGGACAGGTACCGTTTTTACAACCAACAAAAGGGTCTGGGAGTATGACGAACGATTTAAAAAATACCTCACCAAGACCAGGGCCATGGCCATCGACATGGAAACTGCCACCATTTTCACGGTAGGCTTCTGCAATTCGATTCCTTCCGGAGCGCTCCTTCTGGTGTCAGACCAACCGATGATTTCGACCGGTGTTAAAACCCAGGAGAGTGATAAGGAGGTTACACGATTGTTTGTCAACACGCATCTTGAAGTAGGTATCAATGCCCTGAAGGAAATTATCAACGACGGAAGATCAGTTAAACATCTGAAATTCTGATTGTATGGAGTATCAGCAAATTCTTGCCGGTTTAAAAAATAAAGAGTTTGGCACCGTCTATTTTCTGGAAGGTGAAGAGCCCTATTTCATTGATGTTATAAGCGATTATATTCTTGAGCATGTACTTTCAGAAGGTGAAAAAGCTTTCAATCAAACCTTGCTGTACGGAAAGGATATTACCCTCGATTCCATCATGACTGCCGCACGACGCTATCCGATGATGTCCGACCGTCAGGTGGTGGTAGTGAGGGAGGCGCAAAATATCAAGGAAATCGAGGAATTAGCCTCCTATGTTGAGAACCCCGCCCCATCAACCGTGCTGGTTCTTTGTTACAAATACAAAACCATTGATAAACGCAAAAAATTATTCAAGGCTATCCAGAAAAACGGAATCTACCTGGAATCCAAACCTCTATATGAAAACAAAATTCCTGACTGGATTATCAACTATCTGAAGACCATGCAACTCGGGATAGCACCCAAGGCCGTTCAGATGATCGCCGATCATGTGGGTAACAATCTGCAAAGAATTGTGAATGAGTTGGATAAAGTGATTTTTTCAGCAATACCCGGTACAAGTATCACAGAAGATGATGTAGAGAAAAACATCGGGATCAGCAAGGAATATAATATCTTCGAATTCCAGAATGCATTGAGCAAAAGAGATATTTACAAGGCCAACAGGATTGTCAATTATTTTATCGAGAACGAGAAATCCAATCCGATACAGATGATTGTCAGTATATTGGTTTCGTACTTCAGAAGGATACTCTTATATCACACGCTGGAGAATAAGAATAACCAGAATGAAGTGATGAAGGGTTTGGGTGTCAATTACTATGCCGCCAGCGATTACATCACAGCAGGGAAAAATTATCCGCTTCAAAAAGCGGTGCTGATATTGTCGCTCCTTCGGGAATACGACCTGAGGTCGAAAGGCGGCCGTGGTGGAACCACAGGAAACGGAGAACTAATACGGGAATTAACATACAAAATCTTACACATTTAACACATGGCATCCATCACCATAATGTTGGTCATTATCATCTCTTTAGTCTCGATTATGGCTTTTTCGAACAGGGAAGTGATTAAACAATTTCAATTCAATGCTTTCCAGATCTATCACAAAAAACAATATTACAGGCTTGTCACCCATGCACTCGTGCATGCCAACTGGGAACATCTGCTAGTGAATATGATTGTCCTGTGGTCGTTCGGAACGGCAGTTGAACATTATTTTGAGATAAATTTTGGGGGGAATGCTCCCTGGTATTATTTGTCGCTTTTTATTGGTTCCGTGATATTCTCAAGCCTTTGGTCACTTGTGAAGCAACGCAACAATGTTTACTACAGCGCCGTAGGCGCCTCAGGGGCAGTATCAGCCGTTTTGTTTGCTGCCATATTCTTCAATCCCTGGGAGCCCATCTATTTCTTCGGTGTTCTTCCTATGCCGGGAATAATTTTTGGGGTGCTCTATCTCTATTACTCGTTTTACATGAGCCGGAAAAAGCTAGACAACATTGGCCACGATGCCCACTTTCTGGGAGCGGTGATCGGGTTTTGTACTCCCATCCTGATCCGGCCTTCCCTCTTCTTGGAATTTATCAACATGCTTTTCACTCCAACCGGACACTTCTAAAACGGAACAGACATGAAGGGAGGATATTTCCTGCGCAATGGCCGGTTTTACCTGGAGGATGAACCTGTCTTTACACTGGCTGAGTTCAAGCAGGGTGGAGAAGGATTCAGCGAATCATTCCGGGCAGAACACAATGAAGTGCTTTTTCTGGAATCTATTTCTGCTCACCTGGTGGCAACAGCCTCGACAATTGGGATCGACCCGACTGGTCTCATCGATCCCGAAGGCAGACTATTGCGAAAGGATATTTCCAGGTTACTCAATAAGAATAAGTTGTATCTGGCTGCAAGAATCGAAGTGCAAATTTACCCCACGGAAGATCAGATAAATATCATTATCCATGCGAAAGAAATTGAAAGGGGCTATTATCCTGTCAAAGAACCTGGATTGATCATATCATTTTACAAGGACCTCCTTCAGTCGATCCCAGTAACTTCTGCCTATTCCACGATGGGAAAATTTGTCAGGCGAGCTGCCAAACAGAGGGCTGAAGAGCTCAACCAACCTAATATGATTATCTTGAACAGTGAAGGAGATTGTTGTGAAAGCATTGACGGATCCTTTGCATTACTCAATAACGATCGACTACTATTTCCGGCAGCCGGCTCCGGCGGATACCGCAGTGCCATCCTGGATGAAGTGATCCAAAGCGCAAAAGAAGCAGGATTTCAAACTGAAGAGCTGGAAATAATCAATCCGGATGAGCTGCTTCAGGCCGAAGAGCTCTTTCTTTTTGACGCATGCAATGGCATACAGAAAGTG
>Ga0118677_10011930_pt1 | contig 12881 bp, 11 predicted proteins | sample AliMusrvi5mmetaG_FD_86154 | JGI IMG/M metagenome (GOLD analysis project Ga0118677, IMG submission 86154)
CTGGATATGTTCGGCGAACTGCTAGAGGAGGTCATTGACGGCGGCCATCGCCTGCTGGTCTTCAGCCAGTTCGTCGGCATGCTGACGCTGCTGAAGGAGAAGCTCACGGCGGAAGGCATTGAGTTCTGCTATCTCGACGGCTCGACCACCGACCGAGCCGGGGTCGTGGAGCGCTTTCAAACCAACGCTGCGATCCCGGTGTTCCTCATCAGCCTGAAAGCCGGCGGCGTGGGCCTGAACCTGACGGGGGCTGACACGGTGGTGCATTTCGATCCGTGGTGGAATCCGGCCGTGGAGGACCAGGCGACAGATCGCGCGCATCGCATTGGGCAGACGAAGGTCGTGACGAGCTACAAGCTCATCACGCGCGACACGGTGGAAGAGAAGATACTGACGCTGCAGAACCGCAAGCGCGAGATCATCCAGGCAACCATTGGCGGCGAGGAGGAATTCGCTGCTGCGCTGAACTGGGAGGAAATCCAGGAACTGCTGGCTTGAGTCTGGCTACCCTAAACGAAGGGGTCGTAAAGCCGGACGCCAGCATGCACAAAATCCACCGTGTTATGTGTTGCCAGCGTCAAACCGTGATGACGGGCGGTCGCTGCGATAATGCTATCCTCCCAGGCCATCGGGTGGGCATTGGACCTCAATTCCGCCTGAAGCCGGACCCACTCCCGAGAGACTCGGAGATTGAAAGACAATATCCGGCCACCCAACTTTTCGATGAGTTTCTCGATTTGTGGAGCCAATCGCCGTTTCCGTTCGCCATCCGCCAACCTTTCCAAACCATTGAGCAGCTCGGCGATGACCAGCGAACTCGTGTAAAAATCCGCCTCGTTGTCGGCGATCCACTTCTCGACCCGTGGGCTGGGCTGGGGCTTGGTGGGCTCGGACAGGATGTTCGTGTCCACCAGAAACTTCATAGTTGGACCTCGCGGACGGGACTGCGGGTGCGCTCAGGAATTGGCAATCCCTTCAGCCCGCGCAAAATGTCCAACAAGCTCTCGGACGCAGCGTGGGCGCTTTTGCGCAAGATGATGTCGCCGTCCTCGGCCGAGATGTCGAGCTGATCGCCGGGGTGGACATTACTCTCGCGCAGCACCTCCGCCGGGAGCGGCACACTGCCCTGTTTATCAACGGTCGTCATCATTTCAAAGAAGAGTCTCGCTGAACCTGATCTCAAAATCAACCCCAGCCAGGCGCCCGTCGGCGGCGAGGAGGAATTCGCCGCTGCGCTGAACTGGGAGGAAATCCAGGAACTGCTGGCTTGAGTTAGCAGGATCAGCGCCACCTGTCGCGCTGAACACAGAATCGCAGGGGTGCTTTGCAGCAAGGACGACGACCGCAGGACCGCCCCGTCAACGCGGCTCGGGATCATGGTAGCATTGGCTAAATCGAGCTTGATGCAGCCTCGCCGAAAGGTCGCCGTGCCAACTTGCCACTTGCACGCGCCCGGCGACGGCTTAATCTGTCAGGGTGGTTTGGTTCACTGACCGACATTGTTTTCTGCTGGCCGTAATCATTTACGGCCTGAGCATGATTTACTCGATGTTCCTGTGGCGGAACGGGTTCCGCCGGGATGATCATGTAAATTACCTGTTGTTGCTGCTAGCCTTCGGCTTCCACACGACGGCGATGTTCCTGCGCGGGTTCCGCCTGGACCATTGCCCCGTCACCAATCTCTACGAAGCCACCACCTTAGTCATGTGGACCATCGTGGCGATCTATCTGATAGTCGGGCTCTGGTCGCGGCTGCGGTTTCTGGGCGCTTTCGCTTCTCCTGTCCTCTTCGCCATCGGCGTGTTCGCCCTCATGCCCAACCTGGACGCACTGCATGGCAAACGACCGGAACTGCCCGTCGCGTGGACGAGTGTCCATGCCGCGCTGATGTCGCTTTCTTACGGCGCCTTTGGACTCGGCGCGGTGGCAGCCGTGATGTACCTGACCCAGGAACGCAACCTGAAGTTTCACAAGCTGCGGGCCATCTTCTCGCTCATGCCGCCGATCCAACGTCTCGAAGCGACGGCCGGACGGTTGCTGGCCGGCGGCTTCATTCTCCTGACCTTCGGGCTGGCTTCCGGCGTGGTTGACCTGACCCATATCAACAACCCGCACACCTACCGCGGTGATCCCAAGATCATCTGGTCCGTCGGGGTGTGGCTGCTCTACCTGGGATTGATCGTCATGCGGTGGCGATTCGCGCAGGGCGGTCGCCGCTTTGCCTGGAGCGCCATCGGCAGCTTCGTTTTCGTGCTGCTGACCTTCTGGGGCACCAATGTTCTGTCCCCGTTGCACAATCCATGACCGACCCCAAATCCGAAATCCGAAACCCGAGATCCGAAGGAAGGCCGAAATCCGAAATCCGAAGGCCGAATGGCTATCGGCAGCCGGTTGCTTCGAATTTCGGCTCTCGGATTTCGGATTTCCTTCGGTTTTCGGATCTCGGGTTTCGGATCTCCGCCCCGGCCCTCCTTCGGCCCTCGGATTTCGGGCTTCGGGTTTAGTCTTATGCTTGTCGTCCTCGGTCTCAGCCATCGTTCCTCGCCAGTGACCGTGCGAGAGCGCTTTGCCTTTGCGGAGGCGCGGGTGCCGGCGGCGCTGCAGACGCTCCGTGACTCGGGCGTGGCCGACGAGGCGGTGATTCTTTCCACCTGCAACCGCGTGGAGATTTACGCCGCCACCCAACTAGAACCGGCCAGGGCCTTCGCGGCGCTGCGCGACTTTATGGTTACCTGCCATGAGTATCGCGACCCGCTCACCGACGAGATATACACCCTGAGCGAGCCGCATAGCCTGTACCATCTCTTCAAGGTCGCCAGCGGCCTCGACTCGATGGTGCTGGGGGAGACCGAGATTCTCGGCCAGCTCAAGAAGGCTTACGACCTCGCGCTCCAGGGCGGCCATACCGGTAGCCGGCTTAACAAAGCTTTTCAGCGGGCGTTCAATGTCGCCAAACACATCCGCACGGAAACCAACATCCAGCGCGGCAGCGTGTCGGTCGGCTCGGTCGCCGTGGAATTGGCGGAGAAGATCTTCAACCGGCTGAGCGACCGCGACGTCATGATCATCGGCGCGGGCGACACCGGCGAGAAGACTGCGCGTGCCCTGCTCTCGCGCGGCGCCCGCAGCATCCTCGTCTCGAACCGTTCGCCGGAGAAGGCCATCGCCCTGGCCACTGAGTTAGGCGGCCGTGCCGTGCCCTTCGAGAATTGGACCAGCGAATTCGCGAACATCGATGTCCTCCTCACGAGCACCTCGGCGCCGCATTACATTCTGGACCGCACCAGTCTGGCGGCGGTGATGAATCAGCGCCGCCATCGCCCGCTGCTGCTCATTGATATCGCCGTACCCCGCAACATCGAGCCGGAAGTCAACTTCCTGGAAGACGTTTACCTCTACAACATTGACGATCTGCAAGCCATCGCCAACGACTACCTCAAGCAGCGCCAGGAGGAAGTTGCCCGTTGTGAGAAGATCATCCGTGAGAAGGCGGCTCCGCTGCTGGGCCCGCCGGGCCGGCGGGAGGCAAGCGGCGAGGTGCGGCCAGCCTTCGGGCACGAGTAGAGCGTGAAACGTGATGCGTGAGGAGAAGCTTATGATACTGACACAAGTTGACACGATTATTTGGAACGAGGCACCATGACCTCCAACACCTGAGCCCGGTCTCACCCGCACCACGCATCCCGCATCAAGTTTCACGTTTCACGTTTCACGCATCACGCATCACGCATCCCGCATCCCGCATCCCGCATCCCGCATCACTTATCAGCCTCCCATGCCCTCCTCCCCCCCTATCATCCTCGCTACCCGCGGCAGCGCCTTGGCGCTGGCCCAGGCCAACATGGTTCTGGCTCAATGCCGCGCCGCCTTTCCGAAGCTCAGCTTTGAGCTGAAGATCATCAAGACCACGGGCGACAAGCTCCAGACCGCCTCGCTGGCGCAGGAAGGCCATACCCTGCCCAAGGGCCTCTTCACCAAGGAATTGGAAGTCGCCTTGCTGAAGCATAGCGCCGACCTGGCGGTGCACAGCCTGAAAGACCTGCCGACCGAATTGCCCGCGGGCCTCACGCTCGGCGCGGTTGGAAAGCGCGCGGACGTGCGCGACGTCCTGATCTATCGCGCCGCCGAGGCGGACAAGGAGACGGCCGGGCGGACGCCCGGCCAATCGACCCGGCGCGGGTTCAAGCCTGGGCTGGCCGTGAAGGACCTGCCCGCGGGCGCCGTGGTTGCGACCAGCAGCACGCGCCGCAAGGCGCAGTTGCTGACGCTCAATCCCAGCCTCAAAGTGCCGGACATACGCGGCAACGTGGCGACCCGCATGCAGAAGGTGGCCGAGCGGACGGAGCTGGACGCCACCATGCTCGCGCTGGCCGGGATGAACCGCCTCAATTTCCACATCACACCCGAGGGCCGGATCGAGGGCGATGCCGTGCCGGACGGCTTGCTGGCCGTGGTCCTCGACACAGATGAGATGCTGCCTTGCGTCGGCCAGGGCGCCGTCGGCATCGAGGTGCGCGCGGACGACGAGCGCATGGCCGCCATCTGCAAGCGGCTCAACCACTTGAACACCCTGCAATGCGTAGTCGCCGAACGCGCTTTTCTGGCGGCGATGGGCGGTGGCTGCCAAAGCCCGGTTGCGGCCTACGCTGAGGTCGTCGGCAGCCGGCTGGAGATGCGGGCGCTCTCCTTCACCCACGGACCCGTGCGCCGCGCTCAGGCCAAACGACCCATTAAGGAGGCCGTGGAGCTGGGCCAGCAATTGGCCACGGAGCTGAAGGGGGAAACGCGATGAAACCAAAGGGCACAGTTTATCTGGTCGGCGCGGGGCCGGGCGAGCTTGGGTTGCTGACGCTGCGCGGCGCGGAGCTGCTGGCGCGGGCGGACGTGGTGGTCTATAGCAAGCTGGTCAGTCCCGAGGTGGTGCGCCTAGCGCCCAAAACGGCTGAACTGATCGAGGCGGACAAAGCTTCACCGGCAGCCGCCGCCTCGGCCAACGCCGTGAGCGAATTGCTGATTTCCCACGCGCGCGCGGGCAAAACCGTCGTGCGGCTCATCGGCGGCGACCCCTATTTCTTTGGCAGCGGCGGCGAGGAGGCCGAGCAGCTCGCCAATGCCCGCGTGCCGTTCGAGGTAGTGCCGGGCGTCTCCTCACTGGTCGCCGCGCCCAACTACGCCGGCATTCCTCTGACGCATCGCGAGTACGCGTCGCAGCTTACGCTAGTCGCGGGTCAACCGGACGCCGACCAGCCCAACCACGGCGTAGATTGGGCGCAGGTAGCCAAGACCCCGGGCACCAAAGTCGTCACGCTCGATCCCGACCGCATCGGGCAAATCGCTCAGCTCCTCATGGGGCACGGTCTCCCGGCGGAAACCCCCGTGGCCATGACCGGCCGCGGCACCAACGGCCACCAGCGTTCGGTCGAGAGCACGCTGGGTGCTATTGCCGGCCTCGTGGCCCAGGAACGCATCGGACCCCCGGCTGTGGCGGTCATCGGCAACGTGGTGAAGCTGCGCGGCAAGCTGAACTGGTTTGAGCGGCGGCCGCTCTTCGGGCAACGCATCGTGGTCACCCGCGCCCGCGAGCAGGCCGGCCAGCTCTCCCGCCGCTTGCTGGACCACGGCGCGCAGGTGCTGGAGGTGCCCACGATCAAGCTCGAACCACCCACGCGACGCGAGGAAATTGTGGACGCGCTGCTGGAGTTGAACTCCTACGATTGGCTCGTATTCACCAGCCCCAACGGCGTGACCAAGTTCTTCGAGTATTTCTTCAAGCGGTTCCACGACATGCGCGATTTGGGCGGCGCGCGCATCGCCGCCGTGGGCCCGGCCACGGCCAACAAGCTCAAAGAACTGCACTTGCAGGTGGACCTGATGCCCGACGAGGCGCTGGCCGTGGAGGTCGCCAAGGCCTTCGCCAAGTTCGAAACCATTGAGAACCTCAAGATCTGCCTGCTGCGCGCGGAAGTGGCTAACCGGGAATTGCCCGAAGCCCTCGAAGCGCTGGGCGCGATCGTGGATGATGTGGCCTGCTACCGGACTGTGCCCGAGACCGAAGATGCCACCGGGGCTGCGGCGAGCCTCCTGGAACAAGGCGCGGATTGGGTGGCCTTCACGAGCGGCTCGACCGTCGTGCATTTTCACGCCCGGTTTGATCTGCCCGCCCTGCTGCAGAAGTTCCCGCAACTCAAGACCGCCGCTATCGGTCCCGAGACCTCCAAAGCTCTGGCCGACCTGGGCTTGCAACCAACCGTCGAGGCTAAGCAGCACACCATTGACGGCCTAATAGCGGCGTTGCTCGCCGCGCAGAAGGCGCCCCCTGCTGCCTAGCCCGACAACCTGTTGGCGCTCCGGCCCCACATTTCGCCCGAACAAAATGCCTCCGGCATTGTCCATATACCGTCCGCCCAAGTATGGCCTGGCGGTGTTAAGGCGCGCGGCTCAAGTCGAACTTGCATCGCGTGTTCCCACCGGGCAACACTAGGCGGACGTTTTGATGCGAAGGTTGCTGTTGTGGGTCAAGTTTAATACGCGCCGCCGCTGCCCTGCCGGGCTGCGGCGCCTCTTTGCTTTGGTCCTGTCGCTGCTGCTTGGGGCTGCGCCGTCCAGCCTGTTGGCGGCGAGTTTTACCGCTACGCTGGACCGGGAGACCATCAGCGTGGGCGAAAGCGCCACTTTGACGCTCAAGTTTGAAGGCGGCGAGCCCAAGGCCATGCCCACGCCGCCGCCGTTGCCCAATCTACAGATCACCGGTGAGGGCAGCTCCCGTAATATCAGCATCGTCAACGGCCGGATGTCGGCCAGCATCTTGCAGAACTTCGCGCTCACCCCAACGCAGCCGGGGGTGTACAACATTCCCGCCCTTAGAGCGGAAATTGACCGGCAAGTGCTGACGACGCCGCCGTTGAAATTGACCGCCGTGAAAGCCGGCGCCGCCGCCGCGGACAGCGACGGTGAGAAGCTGGCTTTCTTCAAGCTGTTTGTGCCTCGGAAAGAGGTCTATGTCGGTGAAGTCCTTGGGGTTGAGTTTCAAGTATTTGTGCGCGAGGGGCTGGCGAATGCCGAGAATATTCTGCAAAGCTTTGATCAGTATGGCGGGTGCCCCTTGAAGGCGGAGGGGGTCAGCATCCTCAAGACCGCCCACGCCCAGCGCCGCCGCATGCGGTCCGGTAACTCCGTTTATGGCGTGGCGACCCTCGTCACTTCCCTCTCCCCAATCAAGACCGGGCCGCTCACGCTGGGTTCCATGGACGTCAACCTCGCCGTCCAGATCCCCCTCCCCAACCAGCGCCGCCGCGATCAGTTCGATCCCTTTGGCATCTTCAATCAGGTGCAGGTCCAGGAGCGCCGGGTAGCGCTGTCGGCCGAGCCCGAAACGCTCACCGTGCTGCCGCTGCCGAAGGACAATGTCCCCGCCAATTTCAACGGCGCAGTCGGCAGCTTCTCGCTGACGCTCAGCGCCGGACCGACGAATGTGGCGGTGGGGGACCCGATCACCGTCAAAGTCCAAATCTCCGGCCAGGGCGCGTTCGATGCGCTCACTTTGCCCGAGCAAAGCGCGTGGAGTGGTTTCAAGACCTACCCCCCGACAACCAAAGTGGATACTACCGACGCCTTGGGACTGCAAGGCACCAAGACCTTCGAGCAAGTGGTTGTGCCTCAGAGCGCTGACATCAAAACGCTGCCAGCCATCTCCTTCAGCTTCTTTGATCCTGAACAGAAGAGTTACCGCACCCTCACCCAGCCTCCGGTGGCGCTGATTGTCCGTCCCGCCGGCTCGACCCCGGTGCCGACAGTGGTTAACGCCACTACCCGCGTTGGGCAGGATAATCCTCCGCCAACTCAAGACATCGTGCACATCAAGCCGCGCCTGGGGATGCTGGCCGAGCTTGCTCCGCCGCTGGTGCAGCAAAGCTGGTTCCTGGCGCTTCAGGCCGTGCCCGTGCTGGCCTGGCTTTCGGCGGTCATTTGGCGTCGGCGCGCTGACCAGCTCGCCAACAATCCCCGCCTGCGCCGCCGCCGGCAGGTCGCGCAGGTCCTTCGCCAGGGCCTGGGCGAATTACGGCGGCACGCGGCCGAGAACAAATCCGACGACTTCTTTGCTACGTTGTTCCGTCTCTTGCAGGAGCAACTGGGCGAGCGCCTCGATCTGCCCGCATCCGCCATCACGGAAGCCGTCATCGAGGAGCATCTCCGCCCGCGCGGTGTGCCGGAAGCTGCTCTGACCACGCTGCACGCACTGTTTCAAACGTGCAACCTCGCCCGCTATGCGCCGATCAAGAGCAGCCAGGAATTGGCGGCGATCATTCCCAAGTTCGAGGCCACCCTGAGCGACCTGCAAGGCGTGAAACTGTGAGAAGAGTCATGAGATCTGGAATGCCATTACGCGGGGTGAGCCTGGTCTTGCTGCTGGTCGCCTGGCTGCCGCTGAGTTCGCTCGCTGCGCTTTCCGACTCTTTGTTCGACGCCGCCAACAAGCTCTACGAGGAAGGCAAGTTCGCCGAGGCGGCGGCCGCTTACGAGAGCCTGGTGCAATCCCGCCAAGTTTCCGCCGCGCTCTACTTCAATTTCGGCAACGCCTGGTTCAAGTCTCGCCAGATCGGTCGCGCCATCGCTGCCTATCGTCAGGCCGAGCAGATCACTCCGCGCGACCCTGACTTGCGCGCCAACCTCCAGTTTGCGCGGAACCAGACGCCTGCTCCAACCCTGTCGCCCAGCCGCTGGCAGCGTTGGCTCGGCCGGTTGACGCTCAACGAATGGACCGTGTTGGCGGCGGTTGCGCTTTGGCTCTATCTGCTGCTCCTCGCAATCCTGCAATGGCGGCCCAACCTCAGGCTGGTGCTCCGGACTTATGTCTTGGCGCTGGCCGTGCTCACGGCACTCTTGTGCGCCTGCGCCGCCGCCGCCCTGTGCGGCACCCAGTTCACTCGTGCCGCCATTGTCTTTGCCCCTGAGACGACCGTGCACTACGGCCCGCTGGCGGAGTCACCCGCGGCCTTTACCGTCCACGACGGCGCTGAGCTGCGGGTTCTGGATCAAAAGGACGAATGGCTCCAGGTGACCGCCGGCCCCCGCAGGACTGGCTGGCTGCGCCGCGACCAAACCATTCCCCTCTCAAGCAAAGCCCCGTCGCGAACGTAAGTGGCTGGCTGAACGCCTCCGGCTCAGGTCAAGGCACAGATTTAGCCCCGGGGCATCACGGCAGGAGCGATCTTCGCGATGTTTCGGGCCTTCCTGTTTCTCCCCGCCCGCCTGCTCGGATGGAGATCCGTCGGAGGTCACTCTGCGGCGCCCGAAATACTGAAGGACGTGACTGCGGCGGTGGATGCCTGGAACGCATCCCACAGCTTCGCGGCACGGTCGTCGCCCGGCTTGGCGCCGGAATGGATGAGGAGACGGAAGTGCAGCTCCAACGGTTTGCCGCGCGGCAGGGCGTAGCGGGTGCCAGCGGCAGGGAAGGTCGGCTGGCACCACGACAAGGCGGGATACTGGATCCAGTCGCCGGGGTAATCAGGGTTTCGCGGATACTGAAACACGCTCAACCCCGACGCTGTGCCCGATGCGCCAAATACGCCGCTGAGATCCGACCACGCGCGACGGGGCACGGCATTCGATGGGTCGGTGTGAACGGAAATGTCCTGCGCGGCGGGCGTGGCCATGCGCACATTCAAGCCCCCGTAGTGTTCCGTCCCGCGCCGGGCGAGGGTGACGCCATCCTTGAGCGCGACGAACCGGAAGGCCAAGTCAACCAGCCGGCCTTGCGCCGTAGCGCGGTAGGCGCGGATGATGGCCTGTTCCCGGACGATGGGCTCGCGGTCTTCCCATAGCCACTGGTTCTCCGCCTCGATCTCCGCGAACACAGGGCCGCTTTGCAGCCGCACCTTGCCGGTGGGCCGGGCAAACACCTTTTGCAGGGCGTGCAGGTCGCCGCGGTTCGTGCCAAAATCCACCTCCGGCCACGCCCAGTAGATGCCGCGGTGATGCGGATGGTCGATGGACCAATCCCGCGTCAGCACTTCACCGTTGAGGCCGTAGAGCGGATGGATGTAGTCGCTGCGGGCGCGGGTATAAATGAGGTTGCCGGGAGTGACCTTGTTCAGCATTTCGCCCGGCTCAACGGTCTTGTAGTTGTAGCGCAGCACCGGCTTGCCGCTGTCGGTGATGTCAATCTGCCCGCTGGCCGTGTCCCGCGCGGCCTGCATGACCGCAGGGAAGGACGCTTTGCTCTCGCGCCATTCGAACTGGCGTGGCCCTGCCGTGCCAGAGGGCATCAGCCACACCGCGCGCAGCTCCGCCCCCGTGGCGACAGGGTCCCACTGGACGGGGACTACCGTCGGGGAAGCTGCTTTGCCAACAGTTTCGGCCAGGCCCAGCCGTCCACTGCGCGCCGCCGTCACCTGGCTCTTCTTCAACCGCGCCACGCTGGCGACGGGGGCCTCGGTTTGCGCCAAAGCGCCGCTGACATCGTCAATGGTCCAGCGGGCGCTAGCAGCCGGACTGGCGGATGGGCAGAGCAGTAGGAATAAGAGAGAACACACCGACAATCCCACACGCTTTGCGCCCATGAACCCCAAGAAAGAATTGGCCCCCTCACCCCGACCCCTTCCGGATGTTGGATGTTGGATGTTGGGTGTTGGATGTTGGATGTTCAGGTGCACGGTTGCTCGGTGTCGTCTATCCCGTGATTTTAGTAGTATTTGCATGGCTGAGGTTGTCAGTATCCGCCGAACTCGAGACCGGCGTCGATGAACGCCTTGTAGTTAGCTTCGGTCTTCTCGGAAATCGGGAGGTTGATCGGGGCGGCGGTAGGCATCAGCACGAAACCGCCGCCGGCTTTGGCCTGGTCCATGATCTTCCGGACTTCGGCGCGGACCTGGGCTGGCGTGGCCTGCTCCAACAGCTTGAGCTCGATGTTGCCCCAGACCGAGACGCCGCGCGCCTGACAGCGGCGCTTCAGTTCGTCCAGCTCGATGTCCCCGTCCGGCGGCGGCTCGCAGGGGTCAATGCCGTCGCAGCCCGTCTCCAGGATCATGTCGAGCACCCGGCCCATTTTGCCGTGGCAATGCAGTCGCACCTTGCCGCCCCGGGCGTGAATCAGCCGCGTCATCTCCGTGACGTGCGGCAGGATGAAGCGCCGGAACATCGCCGGCGGCAGGTAGGGCGGCGTGAAATATTCCGGGCCAACGATGCGGTAGAGGTCCAGCACGCAGCAGTCTAGCTGGCGCCGCAGGTTCTCCATGACCCGCTCGGCAATGGCCGCCACGGTGCGCGCGAAGTGGTCCGTTTCCTCGAAGGCCCACATCAGGTAATCCTGGAAGGACATGAGATCGGCGGCCAGGTAAGCGGGGTCGCCGACGGAGGCCATGACCAGCCCCCCCTCGCCCAGTTCGGCATGGACCCGCACCAGGTCGGAAGCGTCGTAACGCGCCGGCTCATAGGGCACGCTCAAGGCCTTGTCCACGTCGGCCGTGCTCTTGCACCAATGCTCGACCTGCCAGGTGGTGTAAACGTCGGCGGCGGCCTGGGTGACGGAGCTCAAGTCGCCCTGGGGCGTATGGCAAATGCGCGTGGTGCGCTCGAACTGCCCGGCGGACTCGGTGCGGCTTTCCATCGCGACCGGGTAATCGGAGCAGAGAAACCGCTCCTGGCACGTGTAGCGGTCCGTCACCGGCCGCGGGTTCCAATTAGTGATGCAATCCGTGTGGGCGCGGACGTAGTCCATCAGGCCGCGGTAGCTCGGCTGCTGATTATACCAATCCACGCTGTTCCGTCCGGCCAACTCGTAGGTGTTGATGGGCACCCGATCCGGCGTGCCGCCCGCAAGCGTGGTGAGCAGCCGACGGCGGCTGGTCCAGGGGTTCGTAACTGGAGTGGATCGCATAGAGCTTAAAGGATTAGAGCCAGGAAATCGTTCGGTATGTGCATGATGATACGCCCGCCCAGTCTCTCATTACCGGCGCGGCGTTTCAACCCCTCGTTGACCGCCATTCTTCACTCTGCATTCTTCCTTCTGCATTCGCTTTCAAGTGGTCCGTGGTCCGTAGTCCGGGGTCTGTCTCCAGGCTTTGTTGGCGCTTTGTTGGAGCCTTGGGGTGGCCTTGGGGTCGCAATCAGTTGGCTGTCAACACGCATTGGGGTGGCTTAGGCAGAATACCGGCCGGGGACGAGCCATGAGAGTCCGTTTTCGGCTATTCTTCATTCTGCCTTCTGCATTCCCAAGGCGGTCCGGCGAGGCTCCCATGTAGTGCCCTTAAGATTCAGCGGTTGAGCCACTTGTGGTGCAATCCCGTATTCTGCAGAAGCTTGATTGCCCGTGATCCTAACAGGGCCGGAAAGACAACGAAGCTCTTTGTTCCCTTTCGTGATCTTCTGTGAAACTACCCATCGGCGTCAAAACCGTCGCGGGCCAGCACGAAGGCCGCCTCCGTTAGGCCCGATTCGCTAGCCGACTAGGTTCACTTGCTGAATCAGGCCCGCGCCTTGTTGAGCGTTGAGATAAATCCCGGTGCTGGCGATCTGGCCCTGAGTCTGTTGTGCGTCTGTCTTGAGAGTGAATGGGGTGCTGGCGTAGCCCAGGTAGATGGCTCCGACGTTATTCTCAGCCAGGCCGGTCAGCTTCGTTGTCCCCGCACCCTCCATGCTCAACAGGCGCAAGCGGTCATAGACCGGATCATTCTCGTCAATCCACGAATTGCCATCGGCATCATATTGGGCAAGTTCGGCAAAGCCGTTGCCAGTGGCTGGCCCGAACAACTCCTGCCCGTTGTTGATTTGCCCATCGCCGTTCTTGTCCAGGGCCAGAAACGCCGAGCCAGCTTTGACGAAAGGAATGTTTTCGTTCTGCCCGTCGGTATTGAGGTCGAATGCATAGCGCTGGTCCGTCA
>Ga0118677_10011932_pt1 | contig 12880 bp, 8 predicted proteins | sample AliMusrvi5mmetaG_FD_86154 | JGI IMG/M metagenome (GOLD analysis project Ga0118677, IMG submission 86154)
ACATTGGAGAGTCCCTTGATGATTGCTCCTTCAAAAAGCGATTTTTTCCATTTTTCACCCCAGATCATATTGGAGGTTACAGTAGCACCGGCCTCAATAGTCTTTTTGGGCCAGATTTTAACATCGGCCTTTATAATCGCTTCATCACCGACCGATGTCTCGTCAGCAACAATGACTCCCTCTTCCAGAACAGCCCCCTGACCGATGCGGACGTTGGAGCAGATGACACTGTCCGTAATCCGGGCCCCTTTCTTTACGTAGGAGTTGTCCCAGATAACGCAGCGGCTTAGTCTGACACCCGCTTCAATCGTACAGTTCCGGCCGATGACCGAATCCTTGATGCGAACTTCGCCCAGCACCTGGCTGTTGTCGCCTATTACTACGGTACCTTCAAGCCCGGCCGCATGTTCCAGCTTCACATCAGCGCCGATGCGCAGGTCCTTGCCGACGAAATCCTGCTGCGGCTCGTCAATTTTCAGATTGACTCTGCCCTTGAAGATGTCGAGATACGCCTCGCGGTATGAATCGGTGTTACCGATATCACGCCAGTATCCCTTGGCAGTCACGCCGAATAATGCATCTTTCTTCTTGAGCATCAGAGGGAAAAGATCCTGTGAGAAGTCGAAGTTTTCGCCCTCCGGGATGTGCCTGAGTATCTCCGGCTCCAGCACGTAGATGCCGGTGTTGATGGTATCGGAGATCACCTCTCCCCAGCCCGGCTTCTCCAGGAACTGGGTGATCCGCTTCTCCTTGTCGGTGATGACTACGCCAAACTGGAGCGGATCTTTGACGGAGGTCAGCGTGATGGTAGCTTGGGCTTTGTTGTCGGCGTGAAAATCGATGATCTTTTTGAGATTAAAGTCGGTCAGGAGATCGCCGCTGATGACCATAAAACGCTCATTCAGATATTTTTCGGCGGACTTGACGGCCCCGGCGGTGCCCATGTCCTGCAAGGGCGTGACATAGGTAATCTTGACGCCGAAGTCAGCACCATCACGGAAAAAATTTTTGATGTAGTTCGGCTGATGGTAGAGCAGCATCACCAAATCGGTGATATCATACTTTTTAAGCAGCTCAACGATGTGCAGCATTATCGGACGATTGAAGAGCGGAATCATCGGCTTGGGCATACTGCCGGTAAGCGGCTGGATGCGGGTGCCGAAGCCACCCGCCATGATGACGGCTTTCATAATGGGACTCCTTTAACTGAAGATCACAGAACGTCCCCCTCCCGTCAAGGGAAGGGGAGTTATTTTTACAAATCTGCCTTAACCTTCTGCGCCTTCTTGGCCAGCACCCGCGCAATCTCGTTTTTTAATTCGGTCAGGTCGCCAGATTTTACCACATAGCCGTCCGCCAGCCAGGACGAGAAATCTTCTTTGTAGCAGGAAAAGGCCGAACAGAGGATAACCGGCATTTCGTGGCGCTCTTTAACCAGCTTCTGTAATAGTTCGATGCCGCTTTCATTCCTTAGCTTGATGTCCAGAATGGCTAAGTCAAACGATCCAGCCTGCAGTTTCTCAGTCGCTTCGGCAATATTGGCCGCTGTCACCACTTCGTACCCCTCATCTGACAGTTCGTCAGCATACAGCGTGCGAATGTTCGCCTCATCGTCCACAACCAATAGTTTGCTCATTGCTGTTCCTCCTTGTTGCGAGTGGGTAGTGAAATTGTATAGGTAATGCCCGCATCGGGCAGCGGTCGGGCGCTAAAGGGTATTCCCACGCGTTCCAGCATGGTTTTGCAAAGCGCCAGTCCCAGGCCGCTTCCCAGTTCGAGAGTAGACGAAAAGGGCTTCAGCAGGGCGTCGAGCGCCTCCTGGGTGATCTGCACGCTGGTATCGATCACCGTTACCACGACCTGGTCGCTTTCTACATGCGTGCTGATATCGATCCGCCCACGCTTGTTGCCGTCGATGTCACTCATGATCATGGTGCGGAGGCAATAAGAGAACTGCTTGTAGTCGATATAGACCAGGGGTAGGTTTTCTCCTGGCGCCAGACTGCTCTCGCGGCCCTTGGTGTGCAGACGCTCGGCAGTATCGCGCAGGGCACTTTCCACCAACTGGTTGACATCCCAAAAATCCCTGGTTGGATAAAGTGAATCAGAATAATTGAGTATTTCGTCAAGCACGCCTTCCAACTGCCGGGTTTCGGAAACAATCGACTCGATGAAATCCCGCTTGGGATCGGATAACGGAGTGTTTTTAAGCATCGAACGGGCAAACCCGCCGATTATCATCAGCGGGTTGCGTACCGAATGGGCTATGCTGGAAGTAATGCGCCCTACCAGCGCCATATTTTCCATCCTGACGATCAGTTCCTGCTGCTCCTTCAGTTTTTTCCCGGCTTCAGTGACACTGTTCAGCTCAATCTGCAGCTTGTCATATAACGAGGCACGCTCGATGGCGAAAGCGACCGGAAAGCTGAATGTCTCCAGTGAACGCATATCTTCATCGGAAATGTGTCGATGGGTGATGCAGTTGTCGGCTATGATCATGCCGACCCTCCGGTTGCGCGATACAAGCGGCATCAACAGGAAGGTGTCGACGCCCAGCAGAGAGGCGAAAAGCGGATCGACATCGGGGTGGTGAAAGGCGTCCTTGATCAGTACCGGGTGTTTGCCGTTCAGCGCCTTGATGACAAAGTGATCGGCGCTTGAGAGAGGAATCGCTATTTGTTCCAGAATGTCGTGAAATTTGGCTCGTTCGGTCGAAAGTTTGTTCTGGCGAAAGCTCTGCGCCAGGGTTTGCAAATCCATGTCATTCTGGGAGATCTCGTTCCAGGTCAGACTGGCTTCTTCCAGATTTTTGGGACCTATCGCCAGATATCCCTTAAGCAACCCGGCATCACGGTCCGTCATCAGCAGAAATGCGCGATTCATGCCAAAGCCTTTGCCGGCGGTTATGGCAGTCAGAGCAACAGAAAGCACCTCCTCCAGATCAACCGAGCTTTGCAGGACAAATCCGAGTTCGTGCAGAAAACGGATTTCCAGTGTTTTGTTATCAAGGAAACTTCCCAGAGACTGGATTTGTCTCTTCTGGTGCTGATATTCGCTATGAATGAGAGTAAGGGTGAGAGCCAGGGGGTGCTTGCTGTCCCGAAAATGAGCCAGGTCATGTTTGAATTTATCGCAGTCGCAGCATTTTTCAAGTATGCGTCGATGCAGGGACGAGAGAAGATCTTCATCTTCCTCGCGAATATTGGGGCAGTCCCCCATCGCGATAACTTCCCTGTCCCAGCAGCACTCCCAATCCAAGCTGAACCTCGCCAGATGTAATTAGTAAGTTAGAAATCCTTTTCTGAGTTTATTTTCAGAAATGATTTCTTTAACGCACTTATCCTGTTTATCAGGGCTGGATTAAAGTATAGCAGTCAAATACGAGTATGCAATCAGGCTATTAATGCCTATTTCACTTTCCAGCTTGTGCCCTGCGCCGAGTCCAGAAGCTGTATCCCCTTCTCCAGCAGAATGTTCCGTATCTCATCCCCGCGTTTAAAGTTTCCCGCATGGCGGGCCTCCTTACGTTCGGCGATCAGATGCTCGATCTCCTCGGGCGAAATGTCCACCAGATCGGCCTTGGCGGACTTGATTCTGTCGAGCCAAGCCTTGGGGGGGCTGACGAACAGACCAAGCACCTCGCCCGCCTCCTTGAAGCGCCCACGTATCCTGCTCAGCAATCGCAGCGCGACATCGTCGAGTACCTTGTTCTCGGCCAGAAAGCGGTTAACCAATCTCACCGTCTCGAAGAGCAGCCCCAACGCCTGGGCACTGTTGAAGTCATCGTCCATGGCCTCGCAGAAGCGGGATATGAACATCCACTCTTTCTCATCCAATTCATGCCCTGCGGATGCAAGAGGGAAAAGGGCGGGTTCATCGTTAGGAGGTGATGCGCCGTCCAGCGCCTCGTCCATGGCCGCCAGACAGGAATAAATCCTTTCCAGACCGATCCGGGCTTCGTCCATGCTCTGGTCGGAGAAGTCTAACGGAGAACGGTAATGTGCCGAAAGAATGAAAAAACGGAGCGTCTCAGGGTCAAATTTTTTCAGCACATCACGGATTGTAAAAAAATTGCCGAGCGATTTGCTCATTTTTTCGGCATTTATGTTGACAAAACCGTTGTGCAACCAGTAGCGCACGAAGCGGCAGCCGTTGGCAGCCTCGGATTGGGCGATCTCGTTTTCGTGGTGCGGAAAGATAAGATCCTTGCCGCCGCCATGGAAATCGATCGTTTTGCCCAGAAACGCCATGCTCATGGCCGAGCATTCGATGTGCCAGCCGGGCCGACCTTTCCCCCAGGGGGATTCCCACCACGGCTCGCCCGGCTTGGAGCCTTTCCAGAGAGCGAAATCCATCGGATTATGTTTCTTTTCCCCCACTTCAACCCTTGCGCCAGCCTGCATCTCCTCAAGATTGCGACCGGAGAGCTTGAGGTAGTCCGGATAGGTATCCACGGCATAATAGACGTCACCATCCGACGCGTAGGCGTGCCCCTTGGCAACGAGCGTCTCTATAATGGCCACAATTCCGCCGATATGGTCGGTCGCCTTTGGCTCTACCGTCGGCCTGGCCAGCCCCAGTCGATCCATATCCTCGTCAAAAGCCTGGATATAACGGTCGGCGATGGTGCGGTAATCGGCCCCTTCCTGGTTGGCCCGGTTGATGATCTTGTCGTCAATATCGGTGTAGTTGCGGACATAGGTGACATCATAGCCGGCATATCTGAGATAGCGGTAGATAACGTCAAAAACGATGTTGGCGCGTGCGTGCCCGATGTGGCAGTAATCGTAGACCGTCACACCACAGACGTACATGCCGGCCTGGCCCGGTACCAGCGGAACGAAGATCTCTTTTTCTCCGGAGAGGGTGTTGTAGACACGTAATGGCATTATACGGACTCCATTCTAAGAATTGGGGCATTATGCCCGCTTGTGCCGGGTATGGCAAGGGAGGAAATGAGGAGAAAATCAGGGGAAACCTTTTAAAAATGTCCCATCAGCGCCAATCCGCCGCCTGCAACCGTGACAGTCGGAACTAAGGCATAAGAGCTCTTCCGGGCATGCTGGCTGGTCGCCACCCGTCCTGCCAACTCTCCTATAGCCGCCCCCAGAAGCACATCACTGGCCCAGTGTTTATCCTGATTCATGCGCGAAAAACCGACAAACGTTGCGGCGCAGTAGGATGCCACCGCAACCGTCAGACTTTCAGATGTCCGGGCCAGAACCGAGGCAACGGCAAAAGAGCTGGCGGTGTGCATGGAAGGGAAACCATCATAATCAGACCTGAAGCCAAAGGGGTAAAAATCACCCTTACGGGCCGTAACCGTCGGCCGCCCGCGCCCGGTGGCCTCCTTAAGGATCAGTGCAGCGCCGTCAGCCAGAATCAAGGCCTCCCCCAGCATCTCTCCTGTCTCCTTCCAGCGGGGCGATTCGGCCAGAATGCCGCCGCCATATACCAGTGCGGCCACGCCCAGATGCAGAAACGGGTCACCTGCAAGAGCGCCTGCATCGGCGGCTTTGTCTATACTCTGGGAGCGGTTTTTCTGCAGTGCGTCCCTGATCTCGCCATCATAAACGTAAGTCAGTCCCAATGCCCCTGCAACACCAAGAGTCAACAGCAGGTTGCCGTTATTAATCTGAAGTGGTGTGACTCCAAAATCCTTGCTTTCAGCCAGCAGGCGTGTTCCAGCCTTCCTGGCCTCATCAGGCAGTGAAAAGGCACCCGTCTCCCCGGCGGCGGAAGCGCACTGAAAACAGGAGATAAACAAACTGAACAGAGAAATGCAGGCCAAACTAAGTTTCATCAGAGCCCCACAAGAACTTCCGTTTTGACTGAAATATGCGTATCACTCCCCAGGCACAGCCTGCTCCGACCACATCGGCCAGCACGTCGCCCCACTCGGCGGTTCTGGAAGTTGTAAGGGTTGCCTGGAGAATTTCGATCAGGATGCCGAGAAAGGCCCCGTACAGAAAAGCTGCTACTGCAGCCCAGCTACGCGACTGAACAGAGAGAAAAGCGAGTCCTGTTATCAAAGCCATTGCCCCGGCATGATTCAGCTTGTCCCAGCCCAGGCCCAAAGGCGCCGAATCGGCAGACATCAGAGCGAGCCAGAGAATCAGAGCTGTCGCAATAACACAGAGAAAACCCCAGAAAGAAAACGGGCATTTTATTTTAACCACTGGACTTCGTTGATCCTCGATAACGAATCATCCCTATCAGGGCACCCTTAATATCATCCATGATTGCACTGTCTTCGGGAGAGAGCTTGGCCAGATACTCCTTGATAAAAACAATAAATATCGAACAGAAAAACGCCGTCACCGTTGAAAGAATCACGATCAGTGACCGCTTCGGCTTGCTCCTGGTAAGTGGCGCTACCGCCTCGTCCAGCACCTGTATTGAAGATGAATCGCGGGCCTCGCTGATCTTGGCCAATTCGAACTGTTTCGTGAGCTGCTCGAACAGCGCTTCCTGGGTTTTGAGTTCACGCAGGCGGCGGATATATTCCACCCCGATCGAAGGGGCATTTCCGACCGAGGGGATAACTCCACCCCCTTCACCGCTGCCGCTCATGGAGTTCAGTTGGCTCTTTAACTTGGTCATTCCTGCCAAAAGAGTCCTGACTTCGGCGCTCTCGTCAGTCATTGAGTTTCTCAGAGCCGCCAGCTGCACCTCTTTGGAGACAACCTCGGCCCGCAGCCTGGCAATCCCCTCGATGGCAGCAGCAGCCTGACTGTCGGCCTTGATGGTTTTGTTCTTCTCCTGAAAGCTTTTCATCTCCTCTTCAGCCGTTTTCAGATCCTGCTTAACCACCACCAGCCTTTTCTCGAGAAAACTGCGCTCTGTACTGGCCTTGATCAGATTCAGCTGCAGACTTTTATTCTGCAGCTCTTCGACGAATGTATTGGCAAAAAGGGCCGCTTTGGCCGGGTCCTTATAGTCGGCGGTGATGGTGATGATGCCATCCTTGCTGGACTGAAACTTGACTCGGTTTTGCAGGGTTTTTCTGGTAGAATCCGCGTTTTTAGATTTAAACTCCTTTTGTAGATCAAGCCGTTTAATAACAGCATCGGCAACCGAACGGCTTTTAAGGATCTCCAGGTACAAATTCGCCGACCCCCCCAAGCCACCAGCGAGACCGGCAAGCCCGCCCCCCATCGAGGCAAGAAGGGCTGCCGCTCCCCCGCCGGAATCCCTTTGCGGAGGCAGCAGGGTCGCCTTGGCACTGTAAACTTTAGTGAGCGTAAGGGAATAAATAACGGAGAGAATCGCCGCCACCGCGGTGATCTTGAGGATAAGCGGCAGGTTGCGCACAACCACCCGCATTAACTCCAGCAGATTGATCTCTTCCTCAGCCTCAAACTCGGGGCGAATAATTTGCGGTTCGTTCATATCCACCCCCTACCTCAGACCGATAAGAATGGTACCGGCGGTCAAGGCAATATTTACCAGAATCTGGGTGATGTCTTTGATCTCTCGCATCCACGAAATACGCTCCAATTTCTGCGGAACAACCAGAGTATCACCGGCCTCCAAGGGTGACGACAGGAAGCTGCCAAAACTCCATTGCCGTCCGTCTTCGCTCCAATGAATGCCGAAAGATGACTGCTGACGGCTGAAGACCGAACCATCAGCCCGTATAATGTACATCTCAGAAGATTCGGCATCGTTGATCGGACCTCCAGATTTTTGCAGATAACGTCCAACATCCTCCCCATCCAGATAGACAAAGGAAGTCGGGTTGTAGACCTGTCCCAAGACGCTCACTACTCCGGGGCGGAATGGGATATCAAGTTCATCCCCCCCCCCCAGCACCAGATCGTAACCGTTCTGCTTGATCTCCGAAACGCTCGACAGGCGCATCACAATTCGCCCCTCCGCCTTCAGGGTCTTCATCTTTTCCACACTTTTTAATAATGATTCGAGGGCACTCTTGGTCGCGTCCAGCTCATCTTTCGAGGATGACAGAGAAGCCAGGGCCGCCTGCTTTTGCAGAATATCTTTTTCGCTTCTTGCAACAATCTCATCCATACGCTTCTGTTGCAGTTCCCTTACAGAGCGACGGGTGAACTTGGCTCCGCGCAGGTAGGCTTTTTCTGTATAGCCTCCGGCTCTCTCGATCAGCGAGCTCAGTTTCTCTCCGCGCACCACCGAGTAGCTACCGGGGAAACGCACCTCCCCCTTGATGGTCACAAATTTGTCCGTCGCATCCTGCCAATCGGTAACACTACGCACGATCAGCACATCATCGCTTTGCAGGGGCAGGTTGTGCATGCTGTCACCGGCAAGGGCCTTGCCGAGATCAATTTGCAGGCGGGTTGATTGCGCCTTGTCGCCTGATATGACAACGCGGCTCAGCTCGGCCCGATCAAGAAAAGCGTTGCGTTTGGCGCTCCCGGCCGCCGTCACCAGATCGCGCACCGACATTCCCGGGTAATAATCGTAGGTACCGGGGTTCACTACCGAACCGCTTACCGCCACCTTAGGCTTCTCTTCCATCTCCCAGCGGGAGAACACCTTGACGGTGTCCTGTTCCTGTAGTTGGATGTTATCGGCCAGGTTGCCGGCCAGCGCGCGCCGCAGGCTGACCGTAATTAACTCCCTACGAAAGTCGGGCGGCGAGATACGGGTAATCTCCACCGAATCAAGGTATGACTCGGGCAGCAGGTTCCGGGTAGACGGAATCAGGTCGGTCAGACGCATGCCTGGGCGGAACTGGTACTCTCCCACCTGCTGCACGTTACCATTTACCACCACGACTTGCCGGGTTGCCGCCTGCACCGAAAAAACCTTCACCATGTCGTGGTCTTTCAGTTCAACACTCCCAAGTTCAGCCTCCAGAGTGCCGGTTTTAGGGACAAAATCGAGGGCGATTCGGCTACTGTTGTTTTCGATGCGCTCAATCTGGATGCGCCCCAGTGAGCCGCTGGCTGCAACGCCGCCAGCCATTTTCAAAATATCAGGAATCGTTGTTTTGCCTTTCAGTTCATATATGGCCGGCCGTCGCACCTCACCCGCAACCGCCACCACCGGACCGATCACCGGCACAAAAATCGTATCGCCGTTCTGGAGCTGGACATCCTTGTTGCGGTCGCCCGACAGCAACATGTCATACAGGTCGACCGTCGCCACCGTCTCATTGCCGCGCGCCACCTTTACTCCGCGCAGCGACCCGTTGTGCGACGGGCCGCCGGCAGCCGCAAGGGCGTTAATGACAGTCGCCAGAGAGCTGACCGGATAGTTGCCGGGCGCTTCAACTTCGCCTACAACATAAACCTGGATACTCCTCAGCTTGCCCAGCGTAAGGCTCATTTCAAAGTTGCGGAAATAGCGATTCATCGCCTCGCTTACCGCAGTTAACGCCTTGTCAAACGGAAGACCCCAAACCCGCACCGGACCGACTTTGGGAATCATCAATTCACCGTTGCGGTCCACCGTCAACTCCTGACTGAGATTGACCGCCCCCCAGGCGGTCAGATTGACGACATCGCCAGGCCCGAGCATATAATTAGCTCCTACCGGCATGGCATCAATGGCGCTCGTCAGCTGGAGGCTGTTTTTGAAAAAGTCGTAGCCGAACTGCTTCAGCTCACGCAGCATCGGCTCAGTTTCGATTTTATCGAGCAGGGTGGTTCTCTTTTTTGAAAATGACTTTTCAATACGCGACCCCTGATTCTCAGCAGGAAGCGGAATCACCTCCAGTTCGTCCGATTTGAAAAGTGTCACCTGATCGCGATTCAATGCCACCACCTGAACAAAATAGGGCTGTAAGTTCCTTAAATCACGCAGGACGTACTCTCTGCCGGTGCCAACGGTGATTGCTTTGGTGTATTTCTCCGATTCTGTGCCGAATCTGATCAAAAAACGAAAGTTCTGATCATCTGGTTTCGACATCACAAACCAGCTCAGTTTAACCAGTCCGTCACCCGGCTCTCCCTTCAGAACCACCACAGACTTCTTTGTAGCAACATTCCCTTTCAGATCTGGCTGTAGAGGTCCCTCCTGCAGCTCGGGATTCAGAAGATTCTCCCCCTGCTTTTTAATCAGGTCCTCCTTCTGCCTTTTGATCAGATTCTCTTGCAGCGATTTGATCAAGGCATCGTCATTTGTCAAGTCAGGTGATAGATACCCCCCCTGGGGCGGACTAGGATACTGCCCGTTTTCGCCAACAGCCGCAGAGAGAGTACCGCAGACAAACGTTGTCATCAGCATGGCCAGTAAAACAAGTCGTGAAATTCTTCGCATCCTAAAACCCCTTCAAGCTCTATAATTTATGTAATCGTCGTAAAATAGGCACGGTATCATACTGTCGTATCGGCGATCCGTCAACCTTCGAACTTTAATTTTAAATTTTGAATTCGTATTTTTGAGCCAAGCGTTTCCAATTCTACATTCAACAGTTTCCAGCTAACCTCGACTAGCAGCTTTCTTTCGAATTAATGGGCCATTATGGCTCATCTGTGGTTCAATTTTGGGGCACTACTTAATTTCAGGTGCAAATAATAAACTCTTGCACGGGTTCCAGATATCACCACATATTTGCACATATTCAACTGTTGAGTTCATGCCAGCGCCGCGCCGCTTCGACATCCCGCATAACGCTACGCACGTCGGCCGCCTTGCTGCTCTGCTCAAAGTGCCCGGTCAGAATGGTCTCCGGGCTGAGTTCGCCGGTAGCAAAAAGCTTCCAGATCTCCCTGCCGTAGTCGGTTGCTAGAAGTTCGGGTGCGAAACGGCCGAAGTAGGCGGTTATGTTTGCGACATCTCGCACAAGCATGGCGGCTGCGTTGTTGTTCCCTGCGGCATCCATGGCCTGGGGCAGGTCGATGATGACAAGCCCGTCGTTTCCGACCAGCACATTGTACTCGGACAGGTCGCCGTGAACTAGTCCGGCAGAGAGCATAAGAACAATCTGCGCGATCATCACGCGGTGATATTCACGGGCCTGCGCCCCGGTCAGCTTAACATCGTTGAGCCTAGGTGCATTGTTGCCATCTTCGTCGACCACCAGCTCCATCAGTAATACCCCATCGGTATAGCTGAAGATCTGCGGCACGCGCACTCCAGCGGCGGCAAGACGTTGCAGGGCGTCCACCTCCGCGTTCCGCCAAGCCCCCTCCTGCTCTTTCCTGCCAAACTTTGAGTGCTTCCCCATAGCGCGCGCCTGGCGGCTGTTCTGCACCTTGCGACCCTCCTGGTATTTGGTCTGCGAGCTGAAGCTCCGGTTGACGGCGTCCTTGTATACCTTGGCGCAGCACAACTCTCCCTTGGACAGGACGACATAGACTTCTGCCTCCTTGCCGCTCATAAGCTGGGAGACGACCTCATCTACGAGACCGTTATGGGCTAGCGTCTCAAATTTTTTCGGCATTTTCATAAGTTATCTATATCCTGTTCTGGACGCAAGAGAGCCGTTTCCGGACACTTCCCTGTTCGTTTGGTTTGATGAGGCCTTTTGAACTTCTCACAATATTTTGCAATAGGCTGTACATAAAGAGATTTCCCGTACGGAAACACAATATAATTCAAAAGGGTAGCCACTACGGCTACCCTTTCTATTTAGGACAAAAACAGTAATCGGGGTCACCTATATGCGTTGCCTTAGATATCCAGATTGACTACGTTGAGGGCGTTCTTCTCGATAAAATCTCGGCGTGGCTCGACCTGGTCGCCCATCAAGATGGTGAAGATTTCGTCTGACTCCACAACGTCCTCAATCTTGACCTGCAGGAGTACGCGGTTCTCCGGATTCATGGTGGTTTCCCAGAGCTGTTCCGGGTTCATTTCACCCAAACCTTTATAGCGCTGAATCGTCAGACCCTTCTTGGCATTTTCGAGGAAGAAAGTCAGCAGTTCCTGATGATTGGTGGTCTCAAACAGGATCCTGCCCCCCTCTTGTTCGACCAAGGCCCGGCCGTCGGCCATTGTCTCCACAACGCGGCGGTGGTTCTCCACCAGCAGTGCATACTCGTGAGTAGAGAGCACCGCAAGTACCTGCTGGTCAATGATGGAGCGGATGTTGCCGATCCGGAAAGTGATGCGCTCATCTTCGATCTGGTATTCAGAGCCTTCGGCCAGAGCTTTCATTCCCTCCAGGCATAGCTCAAGCTGCGACAGCTCTTCAAGACCAGCCGGCACATTGCTGCGAATAACAATCGAAAGCAAATCGGGAGAAATACCCTTCTTTACCACCTTATCAAAGATGGCACGGTTTTCGATGAACTGTTTGATGACCGGTATAATTTGCTTGCCGGTGTAGGTTCTGTCCCCTTTTTCAAGACGCAGGGTCAGATCTTCGGCTCCCTCTTCAAGCAGGAAGTTCTGCATGGCCTGCTCATTGCGCAGGTACTGCTCCTTTTTGCCGCGCTTGACTTTGTAAAGTGGCGGCTGGGCGATGTAGAGGTGGCCCCGTTCGATCATCTCGCGCATGTTGCGGTAAAAAAAGGTTAATAGAAGCGTCAGGATGTGGGAGCCGTCTACATCGGCGTCCGTCATGACAATGATTCGGTGATATCTCAGCTTGGCAATATTGAAATCGTCCTTGCCAATGCCGGTGCCAAGAGCCGTGATCAGTGTGCGAATCTCCTGCGAAGAAATCATCTTGTCGAAACGGGCTTTCTCAACGTTGAGAATTTTCCCCTTGAGAGGAAGGATGGCCTGATTTTTTCGATCGCGCCCCTGCTTGGCAGAGCCACCGGCCGAATCACCTTCGACCAGGTACAGTTCACACAGCGCCGGGTCCTTTTCCTGGCAATCGGCCAGCTTGCCCGGCAGCCCCCCCATGTCGAGAGCTCCTTTGCGGCGGGTCAGGTCACGAGCTTTGCGGGCCGCTTCGCGGGCCCGAGCGGCTTCAATAGATTTGTTAAGAATATCTTTGGCA
>Ga0118677_10000381_pt1 | contig 12879 bp, 21 predicted proteins | sample AliMusrvi5mmetaG_FD_86154 | JGI IMG/M metagenome (GOLD analysis project Ga0118677, IMG submission 86154)
AACGACGCGGAGGGTGGCACTCATATGAACAACGTATGGTATACTTCACTCTCCCCGGTGAAGGAAGCTTATTTTAATTGCATTGGGCATCCTGCCGGCCCGTTTGCCACGCACGTTGGAGCGCAACGGGCCGGCTGGAAGCCGGCGGCCTATAGGGGGGTCTTTGCGTGTTACTCGACATGCCCTTCCTGCGGAATATCTTCGGTTTTCCACGCCGAAGAAACGTTCTCAATTATTTATTTTGGGGGCGAATTGGGGGGAGCTTGTAATAGGTTGGCCAGGTGGTCACCGGCTGTTCTGAATTGGGGGTCGAGGGTGTGGCCGTAGATGCCGAGGGTGATGGTGGGGCTGCTGTGGCCGGCGAATCTACTTACCGTTAGGATATCCATGATGGAGAGGAGATGGGAGATGGCTGTGTGACGGAGGTCGTGCAGGCGGAGGCGTGGTAGGTGATGGCGGGTGAGGAAGTTGGCGAATTCGTGGGTGAGGATTTCGCCGCGGAACCAGTTGCCGTTGATGCTGGTGAAGATGTGTTCCGCGTCCCAGGTCGGTTGGGGACGGCGTTTATTGGTGGGTTGGCGCTGCTCGTGCTCCTGGTGCCAGGCGGCGCGCTGGGCGGCTTGCTCGGTGCGCCAGCTTTGCAATATGTCGATGATGAGGGCGGGAATCGGGAGGATACGCCGTGAGCGGGCGGTTTTAGGATTGCAGGCGCGTTGCGGCTGATGCGGGACGAGTTCGGAGCCTTCATCGATGGTGAGGGTCTGGCGCGATTCATCGAGGTCCGACCATTTAAGGGCAATGAGTTCCCCGCGGCGGATGCCTAACGTGACCAGCAGCAGGATCTGGGCACGGAAGCGCAGCGGCTCGTGTTGCAAGGCGGCGAAGAGCGCGGTTAACTGCTCGGCGGTATAGATCGCCATTTCGTGCCGTTTGACGACCGGGCGCGCGAGATGGGCCGCCGGGTTCTGGGGGATGAGTTGCTTTTGTACGGCGGCTTGCAGGCAACTCGACAGCAATATTAGAAGTTTTTTGCGTAAATGGCTCGATATGACGCCCGGGCGATGGTCCAGGCGCTTGGCGTCGATCAGCCCGGTTTGCCAGCGTACGATTTCCTCCTCATCCAGCTCCGCCAACGCCAAATGCCCGAGGTCCGGCAGGATGCGGTTGGTGAATTGTGAGGCGTAATTGTAGGCGGTGAAGCCGGCGACCTGCTCTTTTTTCGCCGTGATCCAGCGCGATGCCCACTCGTGGAGGGTCATCGTCGCCGCGACGGGACGCGCGCGGGCGGCGAGGACTTCGCGTTCGCGGTAGGTTTTGATCCGGTTTTTCTCCCGATCGGAGAGTAATTTCGCGGAGTGATATTCCTCTTTGTGCCGTCCATATTTGCCGTCCGGTTGCCGACCGAGGGGGACGGCGATGGTGTAGATGTAGTTGCCGTGCCGATCACGGCGCTTGCGGAGTGACATGGTGGCCATGGGTTACAGGCTCCTGACGGTTGGCAGTTGGCGGTTGGCAGTTGGCGGTTGGCGTTTATGGCCGATGTAACGTTCCTGCCAGGTTTTAATGAAATGCTCATCGATGGAGAGCAACTGCATATTCTCCGGCGCGTCGGCGCCACCCCAGGCAAGGGGGCGGATGTGATCGACCTGATAGCCCGGCGGTATGCGAGCGAAGCCACAGGCGTGGAGGAAATGCCGGCGCGCGGTCTGCGAGCGTGGCAGGCGCGCCTGGGCGGGAAGAATAAGCCATAGCAGTAGGACTACCAGGGCGATTCTCATTCCAACCTCGTTTGCACATCGTTCAGCCAATCCTTGTGTTCAAAATCCTTCCAGACCATGGTATCGATTGCATACGATGACGCGATCTTATAGACAGCGGAAAACGGTAAGGTTTCATCGGTGAATTTTTCGTAATGCACTTTTTTATGTATGCTTCGGGTCCAACCGATTGTTACGACATTTTCGGTGCTTTCCTTACCATACGCGTTGATCGTTTTGATTTTTGCACTCGTCAACACCTCTTTGACGGTTGGGTTCGTAAAAAGCTTCTGGCAGATTTTCAGATGATCCTCTGCGGTGCGCATGATGATCGTCTCCGAATCGGACTCACCGGTCATATCGATCACCAGCAGCATCGGATCATCCAGTGCAATTTCTGCTATCGTGAGGTTGGGGAATTGCGCGCGTATCTTCGCTTCGGTCAATGGACCGGTGGTGATATCTGGCATCAGTTGCGGTTGCACTGTCGCGATTGGTGCTTTCGGTGCTTGCGGTGATGGTGACTCCTTGCAGGATGAGATTCCCCATACTACACACACAATTGCTATCACTAAAATACTTATCAATGGCGTTGCACAGGATTTCCCTCCTGATATTACACCTGATTTGATCACGGATGTATCCTGATATTGTCCGCGTAATTGTTCCATCGGATCGGGGACAGGTGTCTCGATGCGTTGTCCGCATTTCAAGCAGATCTCGGTACCGGCAGTATTGTCATAGTCACAGTGTTGGCAAAGCATCCCTACCTCCTTTGCATGGTAAAAACTAACTTTCCAAGTATCCTTACTTCATCCTCTGCATGGATCGTCGGCTTATATTGCGTATTCGCTGGGAAAAGGCTGATAAAGCCATCGAGGAAGCGAATCTGTTTGATCGTCGCTTCATCGCCATTGACGATGACCGCCGCGATATCCCGGTCGCACACTTCGGCGTCCGCATTGATCATGGCCATATCGCCGGCTTTGATCGGTCGATCTCCTCCATCCATGCTGTCGCCGACTACGTTCAGGATGAAGAGATTCCCCTTGGGTAAATTACGATCCGGGAGATAAATCTGCTCTACTTCCTCACGCATCATCAGCAGCGGATCGCCGGCTCGAATCGTCCCGATTAAGGGTATGGGACGTATTGTCTGATTTGAGGTTTGTTCAGGATAGAAGGGTTCCTTCCCCGTTAACTCCTCCATCGTCACATTCAACGCGGTGGATATTTTTTCAAGGGTCGATCCGCGTGTGTTTGGACGGGTGCCATTCATAATCTTCCGGATACCGGCTTCTGAAAGCCCCGACATTATCGCTAAAGTACCTGCATTAACTTTGCGATCTTTCATTATTTGCTTTAGTCGGTCTGCTAACCTATCCATAAGACTATTATATTCCACATTGCCCAAGTGTACAGTAAAAAACGTCCAAATATTTTAGAAAAAGCTGTCCAAATGGGTTGACAGCCTTGAAATGGGTATGTACAATTGGGTTACATTAGCACAAGGAACCCAAATGTCACGTTTTGATCCCGAAAAACTCAAAGAGCAGATGGTACAAAAAGGAATTTCCGTTCCTGAATTGGCCGGTACAACTGGGTTATCCAGTTTTGGTATCTACAAACTTTTGAATGGCACACGTCCTGACCCAGGAGTGAGCACGGTTGCTCGAATCGCTAATACGCTCGAAATTGATGTCAAAGATTTATTGCAACCGGCTATCGTTTCCGACGTAGCTGCCGTCTCGGATGTGATACCGAGCATATTGTGATCGTTCGCCCGCGTGCCGTGATGGTACGCGGGATTTTTTGTAGGTTTCGCTAACTTCCCCTACGGGGGCAGAGGGAGGATTTGAGGGATGAGTAGACGAGGTTCAGGTGCATATTTGGCGGGCTTGGCAGCGATCGGCGCCGTGCCCATGTTTTCCACACGGACGATTCGCTGCCAGTATCAGGACTCGTTGAGTGCGCGATGTGGTTGCGTTAATTCCCCCTATCGACGTGAACGCTGTGCGGGCGAGACGTGCGCGCTGCATCCGTTGACACGACAGGCGGCGGCGAACGCGGCACGGGCCGGCGAGACGCCGGCGGCCCCAGCGGTACCGGCGAAGCGGCGCGGGCGGCCGCGGAAAGCGACCATGGGCGAGGTGGCGGGATGACGGAGATCACGCCGGCGCTGTTGACGGTGAAAGAGGCGGCCGCGTACCTGGCGGTGTCGGTGGCGACGGTGCGGCGCTGGGTACAGGGCGCGGGGTTGCCGGAGGTGCAGGTGGGCGGCGTGGTGCGGTATTCGCGCGTCGGCCTTGACGCCTGGGTGGCCGGGCGGGAGCGGGTGACACCTCCCGCGGAGTTGCCCGCGCCGGTGACTGTTTCGCACCGCCGCCGGTCGTCGGAGCGGTCGGACGTGGAGCTGTTGCCGGTGCGTGGGAGATGATCAACTAATCTAATTGAAAGGACATTCAAATGGCAAAGAATTCTCTCAATTCTGCATCGCAAGCAGAAAAATTCATGATCGGCAATATTGAAGTTGAAACACTGCCGACCGATATGTTGATACAGGTATTTGTGTTAACTCCAGAGTTGGCGCTATATCTGCTGGAAAATCAACCATACAATCGTTATGTTTCAAGTCATCACGTTGACGAATTGGCATCAGAGATGGTAAGCGGAAATTGGTCATACAAAACTGCAGATGGCCTGGCATTTAATCGCCAATCTTTGATGACAAATGGCCAGCATCGTTGCCTTGCGGTAATAAAAAATAAGCTGTCGGTTCCTGTTGTTGGCATCTTTAATGTCGATGACGTCTTTGATATGGCTCGTCCGAGAAGCTTATCCGACGCTATGAAAATTTTATATCAGGAGGAACAGTTCCATCGAGAATATTCTGCAATATTTAAAATGCTATTCCCACAAGGATCATTATCCATATTAAAAGACTTTTACGAGAAGTATTTTGAACAATTGTTATTTGTCCATAATTTGTTTCGCACAAAATCAAAAGGAACATCTCAATGTCCCATTACAACCGCAATTTTTAAGGCCAGTTTTTATGAAAGCGATGAATTGTTATCTCGTTTTTGTGGAGTGTTGCAGGCGCAGATTGTTCCCGTTGAAGCTGATTCTGCAGCAGCAAAATTAAGAGAATTCTCTCTTATTTCCCTGAAAAATGGCAGTCAATATCGTAGTGAGTTGCATAATCGTGCTCTTAATGCGATCAGACTATTTTGTCAAAGACAAAAATGCTTATCACTACGCGCGATTTCTAGTAATCCCTACCCATTTCCGCCACCATCGAGCAAGTTACTTAATACGAGCAAGTAAGGAACGCATTATGAATCAATTCGAGGTTGAGCGTGCGGAGCGGGACTTTGCCGAGCGCCAGCGCTTGCCGCTGACGCCGCCGGCGGACGCCGCGCGGGCGTATCGGCGGTACCAGCAGGCGGTGAAGGTCAGCACGGCGGATCGCTCGCGCTCCTGCGCGGGGTGCGTGGTGTTGGCGACGCTGCTGTTCTATGCGTTTGTCGCGCTGTGCCAGTGGCTGGGGCGAGGGTGGTAGGCATGAGTTGGCATCCTCCATCGCCGGCGGTATTGCAGGCGGAACGGGAACGGCGCCGCCGCGCGATTGACGCGCCGCCGCCGGATCCCGACGCCCTGATTGCGCGCACGTTCGCGTATGCGTGCGGCAAGCTGGCGCGCTACACGGTGGCGCGGAAAGAGTTGGAGTCGGAGCGTGCCCGACTGAAGCGGCTGGTCTGTCCGGCGTGCGCGGCAGACGGACGCACGCGGCACTTTGCGCCGGCACCGCCGCCACGGCGACGGACGGCGCGCGTAGAGACCCCGGCGACGGAGCCGGAGCCGGAGCCGGCCTTCTGGTCGGAACGGTATTAGGCTGTTGGCTATTGGCTGTTGGCTATTTTTTTTGAGGAGGCGAGATGCGTACATTGACCTTGGCGGATTTAACCGCTGACGAGATTGACCAGTTGGGCGCGGGGCTGCAACTGGACGTGCTGGTGGGGACGGCGTTGCGGCTGGGAGAGTATGCCAGTACCCCGAGTTACTCGCAGGAGATCGCGAGTGCGCTGGATGCGTTGGAGATTTTGCGGGAGGCGAAACGGCTGGGTGCTTACTCCATTTTTAGCCCGCAACTGCCATTCGATACGCACTGGTATATCTCGATCATCGATCAGGCGCTGTCCGTCTGGTCTGCTTCACTGCCGGTCGCCTGTTGTCACCTGGTGTTGTTGACGGCAGTGGGGGAGCGGGAGGAGGTGGAAGGTGAATAGCATTGTCGTTTGCGGCAACCTGGGGCGTACGCCGGAATTGAAATATACCACCTCCGGCAAACCATGCGCGAAGTTCTCCATTGCCGACAGCGTGGGGAAAGACCAGCAGGGCAACGAGGTGACGCAGTGGTTTCACTGCACCGCGTTCGGCCGGACGGCGGAACTGATCGTGCAGTATTTCAGCAAGGGGCACCCGGTCTACGTGACCGGCAAGTTGTGGGAAAACCGCTACACCAAGCGCGATAAAACGCCGGGCTTCTCGCTCGACGTGCTGGTCGATAGTTTTCAGTTCGTGCCGTTCGGCGGCCAACGGAAAGAGACGGACCCGGCCGATCCGACCCCACCGGCGTCCTACCAGCGCGCCGAGCCGGAGCCCAGCGCGGAACCGCAACCGGGCGATATGCCGAATATCGATGACCCGTTTGCGGATCAGTAGGAGCAGCAGCATGGCGAAACAGATGTATCTGGTCCGTGAGGTGGCGGACATTTTGCGGGTGTCGGTGACGAAGGTGCGCGAGTTGATTGATAAGAAGCAACTGCACGCCATCAAAATCGACAAGGTGTACCGGATCCCACACGACGCGCTGGCCGCGTATATGCGGGAGCGGTTGCAATAGAGAGGAGGAGATGCCGTGGAGCATCAAGTGCGCTTGCGCGAGACCATGACGGGGAACTCGCTGCTCGATATGGCCGAGGACGCCATTGCGGAGATGATCGAGCATAGTTGTAACCCGCTGACCGAGACGAAACCGAACTCGGTGAGCATTAAGATCACGTTGTTGCCGAATGAAAATCGTGATCAGTTTGTAATCGACATTTCGCGGTCCATGCGTCTCGCATCGAAGCGACATGTCAGCCTGACGCTTTTTGGCGGCGTAGGGGCGAATGGGTCGGAGGCGGTGGAATACAATCCGCGCCAACTGGCCATGTTTGGCACGGCGGTCACGCCGGAAGGAGATAAGTCGTGAGTTTGCAGGAACACACCCCAGACAATACGTTCGTCACGGCGGTGGCGAGTCTCGTGCACCCAGAAAATACGCTTCATGAAATCTATCGGCGGGCGGTGTTGGTGATCGGCAATGATCATTACGTCTTTGACGACCCCTGCCGGCCGGAACCGACCGCGCTCACGGTGAGCACGCTTACCGCGGTGGTGGATTACGTCAAGGCGGAAATCGCCGATGAACGGGTGATTATCCAAGTGGCCACGCCGACGTTAGTGAAAGTGCTGTCGCCGCTGGTAGGCGATCAGCGGCAGGTGTTCGTCTATCTGAACACACATCCGCTGCTGCCGGAGATCACCTTCAAGTCGTTCATGGACCCGGAAACGTTCCTCATTCAACTGCAGAGCGCGTTCGTGGCCACGGAGGAACGCGAGGAATTGCAGACATTCTGTTCACGGGTGCGGACTGGATTAGCGAAGGAGATCGATGACGACGGGGTGGGGCAGAACGTGACGGTGATGGCCAGCCTGACGCGTCCGGAATCGCTCAAGGTGAAAAACCCGTGGATGCTGCAGCCGTTTCGCACCTTCCCGGAAATCGAACAGCCGTGCACGCCGATCCTGTTGCGTATGCGCAGCAGCAAAGCGGCAGATAGCAGCATCAGCGCGAGCATGGCGCTGTTCGAGGCAGACGGCGGATCGTGGCGGTCATTCGCGATCACCCGTATCGGTGCCTGGCTGCGCGCGGAGTTGCCGGAGGCGATTATTCTGGCATAAGGACACGGGGAGGGTGAGGCGCGCACGGCGTCTCGCCCTCCCGAAGCCGGTGAGACGCTGGCGGTCCGACCGAAGGGATTTTTATGCGATTTGAGACATCGGTGAAAGAATTGATGCGCGCGGGGACGTTGGTGAAAATGGCGGTCGCGAAGCGGACGCAGTTGCCGATTTTAACCCACTTGCTGATACAGGCGACTGACGGCGGCGTGCGGTTGACGGGGAATGACCTGGCCATTGAGATGACCGCGACGCTGTTGGCGTCGGAGACGATGACGATCAGCGCGCCGGGGGCGTGTTGCGTGCCCGGGGCGTCGTTGCTGGAACTGTTGGGGATGTTTCCCGGTGCGGAGCGCGTGACGGCGACGCAGGCGGACGACGATCCTACCTATCTTTGGCTCACGTGCGGGACGGCGAAATACGGCTTGCACACGTTGCCGGCGGCGGAATTTCCGGCGTGGACGAACTTCCGCGCGGAGACGGCGGAGTTGTCCATTGAAGGCAGTCACTGGTTGGAACTGGTGAGGCGCGCGGGCTATTGCGCCTCGGATGAGGAGTCGCGGGTGATCCTGACCGGCATGCTGCTGACCGGGAGCGCGGAGGGCTTGGCGGCGGCGAGCACGGACACGCACCGCCTGTCCGTGCTGCGGTTGGCGACGCCGGCGCCGTCGATCGTGGCGATTCTGCCGACGCCGCTGCTGGAATCGCTGGGGAAGATCATCGTGCCCGACGCGCCGTTGACGCTGACCTTCGGCACGCTGGGCGACGCGCCGGCGGTGCGTGCGGTGGCGGGGACGGCGACGGTGCTGGCGCGGTTGATTGCCGGGCAGTTCCCCGCCTACGAGCGGGTGATGCCGGTCAATGCGCCGTTGCGCGGGCAGGTGAACCGCATGGCGCTGCTCACCGCGCTGAAGCGGCTGGCGATCATCGCGCGGGTGACGGATCACAAAATCCGCTTTGACGCCGACATATTCGGCACCTTGACGCTGACCGCGGGGAACGAGGTGGGCGGCGCGCGGGAGGAGGTCGAGCTGACCGATTCGACAAGCTCACGGCAGGCGGTTTCGACCGCCTGGGAGACGGCGTTTGACGCGCGGTATCTGATAGAGGCGCTGGCGGTGAGCAACGCGGAGACGGTGACGCTGGCGCAAGCGACCGATCTACAGCCGCTGCTGCTGACGGACGGGGACGAGCGATGGGCGTCGGTGATTATGCCGATGCAGCGGTTGTAGGCGGCTGGCTGCTGGCGGTTGGCGGCTGGCTTTTGGCTTTTGGCGGGAGTGAGATTTAATGGTAACGGCAACGCAGACATATGAAGAGTTTTTGGCGCAGAAGGCGATTGTCAGTCGGGCGTGCGGCTTTACACGGGAGATGGAGCAGCTTAATCCGCTGCTTTTCCCCTGGCAGCGCGCGATTGTGGCGTGGGCGTTGGGACGCGGGCGGGCGGCATTGTTCGCCGATTGCGGACTGGGAAAAACGCCGATGCAGTTGGCATGGGCGGATGAGGTATGCCGGCATACCGGCGGCAATGCGCTGATTCTGGCGCCACTGGCGGTGGCGGGACAGACGCAGCGCGAAGGGGAGAAGTTCGGCTATACGGTGACCGTGTGCCGGTCAGCGGTGGATGTGCGACCGGGAATTAACATCGCTAACTACGAGATGCTGGAACACTTCGACGCCACGGCGTTTACCGCGCTGGTGCTCGATGAGTCGAGTATCCTCAAATCCTTCAACGGCACCCTACGTAAGCAAATAACCTCCTTCGGGCAACAGATTTCCTTTCGGCTCGCCTGTACCGCGACGCCGGCGCCGAACGACCTGATCGAACTGACCAACCACGCGGAATTTCTGGACATCATGAGCGGCAAAGAGATCATCGCGACGTGCCCAATTTCGGGGACATGACTAAATTCATGGAGTGGCCTGATGTCGCAATTGACCTTATTGTCGGAGGTACGCCCTGCCAGAGTTTCAGCGTCGCCGGACTCCGCGCGGGATTGGATGATCCGCGTGGCAACCTGGCGCTCACCTATCTGGCAATTGTTGCGCGCTACCGCCCAACCTGGGTGGTTTGGGAGAATGTCCCCGGCGTGCTATCGAGCCTTTCTCACGATGCGCCCGATCCATGTCCACCGCCGCCACCTGTGGACCTGGGATGCGACGGCGCGGAGGTGGAGACTGACGACGAGTACGACGCAGAAGAGCTACACGCTTTCAACTACTTCCTGGCCGGACTTTCAGAACTCGGCTATGGGTTTAGCTACCGAGTATTGGACGCTCAATTCTTTGGAGTCCCCCAGCGCCGCCGTCGCGTCTTCGTTATCGGCTATTTTGGAGACTGGCGCCCACCTGCGGCGGTTCTGTTTGAGCGCGACGGCTTGCGCGGGAATCTTACGCCGCGCGGCGAAGCGGGGACGCGCGTTGCCGCCCTCACTAAATGCGGCGTTGGCGCAAGCGGCGCGGATGACAACCAGGGACAAGCCGGACATTTGATTGCCGCTGCGCTGACCACCAATCCCTACGCCGACCGGGAGAGCGAAGAAACGAAGCTGATTGCCCATGCGTTGAATGGCAACGCAACCGGGCGGTATGACGGGACGGTGGAGACGCTGATCACACACTCACTACGTGGTGAGGGATTTGATGCCAGCGAGGACGGGACGGGGCGAGGCACGCCGCTGATTGCCGGCGCGGTCTGTAAAGCACTCGGTGAAGGCGGCTACGCGCCGGACAAAATCGGCAACTATGTGCCCGATGCAGACGGCATGTCCGTGCGGCGGCTGACCCCGCGCGAGTGCGAGCGCTTGCAGGGCTTTCCCGACGATTACACGCTGATCGACTATCGCGGCAAGCCGGCGGCGGATGGACCGCGCTACCGGGTGCTGGGTAACAGCATGGCGGTGCCGGTGATGCGGTGGATCGGGGCGAGGATTGCGTTGTTTGAATCAATTTTACACGAGAGTGGGAACGGATGAGCCGGTATTCCAAAACCGAGAATAGCCTGTGGAATCGCACGGAGTTTCGGCAATTGCCGGTGCTGACGCAGCATGTCTATCTGTATCTGGCCACTGGACCGGATCAGACGTGTTTGGGCTGTGCGGTCGTCTCGGTGGGGGAGATCGCGGAGCGCTTCGACGTGGAGATCAGCGCGGTGCGTGCGATCTTACGTGATCTGTCCGGGAATGGCGAGGTGGCCCTGCAACGCCCATTGATTGAATACGACGCCCAGGCGCGAATGGTGCGCTTGCCGGATTACCTCGATTGCAACGCGCTGAAGAATCAAAATTGCGCGACGGCGGCCTTGAAGGCGCTGGAGGAATTGCCGAACTCGCCCTTACTGGTAGACATCGCCGACTTCCTGCTGCGGAAACCGAGCAGCTTTCTACAGGAACTCTGTTATGAGTTGCTGATTCGCGGCGGTCAATCGATGCAGGAGGCGGAGGAGCGCTTGCGATTGGTGTTTGATCAACCCCCTAGCAAGCCCACCGTCGAAACCAGCGGCACCTTACCCTTGCCTGAATTAGCTATTCAACAAACGGGTCAACAAACGGGTCAACAAACGGGTCAACAAACGGGTCAACAAACGGGTCAACAAACGGGTCAACAAACGGGTCAACAAACGGGTCAACCCGTAGCCGTAGCCGTAGCCGTAACCGTATCCGAAACCGTAAGTATGGGAGGAAGCGTAACCCTCCCGCCCGCGTGTGAGGTGGCCGGCGACGGCTACCCCTTGCTGCGGCGGCTGGTGGGAGAAGTGGCGAAATATACCGAGCGGGCGCTGGTGGCACCGCTGGAGTATCCACCGGGCGTGCTGAAGGCGGCGGAGAGCAACCTGGCCGATTTACGCAATGCGGCGCGGGCGCTGGGGGAAGACGACGTGGGGGAGCTGTGCCTGCGGCTGCGGAGGCCGCGCGTGGTGGGGCTGTTGAAACAGGCATCCTGCCCGGCGATCATCGTCGGGCGGCAGGCGGAATATGCGCTGCGCGATTGGCGACAGCGCCTGGAGGAAGTGGCACATGCTGGAACGCAATCCATCAGCGACCGCGGAGCGGAACTCCTGCGACGCGCTACGGCGATTAGCGCTGCCGACGATGACGGCGACGACGGTGCCGGGTTTGACGACGGTGCACGGCCCGGCTGATTGCCCGTGGGGCGGGCGGAAATGCGCGGAATGTGGGCATGGGCGCTTCTTCGCGACGAATTTGCGCCGGCACACCCGGCAGGAATACGACGCGAGCCAATGCGTGCAGCCTGCTGTGCATCTCGCTGATGGGCTGCTGGCCAGCGGATTGACGCCGGAGCAGCAACGGCAGACCTTTGCGGCGGCGGTGCTCGATCGCTTCAACCGGGCGGTCTATGGGGAATTGCAGCGCTGGACGGGGACGGGGCGGGGCTGGTATCTCTACGGCCCACCGAGCGCGGACAACCCGGGGGGCAACGGGACGGGGAAGAGCTATGCGCTGTGTGCGCTGACCGTGCAATTGTGCCGGGCGGGCGTGGGGGCGGTATTCACCACGGCGGCTGACTTCCTGGAGCAGCAGCGCGCGGAGATGCAAGACAACCGCGACGAGATGCGGCGCTACTGCACGGTGCCGGTATTGTGCCTGGATGACCTGGGCAACGAGCACATCGCCAGCGACTGGGCGCGCGAGCGGCTCTACCGGCTGATCAATACGCGAGTCAACGCTGGACTGCCCATCGTAGTGAGCAGCACGAAGCTGTTGCCTGACGGCGTGCGTGCGCACATAGGCGGCGACTTCGGCAACGCCATCGCCAGCCGACTGGACGCCGCCTGCGAGCTGCGCGTCCTCACCGGCCCAGACCGCCGGCGGCAATAGGTACTCCCACCCGCCCACAAGTCGAGGGTAACTTTGATTACATTTTCCTATATGTATGAGTGCGCAAAACTGGTACGCAGTACGCATTAAATAGCGAATTATGGTAGATAGTACGCAAGAAAACACACTTTTTAGCATCGGTACGCAAACGGTTTCTAACCGCGAATTCGCGGAGATCGTTGGCGTGACCGAGGGTGCCATCCGCAAGGCGATCCTACGCGGAACATTGACCGCGTTCATTGATCTACCGAACGGTCGCCGCCGACTCGCACTGGATG
>Ga0118677_10011936_pt1 | contig 12877 bp, 10 predicted proteins | sample AliMusrvi5mmetaG_FD_86154 | JGI IMG/M metagenome (GOLD analysis project Ga0118677, IMG submission 86154)
ATATGAAACTAATATATTTTCAAACCAAACAATTTTACTTATCCGGTAAATATTTAGCTCTGTTTAGTTTATTAACGGGCTTGCTTTTTTTCTCTTGTAATAATAATTTTTTGAATGTTGCACCTCCAAACGTAATTACGGTTGATGCACTTGCCAATAAAGTGGGTGTACAACAATTATTAGTAGGCGCATATCATGATCTAACCGGATTAACTGTACATTCCGGATGGTGGAGTACCGCTGGTACAAACTGGATATATGGAGATGTCACATCGGGTGATGCCTACAGAGGAGGTTCTAATGATGGTGCCGATGGCGTAATAATTGAACACTTTCAGACACAATCATCTACAGGTTATATTGCTGATAAGTGGCGTTCCGATTATGATGGTATTTCCCGCAGTAACGCTGTTATTCTGGCAGCTAATGCGGCCCAAAATATGACGGCATCCGAAAAAACAGAAGCAGTTGCCGAAGCTAGATTTTTGAGAGGTCATTTTCATTTCGATGCAAAAAAAATCTTTAAGAATGTACCTTTTATTGATGAAAAGGTGACCGATTTTAAAGTATCCAATACAATTGATATTTGGCCTAACATTGAAGCCGACTTCCGATTTGCATTTAAGAATCTACCTGCTAAACAACCTTTAAAGGGGCAAGCCAATAAATGGGCGGCCGCATGTTATATTGCAAAATGCTATATGTTTGAGAAGAAATTTACCCAGGCAAAAGCAGTGTTAGATTCAATTATTCCTTCAATGTATGGCGGAAATGGATATGGAGCAAACAGTAAAGGTGCAGGTTATGCGTTGGCGGCCAATTTTGATGACAATTTCAATGCCGCTCTGGAAAATAATGCAGAACAGGTTTTTCAGATTCAATTCTCAGTAAACGATGGCTCAAATGGAGGAAATGAAAATATTGGCGAGTCTGCAAATACACCGGCTTTTTACCCAATCTCAAGTTTTTATACAACCTGGAAACAGCCTTCATTTAATTTGGTGAATGCATTTCAAACGGATATTAAAGGTTTACCATTATTGGATGGAGCAGGTAATGATCTTTCGAATATTACAAATATGAAAAATGATATGGATGTTAGTGCCAGTGATTTTACTTATAATACTTATCAAGGGAATATTGATCCTCGGTTGGATTGGACGGTAGGTAGAAGGGGAGTTCCATATTTAGACTGGGCATCTCCCAGTTATTGGGGCGCAAATGCCACTAGTTATTCATCATACCCTACTTCTGATCCAAGTTATGGCTGGATAAATAACAGATTGTTTGGAGGACCTTATTCTCCAGTCAAAAACAATTATCGGGCAAGCCAAGTAGGCCTTTTTAGTGATAATTATGCCCAAGGATATCTGTTGGGCAGTGCTGTGAATTATAGTATCATAAGGTTTGCAGATGTATTGCTCTGGGCCGCCGAGTGCGAAGTGGAGATTGGTGATTTAAATAAAGCAAGAACCTTTGTAAACTTTATTAGGAACAGAGCTCTAACTGGTCGGCAAGTTGAGGTATCCTATGATTATATTGGCAATTATTACCCATCTGCCAACTATTATATTGGTCTTTATAATGATTCCTGGACTAGTCAAGCCTATGCCCGAAGTGCAGTAAGACTTGAAAGAAGATTGGAATTAGCCCTGGAAGGACATCGTTTCTTTGATTTGGTGCGTTGGGATATTGCAGGAACTTACCTCAAAAATTACCTAACTACAGAACAGCCCAGATTGCCTGCCAACTTAACTGGTGTTAATTTTACATCGAATAAGAATGAATATTTCCCAATTCCTCAATTGGAAATGGACTTAAACCCAAATCTGAAGCAAAATCCCGGATATTAATTTGAACTTCCACACCTATGAATCGGGGCATAAATTCCGGTTCATAGGTGTGCAATCAAGGGAATGCTGACAAATTTATTCCAAAAATATGTTTTCGACACAATTAAAATTTAGTGCCATGGAAGCATTACTTCTATTTGTTTTGATTTTTTTCCCCTCGATTTTATTACAGGCAAATATTTTTTCGAGCCCCAAGGCACATTATTTATCAACCGGAGGTAGCGATAATAATGAAGGCACCAAAGCCATGCCTTGGAGAACAATTGAAAAAGTCAATTCATACCGCATAAAACCTGGAGATTCAATTTTATTTGAAGGTGGTAAGACTTTCTATGGATCAATAAAAATCGATTCGACTCAATTGGGAACAGCTAAAGATCCAATACTGATTTCTTCTTATAAAAGTGGTTGGGCGACAATTCAAGCAGGTCAAGGTAACGCGCTAGACTTATCCAATACAAGTCATATTCTTGTTAAAAGACTAATTCTTCATGGGGATGGGAGAAAAAATGGGAATCATGAATGTGGATTAATCGTAAATAATTGTAAATATACACATCTGGATAGTATCGACATATCTGGATTTCAGAAGGTTGGGCTATTAGTTTATGGATCACAATATATGGAGATTACACATCTCTTCTCACACGATAATGGGGCTGCCGGTATTTCAGTTGAAGCCCCATACAAAACTCGCAATTCCTTTCAAATCCATATTGCTTATTGCAGAGCAGAAGATAACCCTGGCGATCCGACTAATTTAGTCAATCACAGTGGTAATGGAATTGTAGTGGGACATTGTTCAAAAGTTTTAATCGAATATTGCACTGCAACCAATAATGGATGGGATATGCCACGGAAGGGCAACGGGCCGGTCGGAATATGGTGCTATGAGGCCGACAGCGTTATCATACAGCATTGCATATCTTATCGTAATAAAACATCTGTGGGGAGTGATGATGGTGGAGGATTTGATCTCGATGGTGGCGTAAAGCATTCCATTATCCAATACTGTCTCTCTTATGAAAATCAGGGAAGTGCTTTTGGAATTTTCCAGTACGATGGAGCCAGTCAATGGAGTGATAATACAATCCGTTACAACATCAGTGAAAATGACGGAGCCATCTCTACAGCACATTCTTCAATTTATATCTGGAATAATTCCAAAGAGAGCGCTCAATTTGCAAACTGTCTTTTCTACAATAATATTATTTACAACACCAAAGGGGTGGCAATACACTATTCCGACGAAAGTAATCGGAAAAGCTTTAAATTTTATAATAATATTTTTGTAGCTCAGGATAGCTTAATCACTGGCAAAATGGAGAACGACTGCTTTGTCGGAAATGATTGGTGGTGTATTTCCTCCCAATTTAACATGGATGGGAACAACGATTTTGTAAATTGGGCTTTAAAAGGGAGAAAAGAACTAATAAATGGTGAAATCATCGGCTATAATATCGATCCTCAATTTTCAGATCCTGCGCATTCAATGGTTGTTGATCCTCAGAAATTGAAACAATTTATTAACTATAAGAGTATCGGAAGTTCCCCCTTGCAAAACGGAGGTATAAATTTAAAAGTAATTTTAGGAATAGATACAGGAGATATCAATTTTAACGGAAAATCCATTTTGCAAAACAGTATCGGAGCCTGTTTTTGAAAATAATAACATTGAAATAAGCCAAGGAAAATTAACAGATCCATATAAGGCTTATATAATCAGATATTACGAACTATTTGATTTCCATTCGTATAAACTATTATTAATTGCTGTTTCAAATAAATTGGTAGTCATGCTTAAAAAAAAATATTTTACAGGTATTGTGTTGATCATCTTTTTTTCTTTTGCACATAACAATCTTTGTGGACAGAAAAATTTGGGTTTTGAATCGGGGCTTGAGGGCTGGATCGTATCCGGTTTAGTGAATTTAGAGACAAGTGATTGCGCTTTTAAGGGTAATCATTGCATAAAACTTGTCTCCCCTGGAGCTGAAGTATTTCAGCGGATCAGTGTCAATCCATTATCACTTGTTCAACTTACCGCTTTTGGTAAATCGATTCCAGAAGGAGTACAAGGGATCTCTTTTATTAGGTTCTACGACGATACACACAATTTAATTGTGGAGTTTAGAGGCAATTCATTCTCTTCGGCAGAATATAGTTATACCGGATATTATACTATGGCTCCCGCAAAATCGAAATACCTCACATATGGAATTTCAAAAAAATCTGCTGAAGGTATCATCTTTGGTGATGAGATCGGGATTCAAACAAATATTGACGCTGAGGATTCATTAAAAGCCCCGATCGTGAATCTGGATCACTATTTAAAACCTTTTTGGGATTGTGATACCACCTATAATGAAACTGTTTTACTCTATTCCGTAAATGGGGGTACTCCAAACGGGAAACTTATGTTTAACCCATCTGAAATTATCAGCGTAAGAAGCTTCGATTTACAATCACTTTATGTTCAAGATGGCGATTACACACTATCCGGGAATATAATTTCAAAGCTCAAAGGTTCTGCTATCCCTTCACGAGCCGATACCTCAATGTCAAAAAAAGATCTTGCATGGTACGATCTTCAGTCTCAATGGGTGGTAGTAACCTACATCCATAAAGATAAATGGAAGGGAATGATACCGGCATTCAAGGGCGACAAAATGCCTAAAACCTTCCAAAAGTTAGAATCAGCTGCCCCATTGAAAATTGTTGCCTTTGGAATGAGCATTACCCGGGGCATGGATGTAAGCGGATATCATAATTTGCCTCCGTACATGCCTACTTATGTTGATCTTTTTATTAGGCAACTAAAGAAAAATTTTGGGTATGATAATATTACCTTAAAAAACGCCGGACTGCCTGGAGGAACTATTGAATGGGCAGCACAATATACAGATGAATATATCAATCCTTACAACCCTGATCTTATAATTCTTGATTTCGGGATGAATGATTTCTGGTCATTAACACCCAATCAATTCAAGAATTACATGCAAACTGTTATTGACAAATGTAAAGCACATAATAAGAATATCGAAATTGTACTCATCTCGAATATGAAATTTGATCCGGCATATATCCATTCTGATAATGAAAAGAAAATATGGTATGATTCAAATTTATCCGGATACAACAGGGTCCTCCAATCGCTGTGTAAAGAAGGAATCATTAATCTGGATATATATACTCTTAGTAATGATATTTTTAAAAGCAAAAAAGCAAAGGATTGTATCGTTAACCCGCTTCATCCAAATGATTACCTGGCACGATGGTATGCCCAGGGTCTTTCTGCCTTATTCATCAAGAATTAATCATCAAATCTAAAATGATTTTTTTTTAATCAGGGAACTAAACATGAACTATAAAATCTGGACAATTGGTATACTTTTAATTTTGGGTAGTATTTCGAATACTAAATGCGAAATAAGAATCATTAAAAAAACGAATGGGTTGAATATTTCAAATATATGTCGTTCTGAAATTCTTTTTGATGACGGATGGCATTTTCATCGGGGTGATGCAATAGGTGCTAATAGATTAGAATTCAATGATTCACATTGGCAGTTGCTCGATCTTCCTCACGACTGGAGTATTGAAAATCTACCTGGCACCAATTCTCCCTTTTCTCATGATGCTATAAGTGAGGTTGGCGGTGGTTTCACTACCGGAGGAACAGGCTGGTATCGAAAATCATTTGTAGTCTCTGAACAAGATCGGGGGAAACGGATTGTGATTCAATTTGATGGTATTTATATGAATCCGGAAATATGGATAAATGGGATTTGCCTGGGAAATCATCCTTACGGATACACATCATTTTATTTCGATATTACAGATAAATTGAAATATGGGCAAACAAATATTCTGGCTGTAAAGGTAAGGAATGAAGGTGTTAATAGTCGTTGGTATTCAGGATCCGGTATCAATCGTCATGTATGGTTAAAATCATTTGAACCGGTCCATATTGTGCAATGGGGATCCACTGTGTCAACATCTGAAATCAATGATGATAAAGCTCTTTTAAAAATAGAGACTAAAGTTAATAATCAGTCTAACAATTATGGAATTGTCAAGTTAATCACACGGATAATTAATGGAAAAGGTAAGGAAATAGCCATGGTAGCAACAGAACAACCAATTAAAAAAGATAGCACTTGTGAATTTGCACATCATATTTTGGTTTCAAACCCTGAACTCTGGTCAGTTGAGCATCCTGCCTTATATTTAGCTGTTAATGAGGTGTATTTTGCAAATAGATTGGTCGATCAAACCAAAACAAAATTCGGAATAAGAACAATTAAATTTAATACCGAAAATGGACTCTTATTAAATGATAAATCTATTAAATTAAAGGGAGGTTGCTTCCATATTGACAATGGTCCTTTAGGTACTAAGTCCTATGACAGAGCTGAGGAACGAAAGATAGAATTGCTAAAAGCGAGTGGTTTTAATGCCATCCGTTGTTCCCACAACCCTCCTTCACCGGCTCTATTAGACGCATGTGACCGGATGGGAATGCTGGTCATCGACGAAGCTTTTGATATGTGGAAAGATCAGAAGAATCCTGATGATTACCATTTATATTTCAACGATTGGTGGCAAAAGGATTTAGAGAGTATGGTACTCCGTGATCGGAATCATCCTTCTGTAATTATGTGGAGTATCGGGAATGAAATTCCAAACAGAGATAAACCTGAAGTTGTAAGAGTCGCTAAAATGTTGGGTGATTATATCCGACTAATTGATCCTTCACGTCTAATAACTTCTGCTGTTAATGATCTTAAACCCGATAAAGATCCCTATTTCGCAACTATTGATGTCGCAGGTTATAATTATGGTCACTCAGGAGAGAACCTTAAAAATAATATTTATGAACAAGATCATCAAAGAGTACCTCAACGGGTTATGTATGGTTCGGAATCATATCCATTGGAGTCTTACGGAGCGTGGATGAATGTTATTGACTACCCTTATGTAATTGGTGATTTTGTGTGGACAGCATTTGATTACATCGGGGAGGCGAGTATTGGTTGGAGAGGCTATCCGCAGGAGAAAAATTTCTACCCCTGGAATCTGGCTTATTGTGGGGACATTGACATTTGCGGATGGAAACGACCTCAGTCATATTATCGTGATGCTCTTTGGATGTCGAATCAGCTTTCAATTTTTGTAAAATCACCTAACTCTTCCTTTGAGACAAATCCCAAACGGGAAGAATGGAGCAAATGGCATTGGTTTGATGTTGTTGCCGGTTGGAATTGGGAGCATTATAAAAATTCTCCTTTAGAAGTTATTGCATATTCTTCTTGCGAGCAAGTGGAATTATTTTTGGATAATCAATCTTTTGGCAAAATAAAAACAGACCGATCAACCATGTATCAGGCAAGCTGGATGGTTCCTTATCAGGCTGGAGAACTTAAAGCGATAGGTTATATTGGGGGAAAGCAGGTCAATAGTAAGATATTGCGCACGGCAGAGGAACCAACTCAAATCAGGTTGTCTGCTGACAGAACCGAACTAAAAGCAAATAGAGAAGATTTAAGTTATATCACGGTGGAACTTCTTGATAAATTTGGAACCAGGAATCCCAAAGCTGAGAACCTGGTGAAATTTGATATAGAAGGTCCTGGTAAAATCATCGGTGTCGGAAATGCCATGCCAACTAGTACTGAAAGTTATCAATTGTCTCAGCGAAAAGCTTGGCAAGGTAAATGTCTTGTAATAATTAAGTCCTGTGATTTACCGGGTTCTATAACCCTGAATGCAAAATCTCAAGGTTTAAAAAGTGCAAGAATATTCTTAAAAACAGAATAGTGATAATACAAATGAATTTAGGTGAATCTGCCAGATAATCTACCCAATCGGGCCAACAAAATGATCAGAATCCTTTAAAATAGTTGTGCAAACATTTAACATTGATTAATAACGATCTATTCCACCAGGCCTTGAGTTGGAAATTTAGTCGGCGAGTCCAGCCATTGCTTACAACCAATAAATTTGACTGATTTTGTGTTTCAACGTTCCACACTTTGCAGGATAGCAATCAGGATCTTGTTCGGGCATCCGAACTTTACCGGACAGCAATTAACATATCATTTCTATACCTACGCTTTGCAGAAGAGCAATCTGCACCTTGTTTGGTTAATCACAACTTTGCATGAGAGTAATTAAGATCTTGTTTGGTTATCCACACTTTGCAGGAGAGCAATAAGGATGATGTTTGGTTAATCACAACTTTGCATGAGAATAATTAAGATCTTGTTTGGTTATCCACATTCAGCAGGAGAGCAATAAGGATTATGTTTGGTTATCCAAACTTTGAAGAAGAGCAAATCAGATTCTTTTGGGTAATCCCTAATTATTTGGAAAGCCTCCCGAATCCGATTTAGCAGGCTGTTTTTTTTCAGACTGTAACCATTTCCCAAATTTAATGTATTTCAACAAAAATGGAATTAATGCATATATTTTGATAAAATTCAGTGTATTTTATTGTATGTGAAGATGTTTTATATTAAAAAAACCAAATAAAGTCAAAATATTTTCGTATTATTGATTATTCAGTTTTTTTTAGTTTAATTTATTATATACCCATAAAACACGTTTTATGAAAAAACTACCTTTTAGTCTGTTAAGCTCGAATGAACTTTTCACCACCTCCAGCCGCATCAATGAGGCATGCAAACTTTCTCTCAGCAGCGATATTTACGTTTCTAATTTGTGCTCTTCTATCGATCAGGGTAACAACGATCTTTCAAAAGGATTGGGTAAGTCGTTAAACAGTGATTTCACACCTTTACTGCTTGTCCACGACCAGGTAAGAGACAATGCCTTTATCGGGCTACGCGATTTTTTCACCTCATACAGTCATAGCAGTGACCCTGCTAAAGCAGCAGCAGGGCGAAATCTGACTGCCATATTTGAGAATATTGGCAACTCGGCTTACCGGCTCGGATATGTCGTTGAAACTTCTAAAATAAACTCATTGATTGCAAATTTGTCAGTCCCTGCAGTAGTAAAGGATTTGGAATGCATCGGAGCGACAGAATGGTTCGAACAACTAAAAACCAGTCAGACGGAATTTGAAAAAATATATAACACTAAGATTGTCACAGAATCGGCAATTGATTATCCGCTTGTAAAAGATGCAAGGGAGCGGATTTCCAGATATCTGAAGGGATTAATGAACTATATCGAAATCAACACCGATCTTGACGAAGCTAAATTTGGGTCAACCTGTGACAAAATCAACGAAATTATTACGGAGATTGTCGCCATCATCCGCTCACGTGAAACACGCAGCGAAAATAAGAAAGAAAAACCGGACAAAGCTGCGGTCTAAGCTTTGGCCAGCAAAATAAAGTTGATGATTTGTAATTAAAATAAAGCTTACCATCCAGGTAGGCTCTATTTTATATGAATGCAGGTTGAGTATCGCGTATCGCGCTTTAAACCGCGTTTTTTCTTATGCCAATTGTGTTCCCCACCATTTTTGCCCTTGGAATTAAGGATCTCGGTCCACAAACCAAGAAAGGGGCTTCGATTATTGTAATGGCTGTTGTTGGCGGCGCTGTATTTCCACCCTTCATGGGACATATTTCAGATCTGTATTCTATGTCAATTGGTTTTCTGGCTCCGATTCCGTTGTTTATGTTTATACTCTATTACGCTCTGAAGGGGCATCATGTAAAATAGAAGAATAATGTCAATATCCTGGTCTGTCAGGACGGTTTCTTAATTCTGAAAAGGCTAATGAGATAAGGAACAGCTATTTAAAATTTCTAAAAATGACTTTCCCTAAAATAACCCGAAAGGATAGCAACAAAAAATCCGGTTTGAAGCCGGATTTTTTGTTGCTGGGGAGTGCCTGAATTAAGCTGCTGGCTTTAGCTTTTCAATGATGACATAAGCCAAATCAAAGCCCTCCAGAATGATCCTTGAATCCTTCGAACCATCATAATAACCAAACAAATGAAGGGAATTATATGCTTCATTGACATAATTCAACAGTTTTTTGTCAGTTTTAGCAATCGCATCTTTGTAAAAATCAATATCCTTTCTTCCTTTTGTCTTTTCTATGCCTTTGATAAGAAGGTAACCGTCAAGCGCTTTTAAAACTGCATTGTAGGCGGTTCCACAGGCTGTTTTTACATATTTTTCATCAATATAAAAGCGATCCACTTTGCCTGCCTTTTTTAAGGTTTCTTTGGCATTATCCATATATCGGATAGCTTCTTCGTAATATTTGCGCCTGATTTTCTCCTGTTCAACTGATCCCATGACTAAGCGTTTTTACAAAGATACCGTAATTACTCCAAAATACTCTGGTGCAAATTTCGATTGAATACCAGCTTTTAGTTTTGTATCTTTGTTCAATAATTATTAATAAATTGTAAAAACATGAAAGTGTTGGTTGATGTAGATGACAATAAAGGGAATTTTATATTGGAATTGCTCAATAATTTTTCTTTTGCCAAAGCTAAATCAATATCCCCTGCCAAAGCACAACTTTTGGAAGAAATAAAAGAAGCAGTAGAAAACCTTAACCTTGTGAACCAAGGAAAAATTAAAGCCAGACCTGCCAAAGAGTTACTGGATGAGCTATAATGTCTTTACTATACCTCCGTTTGACAGGCAGCTTAAGCGGTTGGTCCGGAAATTCCCTTCCCTTAAAAACGAATTCGCCCTATTAATAGAAAAAATAGAAGTCGGTCCAATTCCAGGAGCAGTTTTGTCCAATAGCTGCTTTAAAATCCGGGTTGCCATAAAGTCTAAAGGCAAAGGAAAATCTGGTGGGACAAGGGTTATTGCCCATATTAGAATCAAGGAAAGCAATGTCTTTTTACTTGCTATTTACGACAAATCGGAACAGGAAGATATTACCGATTCGGAAATCAAATATTTACTCTCGTTCATCGGTTGAAATAGGAACCTGAATGCAGTAAAACGGATTAGCAATCCGTTTTTGTAGAAATTAAGCGAAAAATGAGCTTAAACAAAAAGAGCCCCAAAATTTGGAGCTCTTTTCTATAAACTTTTACAATCAGTTAAACATTCAAAGTATAACGGATGAATGAGGTTACTTTTACGTCTTTGTCAACCGATAAAAGATACTGGCGAATTGTTGATTTATTGTCTTTTACGAAGTCCTGGTTCAAAAGGGTACTATCCTTGTAGAACTTGTTCAGTGCTCCCTGTGCAATTTTATCGAGCATTGCTTCAGGTTTTCCTTCCAGACGGAATTTTTCCTTGGCAATTTTTAACTCCTGCTCAACAATCTCAGGAGCGACATCGCTATTGTCAACAGCTACAGGACTCATTGCAGCAATTTGCATTGCAACATCTCTTCCTGCCTGATTTTCAATAGCTTTTGTAAATCCTACAAGCGTAGCAAGTTTGTTACCCGGATGGATATAAGGGACAACATTTTCGGCAGCGATACAAGCATAGTATGGCAACTCGATTTTTTCTCCGATAATACCGGTCTGCTCAAGTACTTGCTCACCAATTGTCCTGCCATCCATCACCAACGCTTTCACTTCATCAAGAGTAGTGCATTTGCTGGCAATAGCATGTGAAAGGATTTTATCGGTAAGGGCGATGAAATTGTCATTTTTTGCTACGAAGTCTGTTTCGCAGTTTAATGACAATACAGCTCCGAAACTTTTGTCTTCAGATACTTTGGCAAGAGCAACACCTTCAGATGATTCTCTGTCAGCACGTTTGCTGGCAACCAACTTACCTTTTTCGCGGATGATTTCGATGGCACGGTCAAAATTGCCTTCAGCCTCTGTAAGGGCATTCTTGCAATCCATCATACCGGCACCGGTTGCTTTACGCAACTTTGCAACATCAGCAGCAGTAATATTCATTGTTCAAAAATTTTATTGTTCAATTTGAAAACTATCTTATTTTAAATCAATTGCGTTTTATTCTGCAATTTCTTCGTCAATTACTTCTTCATCAAGAAGATCATCATCGGCTAATAAATCAGCAATTGTATCGTCCAATAATTCATCCTCTTTTTCGTCGATCTCTTCGATGTCGTCTTCTACGATGATTTTAACAACAGCTTTACGACCACCTTTTTTAAGTGCCAAAGGTTTCTCATCTGTCTCGTCTTTTTCACGTTCAACTTTACGATCTGAAAGACCATCCTTGATCGCTTCGCACATTGTGCTGATGATTAAGTCAATAGATTGAGAAGCATCATCGTTTGATGGGATAATAAAATCAATACCTTCAGGATTTGAGTTGGTGTCAACCATTGCAAAAATCGGTATGCTAAGACGTTGAGCCTCACGAACAGCAATTTTCTCCTTCAGTACGTCAACAATAAAAAGGGCAGCAGGAAGACGAGTAAGGTCAACAATAGATCCCAATACCTTCTCGAGCTTCGCCCTTTGACGGGTAATCTGGAGTTTTTCACGTTTTGAAAGGTTATCCCAGGCAGTGTCTTTCATCATTTTATCGATCGATGACTTTTTCTTAACCGCTTTCCGGATTGTTGGAAAATTGGTAAGCATACCACCTGGCCAGCGTTCTGCCACATACGGCATGTTGATGGCTGTAACTTTTTCAGCTACAATTGATTTTGCCTGTTTTTTGGTAGCAACAAAAAGGATTTTGCGACCTGACCGTGAGATTTGCTTCAGTGCTTCGGCTGCTTCGTCAATCTTGACGATGGTTTTCTGAAGATCGATGATGTGGATTCCGTTCTTCTCCATAAAGATGTAAGGAGCCATAGCTGGATTCCATTTGCGCTTAAGGTGACCAAAGTGTACCCCTGCGTCGAGTAATTGCTTAAATTCTGTTCTTGGCATAATAATGATTTGTTTACGTTCTGTTCAGTCAATTACCCGGTAGTCCAAAAGATATTGGAGTCCGGGTAATTTAGATGCTAAACAATATTTATTAAAAATTCTTGTAATCTGTTGATTAACGTTTAGAGAACTGGAAGCGTTTCCGTGCTTTTGGACGCCCTGGTTTCTTACGTTCCACTTCGCGTGGATCGCGGG
>Ga0118677_10011937_pt1 | contig 12875 bp, 8 predicted proteins | sample AliMusrvi5mmetaG_FD_86154 | JGI IMG/M metagenome (GOLD analysis project Ga0118677, IMG submission 86154)
CCAAACACCCCCCCCTCCGAATGAAAAAGCTAACGCTCCTTGCGCTGACCCTGCTGGCGTATGCGCTTCCCTGCCTAGCGGCACCGCAAACAGCCGGCGAATTTGTTGTCAAAAAAGTGGAGGTCGAGTATGTGGACACGCCGGAATATCAGGTCAACCAGCCGACCAAGGCTGCGTCTCCTACGCGGCAGCATAAATGGGTGAAAGTGGAGGTCACCTTTGAGGCCGTTCCCGAGTTTACAGAGGAGTTGGCATTCAACTATTACGTATTGTTTGCCGAACGCCTGTTTGTCGGGCGGGTCACCCACGTGAATATCCTCAAGGGGCATGAGTTGCATTCGGTGATGTTTATGTCCCCGCAGACGATCGCGCGCATTCTGACGAACTCGGCGAACAAGAGACAGGCTCCCGTCGTCTCCGGGCTGCCCATCACCAATATCTCGGTGGCGATTTGCAAGCCGGGCGTATCGGCCCCCCTTGCGGTGGGTCACTATAAAAAGGGAGCGGTCGGCGAATGGTGGGCTTCGCTCAAGCAGGAGGAAGGTTACCTGTTGAACAAGACCGAAACGCCTTTTGCCCCGCTCTCGTGGGATTACTACGAAGCGATCAAACCCGCATCCTCCGCCAGGTAAGAGAGAATCATGGCTGCGTCCAATCGAATATTTTGCATCAGTTTAGGGTCTCAAACCGTAAGGTTGGCTGAGTTCGCCCTGGACGATCGAGGGGGATTGATCCTCAGCGGCTATCGCACTTCGGAACTCATGGCGGACCCGGCGATGGATGCCACGCGCGTGGCCCAAACCGGGATCGTCCTGCGCGAGTTGTCGTCCGCAGTCAAGTCGGACGGGGCAAGCGCCAATTACTCCATCCCCGCGCAGTCCGTCTTCACCCGGTTTGTCAAACTGCCATCGGTTGGGGAAGAGCAGGTGGACCAGATCGTCGCCTTCGAAGCCCAGCAGAACGTCCCGTTTCCGATCGACGAGGTGGTGTGGGACTACCAGCTTGTCACTTCCGCCGACCCGGGGAAACTCGAAGTGGTGCTCGTCGCCATCAAGGCGGACCTCCTTGAGGAGCTCAACAGCGCGGTTGAGGATGCCGATTTCAAGACGGAGGTGGTGGATGTGGCGCCCATGGCCCTCTACAACGCCTTCCGCTATAATTACAGCGACGTCACCGGCTGCTCCCTGCTCATCGACATCGGCGCGCGCACGACCAACCTCGTTTTTGTCGAATCCAAAAAGGTGTTCTCACGCTCCATCGCCATCGGGGGCAACACCATCACCGCCGCCATCGTCAAAGACTTCAACGAGCCCTTTGTTGCCGCCGAGGAGCGCAAGAAACGCCAGGGCTTTGTGAGTTTGGGCGGCACCTACGCCGAGCCGCAGGACCCGGAAATCGCCCGCGTCTCCAAGCTGGTTCGCAACACGATGACGCGGCTCCACGCCGAGATCACCCGTTCCATTTCCTTCTACCGCTCGCAGCAGGGAGGCAGCCAGCCCGAGCGCGTTTTCCTTTGCGGCGGCGCGGTGGCCATGCCCTACATGCGCGAGTTTTTCAGCGAGAAACTCGCGCTGCCCATCGAATTCATCAACCCCCTGCGCAATGTCGCCGTCGGCAAGGGCGTCGATGTCACCGAGATCGTGCGGGATTCCCATTTGCTGGGCGAGTTGGTCGGGTTGGGGCTCCGGCGCGGTTCGGACTGCCCGATGGAGCTCAATCTTCGTCCGGCGAGCGTCGTTCAAGCCCGCGAGACCGCGGCGCGCATTCCCTGCATTGTGGTGGCGGGCCTCTGCTTGCTGGCGATTCTCGCCAGTTGGTTGGGGTATTTCCATCAGGCCACCCAAGTCCAGACCGCCGTTTCCGAGAAGTTGAAAGTAAAAATCGACGTGCTTCAGGGGATGCAGAATAAATTTGAGGCGATCAAGAAGACAATCAAAGCCAAGCAAGACGTCGGCGCGCCGTTGGTGGCGGCTGTGGAGGAGCGCGAATACTGGGTCGGCCTTCTGGACGATCTCAATTCCCGGTTGCCAGCGCGCGCGATGTGGATCACCTCGCTGGAAGTCGAGACTCCCAAGCTTGGGGCTGCCGCACCCGTCGTGCCGGGAAACCCACCGAGTGCCCCTCCGCTTCCCGTGCTCGTCGTCAAGGGGTATTGGCTGGAGAATTCCCGCGGTGTGAACATTGTTGACGATTACGCCGCCGCCCTTGCCAAATCGACCTTCTACACGGTGGACCCCATCAAAGACCGTCCCGATCAATCCAAGGACGATTGGGCTACGGGATTCACTCTTCGTCTTGTGCTGAAAAAGCCGCTTGCGCCATGAACTGGGGACAACACAAATTTTTTATAAGCTTCGGAGCCGCCATGCTGATCGCTTGCGCCATCCTGGGGTATTTCCTCTTTCAGGCAGCGAGTGATTTTGACGCCTCAGACACCCTTTATAAGGATCAGGTGACGAAATTGCAGGAGTTGCAGAACCTCCCGCTCTATCCCGAAGCGGCTAACCTCAAAATCCTCGATGATCAGAACAAGGCGGAGCAGGAGGCCGTCACCGCGCTGCACCAGCAGCTCATTCCGATGGCCTTCCCGCTGGAGCCGATGACGCCGGAGCAGTTCCAGGACAAGCTCAATGCCGCCGTGAAAGGCCTGGTGGAAAAGGCGGATGCGGCAGGCGTCACGCTGGGCGACAGATTCTATCTGGGCTTTGAAAAATACCGGACGACCACTCCCGAGCCCAAGGCGGCGTCGGCTCTGGGGCGGCAGTTGAAATGCATCGAACTCGCCGTGGGAACCTTGATCGAGAGCAAGATCGCCTCGATCAGTGCAATCAAGCGCGACCCCCTGCCCGAGGAGCCCGACTTTGCGCGGCCGGCGACAGCGGCAACCGCGCCTTCCGCGCCCGGGCGCAAAGCCGCAGCGAAGCCCGCAGTGGAACTGCTCGCAAAGTATCCCTTCGAGATTCAGTTTGTGGCGGAACAAACCGCCCTGCGCAATGCGCTCAACGCCCTCTCCAGGAACGCGGCGCAGTTTTTTATCATTCGCCCGTTGAGCATAAAAAACGAGAACGAGAAATCACCCAAGAAAATCGATCCGACCACGGACAACTCTTCCGCCGCAAAATTCGACTCGGAAGGCCGAGCCGCGAAACCCGAGCAGGCAGCCGCGCAACAAATGCGCTATGCGTTTGGCGCAGAGAAAGTGAAAGTCAACCTGCGCATCAGTTCAACCGTGTTCACCAGTAATTTGCCGAAATAGATATGGACTGGATCAAGAAGAATTACGACCGGTTTGTGTTGCTGCTCTTGGCGGTCGCCCTGCTGTCTTCCTCGGGTTGGCTGATCTGGAGTGCGAAAAGTTTCCCGGAATGTTTTGCCCCCCTCTTGACGCCCGTCACGCATGGCAAAAAAGTAACAAATCTGGAGACCGCGGCCATTGAACGGGCCAAGGGATCCATCACGACCCCCGCGGCGTGGGGAACCCATCCCGGAAGCCTTCTGGTTTCCCGCAAATACGTCGTCAAGCGCGACGAGTCAGGACAAGCCGTTCTGGTCGATCCCTTTGACAACGCAAGCAACTCGTTGCATCCGCCCATTCCCAACGCGTGGTTCCGTGAGCACGGCCTTGCAGATCGGATTCTCGACATCGACGTGCTCGACCAAGACCCCGACAAGGACGGATTTAGTAATCTGGACGAATACCTCGGCAAGACCGATCCCCTTGATCCGAATTCCCACCCTCCCTACCTCACCAAACTGCGCCTCAAGCAGTTCAAAAAGAATCCGTTCCGGTTGAAGTTTGAGGCCTACGACGGCGAAGGCAGCTTCCAGATCAACACCGTGGACGTCAGGCAGCCGACACAGTTTGTTAAACTCGGCGAGACCATCCCCGGCACCAAGTTCACCGCGAGTAAATTTGAGAAGAAGTCCGTCTTCAATCCCAGGACCCAGTTGGAAACGGACATCTCTGAGCTCACGATCAAACACAACGAAAGCGGCCTGGAGGTGGTGCTGATTCTCGGACAGGTGACTGATTCCCCTGATCAGTATGCGCGGTTCGCCTTTTTGTGGGACCACACCGAGTTCACGGTGAAGAAAGGGGACAAGTTTAGTCTCAAGCCTGAACCGAATATCGTGTATAAACTCATTGACATCCGAGATGAAGAAGCGGTAATTACTAACGAGAAAACTGAAGGCGATCCGATAAAAGTTCCCCGACTGGAGGCACCAACCCGCTAGAGCGTGGTCTGGTGCCCCGATTTTGGTACGCATTCGGTTTCTTTTAGCGTTCTCCCCCCCCGAGAAGCCCCATTTTAAAATATTTCCCAAGTTAGCCCAAAGCCCTGCATATGATTAAACCCCCACTGTTCACGACCTGTTTGTTATTTGGTTTCCTTGCCGCCAGCCCCGTTTATGCGGGACAAGTGGCGTCTCCCAACGTCCCGAATTCCATACAGGGCATCGCCGAGAGAGAAATGGCCCGCCGCAACGACTCGGTCGTCCGGGCCAAGCAGGCGATCGAGGAAGGCGACAAGGCCATGAAGGTCAAGGACTACGAGGTGGCTGTGCAGCAGTATAAGGCGGCGGTGGATGCCCTTACGGAAAGCCCCGCCACCCATGACTTGCGGTGCGCCGCGTTGGATCGCTTTTGCGAGGCCAGCGTGAAGCTCGCGGAACAGCGGATCGCCGAAGGGCGCTATGCGGAAGCGGAAAAAGTGCTCAAGGAAGCCCTCGGCAGCAACTACAACCCGAAATGCAGCAGGGCGCTGACGATTCTCGCCCACTTGGAAGAGCCGGGCTATTACAACAAGACCATCACGCCGAAGTTCCACGCGGACGTCGAGACGGTGAAGGCGTTGTTTGTCGAGGCGCAGGGCTACTACGATACCGGCCGCTTTGAGAAGGCGTATCAGAAGTATGACCAGATTTTGGGCATTGACCCGACGAACCAAGCGGCGCGCGAAGGACAAATGAAAGTCGATCTCGCTCGCACGGAATACGCCGACAAGGCTTACGATCAGACCCGCGGACACCTTCTCTGGAAGCTGGACAATGCCTGGCAAATCCAACCCCGCAAATACGGCCCGGGGCAAAAGAGCCGGGTGGTCTCCACTTCAACGGGATCGAACAGCACGGCCTATATCACGAACAAGCTCAACAGCATCATCATCCCCAAGGTGGAATTTAAGGATGCCACCGTGCGGGAGGCGATCGACTTCTTGAAGACCAAGGCGCGTGAGTTGGACAAAGAGACCGATCCCGCCAAACGCGGCGTCAACATCGTCTTGCAACTCGAGTCCCCGGCGGGTTCTCTCCCCTCTGCCATCCCGGCTGGGTTGCCCACCGAGGGGTCTGCGCCTGCGATTCCCGGAACCGAAGCCGCTGCGACCCCCGCGGTTCCTGCGACGACGCCTACGACATCGGCCGCGTCTGCCATCGATCCCTCTGCGGCGCGCATCACCCTCTCGCTCAACAACGTCCCCCTTGCGGAAGTTCTGCGCTATATTTCCACGCTGGCGGGCCTGAAGTTGAAGATCGACCCGTATGCCGTGGCGGTCGTGCCGATCACGGTGATTATCGATACGCTCATCACCAAGGAATACAAAGTTCCGCCGGGAGCCTTCTCGGGCGCATCTGGCGGTGGCGCGGCGGCATCCCCGGCAACGGCAACAGCCGGCAGCGGGCCGGGGACCGGCTTGTCCACCGGCGGGGGCGCATCCAACCGCGTTGCAGCGAAGGATTATTTCGTGGCTTTGGGTGTCCAATTTCCTCCCGGCTCCATCGCCACCTTCTTCCCGATGGGCAGCAAGCTGATCGTCAAGAACACGCAGGAGCAGCTGGATTTGATCGACGCCATTGTGGAAGCCATGAACGGCAACGTGCCGATGCAGGTGGACATCGAAGCCAAGTTTGTGGAGATCACGCAAACCAACCTCAAGGAGTTGGGCTTTGACTGGACGCTCGGCCAGTTCAACATCCCCGGCAGCAGCAAGGTGTTCGCCGGCGGCGGCACCACTGGAAACGGCACGGCGAACTCGGCTACCGATTACACCTTTGTCGATCCGACGACCGGTCAGGCAGTGGGGGGAAGCCCGCTTACTTCGGGGCTGCGCAACGGCTCGTCTGCGATTACGAGTTCCGCCATTGATTCGCTCCTTCACCCGACGGGTGGCGGCGCAACTCCGGCGGTTCTCGCCGCTGCGGGAGTGTTTACCAACCCCACCTTCCAAGTGGTGATGCGCGCGCTCAACCAGAAAAAGGGAGTGGACCTCCTCTCCTCCCCCCGCGTGACCACCAAGAGCGGTCAGCGTGCCACCATTGAAATCGTTCGCGAATTCAAATACCCGACCGAGTACAGCCCGCCCCAAGTGCCTAGCGGCACCGGTGGTGGCAACACCGCCGGCGGCGGCGGCGGCACCTCAGTGATCGCTGTGACGCCGACCACGCCCACCGCGTTCGAGGTCCGCAACACAGGGGTGAGCCTGGAGGTGGAACCGGTTGTCGGTGCGGATGGTTCGACCATCGACCTGAACCTGGTACCCCAAGTCACGGAGTTTGACGGGTTCATCAACTACGGCACGCCGATTTATGCCAGCACGGGCGATTTGTTGACCCAGAACGTGATCAACCAGCCCATCTTCAGCACCCGCAAAGTGACGACGAGCGTGAGTGTGTGGGACGGCCAGACCGTGATGCTCGGCGGCTTGATGCGCGAGGACGTGCAGAAAGTCGAAGACAAGGTCCCCTTCCTGGGTGACGTGCCTCTCCTTGGCCGCCTGTTCCGCTCCTCGGTGGATCAACACACAAAGCGCAACCTCGTGATCTTTGTCACGGCCCGTTTGATCAACCCCGCTGGCGATGCGATCAACCCGCCTGATGACGAGAAAGATGACACGGTCGACCCCCTCGCACCCGGCGCGCTGCCTGAAACGGCACCCATGCTCGCCCCGCTGCCTCCAATGAAATAGCCTGCCGCAAACCCGAATGAGGGCAAACTTTTGGGGGGCATCCGCGTGCCGGTGATCGCAATCACGGGCGGGATCGCCTCCGGAAAGTCCGCCTTCACCGGGAGGCTGGCGCGGAGATTATCGGCGGAAGTATTTGACGCTGACGCCAGCGCCCGCGAGTTGGTGGAAAACGATCCTGAAACCCGGCAGCGCCTGCTGTCCGGGTTTGGTTCGCAAATAGTGGGGGACGATGGCCGGGTGGATAGAGTCCGGTTGCGCGAGACGGTATTTGGCGATGCGACGCGGCGAAAGCTGCTGGAGGAAATCCTCCATCCCAAGATCCGCGCGCAATGGACCGGGCAGGCGCGGAAGGCCCGTCAAAAAGGGGATTGGTTTTTGGTGGAGATTCCGCTATTGTTTGAAACAGGAGCCGAAAGCGAATGCGATGCGGTGGTGGTGGTGGCGTGCCAGAGGGCAACGCAGAAAGCCCGAATCGTCTCGCAGCGAGGGCTCCCGGAAGAGATGGCGGAGAAGATGATCGCGTCCCAGGCGAGCCTCACCTCCAAAGTCCTCAAAGGAAATTATATGATTTGGAATGATGCGCCAATGGCGCGAATGGAAGAACAGGTCGAACTTTTTGCGGGATACCTTGGAAAACGCTATGGATGAACAACCTCCCTCGTTTACCCCTGAGAACGCCACGGTGCCCGCTGCGGCGGCCCCGGTTCAGCGTCTGGGTCGGCTTTATGTGGCCGAGCTGCACGCGATGACGCATGCCGCGCTCCTGGAGCGCGCTGAAGAGTTGCGCCTGCGCGTGAGTCCCGACCGCTCCCGCCACCATCTCGTCCTCGACTTGATGAAATACCACGTCAACCGCGGCGGCGAGTTGCAGGCCGAGGGCGTGGTGGAAATCACCCCGGACAACCAGGCGTTCCTGCGCTGGCCGCGGTTTAGTTTCAAACCGTTTCCCGAGGATGTCTGTTTCCCGCGCGGGATGGTGCAGCGGTTTGGCTTGCAGCAGGGGCATCTTGTCTCGGTGCGGGTCCGCTCGCCGCGCGATAACAAGGAGCGGTGGATGATGGTGGACCAGGTGCTCGCCATCGAGGGGATCCCGGTGGAACGCTGGGTCGAACCCAAGCCCTTTGACAACCTCACGCCGATGTTCCCCAAGGAACGCATCGTGCTGGAAAACAACGTCACCCGCTCGCTTACCGGGCGCGCGGTGGATTTGATCACGCCGCTCGGACGCGGGCAGCGGGCGCTTATTGTCGCTCCGCCGCGCGGGGGCAAAACGATGATCATGAAGGACATGGCCAAGGCCATCCGCGCCAGCTCCCCGGAGACGCATGTCATCCTGCTTCTGGTGGACGAGCGTCCCGAGGAGGTGACCGACCTCAAGCGGGAGGTCGATGCCGACATCTATTCCTCCACCTTTGATGAAAGCGCGCCGCGCCATGTGCAGGTGGCCGAGATCGTCATCGATCGGGCCAAGCGCCTCGTGGAGCTAGGCCAGCACGTCGTCGTCATGCTGGACAGCATAACGCGGCTGGCGCGCGGGTATAACAATTTGATGCCCAGCAAGGGGCGCATCATGTCCGGCGGCGTGGATGCCAAGGCGCTGGTGAAGCCGAAGAAATTCTTCGGTGCAGCCCGCAACGTGGAGGAGGGGGGCAGCCTCACCATCATCGCCACGGCGCTGGTGGAGACCAACAGCCGCATGGACGAAGTCATCTTCGAGGAGTTCAAGGGCACGGGCAACATGGAGCTGCACCTTGCCCGCGAACTGGTGGAAAAACGCATCTTCCCGGCCATTCACATCCTCAATTCCGGCACTCGCCGGGATGATCTCCTCTACCACCCGGAGGAATTCGCCCGCATCAACATCCTGCGCAAACAACTCGCCCAGCTCCCGCCCATGGAGGCGATGGAAATCCTGGTGCAACAACTCAAGGCCACGCGGACCAATGCCGAGCTTCTGATGCGCGGGTTGCGCTAACTCTTCCAAACGGTGATCGCCACAGCCGAAGCCCTAGCGGAATTTCTGGAACCGATGCGTCGGGTCGGGCGAATCGCCGTCGATACCGAGGCAGACAGCCTCCATTGCTATTTCGAGAAGCTTTGCCTGATCCAGATCAGCATCCCGGGATGCGATGTGTTGATCGACCCGCTGGCCGGATTCTCCCTCCAGCCGTTGTTCGAGGAATTTGCCCGGCACGAACTCATCATCCAGGGACTCGACTACGATTTGCGGCTCTTCCGGCGGGTGGGGTTGCAGGAAGTGGGCGGCGTTTTTGACACCATGATCGCCGCCCGGCTTGTCGGCTGCCTTGAGTTCAGCCTTGCGGCCCTGCTGCAGAGCCATTTCGGGATTGTCCTGGCCAAAGGCTCCCAGAAAGCCAACTGGGCGCGGCGCCCGCTTTCCCCGCAGATGGAGGAATACGCCCGCAACGACACGCGGCATTTGGAAGCCCTTGCGGCAAAGCTGCAGGAGGAACTCTGCCGGCTTGGGCGCCGGGGCTGGTTCCAGCAATCGTGCGAAAAAGCCATGGAAGCCACGCGCATCGTGCGCGAGCGGGAAGTGGACACCCTTTGGCGCATCGCCGGCAGCGGCGATCTGCGGGGGCGCGCGGCGGCAGTCATGCGGGCGCTCTGGATGTGGCGGGATGCAGAAGCGCGCGCCGTGGACCGGCCTCCCTTCCACATCGTCCGCAATGAACTCTTGATCGACGCGGCCAAGCGGTTTGCCTCCGGCACGACCGTCCACCCCGGCCACCTTTCCGGCGGTCGCGCGCGCCGGTTTTTCGAGGCGGCGGAACAAGCGATGGCGCTGCCCGAGAGCGAATGGCCCAAGCCGATCCGCACCCCGCGCCTGCGGCCCACCCCGGAGATGGAGCGGCGCTTCAACGACTTCAAGGGCCGCCGGGACCACGCGGCAAAAGAGCACAGCATCGAGCCCTCGCTCATCGCCTCCAAGAGCGTGCTCGAAACCCTTGCGGCCGACGCGGATGGGACGCTCCCGAAGCTTCTTCCCTGGCAGCGAGCGCTGTTGGGGTTTGAGTGCTTGTGAAACGGGAGAGCCCCCCCAGCTTCTGAGGGGTGGGTGGCTTCGAAAAATGCATCCCGCTGCGCGAGCCCTGAGGCAATTCCCGCGTGCATCTGGCGGGTGAACGTAGTAAGTTTTTGGCGTGAGGTCTTTTAGCCTGCGGATCAAATTGATGGTGTTGATCGTGTTGGCGTTCCTGCCTGTGGTGGTGCTTGAACTGAATACGGCGGCGGAACAGGAACACCGGGCGGCGGAAAACGCACAGACCGAGGCCATGCGGCTGACGCGGCTCTTCGCGGACAACCAGCGGGAGATCATCGAATCGGTGCGCCAGCTTCTGACCGTGATGGGGAAGACCGAAGGGGTCCAGAAGCAGTATAACGGCGAATGCCAGGAGTTGTTTCAAAAGCTTCTCAAGGAAAACCCGATCTTTGCGGTGGTGGGGGCGACGGATAGCGCGGGGAATATTTATTCCAGCGTTCCCCAGGGCGTCGGGCCAACCGACGTGACGGATCGCACGTATTTTAAGAGGGCCATTGCATCCAAAGAATTTGTGGTCGGCGACTATGCGGTGAGTCGGCGGGCAGGCGTGCCGTGCATTCATCTGGCGATGCCGGTGAGCAACGAGGCAGGGGTGACCACGGGTGTTGTCTTTGTAGGGCTGGATTTGCGGGCGATGAGCGAGTTTGGAACCCGGGTGACGCTTCCCCCGGCTGGTTCGCTGGCGATGGTTAACGACGAGGGTGTGTTTTTGATCCGTTACCCGGACCCGGATAAGTGGATTGGCAAACAGGCGCCACCGGTTGTCACGCCGAACGCGGGTTTGCCGGGGAACTCTGAGGGGATGGTGGAAGCGCGCGGGGTGGATGGAGTGGAGCGCGTTTATGCGGTCAACCGGTTTGAGGTGATGGGCGGCAGGAGCATGTATGTGACGGTGGGGATAGCCAAGAAAGAGGCTTACGCGCCCTTTCGCAAGGAACTGCGCAAGCAGCTCTGGATGATGGTCGGCATCGCCTCCCTGGCCCTGGCTGCCGCCTGGTTTCTGGGCAGCAGCGCCATCGTGCATCCCGCCCGGCATCTTGCGGGCGTGGCGCGCGCCTTGAGCGCCGGGCGGCTGGATGTGCGCAGTACGCTTTCCGGGGGGGAGTTCGGCGAAATAGGCACGGCTTTCAACCAAATGGCGGGGACGCTTTCCGGGCGGATTTCTGAACTCAACGAGGCGCAGGCGGAACTCCGGAAGGCCCACGACGAGCTGGAATTGCGGGTGGAGGAGCGGACCGAGGAACTCCGCCATGCGCAGGAGCGGCTGGTGGACGCGATTGAAAATCTGGACGCCGGTTTTGTCATGTTCGGGCAGGATGGCCGCTTGGTGATTTGCAACCAGACCTTTCGCACCCTGTTCGCGCTTTGCGCCGATGTGATCCAACCGGGCGTTCCCTTTGATGACATTTTGCATGAATATGTGCGCCGGGGCGGGCGCGTGGCAGGGGAGGAGGACATGGGCCGGTGGGTCGAAGAGCGCCTCGCCGCATTCCGCCAGGCGGACGGGAGTCAGTTTGACCATAACTTTAACGGGCGCTGGGTGCGCGTGAGTGATCACCGGATGCGCGACGGCGGCGTGGTTTCCCTCCGCACGGACGTGACCAACCTCAAGGAAATCCAGGAGACCCTCATCCTCAGGGACCGCGCCATCGCGGCGGTCGTCAGCGGCGTGGTGGTCACGGACCCGCAGCAACCGGACAACCCCATCGTCGATGTGAACCCCGCCTTCGAACGGATTACGGGGTATTCCAAAGCGGAGGCGCTGGGGCGCAACTGCCGGTTTTTACAGGGGGTTGAAACCGAGCCCGCTTCCGTCGCCCTCCTCGGCGAAGGCATCGAGCAGGCGCGGGACTGCCAGGCGGTTCTCAAGAATTATCGCAAGGACGGCACCCCGTTTTGGAACGAGGTCATCATCACGCCGGTGTGGGATGCCGCAGGAAAGCTCATCCATTTCGTGGGGGTACTCACCGATGTGACCGAGCGGGTGGAGGCGCAAAAGGCGCTGGAACGCGTCTTGGCCGAGCTGAACCGCTCCAACCGGGAGCTTGAGCAGTTCGCCTACATGGTCTCCCACGATCTCCAGGAACCGCTGCGGATGGTGGCCAGCTACACGCAGCTTCTGGCCCGGCGTTACAAGGACCAGCTCGACGCCAACGCCAACGATTTCATCAACTACGCCGTCGATGGAGCGCAGCGCATGCAAGGGTTCATCCAGGACCTCCTGCAATATTCCCGCGTGGGAACGCACGGGCACCCCATGGAGCGCATCCGCGTGGCGGAGGTGGTGGAGCGGACTCTGGAGAACCTCCGTTTTGCCATCGAGGAAAAGGCGGCACGGGTTGTCTGCGGGGAGATGCCCGAGTTGGAAGCGGATGCCTTGCAACTCGGCCAGCTTTTCCAAAACCTCATCGGCAACGCCCTCAAATTTACCGGCCCCGAGCCGGTCCGCGTGGACATCAGTGCAACACGCAAGGAGGGCGAATGGGAATTTGTCGTGCGGGACAACGGCATCGGCATCCCCCCGCAGGACGCCGAGCGCATTTTCGCCATTTTCCAGCGCTTGCACACGCGGCAGGATTACCCCGGCACGGGCCTCGGCCTGGCCATCTGCAAGCGCATTGTCGAGCGCCACCGGGGGCGTATTTGGGTGGAATCAGAAACAGGGCAGGGGGCGAGCTTCCACTTCACCCTTCCCGAAAAACAAACGTAAAGCTCTTAGAGCGCAGTGGGTAACTGCGCGCCTTGCTGGGCGGTGAGCTTTGAGTTGATGGGATCCACGATGACGTCCTTGTAGCTCATGCCGCCGGGGATCATCGGGAGCACGTGCTCGGAGTAGGGGACCATCA
>Ga0118677_10011938_pt1 | contig 12875 bp, 6 predicted proteins | sample AliMusrvi5mmetaG_FD_86154 | JGI IMG/M metagenome (GOLD analysis project Ga0118677, IMG submission 86154)
TGGACGGTCGCCATCTCGGCGTTCGTGCGGTTCCGGAGAGTCAGCACACCGGTGGACCGGGCCTGTTCGAGGGTCTGGATGAGGGTCGGGAAGGCGAAGACGTCCAGGTCGCCCGAGAGGCTCGACTCGCCTCCCTTCTCGGAGGCGTCCCTCGGGGGAGCGTCGAACGCCGCGAGGGCCGACGCGGCGGCCTGGCCGTAGTCGACGTCCGGGAAGCGGCGTGCCACCAGGACGAGGAGCTTCCGCACCGCCGGCGTCGGCGTCCCCGAGAGAGCCGTGACGAGCGGGAGCAGCTTCGCCTTCGAGGTCTGGATGAGGAAGCTGAGGACGCGGAGCGGGAGGGCCGCGCGGAGCTCTTCCACGAGGAGCCCGACCGCCACCTCGTCGACGGAGAGGTCCGTACCGGAGAGCTGGGAGAGCCGGCCCCGGGTGTCCCCGAGGAAGGGGCTCGTCCTCAACCCGTGCTCCACGACCCCCCTCAGCCCCTTCGGCGACCCCTGTCGTACGAGCGCCGCCACCGTTCTCTCGAGGATTCCCTCGGTCTCCGACCTCTTCTCCGGGGAGAGGCCCGTTTGCCCGAGCTCCGCCTCCAGCTGGCCGAGACGGAGGAGGAGGGCCGACGCCGCCTCTTCGCTCCGGATCATCCCGAGGGTGGCGATGGCCTCCTTTACGAGAGCGGGGGGGAGCGTCGTCTCGGACAGGCGGGAGACGCAGTCGGTCTCGAAGGGCGAGATCTCGAGGATCCCTTCCTGCGCCCGGCGGGCGACGTAGAGGAGGTTCCTCAGGTACTGCCACCCGGACCCGGCGTCCTCGTGCTGGAGCGCCTGCTCGATCGCCTCGAACGCCGCCTCTCGCGCGGCGGCCCCGTGGACCGTGAGAAGGGCGAGGAGGAGCCGCCGTCCCTCTCTGCTCTGCTCGTCCCGGAGAGAGGCGAGGAGCCCCTTCGGCGAGAAGGCCGGGAAGAAGTCGAGGACCCGGCGGAGGAGGACGTGCTGGTCGGGCTTCTCGGCGAAGGCCTTGAGCCGTGCAGGGGAGAGGGCGCGCTGCGTCTGCTCCTTGACGGACACCACGATGGCCGCCGGGATCTTCTCCTTGCGGACGATCCGGTCGGCCACGTCGAAGACCGTCACGGAGCGGGGCAGGGAGCCCTCCTCGAAGAACTCGACCGCCGCCTGCACCATCTCGTGGAACCGGCGGGCCCCCTCTTCGGGAGTCCCCGCCAGGGAGACGAGCCGGCCCATCGCGCCGACGAGGCTCTGGGGCCCCTCGCCGGTCACCCCCTCGGGCACCTCCGGTCCGAGGAGAACCCCCCATTCCGGGAGGGCGTCCCCGAGGGTCCGCATCAGCTTCTCGCGCGGGACGTCGAACCCCGCCCCCTTCAGGCGCTGGAGGTACCCTTCCAGCTCGGCGACGGTATGGGCCGTGGTCGCCGCGGTGGCGAGGAGCTCCCCCTCCAGGGTCTGCCGCTGGGGACCTTGGACGGCGCGCGCAGAGCCCTGCGGCCCGGAGATCCGCCCGAGGAGGGTGTTGAAGCGCTTCAGGGCGTGAGTCAGCTCTCCCGGGTCGACCTCGTCGCCCCCGCCCCCTCCGGCCTCGCCGCGGACGGAGCGTTGCGCGCCAGGTTGGTCGGGCCCGGCCTGCCGGTAGAGCGTCTCGACGGGGGCGGACGCCGCGACCATCCGCGCCTCCCCGAGGCGCGCGACGCTCGCCCGGAGCGCCGTCCTCTCCTCCTCGGGGCAGAAGGTCTCGAGGGCGTGGGCGACCGCCGCGAGCCGGGGGAGGAGAACCAGGGGTTGGATGAGGCCGAACTCGGTGAGGAGGTGGATCTTTTTCAGGGCGTGGAAGAGGTAGTCGGAGACCGGAATAGAGCTCCCCGTCCCCTGATACTGCGCGGAGGTCCAGGCCTCGATCTCCCTTGCCACGACCTCGGCCGGACCGTGGAGGAGCGTCTCCACCGCCTCCACGGCCAGCATCGGTGCTTCCCGGTCGGACAGATAGAGCTGGAACTCCAGCACCACCTCGTCGAGACCGGATCCGCCGGTTCCGTCCACCTGCACTTCCTCCCTGCTGTCAGAGGCCAATTCTAGCGTCCGGACGGGATAACTCCAGGCCTATCGGGAGCCGGGGGTGCGGGCGAAGGGGCCGAATCACTCGCCCAGGGTCTGGTGAGCCAGGAACGCGCGAGCCTGGCGCTTCCCCTTGACCTCGCCGGCCGCGAGGGCGAGGTCGAGCGCGGCGAGCGCCCGCCCGAGGCGGGGGCCCGAGATCCCTCCGAGCCATCGGGCGATCTCTTCCGCCGGCGCCGGCCTCGCGGGGGCGAGGACCCGCCGCAGGGCCGCCGCTCTCCCCGCGGTCTTCTGGAGCGCCTCGACGAACGGGGCAGAGGAAGAACTTCCCGTCGCCGCCAGGTACGCGATGGCCTCGTGGACGAACGGGTCGGCCTCGCGGAGAAAGGTGGCCACCTGCCGCCTCGTCGGGACCTCCCGCCGCGAGGCGAACGGGAGCGACCGGAGGCGGAGGGCGAGGCGGCGCTCCCTCCGGGGGACCTTCCACTCCTCCAGAATCGCCTCGGCGCGCTCCTCGTCGAGCGCCGAGAGGAAGAGGGCCCTGGCGACGGCGGGATCGGGAGACCGGAGCCGGCGAACGAGCCCGATCCCTCGGCGCCGCTCCTCGGGGGTGGTCATCGGGAGGAGCCGGCCCAGGACCCCCCACGACTCGAGACGGGCGAACGCCGCGCCCCCGGCGGGATTCGGCACGCCGAGGATGCGGTCCATCTCGGCGAGGCGGCGCTCCGCGGGGGTGGCGGAGAGGAGCGAGGCCGCGGACCGGACCTCGGCGAGGGCGGTCGAGACAGCCGCCGCCACCGCCGACCCCAGCACGGGCACGCTGACCTTGCGCGGCAGGTGGATCGTCGCGGCCTCGGACAGGCAATACCCCGTCGCGATGCCGAGATGGGCGGCGTTGTGCTGCAGGAGCATGAGCATGAGCGTGCCCAGGGTCACGACCCACATCAGTGAATAGCCGAAGCCCGAACCAGCGGCCAGGTTCGAGGCCCAGTTGCCAGGATCGATGAAGCCGATCGTGACGAGGAAACCGGGGCCGATGTATTTCAGTATCTCGAGGGCGCCGAAGCGAGGCGAGTCACCCGTGCGGGGAATGCGGTGCCTGGCTCGCTCCCCCATTTTTACCTATTTTTTCCCAATCTTGAGCGCTTCATGGTGTTTCACGATGGCTGGTATGTCCGGATCACCAGGGGCCAGGCCGCAGAGGTTTCCCAGAACGGCGCGCAAGCCTTCGGCGGCGACCCTGTCCGCCACGGCCGTCGAGACGGTGTCAGCGAAAAGGAAAGCCGCCGCGAGGGCTTCGATGATGTGCGCCCGTGGGAGGCCGTGCTTCGCGCAGAGGGCCAACGCGCCGACCAGCCGGTCACGGGGCGCGAGTTTGCGGACCAGGTCGCGGCCCACCCGTTCGATGGTGTCACCGAGCTTGCGGTTGGCGAAGCGGGCGATCAGGTCCTCGACGTGCTCCAGGAGGGGAGCGATGGCGACACCGTGCTCGACCGCGATCGCCTTGGCTGATTCCTCCATGGCCGCGCGTGCCGTGGCGGCCACATCAGGATCGGCGATCGCTTCCCAGATGTATCGGTGCCCCCGCATGGCCCCGAGGTATGCGACGGACGCGTGGCCCATGTTGTGGATGTAGAGCTTTCGCTCGACGTAGAGCTCAAAGGGCGCGACGCACTCCATGTTGTGGATCTGCGGGGGTGGCCCCGCGAAACCTTCGGCGTCCACCGGCAGGTGATCGTATTCCTCGACGCAGATCCGCAGGATGTTGCCTTCCCGCATCTCGTCGGTCATCACCGGGACCATCCTGCCCACCGACGCCCGCACGAAGCCGACAAGCCGCTTCAGGCGCTCCCTGTCCTGGCCGTGGAGCCTCGCGGCCACCATCTCACGGAAGGCCTTGTCGGCGTCGACGAGGTTCTCGCAGAGTATAATATTGAGGGGCGCGATGATCCCCGTGCGCCAGCGAAGCTCGAGGCCCGTCGCGATCGTCGGGGCTATCCGGGAGAGCACGTTGGCGCCGACCGCCGTGCCCACCACCTCGGCATGCGCCAATTCGCGCACCACGGCCTCGACGTCGGCCCCGTTGACCGCCCGCACGGTCTCGACATAGGACTCGACATCGCCCTTGTCGGACACGACACGCACGGGATAGCGGCGGGCGGAGTTCATCGCGTCGACAACCTTCGTGTCGACCTCGGCGAAGACCACTTCGTATCCCGAGCGTGAGAAGAGCTGGCCTATGAAGCCACGGCCAATGTTGCCTGCCCCGAACTGCACCGCCTTCTTCATCGGGCCAACCCTTCTTTCATCATATCTCCGCGATCCCATACCCCAGATAGGTGGTGAAGGCTTCCCTGAGGGCGGCCGCGTGCGTGCCGGACGTGGTGCCGACATGGTGGCGGAATCCGCCCAGCCCGATCGCGCGCAGCTTGTGTTGGAGGCCGGGGATCTCCACCACACCGGCGCATCCGAAGTAGCCCTCCTCGATGGGATCTCCGGTGAAGCGTCCCTCCCCCAGGTAGAAGACAAGCTCGCCCTTCTCCGTCTTCGAGCTCGCGAAGGTGATGGGCGACGCGGCGATGCGGCCCGAATTGCATCCCCATCCGCATCCCGCCCCGAAGCTCTTCGCGAACATCGGATGCTCCACGATCCTGCCCTTTCCCGCCATCAGGGATTGCGGCACCGGCCCACAGTGGAAAAGGATGCACTTGTCCAGGTCCGCCCCATGGTTGTTGTTCCAGTCGAGGAGGGTCGCCGATTTTTCCGAGGCGGCCGCCAGGGCCAGCATCGGGACCGCGTTGCACACGTCGAGCTCACAGGCGGCGACGATGCCGCGGTCTCCCATCTCGGAAAGGAGGACGCAGGGCGAGACGCCGAGTTCCTTCTCTATCTCGATCCAGCATCGCAGGGCTATGGCATCGAGATTGTTCTCTTCGATGATGTCGTCCAGCGCGACGCCGATCTTGGCAAGGACATCGACCTTGCCTTCGGGAACATCATGGAAATCAGTGTAGCCGAGGAGCCTCTCGCGCTTGGCCGCGATCCTGTCGCCCTTCTGGCCCGAATCCCTCACCCTCATGAAAAGCTCCGAGAGGTCGTAGGTCTCGACCGTGATCCCCTTGCGCTGGAGGGTCAGCTCGTCGTATCTCACCGTCTTGAAGGCGGTGGTCCTCGCGCCGATCGCTCCCACCGTAGCCCGTTTCATCCGCTTGACGATCCGGCACACCGCGGCGAACTCTTCGAGCTGTCCGGCGAACTCCGGCGACGCGGGGTGCGTGACGTGGGGTTCGAGGGTGGTGAAGGGGAGTCCGTATTGGTAAAACACGTCCATCACGGAGAACTTTCCGCAGAAGGAGTCACGCCGGTGCTGGAAGTCCATCTTGCCCACCTCGTCGGGATAGGCCTGGAGGAGGATGGGCACGCCACAGTCCTGGAGGGCCGAGATGGCTCCGGTCTCGTCGCCGAAGTTGGGAAGCGACAGGATCACGCCATCATAGCGTCCGGCGTTCTCCCGCAGGAACGCGGCGTAGCGCCGGCCTTCCTCCGCTGTCTCGACGGCGCCGAAACGCGTCTCCTTCTCGCCGAGGGATATGCTCCCATGCCCAGCCTTGGCCACGGCCTCGGCGAGCTCACGCCGCGCGGACGCGATGAGGGTCTCAGGGAAGAAACCACGATTTCCAAAGTACAGCGCGAAATTCAGCTTGCTCATTGTAACTCCTTATTTCCTTGCTTGTATGTTCACTTCGAGGGAGTCCACGCATTCACCGACGATCCGGTTCCAGTATCCCCGCCGATCCGCGGCCTTGAGGCGCGCCGCGTCCCTGATGCCCTCAAACATGGCGTGGTGCTTGGCCAGGGTCCGATAATTGGTCCGATCACTCTGGTCCAGGAATATGGCCTCGAGATGTCCGTCGATCTCACGGTCCAGGCCAGCCGTGAACCGGTCCAGGAATTTGAGGTAATTGCCTTTGATCTTCATCAGGTATTCGGTGACAATGGGATCCCTGCCGGCTGACCTGCAATATGCGTCCACCAGCTCGGCGAGCTCCGCGACGGATTGCTCGTAGCGTTCGGAATCGAAGAGCCCCTGCGCCTTCTTGATCCGCTGCATGACGGAAATGGGATCCGTGGCCTCCATCAACTCGCCGGTGGCCTCGTCCACAAGGCCCCCCGAGGACGTCACGATGCGCGCCATCAGCTCCAGGACGTCCGTGAAGACCCGGGTCGTCCACAGCCCCTTCGCCATCGAGTCATGGAGGGCGCCCATCTGATCGCGGTACCCAAGCCTCCCGGCATCCCTGTCCAGGAACACCGTATCGAAGACGGGCACCTTGACACCCTTGAACTCGACCAAACCGGTGTCGAAAAAATCAACCGCCCGAGAAAACTCATAATGCGCCGAAGGGATCTGGGCCTTCAGCTTCTGCAGGGTGACACCGGTCAGGAGTATCTTGCTGTGCTCGGGGGATATCCTGTTTGCCCGCGCCTGAAGCCGGGAGGCGATGTTGACTATCGTCCCGGACAGGTCGCCATCGCGTGTTATCACCAACTGCGCGTACCGTGCGCCGCCCGCCATCCCCGCCGAAACCTGGAAGGCCGGCAGGCCATCCACGGGGGCCGGGCCACTTGAATCCACGGGTGCCTTCTTGGCGAGCCTCCGCACGACGAGGTACACGACCTCGAAAAGGTCAGCCGCGGATCCTCCGAGGAGGAGTATCTCGTCACCCCGCGCCCGCCGGCTGACCACGCCGAACCTCGCGGCGATTTTGGGAACGTCCTGCTGGAGCACACGGTCGAGGAGGTCGAGCATGGACATGTTGTGCCTATGCCTCTGGCAGAAACGCGTGTAACCATGGATGTCGATGATGGCCATATAGACGTCAGGGATCGCGGCCATCCGTTTCAGGTCGCCCGCGAAGTGGGACTTGCCATCCGGCACGACGACCTTGTCCCAGACCTTGGGGTGGGTCTTCGGAGAAATATCGCGGAAATATCCCCAATTCAGTCTCTTCTGAAGCTCGAACGCCTTCCTGAGGATGGCTTCCGTTCGCGGGCTTTCGGGCAAGGCCGCGCAGTAGGCCCGCAGCGCGTTGAAATTCTCGAGTTCTCCCCTGATGATCCTCTCGGACAGGAGAGCGAGTATCTCATAGGCCGAGCTTGTCGCGGCATACTCTTTTATATCGTTCATTCCGCAGGATTCTCCGATGACTTTATCCCGATAACTCCTACAGAATCCCTGCTGTGGGACTGCTTGTCAAGATGAAGGGAACCTGAAAGGGACGATCTGCCACACGCGATGATTGTTCGGGACCAGAGGGGCTCGAACCCCCGACCTGCTGCTTAGAAGGCAGCTGCTCTATCCTGTTGAGCTATGATCCCCTGAAGGATTTCGGCGTTTTTTCCCGCATCTTCCTTCGCTTCACGATATCATGCCCTCTCGTCATGCTCAAGGAGGATATATGGATACCTACATGAGGCTTCGAGGAACGATGGAAGGCATGGGCTCCGTCAGTTGCCACAGCCACCACCTGCCCGACGCCGAGCAGCGTTTTGACAGCCTGGATGCGATCATCGCAAAGTCCTATGTGGAATGGTCGCTTGTGCCCCACGGTCCGGGGACAGGGCAACGTGCCACCTTCCTGGACCTCGTGCGGCATAAAAGCTACTTCGTCTGGCTTGAGCGCTCGCTCATGGAAATATATGGGATGGAGGGCCGGATCGACTGCGGCAACTGGGACGAACTCTCAGGGCGGATCGCCTCGGCCTACACGGATCCAGAATGGCACGCGAGGCTCCTGACCGAGCGCTGCCGTTTCCGAACGTCTATCCTCGATGCCTACTGGGCACCCGGGGACGACGACGGACGTCCCTCGCTTTTCAGGCCATCCTTCCGGATCGACGCCTTCCTGGGGGCCTGGGCGCCCGACAAGCCGGATTTCAACGGCACCTCATTCCTCTCACTGCACAAAAGGCGCTTCGAGGAGATGGATGAACTCATCGCATACCTCAGGGACAGTGCTCTCGTGATGAAGAAACGAGGCGCCGTCGCCCTTAAATCCGCCGTGGCCTACGAACGCGGCCTCGAATTCCGGAAAGCGGACACAGGCCTCGCCACGAAAGCCCTGCGAAAAGGGGAAGGCGCCGAAAGCGCTGAGGTGGAGGCATTCCAATCCTGCGTATTCTTCGCGGCCTGCGCCATCGCCGCCGAGGCGGGCTTGCCCTTCCAGATCCACACGGGACTCGGCCAGCTGCGCAAAACGAGGGCCCTCGGCCTCGTCGATGCCATCGAGGCCAATCCAGAAACGAAATTCGTCCTCTTCCATGGATCCTATCCTTGGACCGACGACATCGCCGCCTTGGTGCACAACTTCCCCAACGTCTACCCCGACCTCTGCTGGCTGCCCCTGATATCGACAAGCAGGGCCGTGGGCTTCGTCAAGGAGATGGTCGAGCTTGGCACGGCGGACAAGCTCACCTGGGGCTGCGACGCGCATCATGGGGAGGAGAGCTATGGTGCCCTCCTCGCCGCGCGCCACGTCCTGGCCAAGGCATTTTCGGGACTCGTCGACGATGAGTGGATGGATGAGGGGGAGGCTGCGGCTTATTGCGAGCGGATTTTCAACCAGAATCCTCGCAATCTTTACGGAGTATGAAACGCGCCCTTGTCCGGGAAGTCGGGACGGTGGGAGTCGAACCCACGATCTTCAGCTCCCAAAGCTGACGCCTTAGCCTCTAGGCTACGTCCCGAATTTTTGTAGGTCAAAGTAGTCCGCGGTGCGCATCTTTGTCAAGGTCGGGGTGGCTTTTCAGTTGACACATGGAGAAGGTAGTCTATAATACTTGGGCTTGGCTGTCCTTATGGGCATACACCTCACCGAAATACTACCAAGGAGCGATTATGGCGATTTCGACCGACCTCATCCGGAACGTGGCCATAGCAGGTCACGGCGGCACGGGTAAGACAACCCTGCTCGAGCATCTCCTTTTTCAGGGAGGCGTCATCGCCAAACCGGAAACGATCGAGTCCGGCAAGACGGTCAGTGATTACGGAGAAGATGAAGCGGCACGGAAGATATCAATCCACGCATCCCTCAGCCACACCTCACACAAGGATGCCAAGATAAACTTCCTGGACACCCCCGGCTCCTCGGATTTCGTGGGTGAGGTCATCCTCGCCTTCCGTTCCTGCGAGTCCGCCCTCGTGATGATCGACGCCAAGAGCGGTGTGCAGATCGAAACGATAAAACTCTGGCGCAACCTCGAAGGGCGCAAGAAGCCAAGGATCGTCTTCGCGTCCAAGCTGGACGAGGAACGGGCATCCTTTCAAAGCGCGCTGGACGACGTCAAGGAAAAATTCAAGGTCTCACCGGTGGCCATCACGATCCCGATGGGCGAGGCCAGCGCCTTCAAGGGCATCGTCGATGTCCTCAACATGGTGGCGTACCCCGTCCCCGCATCACACGACCAGAAGGAAGTGGCAACGGCGGTTCCGGCCGACATGGCCGAGGCGGCCGCCGAGTACCGTTCCAAGCTTTTTGAGGCGGCCGCCGATGGTGACGATGTACTGATGGAGAAATACCTGGAGAAGGGCGAACTGACCCAGGAAGAGACGGTCCTCGGTCTCAAGGAAACCTTCGCGGGAGGCCGGATGGTTCCAGCCTTCGCGGGGGCGGGAGCGCTCAACGCGGGCACCGCGGCCCTTCTCGATTTCATCGTGGCCATCGCACCGAGCCCGATGCACCTTGCGCCCGAACCGATCAAGGGACCCGATGGCTCCGACATCGAGGTCAAGGTCGATCCATCCAAGCCGGCAGCGGCCCTCGTCATCAAGACACAGATCGACCAGTTCTCCGGACGCCTCTCCTATGTGAAGGTGATAACGGGCAAGCTGGTTAGCGACATGGAGGTCATCAACGTCCGCGACAGCCGCAAGGAGAAGCTCGGCAAGCTCTACACACTCCAGGGCAAGAAACTCGAGGAGATCCACGAAATAATCGCGGGTGACATCGGCATCATCGCAAAGGCCGGGGACCTCAAGACCAACGACACCATCTCAGCCTGGGACAAGCCCTTCTCCTTCCACAAGCTGCGGCTTCCGACACCGGTCCATATGCTCGCCATCTCGGCGATCAACAAAAAGGAAGAGGACAAGCTCAACGAGAACCTCATCAAGGCGGCGGAGGAGGATCGCACCTTCCAGGTCAACTTCAACGCGGAGACCAAGGAGACAGTCATCGCGGGCATGGGCGAACTCCAGATCAACATGATCCTCGAGAAGATCCTCCACGCCACCAGGATACAGGCCGAGACCCGGATGCCACGGGTGGCATACCGCGAGACCATCACCAAGAAGGCGAGCGCCGAGCACACGCACAAGAAGCAGACCGGCGGTCATGGCCAGTACGCGAAGGTCGTCTTCGATGTCGAACCCCTCGAACGTGGCACCGGCTACCAGTTCGAGAACAAGCTGTTTGGGCAGTCGGTCTCCAAGGGATTCATACCCGGCATCGAGAAGGGCATCCACCAGGCGATGGAGATGGGCGTCGTGGCGGGATATCCCGTCGTCGACGTGAGGACCACCATCACGGACGGAAAGGAACACGCCGTCGACTCCTCGGAAATGGCCTTTAAGATCGCCTCGCGCGGCGCCTTCAAGGATGCGACGCGCATCGCCAATCCGGTCCTCCTCGAACCCGTGATGAACCTCCGCGTGTTCTCCGAGGAGAAGAACCTCGGCGACGTCATGTCCGACCTCTCGGGGCGCCGCGGACGCATTTCCGGACAGAACCCGCTGGGCGGCGGCATCGTCGAGATAGACGCACAGGCGCCCCAGGCCGAACTGCTACGTTATGCGATCGACCTCCGCTCGATGACGAGCGGCACCGCCTCCTTCGAGGCTGACTTCGACCACTACTCGCCGATCACCGGCAAGATCGCGGAGGACGTCATCAAGGCGGCCCAGGCCTTCAAGGTGCACGAGGAAGAGGAAGAATAGGACCAAGAGCGCGAAACGCAATGGGGCCGTCCGTCAGGGCGGCCTTTTTCTTACCACAGCACCATCCGGCCACGGTCGGCCTCAAACCCGGCGGCGCGCAAGGCGGCCGCGAAGGGCGAGCGCGCGGCCGCGTCGGCGTTGACCGTCTCCACGACCACGCGCCGTTCCGGGCTGGCGTCCCGCTGCCTGACGGCGCGGAAAAGGCCGAACACCGCCGTCAACCGCGGATCGTCGACCGCAATGCTCAGCGTGAGGTCACGATACGAACGGGTCGACGCCGCCACGACGATTCCTCCATCGACGCATATCCTGCTGGTGGCGATCCGCGGAGGGAGAAGTGCCTGGCACTTGGTGGTCGCGTAGAGGGCAGCGGCCGCCGGGTCGAGGGCGTTCACCCAAACCGGCCCGCGCGGCGCGTGGTTGTCCAGTGCCATGAAGATCCCGAAAGCCTCGACGTCGAGGAACTGAGGTCCCTCCACTCCATCGAAGAATCGGCCTGCGAGGAGCTCTCCGGCGAGTTCGAGCCTCCGCATCGCGGGGAAGAGCTCTCCCCAGCGGAATCCCTCTTCCTCCCGCTCCAGGATTCCCCGGCACAGCAAGCCATAGCGCGAGGCGAGGGCTCGGACCCGTGATGCATCAAGGGACGCGTCATCGAGGGCGTCCGGCTCGGTGAGCTCGGCGTCGTCGGAGAGGTCGAGCCTGAACCAGCGGCCGCTGGCCGGCGATCCTGCCTTCCACCGTTCGCGCAGGGCACGCGGAATCCTTCTCCGAACACCGAAGGCCAGTACCGGAGCACTGACAGCTCCGTTTTCCGGGGTGACGACTTTCGGCAAGTCCATCCCGAAACCGTTGGCGATGCCCTCGCGGGGGGCCGCAAAGGAATCGGAGGCGACGAGCCCCTTCCAAACCTCGACCCAGATTGCGCGGACGAGTTCGGAGGTTGGAAGGCCCGAGTGATCGCGGAGATCCCAGAAATCGAAGGTTTCGCCTCCCTGTGGGATCAGCCTCGAGCCTGGGGACAGTGCTGCCGGCGAGCCTGGGGACAGTGCTGCTGGCGAGCCTGGGGACAGTGCTCCTTTGCTCGGAGAAAGGAAAAACTCCAGATCCTCCACTCGTGAAATGGAGACGCGGCCCTTGCCAGCGCCGAACCACTGCCATGGCGAAGCTGCCAGAATGGCGTCGAGGTCGGCGCGGCGATAGTGCGGAACGCGGGCGGGAAGGAACTCCGTCTCCCAGAGCGCCACTGGAGCGGTTGTACCGGCGAGAGCCGTCAGCGCCCGCTCAAGGTCCACCGGTGCTCCCAGGCCCTGGATCGCGAATGCGAGCGTCGCTAGATCTTCGGCGGAACGTACGACGACAGACGGCCTCGCGGCCGCTCTGGCCCGCCGAAGCAAGGCCTCGAGGTTCTGAGCGTCCATAACCGTACTGCCAGCACTGTCCCCCGTCCAGTCGGCTCGAGCCCTGTCCCCATCGCCACCAGCCCCGGCCGCAGCACTGTCCCCAGTGCCGATGAGGAAGTCAGCCACTATCGTCCCCGCGTCATCCAGTTCCCGTAGCGCATCGTCGAGATCGCTCCCGATCACGCCGAACAGGGATGTGATACGTTCCGGGGCAACGGCAGCCTCTCGCCGCAGCCATTCAGCAATGTGGGAAACTGGATCGGTGGCGATGGCCTTGGCGCGTTCAGCATGCACCAGGACTTCCTCGGTGGCACCGGGGAGGAAAAGGCGGAGAAGCCTGCCTCCGCAGTCCGGATCGGCGGCGAGGGCCGCCTCGAGGGCGGGCCCAGCCGAGGCGATGATGAGGGGCAACTC
>Ga0118677_10011939_pt1 | contig 12875 bp, 10 predicted proteins | sample AliMusrvi5mmetaG_FD_86154 | JGI IMG/M metagenome (GOLD analysis project Ga0118677, IMG submission 86154)
TCACCGAGGCCGGCTACGTCGGCGAAGACGTCGAGAACATCATCCTCCGCCTCCTCCAGAACGCCGACTACGACGTGAAGCGCTGCGAGATGGGGATCGTTTATATTGACGAGATCGACAAGATCGGGCGCAAGACCGAGAACGTGAGCATCACGCGCGACGTGTCGGGCGAGGGGGTCCAGCAGGCATTGTTGAAGATGCTCGAAGGCACGGTCTGCAACGTCCCCCCGCAGGGCGGCCGGAAGCACCCGCACCAAGAATACATCCAGGTCAACACGGAAAAAATCCTCTTCATCTGCGGCGGCGCGTTTGTCGGGCTCGACAAGATCATCCACCGCCGGTTGGGCGGCCGCGCGATGGGCTTTCACACCCGCGAGGGCGGCTCACAGGATTTCCTCCAGCGCGAGGCCCTGAAAAAGGTCGAGCCAGAAGACCTCCTGAGCTTCGGGCTCATCCCGGAATTCATCGGACGCCTCCCGGTCGTCGCCACCCTCGACGAACTGACCGAAGACGAGCTGGTCACGATCCTCACCGAACCGAAAAACGCGATGGTCAAGCAGTTCACCAAGCTCCTCGGCATGGACGGCGTCGGCCTCAACATGACCAAGGACGCGCTCCGGGCGCTCGCATCCGAGGCCCAGAAAAAAGGCACCGGTGCCCGCGCCCTCCGCGCCATGATCGAGCGGATCATGCTCGACATCATGTTCGATTCCCCCAGCCGCGACGATATCGCCGAGGTCACGATCAACCGCGCCGTCGTCGAAGGCAAGCGCTCCCCGATCATCCGCAAAAAGCAGGAAAAAGACGCGGCCTGAAGCGCGGTGCGCCAGCCGGCGTGCGGTTTCAACCCAAAAACGGGATTGAGAAATTCTTTCAGAATGGAAAGCCCGGCCTCGGACGCTTCGCATCCTGCGTTGCAACCTCTACAAGAATCCCCGTTTTCGGGTTTATTCAGGCCGTGCGGCCGCAGCAGGATTTGAATTTTTTGCCGCTCCCGCACGGGCAGGGGTCGTTGCGGCCGACCTTCGGCATCTCGCGTTTGATCGGGAGTTCGAGTTTCGGGGCGGGCGGGGCGTCCTCCGACATCGCCTGTTCGACCGTGGTGCCGGCGGCCGGGCGGGCGCGGGCGGCGGGGTCGGCGCGGAGGAGGTTTTGCGGGAGGCTGGCGAGAAGCTGCTCGAACGCCTGGAGGTTTGTGGTGCTGCGGAAGAGGTTGTTGAGGATCTCGGCCTTGATGCTGTCCATCAGCTCGAGGAACATCCCGTAGGCGTCGTTTTTGTATTCGACGAGCGGGTCCTTCTGCCCGAAGGCGCGGAGATAGACCGCCTCGCGGAGGCCGTCCATCGCGTAAAGGTGTTCCTGCCAGAGCCGGTCCACCGCGTTGAGGATGATGTAGCGTTCGAGCCCGCGCAGGGCGTCCGGGTTTTCCAGCGTGGCCTTGCGGTCGTAGGCGTCGCGGATCGTCTGCATGAGGAACTGGCCGTTCTCCTCGACCGAGCGCGAATCCAGAGCCGCCTTCTCGCGGCTGAGGCCGAGCGGGAATGTCGAGTTGATCCACTGGAGGAGGCCGGCGGCGTCCGGCTCCTCTCCCTCGACGGTTTCCAGAAACTCCGCCACTTTTTTGGGGACCACCTCGGTGATGACCTCGTGGATGAGGCCGCGGGTGTTCTCGGAATCCATGACCTCGTTGCGGTAGCCGTAGATGACCTCGCGCTGCTGGTTCATCACGTCGTCGAATTCGAGCGTGCGGCGGCGCATCTGGTAGTTCCGCTGCTCGACGCGCTTCTGGGCGGTCTCGACGCTCTTGTTCAGCCACGGGTGTTCGAGCTCCTCGCCTTCCTTGAGGCCGAACGTTTCCATGATTTTGGTCATGCGGTCGCTGGCGCCGAAATTCCGCATGAGGTCGTCTTCGAAGCTCACGTAGAACCGCGAGCGGCCGGGGTCGCCCTGGCGCGCGCAGCGCCCGCGGAGCTGGCGGTCGATGCGGCGCGACTCGTGGCGCTCGGTCCCGATCACGTAGAGCCCGCCGAGAGCGGAAACTCCCTCGCCGAGTTTGATGTCGGTGCCGCGGCCGGCCATGTTCGTGGAGATCGTCACCGCGCCTCGGAGCCCGGCGCGCGCGACGATCTCGGCCTCCTGCATGTGGTATTTCGCGTTGAGGACGGTGTGCGGGATTTTCTGGAGCTTGAGCATGCGGCTGAGCAACTCGCTCGACTCGACGCTCGCGGTGCCGACGAGCACCGGCTGGCCGCGCCCGTGGGATTCGCGGATCGCCTCGATGGCGGCATGGTATTTTTCGCGGCGGGTTTTGAAAATCCGGTCGTTTTCGTCGGTGCGGGCGACCTTCTGGTTCGTGGGGATGACGTTGACGTCGAGCTGGTAGATGTCGTGGAACTCGTTGACCTCGGTCTCGGCGGTGCCGGTCATGCCCGCGAGTTTTTCGTAGAGGCGGAAGTAGTTTTGGATCGTGATCGTGGCGAGCGTCTGGGTCTCGCGGTCGATCTGGACCCCTTCCTTCGCCTCGACCGCCTGGTGGAGGCCGTCGCTCCACCGGCGGCCCGGCATTTTGCGGCCGGTGAACGTATCCACGATCATCACCTTGTTGTCCTCGACCACATACTCGACGTCCTTTTCGTAGAGGCAGTAGGCCTTGAGGAGCTGGGCGATATTGTGGATGCGTTCCGCCTGGGCATCGCAATGCTGCTGGCGGGCCGCCTTCGCGTGGGCCTTGCCCGCCGCGTCGAGGGCGGGGTCGTTTTCGATGTCGGCGAACTCGGTGAGGAGGTCGGGGAGCACGAAGGCGTTCGGGTCGTCCGGGTTGAGGTAGCTTCGCCCCATCTCGGTCAAATCGGCGTCGTGCTGGCGTTCTTCGATGGTGAAAAACAGCTCCTCCTTGAGTTCGACGAGCGCCGCCTTGCCGTCGGTGTCCTTATAGAATTCCAGCTCGGCCTTGTCGGTGACCTTGCGCATTTCCGGGTCCTCCATCATGCGGAGGAGCGCCTTGTTGCGGGGCTGGCCGAGTTTGAGCTTGAAGAGGGTGCGTCCGGCTTCCTCCGGCCTGCCCGCTTCGATCTGCTCCTTGGCCTCGCTGGCAAGCCGGTTGCAGAGCATCGTCTGCTTGCGGACGAGCTGTTCGATGAGCGGCTTGAAGCGGTCGAATTGGTGTGTGGAGACGGTCGCGGGGCCGCTGATGATGAGCGGGGTCCTGGCCTCGTCGATGAGGATCGAGTCCACTTCGTCCACGATCGCGAAAAAGTGCCCGCGCTGGACCTGCTGTTCCCGGCTGGTGGCCATGCCGTTGTCGCGCAGGTAGTCGAAACCGAACTCGCTGTTCGTGCCGTAGGTGATGTCGCACTGGTATTGGGCGCGGCGGTATTCCGGCGTCTGGTCGTTCTGGATCACCCCCACGGTGAGCCCGAGAAAGGAGTAGAGCTGGCCCATCCACTCGGCGTCGCGCTTGGCGAGGTAGTCATTCACCGTCACCACGTGGACCCCGCGCCCGCTGAGGGCGTTGAGATAGACCGCGAGCGTGGCCACGAGCGTCTTGCCTTCGCCCGTCGCCATTTCCGCGATCCGGCCCCGGTGCAAAATGACGCCGCCGATGAGCTGGACATCGAAGTGGACCATGTTCCAGGTCAGCGGCTGGTCGCAGACCGTGATCCCGCGGCCGACCATGCGCCGCGCGGCATTTTTCACCACCGCAAACGCCTCGGGAAGGAGCGCGTCCAGCTCGGCGGCCAGGGCCTCGGCGTCCTCGATTTTCGAGAGACGGTCCTTCCACTCCAGCGTCTTGGCGCGGAGAGCTTCGTCGCTCAAAGACTGGAGTTTGGCCTCGGCCTCATTGATGCTGCGGACAAGCGGGTTCAGCCGGCGGATTTCCCGCTGGTTCTTCGAGCCGATGATTTTCTTGAGGATCCAGTTGAACATGATGAACAGACGAACTGTGCATCAAAGGCGGATTCCTGCGAAAGTAAAATGGGAAATTTTCTCGCCCGCCGGAAATGCGGGCGAAAAATGGGGCTCGTTTTTCGGGGAACCCCGGCATACCATCGGGCTCCTATGAAACCCATTGTTTCGTATTTTACCGCCGGGCTGGTCCTTGGGGCCACCTTCTTTTTGACGGGCTGCGGATCCTACAACCGGCTCGTCGCCTCGAAGCAGGCTGTGGACCGGAGCTGGGCCGATGTGGAGAATGTTTACCAGCGGCGGGCCGACCTGATCCCCAATCTCGTGAAGACCGTCGAGGGCGCGGCCAACTTTGAAAAAAGCACGCTCACGGATGTCATCAAAGCCCGCCAGCAGGTGACCACGGTCAAACTTGATCCCGGCACCGCGCCCACCGACCCGGCGGCACTCGCCAATTTCCAGAAATCGCAGGACGCGCTCAGCGGGGCGCTTTCCCGTCTGCTCGTGACGATCGAGCGGTATCCGGACCTCAAGGCCAACGCGAATTTCCAGGAACTGCAGGCGCAACTGGAAGGGACGGAGAACCGGATCGCCGTCGAGCGGCGCAAGTTCAACGAGGCGGTGCAAAGCTACAACACCATGACCCAGCAGGTGCCGGGCGTTCTCTACGCGAAGGTTTTCGGTTTCCCGCCCCACCCGTATTTCGCCGCACAAGCCGGAGCCGAGAAGGCTCCCGATGTGAATTTCCACTTCGGAGGTTCGCCGGCCCCGACACCGTGAGCAGGACGACCCCGGATGTGCGGGCGCTCTCGCGCGGGCGCAGGCGTCGCGCGACCGCCGGGCCGATTTGCGCGGGCCTCTTCTTTCTCTGCCTGCTCGCTTCCGCGTCGGGCGCGCTGCCGCCGAAGCCGGAACATTATGTCGAAGACAAAGCCGGAATCCTGAGCCCGGCCGCAAGGGCGGCACTGAATTCCAAGCTCGAACAATTCGAGCGCGACTCGTCGGACCAGGTGCTCGTGGCCATATTCCCCGATGTCCCGGCGGGTTATCAGATGGAGGATTTCACGCAGCGGACCGCCGAGGCCTGGGGCGTCGGACAGAAAAAAAGCGACAACGGGGGCGTTCTCTTTCTCTTTCCCAAATCCCACAAAATCCGGATCGAAGTCGGCTACGGCCTCGAGGGCGCGATCCCCGACGCGGTCGCGAAAAGGATCATCCAGAACGAGATCGTCCCGGCGTTCCGGGCGGGGGATTTTGACGGAGGCGTGACGCGCGGGGTGGCCGCGATCCTCGCCGCCGCCAAGGGGGAATACCATGGCACCGGGCGGACGGTCGCGGAGCAGCCGAGTTTAATTTCCGTATTGATCCCCGGTATCTTTTATCTCCTGTTGTTCATCGTTATCGTTTCGTCTTTTTTTAGGAGTCGCGGTGCCTACTACGGGCCAACCGGCCGGCGCAGTTCCTGGTTTTCGGATTCTTACAGCGGCGGGTCTGGCGGCGGTGGATTTAGCGGAGGCGGAGGTTTCAGCGGCGGAGGCGGAAGCTTCGGGGGCGGTGGGGCCAGCGGAGGATGGTGATATGAAAACGCGTCATTTTCTCAAAGCGCTCGACGAGGCGCGGATCGTGGAAGCGATCCGGGAAGCCGAGAACCGGACGTCCGGCGAGATCCGCGTGTTCGTCTCCTCGCGCAAACGGCCCGGGCATCCGGTCTTGGAACGTGCCGCCCGGCAATTTGAAAAGCTGGGGATGGAAAAAACACGCGAGCGCAACGGGGTGCTGCTCTACTTCGTGCCGGAAAACCGGGAGTTCGCGATCATCGGAGACAAGGGGGTCCACGAAAAATGCGGCGACTCCCTCTGGTCCGATGTGGCGGCCGACCTGCGCCGGGGGATGGCGTCCGGAGATTTCACCGGCTCGATTCTCGGAGCGGTGTCCGCCGTGGGCGAGGCCCTCGCCCGCCACTTCCCCCACCGGCCGGACGACGACGACCAATTGTCCAATGCCGTCGGGCAGGACTGACAGCAACTCTTCGGGTTTGGTGGAGCTACCTGATGGTATTTCCGTCATGCGATCAGGCGCGGTTTTCTAAGGGGGGCGGAACGACCTTTCGCGAGAACTTCTCGCTCCAGTTGACCTTCGCCGTCGTCACCATGAGGATGCCCAGCGTGATGATCGCGCCGATTGTGATCGTGAGGCCAGTGAGCCCGTCGAAGAAGAAGCTGTAGGAAAACAGGACCATGTACGCGAACTGCGACGCGGCGGCAAACTTTGCAAAGCGCGCCCCTTTGGCGAGGAACAGATACCCCGAGACCATCGCGAGCGACACCGCGGACGACAGGGCGAACGCGATCCCCAGCGGGATGACATCGACGAGGTATGCGAACAGCAACTGGAAGGCAAAGCATCCGGCCGCGAGAAAGAAAAAATTCATCGGATGCAGGTCCACTTTCTGGATCAGGCAGATCACGACGAGGACGCTGAAGAAGAAGAGGAGCGAGACGGGGGCGAAGAACGTGATCCGCGAGGCCACGGGCCCGGGGTTCAAAACCTTCGGCATCTCCATCGAGACCGGGCGGGCGCCGATTTCGTCGGGATACGACCAGGTCAGATCCCACCCCTTTCCGGCGCGTTGGCGCCCGGTCGGCGATCCGGCGGGAAAATCGACCGCCTCGAAATCCGTGGTCATGTGAAGCGAAAATTTCTGCACGCGGGAGTCCGCGCCGAAGCTGTAGGTCCAGCGGTCGAGGCCGCGGGTCTTGTAGGCGACCGCGAGCGTGACTGTCGCCCCGGCCTCGACAACGACCGCCTCGGTGATCGGCGCTTTTCCCGTGACGTTCGCCGTGGTCGGCTTCCCGTTGAGCGCGAACGAAAACTCATTGTATCCCGCGTCGGGCGAGGGCAGCGAGAACTGGACGTAGATCGTCTGCGGGATCGGCGTCGGGTTGGTGAACGTGTATTCGCCGCGGAACCCCGCCGCGAACGTGCGATACCACATCAGTCCTTTTTGGCGCGGCTCGTATCCCAGCGAAATGTCCACCTTGCTCCCGGAGGGACGGATCAGCGCCTTTCCGTCCCCGGCTCCGGGCGACTGATACCAGGCCTGCGGTTGGATTTGCTCGATCGGGGGACCCCAGCCGCCGAGCACGGATTGCGAAGTGCTCATTCCGGATTGGCTGGTGCGAACATCGAGCGCCGCGCCCAAGAGGAACCAGGCGACAGCGGTGCAGAGGGTGATGAACAGGATGGCGAAGAGACGGAGGACGGTCATGGTTTTTTGTTGGTTTCGGGTTTTTGGTAAAAGACGCGGACGGTCGGTGCTTCGCCACGGCAGAGTTCCTTGCGGAGGCGGAGTTCATTTTGTTGTTCGCCCGGGAAAAACTCGCAGTTCCCCTCGACGGCGAGCGGGCCATACGCGGCGGGGAGGACGAGCGTCCAATCCGAGCGCTCGACGAGAAGGTCCGTGGCGGGCAGGGAAACCGAGAATTCTCCGCGCACCGGGGCGAACGCGGCAGATTTTCCCGTGTAGGAAAGCTCGACTGTTGTTTCGGAATCCGACTCCGGCAGCCGGATCTCGATCGTGTTCTTGCCGGTGAGGACCGGCGCGACCGGGCGGCCACCCACGAGGCAGGAAACGACCTGCGTGTCCGCGCCCGGTGTCAGCTTCCATGTGACGGCCGTGTTGTGGCGGATTTTCCATGTCGTCGCATTGAAGAACGTGCCGTCGGAAACGATCCGCATGGCGGAGTTCGCCTCCCGCACGACCGCTGGCATGGCGACGACAGTCCCCGCCTGCACGCTGGACTTCTTCGCCATCCGGATCTCCAGCCGGCCAAGCGGGCCGAGGTGCCATGATCCGGATTTGGATTCCTGCACGGCCCCGGCCACATCCACGCTCACGCCTTCCGGAACCGGCGATAGCGCGAGGCCCGAAACCGCCGCCGGGGTGATCCCGCATTGGAACGAGACCGAGTCGCCGTCCCTCTTGCCTTTCCAGTCAAAGTGTAGAGTGACCGACTGGCGTTTCGGCGCCTCCACAAGCAGGTTGTAAAACCCATCCTTCACCACAACGGCGGCCTCCGCCGGCTCGATGCGCGAAACAACCAGCGAATCCGAGATCAGCGGGACAAGAATCGCGCCCTGGCGGAATGACCCAACCTCAAAAGCCGCCGTGCCCGACAGCGACGACTCGCCCTGTGCCAGGCGGTATTCGGCGGAGAGAATGGCAAATGGGACCGGCGGTTCTGCGGGCGCGGGCTGTTTTCCCGCCTCGATCAATGACTGCAGCCCGGTGTAGGGAAGAGTGACCGCCGCGCCGGCAAGGTTCTCGGCGCGCAGTGGTGATCCGAGGGCGGCCGCGAAGAGGAACATGCATGCGAATTTCATGGCCTCACTGTGGACGGTCCGCGTGAAGCTATGATGAAACGAATGTGAAATTTCCGTGAATTGCACGGTGCCCCCGAACGCGTCCCCATCGCGTCCCGAACCCGCGCGGACCATGCGCGGACTTGCACGCCGGCTGAAAAACGGGTCCATTCGCAATATGCGTTTTTTCCTCATCGTTCTGCTGGCGGCGGCCGCGACCCTTCACGCGCAGGAGGCCGACCAGCGCAAGCGGATGACTTTTTCCACCACGACCCCCGAGCACCGGCCGGGAACATCCGCATCGCCGGCACCGGCGGCTTCTGCCGGGCCTCCGGCAAAAAGCCCGGACACGGCCGCGGCGATCGGCGCATTTTTTCTCGCCCTGAAAGCCGGCCAAGTCGACGCGGCCTACGAGGGGCTCGTGAAGGGCACGATCATCGCCGAGAGGCAGAAGAATGTGGACGACCTCAAAGAGAGCACAAAAAAGGCGCTCGACCAATACGGCCCGGTCTCCGGATTCGAGGTCGTGGACACCCTCCAGGTCGGCACCTCGCTCCTGCGCCAGACGTGCATCTCGCTCAACCAGGATCTCCCCCTGCGCTGGAGGTTTTATTTTTACCGCAACGAAGCGGGCTGGAAAATCGTGGACATGCGGGTCGATGACGGGCTGGTCGAACTGTTCGAGGAAGCGGGGCACCGTCAGAAAAACTAGCGCATGAACTCGCCGGCGGATTTCTTCAAATTCATCCGGTTTTCGCACACGGTCTTCGCACTGCCGTTCGCGCTGGGGTCGATGTTCGTGGCAGCCGCCGGCCTGCCTTCGTCGCGGGTTTTTTCGGGCATCCTGGCCGCGATGGTCTGCGCGCGCACGGCGGCGATGACTTTCAACCGGCTGGCGGATTGGGAGTTCGACAAAAGGAATCCCCGCACCGAGGGGCGGCACCGGCTCGTGGGAAAGAACGTGGCGGTTGCCTGGTGCCTTGCGGCCTCGGCGGGGTTCTTCCTCTCAGCCTGGTGGTTAAACCCGTTGTGCCTCCTGCTCTCGCCGCTCGCGCTGGCGATCGTGTTTTTCTATTCGCTCGCCAAGCGGTTCACGTCTTTCGCGCATTTCTTTCTCGGGCTGGCGCTCGCCGCAGCCCCGGTGGGCGCGTGGATCGCGGTGACCGGAACGCTGGGTTTCCCGCCGCTCGTTCTTGCGGCAGCGGTGTTGGTCTGGGTGGCGGGCTTCGACCTCATCTACGCCACGCAGGATTACGAGGTGGATCAACGCGAGGGCCTGCATTCGATGGTGCTCCGGCTCGGCGTGCGCGGGGCGATGACGCTCGCGCTCTGGCTGCATGCCGCGGCGCTTGCCGGGCTGGTGGGGTTCGGCTTCGCTGCCGGGGCCGGGATTGTTTATTATCTTTCGCTGGGTGTCGTGACGGCCGCGCTCGTTTACGAACATTTCGAAGCCCGCCGCGGCGACATCACCTCGATCAATCGCGCGTTTTTCCGGGCGAACGCGATTGTCGGCGTGGCGTTCGTCGCGGGCACATTCCTCGACCGCTTTGTCCCCGCCTGACCCCATACGCCGCCGCCGTCTCAAACGCCTCGCGATATTCCTCGCCGTTGTCGTCGTGCTCTCCGGCGCCACGCTGGCGGTCCTGACCAGAAATCTGACCAGCGTCGCCAGATGGGCGGTCCAGCGCTCGCTTCCGGGCGCCAAGGCCGAAATCGGAGATGTCCGCTACGAGGCTCCAGGCCGGCTAGTCGTCAAAAAATTCGTGTTGCGGGACAAGGTGAGCGGCATCGAGCTTCTGCACCTCGACAGCGGGACCGTGGTCTTTTCATTTGCCGACCTCCGCCGCAGGCAGCTCGGCGAGATCCGGCTCGTGCATCCGAACATCCGGATCTCACCGGAGCTTTTCCAAATCCTGCCCTCCGGTGGTGGAGGAGGTGCCCTCCCCCCTTGGGCGGCCAGAAGGATTGTTTGCGAATACGCCGAAATCCTCTGCGAGGGATTCGGGCCGACCAGCCCGGCGGTGAGCCTGAAGTGCGCGTTTGACTGGAGCGAGCCCGGGGCGGATCCGAAAACGCCGCTCGATCTCACCGCGTGGGATATCCAGGTTTCTGCACCGGGATATCCGGATGAATTTCTTGTTCTGGACCGTGTGGACTTCGATTTCACCGCGCAGGGGATTCTCTCGAAGCACGAGATCGACGGGGTCGAGGTGGCCGGAGGACGCCTGGTTCTCGGAGCCGCGCTGCAGCAGATCCTTTCCGGGTCGTCTGCCTCGTCCCAGCCGGCCCATCCCGCCGCGGCATGGGTGATCCGGAAGCTGGTTCTGCAGGGGCTCGGGGTTCGCCTCGAAGACAAGCGGGAAACCGCGGCCAACATTTCTTTTCAAATCAACACCACGCTGACGGACCTCTCGCTCTCGCAGGCGGCCACGACGATCGGAGGAGAGGAGCAATCCGTCGAAATCGCGGACGTGGCGATCGTTTCCCCCTACGACCCGTTCACCAAAGTGCTCACGATGCGCGGCGTGGTTCTGCGCTTCACGCTCGCGGGGCTCCTGCGCAGCGAGCTCGCCGGCGTCACGATCCGCGAGCCGTCGATCTATGTCGGCCAGGATCTCTTCTGGTATATGGAAGATGCCCAGGACCGGCTCGCGAAAAAATCCGCCGGCCCGGCCGGCCCCGGCTGGAAAATCGGAACGCTCCAGGTCGATCACGGACGCCTGATCGTCGGGAGCAGCGGGCATTCCAAATACGGGCTCCCGTTGAACTTCCGCGCCGAAGCCCGGGATATCGCCCTCGACAACCTCGCCACGCTCAAGATTCAAACCATTTTCGAGATCCCCGCCCAGACGACGTCCTTCCCGGACTACCAACTCGAGGTCTCCACGCAAAAGGGCGACCTCCAGTTCGCGTATCCGCCGGAAAAAAACGAGAACAACCTCGTGGGCAAAGTGTATTTCGACAAGCTGCGCTGGCGGCAATACGAGGCCTCCGACGCGTGGCTCTCCGCGACATTCGACAGCGGCGGCATCAACGGGGCCTTCGGTGGCCGCGCTTACGGCGGCTACCTCAAGGGCGGGTTCAGCTTTCTCTTCGACGACGAACCCCCCTGGATCGGCTGGCTCTCCGGCAACGATGTCGATCTCAAGCGCCTCACCGACACCATCTCCCCGCAAAACTTCCGCATGACCGGCCCGCTGGATTTCAAGCTCCAGATGGACGCCTTCGGGAGCCGGATCGAGCGCGTCAAAGCAAAGTTCAACACGCTCCGGCCCGGACGGATGAAGATCGGCAAGCTGGACGACCTGCTCGCGAACATCCCGGACGCGTGGAGCAACCTCAAAAAAAGCAGCACGCGCCTGGCCCTGGAGACGCTCCGGGATTTCGAATACACCAAGGCCGGCGGCGATTGCTGGTTCGTGGACAACCAGGGGATCCTCGGGTTGAAGTTGCAAGGGCCGCTCGGATCGCGCAACTTCGAGGTCGTGCTTCACGCGGACGAGTCTAAAGAGGGCCGATGGAAACAAAAACCATGAGAACATTCTTCACCGCATCCGCCCTCTCGCTGCTGGCCGGCTGCGCCGCGCCCACGGTGAACCTCTCGACCGACCAGCCGATCAAGGTCGATATCTCGATGCGCCTCGATGTTTACGACCACAACAAGCAGGCCGGAACGAAGAGCGCCGCCACCAGCCTGACTGAAGGGCCCGAGGCCCGCCGGCGCAACCGCATGGCCGATATCCAGAATTTCAAAAATTCGCGCCTCATCGGCGAGGACCGCGACGGGCTCCTCTCGATCCGCGTCGAGACGCCCGGCGACGACGGCGACTATGTGCGGCAAACCGTCGCCGCCGAAAACGATGATCGCATGGCATTGATGAAAACCGCCGCCCAGAAAGAACAGAAATCCCTTCCCGCCGTGCAGTCCGAGCAGGCTTCTCTCTGGAGGAAACGTTCGTTCGAGGGCGAACTGATCGAGGTCGCCAACCCCGACGGCTCGTTCGCGTGGGTCGCAAAATCAGGCGGATAGTCTTCTTTACTCTTTTGCGATCACTGTATAGGCTTCAACAAACGTCCAAGGACGTTCCTTCTCAAACACAAACCTATGCCCACCACAAAACGCAAACCGAACCCCGCCCTCTTGAAACCCGTCCAGCCCGACGAGGCGCTTGCCGCCATTGTCGGCTCCCAGCCACTTCCTCGCAGCGAAATGACGAAGAAGCTCTGGGATTACATCAAAGCACACAAACTCCAGGACGAAAAGAAGAGGACACTGATCAACGCAGACGCCGCACTCAAGGTTGTTTTCGGCGGCAAAAAGCAGGTCAGCATGTTCGAGATGACCAAGCTCGTCTCGGCTCACGTCAAATAGACCTTCTCCCGGGAAAAACTGGATTTCGCAGCGACCAGGTGTTCCGTCCGTTTGGGCACTGACTTTGCAAGCGCAGGCCAGCTTCTTTCACGGCGAGACACTTGGGCTGCTCGCTGGAAAATGCGGAGCGGGGGCAGTGCCCCCTCTGGCCAAGCAGGTTTTCTTGCTCACCGTTGACGACCATTCCGGCCTCAATATCGCCGGACGTTTCGTGTCCTCCGACACCACATGGAAC
>Ga0118677_10011942_pt1 | contig 12874 bp, 17 predicted proteins | sample AliMusrvi5mmetaG_FD_86154 | JGI IMG/M metagenome (GOLD analysis project Ga0118677, IMG submission 86154)
TTTGGAAGTAGTGTCCATCATCTGCTTGAAATGGCTTATAAGGGGTCTACAGTGCGTCGGGAGGAGCGAGTCTATGCCGAGGTACTAGGATGGAAATTAGGGGGCGCATTCGACGTTTTAGAGGGTTCTCACCTATCTGATTACAAGGTAACCTCAGTATTCGCTGCTAGTGGCAAAATTGAGTGGGAACGCCAATTAAACGTCCTAAGATGGCTATTGCATAAGAATGGCACAGAAGTCACTAAATTAAGCATTACAGCCATTTTCAGAGACTGGAGACCCCGTGAGCAACAAAAGAACCCAGAGTACCCTGCAAGACCTATTCTGACCCTTCCTATCCGTATGTGGACATTAGATGAGGCAGAGGCATACATTAATGAGCGTGTTGCACTGCATCAATTAGCAGAGCCTCCAATGTGTACAGATGAAGAAAGATGGACTACACCAGAACAATGGGCCTTGATGAAAAAAGGTGGCAAACGTGCCATAAAGCTATATCCGTCACAAGAGGGTGTTACACTCGGCACAGACCAACATTGGGAGCACCGCCCTGCTACATATAGACGTTGTGAAGACTATTGCAGCGTAAATAAATTCTGTCCAGTATGGAGTAATGTAATTTTTTAAAGTACACTAACAAATGAGACCACAGGCATTCATCCCCCACTTCCCCCAGACGGCTCCCCTCCGTCCTAGTCTGTGGTCTCAACTTACGAGAACGATATGACTACTATTGTTGGCGATTGGATTAATAAAAAATTAGTTGCAGACAGTCAGTTTTCAGACGATGATTCAGGTATTAAATATTTTGAAGATAAGATTATTGTAATAGAGGGTGGTTTTTTAGGAGTAGCAGGTAACTGGGTGGATGGTGAAAAGGTTGTTGATTACATTAACAAAAAACAAAAGACTAAACCAAAGTTGCATACAGATAGTTCATTTTTAAAATTGACCGAAGAAGGTCTTTTTTCTTGTGGAGATGATTTAGAGTGGGAAAGAGTAAGAACTTTTATGGCAATAGGGTCAGGTTCTATGGCTGCAGAAGTATGTATGAGAATGGGATTAAGTGCAGAGGAAGCTGTTAAATGGGCGTGTAATGTGGACTTAAAAAGCCACGAGCCAGTCAAAACATATAAATTAGGCGAATAACATGGGATTAGCTCGATGTAGTGATGAAGATTTTATAGAATTGTGGAATAAACATCAATCAGGAAGCATATTAGCAAAAGCATTAGATATTGACCTTCGTAACGTACTGCGTCGAAGAAATAGAATGGAAAAGAAATACAACATTAAATTAGAAGCAAAAGAAAGACCAAGTCAAAGATTAATGATTCCTGAAAACAAAGTCCGCACTAATCTGTCTATGGAAGATGGATTGATTATTGTGGGTTCTGATTGCCACTATTGGCCTGGATATGTTAGTACCGCCCATAGAGCATTTGTACATCTAATCAAGAAACTAAAACCTAATGGAATAGTCCTTAATGGTGACATTATGGATAATGCCACGATTAGTCAACACAATAGGATTGGGTGGGATAAGACTCCTACTGTAAAAGAAGAACTAGAAGAAGTCCAAGCTAGGTTGGGGGATATTGAAAAGGTACGTCCTGCAGGAGCATTCATGCACCGCACCATTGGTAATCACGACCTTCGTTTTGATGGTAAGTTATCGAATGTATTAGGACAGTATGAAGGAGTGCCTGGAATGGCATTAGCTGACCACTTACCGCATTGGACATATTCTTGGTCTTTAATGGTTAACACTACCTGTATGATTAAGCATCGGTGGCACAATGGTCAACATGGAGTATTTAACAACACCCTAAAAAGTGGGGTCTCAATGGTCACAGGGCATTTGCATTCCTTGAAAGTGACCCCTTGGACTGATTATAATGGTGACAGATATGGCGTTGACACAGGAACAATGTCGGCAATTGGAGGAGACAAGTACATTTACACGGAAGATTCGCCCGTCAATTGGAGAAGTGGATTCGCACTCCTTACATTCCGTAACGGAGAACTTATGCCGCCAGAACTTGTACAAGTCATTAACGAAGATGATGGATTGGTGTTCTTTCGAGGAGAGGTAATCAAAGTATGAAAATAGATGTCAAAATTATTAAGGAAAACGAAGATGGGTCAGCCAACGCTCAAGTTGATTTCGATAAAGAAGGACTCGAAACACTCGTACAGTGGGGGCTTGTTGGTATCCTTACCAAAGCAATTGATGAGTATAAAGTTCGACCCGCAGAAGCTGAGACTGCTATTGAGCCAACATTTCCAATTAAAAAAGGAAAAAAGAAATGAATCGAAACTGGGATAAAGCATTTGACCTTGTTATTGTAAACGAGGGAGGATACGTTGATAATAGCCAAGACCCTGGAGGTGCTACTAACTGGGGTTGTACTAAAGCAGTATGGGAAAAGTATGTCGGACATGAAGTCACAAAGGACGATATTAAGGCCCTAACTAAAGAAGACGTTAAACCACTATACAAGAGGAACTATTGGGATGCCATACACGGAGATGCTATTCCTTCGGGACTTGACTATTGCATTTTTGACTGTGCTATCAATAGTGGTGTTGGTAGGGCAGCAAAATTTATCCAAGAAATCGTGGGTGTTCCTGCTGATGGTGCAATCGGCAACAATACTGTTACTGCTATAACTCAGATTAACTCTATAACGTTGATTAATGAGTTTTCAGATAAACGTCAAGCATTCCTAGAATCACTCAAAACTTTCCCTACATTTGGAAAGGGTTGGACAAAAAGAGTTCAAGAAGTTCGTACTAAATCATTAGAAATGGCTAATTAAGACCTATTTGAGACCGTATCCAGTCTTGGGTTGATTCGAGTTGCTGGGTTGTTGTGGCACATTGTTCGGCAAAATCCAATGTGTTGACGGTAGTGCCATTAATTGTGATGGTGGCGTTGGGAACGCTGGACACTGGACTGCTACTGGCGTTGTGCATCCCACCATACATAAGATGAATGCTGTTAATACGAGCTTGATAAGCATCGGATACTCCTTTATTAATTAATTCTTGTTCTTTAAGTTTGTCTTTATTTTCTTGAATTTGTTTCTCTGCAACAATTCTAACTTCGTCTTGGAAGTTAACAAAGCGTATATGCTCCACATAAAAGCCAGCACCAAAGGAACCAAATACAAGAGCAAGATATATGTAAATTTGGACACTAGCACCGCCTAATAAAGAAAGAATAAAGTTCATTTTGGTTCAGGTTCCGCACCTGCTACTTGTTTACCTGCTACAGATGCTGCACCCGAACCTGATACGATTCCCAAAGCACCAGCTAATTCAGTAAGGCTAATATCTTTGCCTGTATAGATTAAATAAATGGCTGAACAGCCGACAAGCAAAAATCCAAGCATCCATGCCCATTTAGCAATGTCATGCGTTTGATTGTCTTTACCTGTCAATATGTGTGTAAAAATTTCATTCATAATTTATAACCCCATGTTAAATACCATGATATTAATGCTGCAACTGCAAAACAATAAAACTGTACTTTACGCACTTCTTTTAAATCATGTTGGAACGCTTCATTATTTTTACGTTCCATATTCTCTATGTCTAGCTTAATCTTTAAAACTGCATCCCATTCTTTAGCTCCATATTTCTTAACAAAGTCTATCTTTAACTTTGCTTCTTTGTCGCTAATTTGCTTCTTTTGTTGCCAATCTTCTAAAGCCTTAATTAATGCTGTTTGTTTACGATGTTCTTCTTCTCTTACTGCTCTACGTCTTTCTGTTGCTTTTTGTTGCGCTACAGCAAGTCCGTCATGCTGTATTCCTTCTATACTTTTAGTTAATCCTTTACTTGCCTCTCTGCTTGCATCAATACTGCTGCTAAGAGTTTTTGCCCCTTGTGCAATACCGAATGGGTCTGCCATAATTACTTAACACTAATTTGACCAGAGCCAGCAAGATAGATTAAAAGAGCTACTACACCCATACCAATTACTTTGAGAGCTTTGGTAACAACACCTTCTCCTATTGTTTGGTAAAAGTTGTTAATAACCTTTTCGGTTACTTTTTCAACAAGTTCTTCAAGTTCTTCGTCAGTTAGATTGATAGCCATAATTAGGTTGCTTGGGTTTGGGAGGTTAATATGCCGTTAGTAAATGTCATGGAACCATTAGTTCCAGTAACTGTTAATTTTGCTGTAGTAATTGTTACAGATAATCCGCTTCCTAGACCAAGATTGGTTCTTGCGCCAGATGCTGTATTTGCTCCTGTACCACCAGACGTAATAGGAATAGGGACTGAAGCTGATAGAGTTGTAAAATTACCTGTAGAAGGTGTAGTTGCACCAATAGGAGTGCTATTAACCGTACTACCTGCAATTCCCACTCCTCCGATGGAACCCCCTGTAATTGCTACAGAATTGGCATTTTCATATGCCATTGTTCCCAAAGTACCCGTTTGTTGGTTAATAAATTGGAAAACACTGTAGAACCAGTCACGGAACTGTCTTGAAGCTACGTCTTGATTAGTTGGAGGTGGAGGGGCTAGTTTTGCCATTAATCTTCGTCCGAAGTGTCATATATCCAGTTTTCAGCATATCCATATTCTTGCAGTGCAGGAATTTGATGTTCCATTGCTTCGCCAATGTCATCCCTAACATTTATACAGTCAGGAATTTCAATTTTCTTAACGTTTTTATAAGCACGTTCACAGGCTTGTTTAACGGTCTTTCCTACCCCGTTTGCCACTAGAACATAGTCACCTGCCGTCACTAAGCAAGGACGCTCTACAACACCGTTCTCGTCGTTCTGAGGTGCATTGCCAACCATTACCTCACATAAGGCAAAATCATCACTTAAATGGTCGGGTAAACCATAGATAGGAAATCCTGTATGGTCACGCCCCGTAGTTTTAGACCTAGGGTAATCCCCAATAGGGATAACGATACCAGTAGCAGTGTCGTAACTAACTTTGAGAGTATCTTTACCATTTAATAGGTCAACCATCCAATCAACAACAGAGCCTTTATGGACGGCTTGTTGAATGTTAAATAAAGGCCATCCTTTACGCATAGTCCACTCTAGTGGGCGAGGTTCACCTTTTTCATCCACAATGAAGGCTAAATCTACATAACCAGTATGTCCTATATAACACAGGTAGTCTTCAAAGCGTTTTAGGGTTTCATCAAACAAGTTAGATTTAGTAACATATTTGATAACAGTACCTTGTTCACCTGTATTGCATCCATAGTTACCTGACATGAGCTTCTTGTGCTCAAATCCTTCAAGAATGTTTTTACCAAATCCATTAGGGCCTATCCAAGCACCTACTCCAAATTCGATACCTGGAACAAACTCTTGCAGGATGAAGTCTCTTCTTTTTCCACTTGTTTTCCATCGTTGAAGCATGAAGACCATATCTGCAGGTGATTTAGATACGTAAGATAGTGCTTTGTCAGCATCCCCAGAGGGTTTGGACACATATCTCGTGGGGTTTGCTTTAACAAATTCAATAGCAGAGTTGTAATCATGGAATTCAAAAGAAGGAATGACGGATAATCCCGCACGTTTCATAATGTCTTGACCATAATCTCTGTCAAGCTCTAGTTTTGCACCTAATTGGTTTGTCCCAATAATTGGATAACCTTCTTCATGGTATTTCTCCAATTTACGCATTTCAAATGCGTTATCTGATAAAACAATTAAGTCTGCTTGTTTGGCATGAATTTCCCAGTTTTGAACTTGGTCGATTAATCCCTTACCAATCTTAGATAGTTCTTGTCCATGTGGACGTACCCATTGTTTAACTTCGTGTCCTTCGGAAAGAGCACGAATACCAAAGTCTACAAGAGCACCTGCGGGGTCAAGAAGAAGAATCTTCATTTCATTTTCTTTCTAGTCTTGCCTGAAGGTGGTTTACCTGCTTTAGCTTTAGATAGGGCAATAGCTACTGCTTGTTTCTGAGGACGACCAGCCTTCACCTCTTTTGAAATGTTAGATGAAATAGTCTTTTTAGATGAACCTGATTTAAGAGGCATTATTGTCCTTGTGTTACTTTAGATGTGGCATTAACAGCTTCTTCGGATTTTGATATTCCGATTGAACGAAGTAATTGTCGCTGAAATCTTGTTGTCATAGGAATGGAAGATTTACCTTCTTTTCTTAATTTTTCAATTTGATTGATTAAGTTTCTGTACCTTGTAGCATCTTTTGAATTTAATAAACCTGCTCTTTGTAGAGTTGTTGACATTCTTTCAAATTCAGATGCAATCTTTTCGGTAGGAGTATTTTGTAAATGTTTACGCATAGAATCTCTTAATGCACCCTTTAGATATGGGTCATTTAAAGTTTGTAATGCCAACTTGTCTGCATCTCCCTGAACACCAAGTTTTGAAATAATATATGGAATCTTGTCTTTAGCTTCAGCAGTCTTTTCTGCTCTAAACGCTGCACGATAATCTTTTTCAGAACTACCTATGCCAGCTTTTTCTTGCCAATTTGCAAATGAATCCCGTAACTTACTTCTAACATCTTTAGAAATACTAGCGGGTAACGCTGCTTTACCTTCTGCAGTTAGTGAACCCTGCCATTCACGAACAATTTCATCAACTGTCTTACCATAAGAGCCTCTTACATCGGGATTCTTGTTTGTGTCGGTTTTTAGTCTGCTCAGTAAATCTTTGTAATCTGTATTAGATATACTGCCACGTTCTTTTAAAACATTAAGTTGTTTTTCAAATTGTTGGAACTCTTGACTTTTTGAAAATAAAGAAGATGGAACTGCAGATTCTAGTTCTGCAATTTGAGCTTTAATTGGGCCTTGTTCAGTTAATTTAGTAACTGCAAGTTTCTTTTTAAGATTAGCAATTTGTGATTTAACAACTTCTTGTCTTTGAGAATCTTGTTCAATAACAGTTCCAACATCTTCATACATTTTGTTTCTAAGCACAGTAGATGGTTTTTCGTTTAATGGAACTTTGATATTGTATTTATCTTCAACCATTCCAGACAATTCTTGTTGGGTTTGTTCTTGAAATTTTGTTCCTTGAGCACCAACTTCAAATCCAGGCTTTGGAGCACCAAATATTTGTTTTTGCCTAGTAGCTGCTTGATATTCTCTTTGGCCTTGGGATTCTCCAAACGCACCTCCCAAATAAGAAGCTGCTAATGGCATATTACCTTTAGCGGCATAAGCACCAGCTTTGGTAAGAGATAACAATGATTGTGTTAATCTTTGACCAACAGCATCACCTAAAGTTGCTGCCATCATTTGTAATGGCATTTTAACTGCGGTAGGAGCACCATAAGCCTCTGCTGCTTGTGTGGCTACATCTGTTGCTCCACCCCCAGCCATACCACCCAACATACGTTGACTAGGCGGTATTAATTCCATAGCTTGACCAGCAATTTTAGCAGGAGCGAATGGCATTGCTTTTAATATTTTAGGAGCAGCCAATCCAATAGCACCACCAACCCCTGTAGAGATACCAGCTTGAGTAGCACGTTCACCAGCACCCATTTTAACTGGTTCTTGAGGCTCCATAGACATTTCTTGTCCCGTTACCTTGCCAACACCCTTAATAACGGCTTTAGGCAATGCTGTAGCACGTTTAAGAATATCTTTTACAGAATACTTTGAAGATGGCTCTTCCTTGACTAAGTCAGAAGGAGGAGACATTAAATCGCTTGGTGGGCCTCCAACATCAACCAAATCTGATGGGGGAGACATCAAGTCTGATGGAGGATTTGCCATTACTTAGATTCCCATGTGCCATCTGGTTTTTTCCACCACCATTTTTTCTGTGATGGGCTATATTGTGCTCCAGCAGGTACTCCTTCGGGAGCTTTAGGAATTGATAATTTAGCTTCAGAGGGTTTAGCTTCAGCAGATTTTTCAGCAGGAGCTTGAGTACGTTTGATTGTATCTGTATTGATACCATAACGTTTGGTAGATTTACGGTCTGACTCAGCTAATCCACGGTATACACCTACAGCACTAGTTGGAGATAATCCTTCAAGACCAAGAACATCTTTTTGTAATCTTAATTCAGACACAAGAACACGTCCACCACCAGATGCTGCCAATGCACGAGCATTAATAACGTCAACAGCTTTCTTAGCAATTAAACGAGCTTGAGTAACTTCATCTTTAGGAACGCCACTCTTCTCAAGTTTATCCGCTTCCCTATTAATAATATCTGTAGCTGCACTAGCATCTTGACTGTCATAACGTTCAGGTAAAAACTTATCAAAGTTCTTATAAAAACTACCAACCAAACCTGCTGCTTGTCGATTTTGTTGGACTAGAGTAGCCAATTCATCTGTCAACTCGGCAGCTTCTAATTTAGTGGAGACAGCAACAACTTCTTTAGGCCCAAGTTTTTTAATTTCAGATTCAGGAATATAATTTTTAAGTCCTTCAACTTGACCTTTTACTTCTTTATATTCTTTTCCAAGACCATTTTGACCTAGAGCTTGTATAGAACGATTAAGCCTGTCTGCACGTTCATTTGCATTCTTTTGTGCTTCTTTGGCACGGTCTTGAGCTTCAATCTTGGCTCTCATAGTAGGAGACATTTTAGAAAGTAATTTCTGTTTCATCTCCGGAGACCAAGTAGTCGGAAAGTCTTTAGGCGGTTCAATACCAGTACGCTCTAAAGCATCTTTTAATCTTTGGTCGTATTCACCTTGACTATTAGCACCATATAAAGCAGAAGCAAAGTCATCTTTAGCCTCAGTCTTAAGTTTTTGTGCTTCTTGTTGCGTTCTTTGTGCGTTATTTAAATACCTTCTGGCTTCCATGTCAGCAACTTGTGCTTCTTTGTCTTTACCCATTGCTTTGAGATATTGTGCTTCTTTAGCTTTTGCTTGAGCGTTTTGTTGGTCTGTTTGAGCAGTAATTAATGTTTGATTAACCAAACCAGCACTTGTCATTTCTCCATCGGGAGTAGTCAACTTATATTGTGGGCCTAACATATTGCCAGCCATAGCACCTAATGCTTGAGGTTTGCCACCTTGAGCACCAATACCACCAGCCATACCAGCCAATGGTTGTTGGGGAGCCATATCTTGTTTGGCTTGTTGTAATGCTTGATTTTGTAACTGATATTGCTGATATGCAGTATCTTCCTGCCTAAATGCTTGAGCAGGGCTTGTTTGCAATACATTAGCTAATTCTGAAAGACTTGCCATATTAACTCACCGAAGGAGAAGGATTATTGTATTGTGCGTACAAAGTTGCTAATGGATTTAATACGTTTGCAGCCCCACCAGCCAGTTGCTGTAGTCCTAACGCTCCAGCACCAACTTGTCCAAAGTTAATGCCTTGTTGAGCTTGTGCGGCACCTGCAGGAGCTTGGTTTGCACCTGATAATGTGGCTAGTAAGTTTTGTTGTTGCTGTAAGTTAGAAGTAGCATATTGTTGACCAAACTGTTGAGCTTGTAACAATCCACCGCCTGATACTAAACGACCCTGTGCAGCTTGTTGAGCCTGTTGAGCCTGTAAGCCTTGTTGAAGGTTAAATTGGTAACCTGGAGTAGAGGTAATGGTATTTGGGTTTGCCAATAAGTTCTGTAACTGGGAAGCTGCTTGTGAACGGTATTGAGCGTATGGGTCTGCAACACCTGGTTTAGTTTGTCCACCGCCACCAAGTAATGAGGCAGCTTGCCCTAATTGACCAATACCACCAATCAATTGAGCACCAGTTTTAGCATATCCAGCTAGTTGCCCTAATGTACCCCCCATACCACCTTGAGCTACTACATTTCCTGCAGAGTCAAGAATGTTACCACCTTGAATAGAACCCATTGTTCCATCTGCTAATTGGAATGGGATGGATTCTGCACCTGCTGCTGCAGTTTCCAACATAGGAGTTGCAGCAGCTATTTGCTCGGCAGTAGCACCTGCGGCAGTCAAGTCGGCAACTGAGACACCTGAAGCAATCAAATCTCCAATTGGTGCTCCAGCAGAAACTAATTCTCCAACAGTAGCCCCTTGAGCCAAGGCATCACCAACAGTAACGGCACCAGATGCTATATCTGCCGCTGTAAAAGCACCTCCTGCTATGTCCGCTGCTGCTACGGCTGCTGTGTCTGCTGCGGCTGCTCCTCCAAATACTTCTGCTGCTCCTGCGACTGCTCCGCCCATAATCTATCCAATCTTTTTAGTAAACATACGCTCAGTTTCTTTATATCCTAAGCGTTCAAATATTGCTCCAACGTCCTGATGTATTTTTACGTTCATGGACAGCTTAGTAACTCCGTACTGCTTCATTATCTCTTCGGTCTTAATGAACAATTTTACACCTGTCAAGCCCTTACGATAATCTTTATCTATAAAAAAAATGTCATCCATAGCCATAAATTGGTCTTTATAATGGATGTGGTTATATAACATCATTATGCAGTATCCAACCAATTTACCATCATTTCTAGCCGTTACAATCCTCATATTGCCGTTTTTGAACATTTGTTCATATCTATCATAATCAGGGTTTAATTTGATAGTGTCCTTATGTAGGGCTATTTCCTGCCAATGGTCTTCTAATAAAGGTTTAATTTCCTCAATTACTTGGTCAAAAGTCTCTTCTTGGTAAGCTATCACGTATCCCCCGATTCCACATCAACCTCAAAGTACTCTAATCTTAACGCACAATTGTCTTGATGTAAAAGGTCGAAAGCTCGTCTACGCCCTTGCCCTAATCTATGGACTTCGGATTTAGAGGTATTGAGGTTGACATCTTGCCATTGAGAGAATGTTTGATAATCGTCTGAGGTATAGCGTAATAGGGCATAGGAATCAACTTTATCACCTACAATTTGAACACTTCTCCAAAACTTGCGTAGATTAGTACCACCATCTACTAAAGGAGTCCTTGCAAAGACGTTTATAGGGTTTCCATAGTCTTGGTAGGTGTTAGCATCAAATTGGTAAACAACGCCCGTTAAACCGTGTTGTAGAAGGTCTAAAGTACCAAATTTAGTGTAGAACTGTCCTAAGAAATAAGTCTCTACGTTGTTTTCTACAGAACTCCAATATGTCCAACCATTTTGAGCAAAGTCATACACTAGGGTATACCCTAAGTCTCTCAAAGTTAATATGTATAAGGAATGTCCTGAAGTCTTTAAACTATAAGCATAGGCATATTCAGGGTCACAGTTATTTAAAATACGTTCAATGTATTGGTTAGAAATAATTTGAGGAGTTTGGCCTGCCATAGCCATTACTTGATAACCCTTTTGTCTTGCAGTAGACATCCATATTAGGGTGTTGTCCATCTGTACTAAAGAGTCTTCGGCTGCAATACCAAATTGAATTACAGAGTTTTGATAAGGAAGAAATGGACTACCTGGAGAAGAACCTGCATCATAGAAAAACTCAATATGATGGGAACCAAAGGTAACAATATAGTTAATTGTTCGACCAATAGCTAATAGAGGGTCGGCATCAGACACCACGCCAATATAATTAATGGCTTGCCAAGTAGTTGGGTCTTCTACGTTACTGTTGTATAAAAGACCTTCAGGAGTGCCTACTACATAATACCCATCTACGAATACAGCACCTGAAACAGTAGTACCAGGATAAGAGGTAGTAAAGGTAAGAGTAGGACTTCCATTAGCTGTAGCATTTTGACTTAAAGTTAGTGCGGTTCCAAATACGGTTAAAACATAAGTGCCAGTAGGAATACCTGTTCCTGTCACAATCTGTCCAATCTGAATTGCCGGATTAGATGCAGATAATGTTACTACAGGTGTACCTGACACAGTAGTACCACTTTGCGTTGTTATGGTGCCTTGAAGGTCTAAAATGGTGCCTGAAGCTAAAGTATAGACATATCCGTGGTTCTCATTCTTAAAAAAGACTTGAGTACCGTCTACAGAGTAAATCCAATCATATTCATCTGAGCCATCTACAGTGCCTTTAGCAACGTTATTGTCATAAAAAGTTGTTCCTACTATGCTAAGTAAATGAGTACCCGCAGCAAAGACTCCTAGACCAGTTCCTGTAGTAGCAGGGGTTTGATAAGTTTTAAGTCCTGGGCGTTTGACAATTGCAGAAGATTCTTTCTTCTCAATTTCAATAATAGCGTTACCGACTTTAGAGTCTTTATTGAGGGTTCCGTCCCTTGAACCGATGTTATGCCCAATAGGTACCCTAGAGACTGCCATATTAGCTGTAGAAACGGTTAGAAGGCGAGAATGCGGTACTAGCTTCTTCTTGACTCCAATCAGTCATTACTTCTTCTAATTTCATTGCTCGTTGAGCTAGTTCAGCACGCACTTGTGCAGGAACTCCATACTCAAGGCTTAGTTGGTCTGCCAATCCAAACTTAAGGCAATTAAACCATTCAGAAGGAAAGTCTGGGATTGCATTGGGATTGAGCACATCATCTACAGGCATTTGAACTTGTAGATGAATGGTATAACCCGTAGCCGATGGGGTGTCGTATACGTACAACACGCCATTGCCTAACTGTGGGTCATAGTAGACTTGATTTGGAATTCCCTGTGAAGGCTTGTAGCCCTGTTGCATATACTCTTGGCGAGAGATAACCATTAAGGTAGTATCTTGGTTACTTGGGTTGCGAATAAACGCCATAACCACCCTTAAGGGGCGTGTACAGACTACATCACCGGTAGGCCCAAGATTATAAGTATTCTGTCCAACGACCATAGGAACTTGTAGGTCTTCTACTTTCCATAATGGCATACCCTTAGTCTGTAATTGTTTAATGTACAGATTTAGGGCTTGAGAGCAGTTATCGTAATCTTCTGCAGTGGGTTGGTCACCCGCACCAATAACGCCTAATACACGCAATGCACCATTGATTACTGCGTTACGAGATTGTGTGTATGCTGCGGTCATTATTTATCCTATTA
>Ga0118677_10011946_pt1 | contig 12870 bp, 9 predicted proteins | sample AliMusrvi5mmetaG_FD_86154 | JGI IMG/M metagenome (GOLD analysis project Ga0118677, IMG submission 86154)
GCCCAACGCCATTAATCACAAGGGGATGTAGTCACGCTGGATGGGTAATTGAAAAAAGGCCTTTATCCGCGGGCTGCTAGCCCTTCCTGAAACCAGCGTTCCAGGCAGTAATAGCCGAATTCCCGCTGCAAAATCGGTGCGCCGGGGGTGATGGCGTAGCTATCGCGCAATTTGCGCGCGGACGGCGTCATCTGCGCGCGCGGCACCAGCGCGTGAATGCCGTCGGCGGGAACGGTGGAAGTGGATGACATGGTAATCTCCCTTAGCGATGTGCTGGCGTATATCTTACGGTTTGGCGATGTGCATGGCAATATGCGATCTTTTGGAAGACGATGGCGATCGGTCGGATCGCATAACTCGGTCGGATTTTACGACATTCGAAAATCGGTAACAAAGATAAGCAGGAATCGATTTGGAACGCGCCGAAAACACAATTCATATGACACACCATACGCACGTTTTACATCGAATACGCCCGGATCTCTGGCAGGTGCGCGGCGAGACGAACGGCTATCTGATCGTGCGCGGCGATGCCGCCTTGTTGATCGATTGCCCGTTAACGGACCTGAAGGTGATGCTCACCGATGCCGGGTTGCCGATACCCGAGGTGATTTTGCATACCCATGTGCAGGAAGAGCATTGCCGGGAATGGAGCGGTCTGTCCACGGCGAATGTCTATCTTCCCGCGGGGTACGAGGAAGTCGCCGGGCGTACGGACGCCTATTTTACCGCCTGTGACACTATCTGGCCCCCGAGCCGGGAGTGGGATTCACGCGGGGAAGAGCGCTACGGCATCGGCGGCTGTCCCACTGAGCGTCCCCCGACCCAGCCGCTGCACATCGCCGGCCTGTTGCACCCCGGCACCGATTTCGTCTGGCGCGACATCACCCTCGAAGTGCTGCCGTTGCCCGGCCATGGCAAATTTGCCGTCGGTTTCTACTGGCGGGAAGCGAACCTGCTCTTTTCCGGCGATCTACTGCGTGCCGGCGGGTACCTGGTCAACTTCTACGATCTCGAGCGCAGCTACGGCATATTGACCGGGCATGACGACTTGCGGGTTGCGCTGGAGACCGTGCGCACGCTGGCGCCGGCGCAGTTGCTCCCGGCCACCGGCCCGCTGGTCGATGATCCGGCGACGTCTTGCAAGCTGTTGCGCACGCGGCTGGATCACCTGGACAACCTGCCGATCTATCGTGCCGAGGAAAAGGGTGCCACGACCAACTTCACCCCCCGGCGCACCTTTGGGCGATATCGCGAAAGCGCGCCGGGCATCTACCAGAACACCAACTTCGGCAATATCGTCCTCTTCGTCGATGCGGACGGGAACGGCTGCATGATCGATCCGGATTTCTGCGTGTGGGAGAGCTGGGAGGAGAATTGCCGGCAATGGCATGCCGACCTGGATCTGCTGGAGCAGGAGACCGGGTTGCGCCGGATCGAGTTGGCGCTGATCACCCACTATCACGGCGACCACGTGCAGTATTGCGACCTGCTGCGTGAACGCTATGGTACCACCATCGCCACCGCGCCGGATGTCGCCGCGGTGATGGAAGAACCGAGAAAATTTCGCTACCCGTGTGGAATCGACTGGTACGGCTTTCCCTTCGACCATGTCAAGGTGGACCGGCGGCTGGCCTACGAGGAAACCTTTTACTGGCACGATGTCCCCATTACCCCCATCCATGTGCCCGGGCATTGTTTCGCAGCGGCGGGGTATATCATTCCCTGGCAGGGGATGATCACGGTCAGCACCGGCGACGTGCTGCAATATGGCTCCGGACCGGTTCGCGCGAGCTTCCCGGTCTTTTACAACGACACCGCCTGGCCGGATTACAGCGCGCTGGTCGCGTTCCGCCGCATCGCCGCCGCCCGCCCCGATCTGGTACTGGGCGGTCACTGCCACGCCTTCCGCGAGGATGGCACCATCATGGCTACCCTGATCCGCTCGATGGAAGAAGCCATCCCCATCGCGCGCGACCTGGCAGCCGCCGGCGACCTGTTGCGCGCGAGCAATCCACCTGGCTATGATGAAAAACGGCCGGCCACGCGGGTGGAGCAATGCAAAGTATAAAGTGCCGATTTAGTGCTTCGTTCAGTTCCGTATCATGAACTGAACGAAGCCGAAAATTGGCACTTTTGCATGTTGCAAATTGCATTTTCATAGTACAATTGGCGCAGCGATCATAGTCGTCCTTTCGGGCATCCCCGAGAGACATTACCGTCATGGCTGTCGATAATATCACACGAACTGAAATAACCACCGATACGGTGCGTCCGCGTTCGCGTCAACGCGCGCGCGCCGGGTCGCTGCTTTTCTACAGCACCCTCAGCGTCTTCCTGCTTTTTCTGCTGCTGATTGCCGCCTGGCTCGTGTTACCGAAACCACGGCACATCGCCGCCGGCGTCATGCTGCAGGAGCGGGATTTAGGCGGATTATCGTTCGCGGAAGCGAAACAGGTCGTCACTGCGATGTTGAAACCGCTGGCGAAGCAACGCGTGCGATTACGCGTCCACGAGAAGCACTGTGAGGAAAGCCTGGCGATGCTGGGTATTCAACCGGACAGCGCCGCCGTGGTAGCGCAAGCGACGGCGATCGGGCACCAGGGGCCATTCTTTCGGCGTCTGCTGCAGGCGGTGCAAACCCACTGGTATCCGGTGGAGCTGACTCCCGTCTTCAGTCTGCGCGAAAAGCGCGCGCGGGAAACACTGAATGCCTGCGCGGAATTGGTGGACTACGCGCCGGTGAATGCGACGGCACGCTGGGACTCGACTGCCGCGCGGGTGATCGTGGTACCCGGACATCTGGGCGGCAAACTCGACCGCCATGCCTCGTTGCGATTGATCGAAGACGAACTGCTGGATCGGCTCAATCACGCCCAGCCGCTTCCCGTAGAGCTGACGCTGCCGTATGGCGTCAAGCAACCGCCGATCCGGGAAACGATGCTCACGTCCATCGATACGGTATTGAGCAGTTTTGCCACCACATTTAAGACCAGTTCCGCCAATCGCGCCACCAATGTGGCGACGGCGGCGGCGGCGATAGACGGCACGGTGTTGTTGCCCGGCGAACGCTTTTCGTTCAATGAAACGGTCGGACCACGCGATTCGGAGAGTGGTTTTATGGCGGCACCGGTCATTCTCGACGGACAACTGAAACCCGGCGTGGGCGGAGGCGTCTGTCAGGTATCCTCCCCGCTCTATAATGCCGTGCTGCTGGCTAATCTCGCGGTCGTTCGACGCAGCCACCACTCGCTGCCGGTGCATTATGTCGCTGCCGGGCGCGATGCCACCGTGGTCTATGGCAGCATCGACTTTCGCTTCCGGAATACTACCGGCAACCCGGTGTTGATCGAGGCTAAAACCGCCGATCGCCAGATTACCGTCCGCATCCTGGGCAAAGGTCCCGCCCAGCCCATCAAAATCGAGCGTGGTCAGGTGACGCCGTTGCCGCTCCGCAGCGTGACCCAACCCGACCCCACGCTCCCCGCCGGTACCCGCGTGGTGACCAAGAAAGGCAAACCGGGCCTGCAACTGGTCGTCACCCGCATCATCGGCGACGGCCCGGATGCCCGCCATGAAGTCATCTCGCACGACACCTATCTGGGTGAACCAAAGGTCATCCATGTAGGGGTTCCCCCCGCTACTCCCGTCGCCGGCGTGAAGACGATCACCGATTAAAATGAATTAGATGATTTCAGGAATCGCTGCCGCGTGAGCGTCCCCGCGAGCCGGGTATCCCCGGTGCTTGTGGGGACACTCGTGCGCCAGTGTTGGTTGGACAATTGCCGGCAGAGGACTGCCGGGCTCCCATGATCGCATTGCTCACGACCTCGTGATCGGATGTAACTATGATGTAGCCTGACCGGTTAGCCATTCCTTGTTTCTCATGCGCCGGAGATGGTAAGATGTATAGTACCAATCGTCAGCGGTCAGACTCCGGCGCGCGTTGCAATCGTGACGGCGTCTGACCGGCAATGTGTATCAGGTCGTTGCACCCTAGCACTATCACGGAGGTAATTGTTTATGCCCGGCAGCACACTACGCGCCACATCATCACCATCACCGGACATGCCACCCGTCACGCTGCCGACCGTGCCGAAATGGGTCAGAACTTCCGCGATTATCCTTTTTATCCTGGCGATCGGGCTGCGCTTCTATCACATCGACGAACCGGCGATGGAATTCATGGGGATGCGGCAGTATCGTGCGGCCTTGATCGCGCGCGATATCAATTATCGCACGGATCCGCTGTGTCCCTCGTGGAAGAAAGCCATTGCGTCAGCCAATGCCGAAAAGGCGATCGAGCCACCGATCAGCGAATATGCCGCGGTGATGCTCTACCGCCTGCTGGGCAAAGAAGATATTGCCTATCCCCGCATGTTAGCCAGTTGTTACTGGGTAGTTGCAGGCATTTTTCTGTTTCTGCTCCTGCTGCGTTTTTTTGCCCCCTTCGTGGCCTTGTTCGGCAGTGCGTTTCTGTTGTTTCTTCCCGGCGCGTATACCGCCACCCGCTCGTTTCAGCCGGAACCGTTGATGGTCATGCTCACCATCATCTGTTGGTATCTCCTGGTCCGATACGATGAACAGCCTACGCTGTCACGTCTGCTCGCGGCGGCCCTCGTAGGCGCGCTGGCCATCCTGGTCAAAGTGCAGGCACTGTTTTTCGTGTATCCCTTCTTCCTCGGCCTGGCGTTAGCCCGCTATCCCACGTACCGGACGCGCGTGACCGCGCTGTTGAAATCGCCGGCAACCTATCAGTTTATTGGCATTACCATCCTGCCGGTGCTGGTATATTATCTCAGTGGTTTGATGCATACCAAAATGCTGCTCGGGGCCGCGCAGACCATTTCGACCCCGCAGGTGATTTTTACCTCCATGTTCTGGTTTTCGTGGCTGGAGTCTCTCGGGCGCGTGATGGGGTATTATCCGCTGGTCATCGCGGTGTTGGGCATTATCCTGGTGACGGATACGCGGTTGCGGTTGCTGCAATACTGTCTCTGGATCGGCTACCTGCTCTATATGCTGGCCTTCAGTTATGGCGCGGCCACCCATCAGTATTACCAGTTGCCGTTCCTGCCGGTGGCGGCCTTGTCGCTCTGCCCGCTGCTGCAACTCACCTTGCCGTCGTTGCAGCGCCATAACACCGCGAACGTCAAACCCGTGGTGCTGGTGCTGTTCTGGGTGGCGCTGAGCATCAATATCATCTTTGCGCTCGATACGCTGGCGCACCCGGAATATGTTCGCACCGCTGAGGCGATGCGCGAGCTCGGAGAAACCGTCAATCACAGCACGCGTGTGATCAGCCTGACCTCCGATTATGGGATGTCGTTAAAGTTTTACGGGGAGCTGTGCTGCCAATCATGGCCGATTACCGCCGACTTCACCCGCTCACAGTGGATGGGTGACCAGGTCGCGAACGCGGAAGACCGTTTTAAAGGGATGCTGCCGCAAGCCGATTACTTTGCCGTCACCGATCCGGTCGAGTTCTCCCGGCAGCCGGAGTTGGGGAAAATACTGACGCAAAACTACCCCGTCATCAAGCAAACACAAGACTACATTCTCTTCGATCTACGCCAGCGCAAGCAGGGAAAGAAGCCGTAAAGCGGCGCTACGATTCACACGGGATGACCTGAATATGCCGTGTGGTCGTTCTTGCCCAGTTAGTATTACTACCGCAGTTGCAGGTTTTCTGTCCCCGGCATAAATGCCGGGGCTAGTGAGATACGCCCCATGAATGGGGCTTGTTTATCAATAAAAACATGTAGCCCCATTCATGGGACGTATCTGAATAGCCTGGCGGTTTACCGCCAGGTCGCAGAATCGTTAACTGCGATAGTAATATTAGAAGAGCTGTCCGTTATCCGCGCGCACATTCCAGGCGAACTCACCCGCAGGGGTGAGGTGCACGCGCCCGCCGGCTTCGCGCACCAGCACGGTGCCAGCAGCGACGTCCCAGCTGCGCAGGCCATCCTCGATGAAACCATCCAGGCGCCCGCAAGCGATATAGGCCATCTCCAGCGCCGCCGCGCCCCAAATACGGACTTTCTGCGCCGAATACATCATGTCGCGCATGGCATTCAGCGTACCATCGATCGCCGATTTCGATTTGCCGCAGCCCATCGCGATCATCGCATCGCGCAGGTGAGTGACGTTGCTGACGGTAATGCGTTCCCCATTGAGGAATGCGCCGTCGCCTTCCCGTGCGGTGAAGAGTTCGTCGGTGACCGCATGATAGACCACACCCACGGTGGCACGTCCGGCGATTTGCACGGCGATGCTGACGCAAAAATGGGGAAGATGCCGCGCATAATTGACCGTGCCGTCCAGCGGATCGACGATCCAGGTGGGCACGGAATCGGCGATGACGCCGCCCTCTTCTTCCCCCAGAATCGCATGGTCGGGGAAGACGCTCCCAATGATGTCGCGGATAGCGGCTTCGCAGTCGACATCCGTCTGCAGCTTGAGGTCGTGCGCGGTCACCGAGCGCACCGCAACCGGCCCGCGCATACCTGCCCGTTGTATTTCGCCCGCGGCGCGTGCCGCCGCAATCGCCACTTCAAGAACATCCGCCATCATTCGTTTCCTTTCCGTCGTTCGGCGCCACATTATAACCGATTTGGGATTTCCTGGGAGCGCGGTTATCCTGACGGCCTTTGCGATGACGGGGCGGTAGGGATGACCGCGCTCCCAGGATGGAGATGTGGTATAATCGGCGCGTCATTCGCCGATGTAGAAGGAACAATCATGCTCACTTTTCCGAGTAAATCGCTGGAAACATTTGAAAACGCCAATCCCGGTCGCGACTATACCATCGAGATCAGTTGCCCGGAATTTACTTGCTTGTGCCCGAAGACGGGACAGCCGGATTTTGCCGTTATTCGCGTGAGCTATGTGCCCGACGCGCTCTGCCTGGAGCTCAAGGCGCTCAAGCTGTATTTCTGGTCTTTCCGCGACGAAGGCACGTTTCATGAAGCGGTGGTCAATCGCATTCTCGATGACCTGGTGGCTGCCTGCCATCCTCGCCGCATGACGGTCGTCGGTGATTTCAACGTCCGCGGTGGATTGCATACCGTGGTGACGGTGCAGTACCCCGGGTGATGGGGGGAGTGGTGGAGTAGTGAAGTGGTAGAGTGGTAGAGTAGTGAAGTTGTGGAGTGGTGAAGTAGTTATTACGCCACCACTCCACCACTCCACCACTCTACTACTCTACTACTCTACTACTCCACCGTTCTACCGCTCTCCGTCACCGTCCGAGCCACACCCCCGCGCTGCGACGGATGACGTAGTTCTCCGCGGTGCGCGCGGTGACGGTGAGCAGATAGGCGCCGGTCGGCATCAGTTTGCCACCGAGGCCGTGGCCGTCCCAGGGGATGATGACGGGCGCATTGGCGTTGTCCACGAACTGGGACATCGTGCGGATGAGTTTACCGGTGGGGGTGCGAATTTCGAGCGTCAGATCCGCCGGAGCGCTCAACACGAGTTGGATATTGGCGCCCAATCCGCGGCTGTGCAGCACCTGGCATTGTAAGATACTCACCGGCATAATCCCGTTTTTTGTGGCGAGAACGCGGAAACGGCGGGTGTCCGGCGTGGTTGCGGTGCCGCGCGCGTGATATTGATAGGCGGGGGTGGTGCGCAGATATTGCCGTTGTCCCGAAACCTCATCTTCCAGCACCAGTTGGTAACCGGCCGGCATCCGGCTCATATCCGGCCAACTCAGTAGCACGGTGTCGGTCTGCTTGCTGCTGACTTCGAATTCCCACGTTTCACCCGATGGATGAAGCGTATCGCGAATATCGGTCGCGTAGACGGCACCGTCGGCGACGTGTTGCGGTTGAATGAAGGCCGCGCGGATATTCTCGTTCATTGCCGGGGGTTTGCGCCAGTTCAAGCCGGCGCTGGGCGTCGTTGTCACCCCCAGCACCAACAGGTTATCCTGCGCGGCGGTGGTGCGGGCATGCATCGTCACGCCCCAGCCGCCCGTGGTCAATAGCCCCAGCGCATCGAGGGATTTGCCGCGTGATTTTCGATTGGCTCCCTGCTGCTGCAGCGTCAATTCGTTACCGGTCTGGTTGTTGATCCATCCGCCGTCCCAGGCGGCCAGCGTGCTTTTTACGTCATAATATCCTGCCGGATTGTACGTCCAGACCGGGCTGACCACATTCCGGCGGATCGCCTCTTCCAGTGAGTAACTGATCGGCCCCGCCGACACCATCATCACCCAGGGATTTAAATCGCCGTTGAAGGTATTGCCGATCAAATTCCACCCCGGCTCCAGCGTGATCGCCGGAGGCGCATCGACCGACGGCAACGTGCCGAGAATCGTGAGGGTTTGCGCCGTCGTCAGGTTCAGCCAGAATCCACGACCGGGGGTGATCGACGGCGAAGCCGGGTATTTGCGGTATTTATCCGTGCCGGTCACGGTGGGGTCATACCAGGCGAAGTGAAAGTTGGGTGAACTGGGAGCAAAGTTGAACAGCACGCCGGCATCGGTTTGCGTGGGGGTGATGGGAAAGCTGACCAGCGACAGGCCGGCGGCGAAGGTATTGGTCACCGATGATCCGGTTGTCGACGCGACGACCAGCACCGGCGAATAATACCACGGGCCGATATTGCGCCAGAGAATCACATCGGTCCCATTCACCGTCAGATCGAACCTTACGCGGGCGAAAAACGTCAATCCGGCATCATTGGTCGTTTGATTCAGTCCGAACGCCCCCTGCACCAACTGGGTTTGCAACGAGCTACCCGGCAGCGCAAGCTGTACCGCGGCGCTATCCGCACCGATGACCACGCCGAAAAATTCGTTTAAATCGGTGATATTGTCTTTCGCATCGACGGTATGTCCCGCCACCTGGTAGGGAAAATAAATCGCATTGACCAACCCGCCGATCGTCACGACGATGCGCAAGCGTTGCGCGGAGGTTTCGCCGATATTGTAAAAGCTCGGACTTAAAAAGCCGATGCCGGGAAAATCGCCCGCGGCGCTGATGCTGATGGTATCGCCTTCTTCCGGGTTCACCGGGATTTGATCGAAGGTGTAATAATCGAGATGTGCCGAACCACTGAGCGGTGATTCGGTGCCATTCGGGTTGGTGTAGAAGTAACAGACCGTTAGCGAGGTGTAGACGTGCTGGGGAGTCTGTTGCACGAACACCCGGTTGCCGACGATCGAGGTGGCCCGCAACACCTGCTGCTGGTTATACCAGTCGAGAAACGCGGTACCTTCCACCGAGGGCACGCTCATTTGCATGAGCGTTTGTAAGCCTGCTAAATTACCGGCCACGGTGGGAGAACCGGCGATGGCCGAATAGTAGCGTGCATTGAAGTCGCTGAAGACGGTCGGCTTTTCGGTATAGACCTTCAGCCAGGCGGACATGGCCATCCCCAGCCGCGTCAGCGACAAATAGGTGATCCCATCCGGCGGGAAGAAGACGGAATTAGAGAGCGCCGGTTGGTTCAGCGTCTCATAGAGCGGCAGCAGGTAACCACCGTCGCGGCTCAAGTCATAATTGGGATCGAGCTGCAGGCTGGCGATGAGCGCCGCCGCGCGTGCCAACCCTTCCTCCCAAGCGTCGATGCCGATGAGGGTGGGGGCGTGAAAGGCGTGCAGCAGCAAGTGCAACAGGTTAAAACCGTAGTGGCTGTTATCGCCGGTGGTGAAATCGGACGGCAGCGGTTCCACCGTCACCGTCACGGTGCCGGTATGCGGATCGAGGGTGAATTCACCGCCTTCGACATTATCCACCAACGCGGCGGCGGTGATCGTCACCGTGGTGTTGGCGGCCGGTTTTCCATAGATGCTCACCAGCACCGGGTAAGCACGGGTGACAAACGCCCGCAATTGCGACTCGTCCCCGGTGCTCCATCCGCTGTAGGCAAAGCTCAGCGTGCCGTTGCCGGCGGTGGCGCGGGTATTCAACTCCCCCGGCGTGCCTTCGTAGTAGATGGTATCGATGCGCGGCAACACGGTGCGCGGTTTGATGAGATGCCGGCGCACCATTTGTGCCTGCAAGCGTATGGTCTCGTTGGCCTGGAGGCGCATGTGCGCGCGACGCGCGGTGATTATCGTGGCGGCCGACGCGGAGCGGTGCGAGCCGTTCAGATACACGGTGTTGCTGGGCATTTGCCCCGCCAATCCCGCCAGCGCCGGCAACAGCGCGCAGCAGAATACGCACAGGCGTAGAAATTTCATCATGCTCCTCCGGTTTGCCACGTCCTTCAGGGCGTGGCAATTCTGCTATTGTAACGTGATCTTGCGATATTCGGTGAAGGCAGCCGCGCGGGCCTGGTTGGGATCGGCGGTGTCGTAGGCAGATACCGACCACCAATAATTTCCCGGCGCCAAACCGGTAAGCTTTTCCGAGGTATCGGTGGCCGTATGGGTGATATTGGAGCCGACGGAAAGGATATTGAACGTCGGTTCCGCATTGAATTTTGTCACTACATAGCTCAGCGCGCCGGGAACGGCGGTCCAGGAAACCGTTGCCGATCCCACCGGTACCGTCGCCCCATCGGCGGGGGTATTTAGTATACAGCGCGGTAGGGGATTGGCCAACACCGGCACCGCGGCGTTGGAAGTCGCACCACCGGCGGCAAAGCTGCACACCGTATAATATTGCGGTGTGCCGGGTTGCAGCGACGGATCGTTGTCGTAGAAGAAGAGCATGTAGGGGTCGAGGGCCGCGCCGACCATGGTGAACGGACCTTTCGTGCTGCCGCCGCGGTAAACGTTATAGCCGTTGACTTCGGTGCCACCGGGATCCGCGTACCAGTAGAGATCGTTTTCTACTAAACTGCTAGGCGCGCGCATCAGTTGCGAGCTGCGGACAAGGTTTTCCAGTCGAGTGAGGCGTACGGCGGATGCGCGCCGCGTGCGCGCCACCGCCAGGCGCGAGATCAGCGCCTGCTGCCTGGCTTTGCTGGTCTGCTGCGGCAACGTACAGGAGAGCAGGTCCATCGTCAGGGTGGTAAACGTGGGCGTGGTGGCCGCCGGCGTACTCGGCGACGTTTTTCAGGTGTTTCGGCCACGGCAACGCTTCAAGCATCTGGATCGTCACCTCGATGTGGTGATTGATGATCTGGCGCTCGGTCGCCGTCAGGGTTCCCGCGCGGATGGTCAGGTTTTCAACTTCATCGTCGGTCAGGAAATCCGTTTCCCTGCCATCAACATCGCGCCAGCGATACCTCGCGGAAATTTTCTGCACGCGCTGCTGGTCGGCGTCGTTCATGAGTTCGCCGCCCACATTGGCCGTGCGCAGAAATTCGCGATCTTCCTCGATTTCACGCAGGCGCTGCGCCAGTTGCGCATCGGCATCGGCTGCGGGATCGGCCAGCTTCGCCTTCAGCGCCGCGATTTCGGCGTCGCGCTTGAGCACCTCGAAGCGGGTGTCGACGAGATGCACGCGGTCGAAAATGGTCTGCAGCTTGGTCGCCTTGTCCACCACGTGCACCGGTGTGGTGACCTTGCCGCAATCGTGCAGCAGGCCCGCGATCTTCAGCTCATAGCGGTCCTTGTCGGTCATGCTGAATTCGCGCAGCGGCCCGACCTTGACCTCGTTGACCGCCTCGGTAAGCAGCATGGTCAGCTGCGGCACGCGTGAACAATGACCTGCCGTATAGGGCGATTTGTCGTCGATCGCCGCGTTAATCAGGTTGATGAAAGACTCGAACAGGTTTTCGAGGTGGTTGATCAGCAGCCGGTTGGTCAGCGCGATCGCGGCCTGCGACGCCAGCGATTCGGCCAGCCGCTGGTCTTCCTTGGAAAATGCGCTGACACTGCCCGAACCCGGATCCTTGGCGTTAAGCAGCTGCAACACGCCAATGATTTCGTTTTCGTGGTTCTTCATCGGCACGGTGAGAAACGACTGCGAACGGTAACCGGTCTTCTTGTCGAAATTCTTGGTGCCGGCGAAATCGAAACCTTCTTCGGTATAGGCGTCCGCGATATTCACTGACTGGTCGTGATGCACGGCATAGGCCGCCACCATACTGGTGATCGGTGCGCCTTCCTTGTCGAACAGGTTGAGCGGATAGAACGGTATCGGCGTCCCGGTGGTACCGCCCATGGCGATGCCGAGCGTGTCGTTGCGCATGATCTCGAATTTGAGCGAACGCTCCTCGGTCATGCGGTAGAGCGTTCCGCCGTCGGCGCGAGTGATTTTCTGCGCCGCCACCAGAATCGCCTCGAGCAACCGGTTGATATCGGTTTCCTTCGACAGCGCCACACCGATCTGGTTGAGCTGCTCGAGTCGCTCGAACAGATTGGTCGGGTCCGGCGGACGGTGCATTTGGTTCATCAGCGGGTGCGTTACTTGATACAAACGGCCCGGACCTGCGCCATGTCGGTGACGCCGAGCAGCACTTTTTCCATGCCGTCCTGCTTCAGGGTGCGCATGCCGTGCTCCAGTGCGGTGGCGAACATTTCGGCAACGCGCGCGTGTTCCTGGATGTTCTTCTTGATCGCGTCGGTGCCGATCAGCAATTCATGCAGGCCGACGCGGCCCTTGTAGCCGGTGTTGCCGCAGGTGTCGCAGCCGCCGGGGCCGTGGAAAATGATCTCGCCTTTGTCGTTGCCGAAATCCTTGATCCAGCTCTGCAGTAGCTTGTCGCGCTCGCCCTTGGGGTCTTTTTTCCAGCTGTCGGTGTTCATTAGTTCGCCGGAGTATTCATCGAGGAAGAGCTTGACTTCCTCCTGGGTCGCGACGCGCGGCTTTTTGCACTTGCCGCACAGCCGTTTGGCCAGACGCTGGGCGAGAATGCCGAGCAATGCGTCGGCGAAGTTGAACGGATCCATGCCCATGTCGAGCAGGCGGATGATGGATTCCGGTGCGCTGTTGGTGTGCAGGGTGGCGAACACGAGGTGACCGG
>Ga0118677_10011361_pt1 | contig 12869 bp, 16 predicted proteins | sample AliMusrvi5mmetaG_FD_86154 | JGI IMG/M metagenome (GOLD analysis project Ga0118677, IMG submission 86154)
AGTTCTGCACTATTCATCATATCTCCTATTGCTGCCTCTCATTAGTCCTCCTCAGTCCCGCACCCTGCCGGGCAACTTCAATCCAGAGACATTGTGAAACTCCCGCGCCCCCACGTCAACCCGAATCCGCCCCTGCCCCGCCGGTCAGGGATGCTCACGATATCCTAGCGATTTCGGCCTGCATTCGGGTCTTCATATCTCATTATCGTTCCGGTCTGCTGACGAATCAGAATTACAATAGTGAAATTTATACGAAAAGCAGGTTCCCAATACTGCACTGTCCAGATCCCGTCTTTCAAGGTAGCGTCGGCACACACCTTGCGTTGAAATTCCTCAGGATCGAGGAGCTGCCGCAAAACATACTTGCCGATTGCCAATGCGGCCTTTGCGTCGCCGACGTATCCGTTGCTTGGTTTATGCTCGGTAATTGCCGCTAGGTCTTCATTTGTAACTCTTGTTACACCATTTGTGGTAACCATCTCAAAGCCACTGGCAATCGAAACAATAGTGCCGATAAGAATCAGCATAACAAGTATGGATGCTTTCATAAGTTCTCCGAAACCGTCATTTCGTTACTCCGCAAGCCTGCGGTTCAGCAGCGATTGTGAAACTCCCGCGCCCCCACGTCAACCCGAATCAGCCCCAGCCCCGGCAACCGTGAGAAGCATCAATATTAGCCAAGCTCGTTAGTATTCGGGTGGCTCTTTCCGAATATTCGTTTCGCCTTTCCAGCCGACGACCACCCAACGCTTTTCACCGTCCGTTGACGAAAACTGATATGTCCAACCGTGGCTGAGAATGCCTGCACCTAAACAATAGAACCGCTCAGCATCCTCTCCAAGTGCCCTCACTGCCAATTCGTGTCCTTGCAAGATCGATACTGGTGGACGCTTGCATTCTTGCCACGGAGAACGCGCAGCGAAACAACATACTACCCCGACTGCCAAAAGCATAACGATAGCTGAAATATTCTTTTTCATGCAGATATACCTCAATAGAGAGCTACATTTGTATTCCTTAGAAGCATGCACATCTTCGGTTCGGCAGCGATTGTGAAACTCCCGCGCTCCTACGTCAATCCGAATCAGAGGCGGATTGGTCAGCGGTGCGCGGTCAGGGAGCCGAGTTTGACGAGACGCGGTTCTCCGCAAACCGGCGCACAACGGAGGAATGCTTCGACAGGCTGCTCATTCTGTCATTCTGAGCTTGTCGAAGAATCTCTGCTGAATACGAGTCGCGTAAACGACGAGACCCTTCGACTCGCCCCGCTCCGAGCGGAGCAAGCTCAGGGTGACACCGGGAAGACCGCGGATTTCACTGCGGGTGACAAACTGAGGATTGTCTGTTACGCTGCGCGCATGCCTTCTGTCATTTATAAACCGAACAAGGAACACCGGCTCGTCGCCGGTCATGCGTGGGTCTATGCCGGGGAAATCGCGCGGCTCACCGGCGACATCAAGGACGGCGATGCCGTGGATATCCGCGATCACAAGGAACGCTTCCTCGGGCGCGGCTTGTTCAACCGGAAATCCCAGATCACTGTCCGCCGGTTCACGCTGGACAAGGAGGAGATCGACCGGCCGTTCTTCCGCCGCCGCATCACGGCGGCCAAGGCGTACCGGACGGGCGACACTTACCGGGTGGTGTTCTCGGAAGGCGACCAGTTGCCGGGGTTGATCGTGGACCGGTTCGGCGATGTGCTGGTGATGCAGGCGTTGACGCTGGGGATTGACCAGCGCAAGCCAATCATTTTGGAAGTGTTGCGGGAGCTGTTCCATCCGACGGCGATTGTGGAGCGGAGCGATGTGCCGAGCCGAAAGCTGGAAGGCTTGGAGGAAACCAAGGGCGTGATCGTCGGCAAGCTGGAAGGCAAGACGAAGATCACGTTGAGCGGCGTGCACTTTGAGGCGGACTTGTTGGAAGACCAGAAGACCGGCTTCTTTCTCGATCAGGCGGAGAACTACGCGACGGTGGCGAAGTATTGCACCGGCAAACGGGTGCTGGATTGTTTCAGCTACCACGGCGGGTTTGCGCTGTTCGCCGCCAAGGCGGGTGCGAAGACGGTCGAGGCGGTGGAGATTTCCGAGCCGGCCGTAGCGCGGGCGCGGGTAAACGCGGAGTTGAACGGGTTGACCGGGAAGATCGACTTCCGCTGCGTGAACGCGTTCGACATCCTGAAGCAGGGCGATTATCTGAAGCGGCAGTTCGACACAATCATTCTCGATCCGCCGACCTTCACGCGGACGAAGCAAAACGTGGACGCGGCGTTGCGCGGCTACAAGGAAATCAATTTGCGGGCGTTGAAGATGCTCGCCCCCGGCGGCATCCTGGCGACGTTCTCCTGTTCGCACCATGTGCCGCTGGACTTGTTGATGGCGGTGGCGGTGGAGGCGGCGTCGGATGCGCACCGGACTCTGCGGTTGGTCAAGACGCTCACGCAAGCGGCGGATCACCCGATCTTGCCGGCGATTCCCGAAACGGAATACCTCAACGGCCTACTGCTGCAGACAATCTAGCACTCAAGATGAACTACCGAGGTCCGCGCGCCAGCGCTGGACTCGTTAGCTCCATCGGATTGTTAGATTCGTACCGCACGCTGTCTTTGAAATAAATGCTTCGCTGGGCCGAAAAAGGCAAATGAGAATATGACCAACTCCAGCAGAACCTCTATCCAACCGAAAACGTCAGCCCGCGCTGCTCTCGGCGCATCCCCAATAAGATGGAAACGAAAGATGGCCATCTTGCCGCAGACTGCGACAAGGAAACTGTAAAGACCCGGTCGCCAGAGAAAGAGCGTGCCAACCAGACCGACTAGCCAAGCCAACAGAACTGTCCCAATCATCGACATCATAAGGATCGCGAAACCTACTGAAGGATGCTCTGTCGTGATGGATGATGCCGTCCTGGTTACCGGTATCGCTGTGCATGAAATCCAAATATCAAACACGACGACTGCACAGTACACAACCAACAACATCTGAAATTGGTTCTTGGTGAGCGCCTTCAATGCCCTCAATCTAACGGACGACGGACTTAGTGTTCGCAGTGGTCGTGGCGACCGCAGCAGTCGCCTTCGTGTTTGCCGCCGCAACAGTCGCCGGCCAGCTCTTCCGCCGTGGCGGCGCGCTTGGCAACCAGTTCCACGTCGAAGGTCAGGTCAACGCCGGCCAGCGGATGGTTGGTGTCGATGCGGACCTGCTTGGCGGTGACGCTCAGCACGGTGGCAATGGCGGCTTGATGACTATCGCCGATGCGGAACTTGTCGCCCGCCTTGACTTCACCGGCGGGAAACTTTTCCCGCGGCACATCGAAAATCCGCTTGGCATCTTTCACGCCGTAAGCGTCCTTGGCCGGAACGGCGAGGCGCTGCTTGGCACCGGTCTTGAGCTTGAGCAATTGCTTTTCCAAGCCGGGAATGATCTGGCCGGTGCCGGTCACAAACGTCAATGGCTCCCCTTTCAAGGAAGAATCCAGCGTCGTGCCGGCTGGGTCGGTTAATGTGTAATGAAATGAAACAACTTCTTGGGTCATGGGATTGGGGTTGGGTTATGCCGCCGATGGCGCGGCGGTTTTTTTGTGGTGGGCGGCGTGTTTCTTAGGTTCGCCGGTGGTGAAGACGCCCATCTTGCGGAATTTTTTGTAACGCTCGCTCAACAACTCGGTTTGCTTCACATCCCACAGCGTGTCGAGATTCTTGAGCAGCGCCTGTTTCAAGGTCGCGGCGGTGGTGTCGTAATCCTTGTGCGCGCCGCCGAGCGGTTCCGGCACGATTTCATCCACGATACCGAGTTCGAGCAAATCCTTGGAAGTGATTTTCAAAGCCGCGGCGGCATCGGCGGCATTGGCGCGGTCTTTCCAGAGAATCGCGGCACAGCCTTCCGGCGAGATGACGGAGTAATAGGCGTTCTCCATAATCAGCACACGGTCGCAAACGCCGATGCCAAGCGCGCCACCGCTGCCACCTTCGCCAATGACGCAGGCAATAAGCGGCGTTTTCAAAACCATCATTTCGCGAAGGTTGACGGCAATGGCTTCGGCGATGTGGCGTTCTTCAGCGCCAACGCCGGGATAAGCGCCGGGCGTGTCAATGAAACTGATCACCGGCAAATCAAACTTCTCCGCGAGCTGCATCAAGCGGAGCGCCTTGCGGTAACCTTCGGGATGCGGGCTGCCAAAATTGCGGTGCAGATTTTCTTTGGTGTCCCGCCCCTTCTGTTGACCAATGACCATCACGCGCCGCTCGCCAATCGTCGCCAATCCGCCGATGAGCGCATGGTCATCGTTGAAGCGCCGGTCACCGTGTAGCTCGATGTAATCGGTGGCGATACGTTGCAGATAATCGAGCATGTACGGCCGCTTCGGATGCCGTGCGAGCTGGACGCGCTGCCATGGCGTGAGGTTGGTGAAAATCTTCTTCCGCGTGACTTCGAGCTTCTCTTCGATGGATTTGATCTGACCGGAAAGATCAATCTTTTGTTCATCGGCCTGTTTGCGCAACGACTCGATTGTCTGTTCGAGATCAACAATCGGTTTTTCAAATTCGAGGGTATAGAGTCTCATTGGTCAATCGTGAATGGTTACCGGCGTGCCGACCGGCAGGATCGTGAATAGTTCGCCGACATCGCCATTGAGCAGGCGGATGCAGCCGGCGCTGGATTGTTTGCCGATGGAATTGGTTTCCCAAGTGCCGTGGATTCCGTAGCCGCGCACGTCCAAGCCGAGCCAATGTGTGCCGAGGATGTTCTCGGAATCGCCAAACGGCACCGTCTTGCCGTCGGCGCGGTACCACGGCGGGTCGGCAATGCGCGTGGTAATCTTGAACTCGCCGGTCGGCGTCTTGCTGAACTGGCCGGTGCCCACGCGGTAACGTTTGAAGAACTTGCCGGCATCGGTCACGGTCAAGGTGTTGGCGGACTTGCTGACTTCGACCGCGAACTTGGCTTGGTAGATGCGGAGCCGGTCGCCGACGCGGATCTTGTCGCCAGTGATGTGGTTGGCGGCGCGAAGCAAATCAACAGTCGTGCCGTATCGGTTGGCGAGTTTGCCAAGGGTGTCACCGGCTTGGATGGTGTAATCCACCTTCTCTGCCGCCGGTAACGCCGTGAGGATGATCTGGCCATTGATGTCACCGAGCGCGGCGAGCGCCTGGTCATTGGCGTTGGTGGCGGCCACGAGTTCCTGTAACAGCGCGCGGGCTTCGAGTGGTTTGCCGGCTTCTTTCAGTTTCAACGCTTCCGGCAAGCGGTCATCCACCGGCGGCGCGGGCGGCGGCACAGGCGCAACCGCGACCGGTGGATTAACAACCGGCGGCGGCTGAGGAACCGGCGCACGGTTGCAACCGGTCAGCGTGAACACCAACATGGTTAAGACAAATAAGACTTTCATGATTGCAGGTCTCGAACTACCAGACTCATTGCAGGGTACCGGCGCGTCACATCCTTTTCAAGACATTTGAGGATAACGCGTTCGATGCCCGGCTGAATATCCGGCGCGTGAGTTCGTGGTGGCTTGAGGTGCTGGCTAAAGTCCGCATGCTTCTGCATCACTTCGTCGAGCGTGTTGCCGGTGATGGGTTTTTTGCCGGTCAGCATTTCGTAAGCGGTCAGGCCAAAGGCGAAGATATCGGCGCGTTCATCCACGGGTTGCCGGAGGATTTGCTCGGGGGCGAGGTAGACGGGCGTGCCGGCGAGCTTGGCGGTTATCTTGGGGTGATCAGGCCGCGCAATGGCGAGATCGAAATCAATGATCTTTGGGTCGTAAGCGCGGGTGGTGAGGACATTTTCAGGTTTGAAATCAAGGTGGATAAAGCCACGGCTGTGAATGTGCGCAAGGCCGGCCGCCATGCCAGTCAGGAGCTTGAGCCGATTGGGACGAAGTTGCGGGTCGCCACGGAGAATGCATTCTTTGAGATTTGGACCTTCGACAAGTTCCAGCACGCAATACCGCAGACCGCGAAACTTCCCTTCTTCAATAAACCGCGCAATGTTTGGGTGCTCAAGCTTTTGGTTGACGGAACACCCCCAGTGGAAGCGCCGGCGCGCATTCCAGCGAAACCGAAACTCCGGTAACAAGATGCGCAACGCAAACCGCTGGTTGTTGGCGTCGCTAATTGAATACACGTCGGACATCCCGCCATGGTTCAGGCGCTCGATGACAGAGTAATTGGCAAAAGTTGTTCCGACCATCGCCAGCGACGGTAACGGAGCGGCGTCGGTTTTGCAATGGCGAATGCCCAGTCTCGCTTGACTTCCATCACTGACACCGTGATAGTTGGCGCGGTGAACGGCGGAATCAAACTGGTAGCCTTGATTTGCATCGCGTGCTATGTGGTGTTGCGGTGGATGGTGTGGCGGGTTTGGTATAAAAAGGAATTCTTGCGGCCCGGTTATTTTCGCCACACGTCCATAATCAGCACGGCTGATTTCCTGAGTTGGGTGTTTCTGACTGCGGCATTCTTCTTAATGCTCAACCTCGGCCATTGGGTGCGCATTGTACTGATTACAGCCGTGTTGGTGGGTTATGATTATTGTCTGCGCCGGCTGTTTCTGTACTTGGAAGCCCGCCGCATCTGCCGGCAGCAACCGGGTTGGAGTATTAGCAGCGCGAAGCGCCGGGTGCTCCAACGCATCGAACGCGAAACATTATGAGTTCTTCAGGTACTTGCCGATCAGCAATTGCAACTTCTTCCGTTGGCCGGCTGGGATTTTATCGGGCGCGGTCATAATTGCAGTCGCCAGGGCATGCCGGCAGGCGCAATCCGTGTTGTCTCCCAGTGTTGCCACCGTCAACCTGACAATCTCCTGCGCCATCTGGGAATTCTTCTGCAGGCATTCAATAATCATTTCGACTGTGACCGCTTCTTCACTAATGTGCCAACAATCGTAATCGGTCACCATTGCCAGCGTCGCGTAACACAATTCGGCTTCCCGGGCGCACCGGGCTTCGCCGAGGTTCGTCATGCCGATGACATCCCAGCCCATTGCCCGGTGAAATAGCGACTCGGCGCGCGTCGAAAACGCCGGGCCTTCCATGTTGACATAAGTTCCACCGTCGTGAACCGTTGCACCGGCTTTCCGTCCACACGCAACCAACGTCTTCCGTAAACCGGCACAGACTGGGTCGCCAAATGCCACGTGTGCCACCACGCCGTTACCAAAAAACGTGAAGTCCTCACTGTGCTTCGTGCGGTCGAAGAACTGATTGATCACCACGATGTCTGTCGGCTTATATTTCTCCTGTAACGAACCGACGGCACTGACACTGATGACATTTGTCACGCCAAGTTTCTTTAACCCATAAATGTTGGCGCGGTGGTTCAATTCGCTCGGCAGAATTCGATGTCCGCGGCCATGTCGTGGCAAAAACACAACCTCGCGTCCGGCCAGCCGGCCGGTCAGGTACTGATCGGAAGGTTTGCCGAATGGAGTTGCAACCGTGACCCATTTACTCCGCTCAATACCACTCATGGCATAAAGCCCGCTGCCGCCAATAACGCCGATTTTCATGTGGCCATTCATACCGCCCCACGCGCCGCGTGTCCAGTCTGCGGATGTGATTGCGCTTGGCATGGGCGCGCGGGTTGCCTACACTTGGCGGACAACATGAACACACCGCAACCACTCGGCCTCAAGAAATCATTCGGCTTTGGCGACCGCCTCGGCCTCGCCACACCCGGTCATTTCGCCGCGTTTAAGAAATTTGGCTTCGCCCCCATCTTTGCCCAGCAATCCATTCGCGAAATGGAACGCACCCAGCGCACACCGGAGGAAGTTGTCGCGGCCGCGCAAACGGCGGTCACTTCGCTTGGGTATACCGGCGCGTGGGGCGCGGACGCCGACCATATGAAATTACCGGAACACGCGGATCGCACTGCCGCGGCTGGTTTTTGTTTTTTCACAATTGACCCATCAGAGTACGTCGGCAAAGGGGCGTTGACCGGTGAATTGGAGTCGTTGTATCTCGGGAAAAAGTTTGAGATTGGCGGAACGTTTGACCGCGGGAGTTTGTACAACGCCGCGAGGAAGTATGGCCGGGCGCTCGAACACATTCGCCATCTGGGCTGGCATATCGCCCAGGTAATGAATGGCAGGCCGTTTGAGATCGAAATCAGCGTGGACGAAACCGATGAGCCGACCACCGTGTTGGAGCACTTGTTCATTGCGCTGGAGTTGAAGCGAAACCGTGTGCCGAATGTCGTCAGCATCGCGCCGCGGTTCGTCGGCGCATTTGAGAAGGGCATTGATTACAAGGGCGACATCCAACAATTTGAGGCCGCGCTCCGGCAACACGTTGCCATTGCCCAGCAATACGGGCCGTACAAACTCAGCGTCCACAGCGGCTCAGACAAATTCAGCGTGTATCCGATCTTCGGTCGGTTGTGTGGTGAATTACTTCACGTCAAGACCGCCGGCACGAGTTATCTCGAAGCGATGCGTGTGGTGGCGCGGACGGACGTGAAGCTGTTCGCAGAAATTGCCGAGTTTTGCCGGGGCCGATTCGATACAGACCGCAGGAGCTACCACATTTCCGCAACCACCGCACAGGTGGCGAAGTTGCCAAAATTCACTGGCAAGGAAGAAGCCGTTTATCTTGATGAGGTTGCCGGGCGGCAACTTTTACACGTCACATTTGGTTCAGTGTTGACCAGCCCGCAATTCAAACCACGGATTCTGGAGACGTTGAACAAGCATGCCGATTTGCACATTGAATTATTGGATAAGCATTTCACCAAACATCTGAGTTTGCTCAGCCAGTGATGGCCGGATGAAAACATTCATCACTGAAGATTTCCTGCTCCACAGCGATGTGGCGCGTGAACTTTATCATGACCACGCGGCTCGTGAGCCGATTTATGATTACCATTGCCACCTTCCGGTAGCGCAGATTGCCGGCAACAAAACGTTCAGCAACCTCTACGAAATCTGGCTCGCTGGCGATCATTACAAGTGGCGCGCCATGCGTTCCAATGGCATCGCGGAAGAATTTTGCACCGGCAATGCCAGCGACTGGGATAAATTCCTCGCGTTCGCTCGCACCGTGCCGGCTGCGCTCCGCAACCCGCTTTATCATTGGACGCACATCGAACTCAAACGCTTCTTCGGCATTACCGACTTGCTCGATGAATCCACGGCGAAGGGAATCTGGGACGCCGCCAATCAGACGCTCACAAATATGCCGGTGCACACGATTCTTGAGTCCAACCGGGTTTCTGTCATCTGCACTACCGACGACCCGACCGACTCGCTTGACCATCACAGGACGATTCGTGCCAGCCAACTCAAAACGCGCGTCTATCCGGCTTGGCGACCGGACAAGGCGTTGGCAATCGATCAACCGTCGTTGTGGAATGCTTGGCTCGACAAGCTCGGGGCGGCTGGCGACTTGGCCAGTTTGTTGGCACGCTTGAATGAGCGCCTTGATTTCTTTCATGCCAATGGTTGCCGTCTCTCTGACCACGGCCTCAACCATCTGGATGCCGCGGATTGCACACAAACAGAGGCAACGAATACGTTTTCCCTCGCGCGGACCGCCAAACAAATCGCGCCGGACGCAGCCGCCAAGTTCCGCAGTTTTATGTTGGTCTGGCTGGGCGAGCAGTACCACGCGCGGGGCTGGGTCATGCAATTGCACCTCGGCGCCCAGCGCAACAACAGCTCCCGGCAACTACGCACCATCGGCCCGGATACCGGCTTCGATTCTATCGGAGATTGGCCGCAGGCGGCGGCGTTGGGCCAGTACTTGGACCGGCTGGACACGAACAACCGTCTGCCGAAGACCATTCTCTACAACCTCAACCCCGCCGACAACTACGTCCTCGCTACCATGCTCGGAAACTTCCAAGACGGCAGCGTGCCGGGCAAGATTCAATTCGGCAGCGGCTGGTGGTTCCTCGACCAGAAAGAAGGAATGGAGTGGCAACTCAACGCGCTCAGCAATCTAGGATTGCTCAGTCGATTTGTTGGAATGTTAACCGACTCGCGTTGTTTTCTAAGCTACAGCCGGCATGAATATTTTCGCCGGTTGCTCTGCGACTTAATCGGACGCGACGTGGTCAACGGCGAATTACCACGTGACATGAAACTGCTTGGTGATTTGGTGCGCGCCATCAGTTTCGGCAATGCCCAAACCTATTTCCAATTGCCTGCCGGCAAGGTCTAGCTAACCAGAGATGCGACTCTGGACGATTCATCCCCGGTACCTTGATGGTCGCGGACTCGTGGCATTGTGGCGCGAGGCATTGCTTGCACAAAAAGTATTGCGCGGAGAAACCCGAGGCTACCGGCATCATCCGCAACTATTCCGCTTTCAGATCCAACACCGCCCTGTCGCAGCAATCGCTAGTTATTTGCGCGCCGTTCACAAAGAAGCTACCCGTCGCGATTACCATTTCGACCGCCGCAGGATTGCGCCTCTACGGTTTCACGGAAAAATAGTCGAGACCACCGGTCAAGTACGATACGAGTGGCGGCATCTGCAGCGAAAACTCAAACAACGTTCCCCACAAACATTCGCGCGGCTGCGGCACGTTTCGGCCCCCAAACCGCATCCACTATTTCGCACTGTCACCGGCGCCGTGCGCGACTGGGAACGCGTTATCAGAGATTAACTGCGTGACCGGTCTTGCGGCTCTCGTTGGCGGCGCAGATGACGCGGACGATTTCGAGCGTCTCGGCTACCGGTACGTCGGTCTTGCCGGCCGGCAACGTCCGCAGGATCGCTTCGAGCAGGCAGACGGTCATCGGCCGCTTCGCCGCGCCAACGTCAATCTGGCGGGCCACCTTCTGGCGATGAACCACCGCACCGAATTTGTTGTGCGCCTTGCGGGAACCCCGGTAAGTCGCGCTGCGGCCATCCGACCACTGGAACGAAATCAAATCCACTTCGTCCGTGGTCATCGCTTGGACGCGCCGGCAACCAACACCGAGCGCGGCCACGATCATTTCAATGCCGTGGATGCCGTACCAGAACAAGCCCGGCTGGGAGTCATGGAGTTCCATCGGTCCATACGTGTCGATGCCAACGATACGACCCTGATCGGCATCGCCGGTCAGAGCGGCTTGGAAATTGTCCACATACCTGAGCGCGGACGCACTCATGATCGGCACGCCGGTCTTGGCGGAGAGGTCGATGATGGCTTGCGCATCGGCGATCGTGGTGGTGAACGGTTTATCGATGAAGGTCGGTTTCTTGAACTTCACTATCTCCGCGAATTGCCGGTAGTGGACGCGACCGTCCACGGACGTGAGGAAGACGAGATCGGCTTGTTCCGCGACCGCCGCCGGGCTGGCTAGTATGGTCACGCCGAATTCTTCCGTGAGCCGCTTGGTGTAGCCGGCGACGCGGTTGATGCTCAGGTCGAAGTCCGGCGAGCCGCCGGGAAAGCCGCAGACGACTTGCGCGCCCGGCACTTGTTGGGTTTTGAAAATCTCCGCAAAGGCTGTGACGTGCGATGTGTCGAGACCGATCAGGCCGACTTTTATACTCATAATTTCCTTATTTGCATCTGTCATTCCGAGCTTGTCGGGGAAACTCAATCTTCCTATACTCTGTTTGAACTTTGCTCACACGTTTGAGACCGATACCTTTAATAATATTAATCCTCTGGGCGGCATATAGTGCAAGTCCCGCTGAAACATTCAAGAACGGAATTACCTGAACAACATCCACCACTGGCAGCGTGATCCACGCAATCCGATCTTTCCGCCGGGGCCGGCGGAATTCGATGTGAGCGCGTGCATGAATCCGTTCGTGGTCCGGCACGGTGATGAATATTGGCTGTTCTACGCCGGCGGTAACAAAGCGGGACAGCGGCGGATTTGCCTGGCCATTGCCAAGGTGGACGATCTCGCTCATTGGCAACGCCTCGGGCCGCTGTTTGATGTCGGCGGAAAAGGCGCATTCGATGAAAAATGGTGTGTGCTGCCCTGCGTGCATCGCATCGGCAACAAATGGCATCTCTATTACACCGGCCAAAGCGCCGACAAAAACGCGGGCCTCCAGGGGTTTCGCGGCATCGGGCTGGCGGTCAGCGATGATCTCCGGCATTGGCAGCGACAAGCATCCGAGCCGGTCTTGCTGGGCGACGGCTTTGCCGAGTGGCCGGACAACCGCGGCATTGCCGGCGGAGGACGCATTGTGGAAATCCCCCAGCCGGATGGCCGCATCCTGTATCGGCTGCATTACACGCTCGCGACTGGACGTCCGAGCTCGGAACTGCGCGTGGATCAGGCGAAGTACTCCGTGATCGCCCATTCGTTCGACGGCCGCCACTGGTTCGACAAACAGGTGGTGTTGCGCCCCCGCGCGGAGGCGGTTTACGAGAACGTCGCCACGATCGCCTTGAACGTCTGGCAGACGCGGCAACAATATCGCGCGATCTACGCCGGGATCGGAACACAGTTCGGCGCCTATTCGATTTGCGAGGCGGTCAGCCGCGACGGGCTGGTCTGGGAACGCGGCGCGCCGGGGGCGAATCTGGCGTTGCCGCCCACGGGCACGGGCTGAGAGAGCCAGATGACTGAGTATCCGAACGTTATTGAGGAAAACGGCCGGCTGCGGTTGTTCTATTGTGGCAACGGCTACGGCACGACCGGCATCGGCACGGCAGTGGCGGAACCGCTGGAGTGAATTGAAGATCAAATGAGCACAACCATTCGTCCCATGACTCTTGCCGACGTGCCGCAGGGTATGCGGTTGAAGGAACTGGCCGGTTGGAACCAAACGGAAGCCGACTTGCGCCGTTTTCTCCAGTTGCAACCGGACGGCTGCTTTGTCGCCGAGGTTGACGGGCAAGTGGTCGGCACCGTAACGGCGTTTATCTTCGGCAACGTCGCGTGGATCGCGCTGGTGCTGGTGGACCCGCAGTACCG
>Ga0118677_10011948_pt1 | contig 12869 bp, 10 predicted proteins | sample AliMusrvi5mmetaG_FD_86154 | JGI IMG/M metagenome (GOLD analysis project Ga0118677, IMG submission 86154)
GTGCACGCCACCCCAACCGGCACCGTAGGAGCCGTTGGCAAAAATCCCCACGCTCAGCACCCCCCACAGGCCGTTGACTCCGTGCACCGAGATGGCGCCAACGCAGTCGTCAATGCCCCTCTTTTCCCAGAAGAAGACCGAGAAGACCACGATGATGCCCGCGATGAAGCCGATGATGATGGCACCCAGCGGATTGACAAAGGCACAGGGCGCGGTGATTGCCACCAGACCGGCTAACAGGCCGTTGCACAACATGGTTGGATCGGGCTTGCCGGTAACCAAATACATGGTGAGCAGCGTGCCCACGGATGCCGCGGCGCCGGCGAGCATGGTGTTGACCGCGACAATCGCGATGCGGCCGTCGGTGCCCGCCAACGTGGAACCGGGGTTGAAGCCAAACCAGCCGAACGCCAGGATGAAGGTCCCGAGCATGACCATCGGCACGTCATGGCCAGGCATCGGACGCGGCTTGCCATTCTTGTCGTACTTGCCCAACCGCGGACCAATCGCCATCGCGCCAGCCAAACAAATCACGCCGCCGCACAAGTGCACCACCCCCGAACCGGCAAAGTCCACCGCGCCGTGGCCGAGGGCAAAGTTTTGGCCGAGCTGGGCGAGCCAACCGCCGCCCCACACCCAGTTGCCGTAAATGGCGTACGGGAGCATGCCCACCCAGAAGCCGTAGACGATGAAATGTTTGAAGTTCCAACGTTCGGCCATGCCACCCGTCGGGATGGTGGCCGTGGTGTCCATGAAGACCATTTGGAACAGGAACAAACAGAGCACCGCGGTATCAAACACCGAGGGACTCAGGAAGAACCCCTTCAAACCTAACAAGCCAAAGGGATGCCCGCCAATGGTCACGGTCCAACCTTGGTTGAGCAAGGCCAGCCCTTGGCCGAGTGTCGGCTGCCAGCCGATCGGCACCGGTCCATTCCAGTAGTTGCCAAACATGAAGGCAAAGCCGCAAATCCAGAAGCCGAGCATGCCGAGGCCGTAAATCATGAAGTTGGTGGCCATGACGTGCGCCGCGTTTTTGGCGCGGGTCAGGCCGGTTTCGACCAAGGCGAAGCCGGCTTGCATGAACATCACCAGGAAGCCGGTGATCAAGGTCCACACCATGTTGATGGCCACCTTGTTGTGGGCGACGTTCTGAATCAACTCGTCGTTGGTTACCTTGCCTTTGCCATCCGGATTGATGCTCGTGGCATCAGCCGGAATGGGCCACGCAAGGTCGGTGGCCGTGCCCGCATTGGCGCCCGGCGGGTAGCCCACCGAGTCAGGCTGCGGCGGTGCCGGTGTGGGTGCGGGTGCGGTGGCAGCCTCGGCGGCTGGAGGAGCTGCTGCGGCTGGTGGAGACGCGCACGCAACCGGTGCGGACGCAGACGGGCAAAGTGATTGTGCGCGCGCAGGGGCGGCTTCTGCTGGTGGACCAGAGGGAGATATGCTTCGTCTCGATTGAAGGCGGGGCGATCAGCGTGGTTACGCGCGGGGTAGAGGGCCAGTCGAACTGCCGCACGCTGGAGGAGTTGATGGACCAGTTGGATACGGATGCGTTCTGGAGGGCGCATCGATCGTATATCGTGAACATCCAGCACATCCGCGAGGTTGTGCCGTGGTTCAAGTCCAGTTATCAGTTGCGCATGGACGATCCCAAGAAGACAGAGATACCGGTGAGCCGGGCGCAGACCAAGCGTCTGCGGGAGCTGTTCAATCTGTAAGCGCAAGCAGGCGAGCAGCGTTACGCTTAGGGCATTCCCAGCCAGCCGATGTGATAGACCAGGCCAATGGTTGCAATGGCAGGATGGATCTTGCCAGAGGCCGTCGGCCCATCCCAGATCTGGTACTGGCCATCGACCTTGATCGCAACGTGGGTGCTGAGGTCGAAGTCGAAGCCTGCGCCTGGGGAGTAGACGTAGGAAGTGGTGACCTGGTAGCACTTGCTTCCAAAGACGTATCCGAACTGTCCCGGCGCGTTACAAGGCGTCCCGGTGTAGTTCATCTGGCCGCGGCCGAAGAGGAAGTCGCCATAGGGGTGCAGGCGACTGCCCAGCAGGAGGTCTAACCTGAGTCCGCCCAGGACCTCTCTTTGCGATACGACGACGCCTCGGTCGATGGGGTCGGTGGCGCGCACCTCCAGAATAGGACGCAGCCCCTGCCAGGGCGATAGAGCGAGGTCAATTCCGAGGGTTGCGCTGAGGTTCCTGCTGCCGACTAGCCCGGTATAGACGCCCGAGACCCCGCCGAAGGTCGACAGTGAAATATCCTGGGTTGCGGTAGGTTTGGCCTGCTGCGCCGTGGCAACACAGGGCAAGAGGGCTATTGCCAACAGCAACGTCAGCGTCGGCAAAATAATGACATGCTTCATTCCGGCTTAGGCCCCTTGCGCTCCACAGACTCTGCGAGATGGAACGCACCCTATCTTCTCATCATGAGATGCCGCCATAGAGCGTAACAATGATCTCATCGGCAAATTTCGAGATTCACTAGATGGGCCCGGATGAATAAGAGTGAAGCATGGCGCTATACGGGGCTGGGGTTGCGCTCCTCGAACTGGCGTTGATGCCAGTAGGGATAGATGAGCGGTACCTGGCTGGCGGCATCGAGCCGGGCAATCTGTTCCGGCGTCAGGCTCCAGCCGACGGCCCCCAGGTTCTGCTTGAGCTGGTCGGCGTTGCGTGCGCCGATGATGACTGTGGAGACGGTGGGCCGGCGCAGAAGCCAGTTGAGCGCGATCTGGGGAACGGTTTTGCCGGTCTCGGCGGCGATCTCGTCGATGGCGGCTACGACTTTGTACAGATGTTCTTCGGGGACTTGCGGGCCGATGTCGACGACGAGTTTTGAAGTCAGGCGGCTGTCTATTGGGATGCCGGTCTCGCGGCGGATTTTGCCGGTAAGCCTACCCCAGCCGAGCGGCGACCAGATGAGCGCGCCCAGGCCCTGGTCGAGGGCGAGGGGCATCAGCTCCCACTCGTATTCGCGGTTCAGCAGGGAGTAGTAGACCTGGTGGCCGATGTAGCGGCTCCAGCCATGGCGCTCGCTCACCGAGAGCGACTTCATCAGCCGCCAGCCGGAGAAGTTGGAGCAGGCGATATAGCGCACCTTGCCCTCGCGGACAAATTTGTCCAGCGTGTTGAGCGTCTCATCAACGGGGGTGAGGGAGTCGGTTTCGTGCATGTGGTAGACGTCCACATAGTCCGTGCCGAGGCGCTTCAAGGAGCCTTCGAGCGCCTGGGTAAGGTGATAGCGCGAGGAGCCGACGTCGTTGGCACCGGGGCCGAAGCGGAAGGTGGCCTTGGTGGAGAGCAGCACGTCTTCGCGGCGGAGGTGCTGGATGGCGGCGCCGAGGACGGATTCGCTTGCGCCGAAGGAGTAGATGTCGGCGGTATCGAAGAAGTTGAGGCCGGCCTCCATGCAGATGTCGACGATCTTGCGGGCCTCCTCCACGTCCGCTGCTCCCCACGCCTTGAAGAACTCGTCATTCTGTCCACCGAAGGTCCCGCAGCCGAAGCATAGCTCCGGCACCTTGAATCCCGATCTGCCTAGTTGTCTGTATTCCATGGAAATAGGATGCTACGACATTGAAAGAGGGATCAACTGCCGGGATAGAGTGAATGGGAATACGCACTAAAATACCTTATGGGGATTCGTCTGCTTGGTATTGCGATGTTGGTGGCATGCTCGGCGATTGCGCAGAGCCCGGCTACGGGCGCGTCGGGAGGCCAGACGCCCGCGCTGCAGACGGAACTTAAGAAACTTGCGGCCGATGCCGAATTGCTGCACTCTGACCTTCCTGGGTTCGCATGCACAGAGACCGGGGTCAGCGAGGCGATCAAGGAAGACGAGCGCAATCCCAATAAAAATAAGGTGAAGGCGCAGGTCCAGTTTGTCGCCAGTGTGCGCGCCGAGCGGGCGGGAGAGGGCAGGCTGCACGAGTCCCTCACCTTGAGCGAGGTGAACGGGAAGCCCTACAACGGGCGCAAGTTTAATCCGCCGATGATGGTGGAGGGCGGCTTCGACCAGTTGCTCGACATTTTTCTGCCCGAACGGCAAACGTGCTTCAACTTCACGCTGAGCAACGGCCGGATCGACTTCGTCTCTCTGCCCGGTACGTTCGATCGCAAGCAATGCGGCGAGCTGGGCGCTCCCCAGGGATATGTTCTGTTCGACAAGGCCGGCAACGTGAGCCATATGGAACGCCAGGTGACACCTGAGTTGGCGCGTCAGGTCCATATCGTGGACTTCGCTTCCGCCGATATAGTCCCCACAGAACTGGCTGGGAAGACGTATCCACTGCCGGCAAAGGTGGTGGCCGAGGTGCCGAAGGATGGCCAAGTTCTCCACTTTGAAGCGACGTATACGGCGTGCCACCTGTTCAAAGCTACAAGTACCATCCTGCCCGGCGTGGCCCCGGTACCCGAAAGCACTCCCTCGCCCTCGCATCCTTGACTCACAGGGTAGAATCTAATGAGTGATGAATATGGCTAGAACAGTTACGGTGAATGCTCCCCGCGTGACGCGCTCGCGTCGCGACCAGCTCTAGCTGCGCTTCCTTTCCCCCCCTTATATAAGACAGACGAGGCTATCGTATAGCTGAGACGCGCGAAAGGCGTACCTCAGCGGCTAAAGCCGAGTGGCGATATGGGGCGTTTACGGCATGGCTAAAGCCATGCCCTTAAGCAGGACAGCACCAGGAATAGTGGTGCGAAGGAGAGATTTATGTTCGATCGGCTGGAACAACTGGAAGCGCGCTACGAAGAGCTTGGCCGGCAGATGTCTGACCCAACGCTGGTGAACGACCAGGAGAACTTTCGCAAGGTGTCGAAGGCGCATCGAGACATCGAGCCGGTGGTGGAGAAGTTCCGCGAGTACCGCAAGATCAGGGACGGTATCGCCGAGGCGAAAGGGATGCTGGCCGACGCGGATGCGGATGTGAAGGCAATGGCTGCCGAAGAGCTGGCGCTGCTGGAGCCGAGACTGGGGCCGGTGGAAGAAGAACTGAAGATCATGCTGCTGCCCAAGGACCCGAACGACGAGAAGAACGTCATTCTGGAGCTGCGCGCGGGCACCGGGGGCGATGAGGCCGCGCTGTTTGTCGCCGAGGTCTTCCGCATGTATATGCGATTTGCCGAGCAGCACAAATGGAAGGTGGAGTTGCTGTCGCAGACCGAGTCCGGCATCGGACATGGGCTGAAGGACGTGACCGCGATCATCGAGGGCACGAATGTTTATTCGCAGTTGAAGTACGAGTCGGGCGTGCATCGCGTGCAGCGCGTGCCAGAGACCGAGACGCAGGGGCGGGTGCATACCTCGGCGATTACGGTGGCGGTGCTGCCGGAGGCCGAGGAGGTGGACATCAAGATCGAGGCAAAGGACCTGCGCATCGATACGTTCTGCTCTTCGGGGCCGGGAGGACAGAGCGTGAATACGACGTATTCCGCGGTGCGAATTACGCATCTGCCAACCAATACGGTGGTGAGCTGCCAGGACGAGAAGTCGCAGATCAAGAACCGCGAGAAGGGGATGCGCGTGCTGCGGGCAAGGCTGTACGAGATGGAGGCGGAGCGGATTCATCAGATTCAGGCCAAGGACCGTAAGCAGCAGATCGGGTCTGGCGACCGCAGCGAGAAGATCCGGACGTACAACTTTCCGCAGAACCGCATGACGGACCACCGCATCGGGTTGACGAACCATCAGTTGGCGCAAGTGATGGAGGGACAGTTGCAACCGACGATTGACGCGCTGATTGCGCACGCCACGGCGGAGAAGCTGAAGGCAGAGACGGCGGCGGATTGAGCTGAGACTGTGAGGTGTCGGCTTAATGGGTGGCGATGTGATGTGGCAGGAGGATGGAGAAGGTAGTGCCCTGGTGGGGGCCATGGGGGTTGGAGCGGACCTTGATGGAGCCGATGTTTTTTTCGATGAGTTGCTTGGAGACCCATAGGCCGAGGCCGGTTCCCACCGTGCCCTTGGTGGTGAAGAAGGGCTCGAAGATGCGACGTGTGATTGCGGGCACCATGCCGCAGCCGGCGTCGGCGATGGTGATGCGGACGCGGTGGCTGGCGTTGAGGGGATCGATGGAGACGGCGGCGCGCAGAACGATTCTGCCGCCCGGGGCGATGGTGTCCAGGCTGTTGGCGAGGAGGTTGGCGAGGACCTGACGCAGCTCGCCGGCGACTCCCATGACGTGCAGGGATGGGTCGCACTGCTGATCGATGTGCGCGGAGTTGGAGCGGATCTTGGCCTGTAGGAGATTGACGACCGAGTCGAAGAGCTTGGCGGCGGAGTTGCTGGTGGCGGCGGAGAACTCGCGGTAGAAGCCGAGGGTCTGTCGGGTGATGTGGGCGATGCGCATCAACTCGCCGTCGGCGATGTCCAAGTACTCGAGGGCGCTGGCTGGTACGTCTGGGGTGGCTCGCGCGAGGTAGAGGGTATTCATGACGGCTTCCAGCGGGTTGTTGATCTCGTGCGCGATGCTGGCGGCGAGCCGTCCGGCGCTGGCCAGCAATTCACTCCGCAGCAGCGCCTCTTCCGCCTGCTTGCGCGCGGTGTTGTCGGTGCCGATCAGCAGGTATCCTATGATGGCTTCGTTGGCGTCGCGCAGAGCGGTGACGCTGACGATAGCGGGAAAGCGGCTGCCGTCCTTGCGGCAGTAGGTGAGTTCGTAGATGTCCTCGATGCCGCGCGAGGCCTTGAAGACGAGGGCCTCGAAGCCGGGGGTTATCGGAGATCCCACTTCCAGGCTCAGTGCGGCGGCGCGGGCGATCAGTTCCTGATGATCGGAGAGGTCGGCGGGGGTGATCTGGTTCATCACCTCGTCGGCGGTGTAGCCCAGCATTCTCTCGGCGCCGACGTTGAAGATCTGGATGACGCCATGCGCGTCGGTGGCGATACTGGAGAAGTATGCGCTGTGGAAGATGGCGCTTTGCAGGGCGCTGGTCTCTTCATTTTCATGGATGGCACGGGTCAGTTTTCTGGAAATTTTTTGGGCGCGCTGCTGGGTGTTGATGTAGGCCAGGGCCAGCAGCGACAGCAACAGGCTGACGATGGTGCCGGCCGCCATGGTGGCGAGCACAACAGGGTGGGCCAGGCCTGTTGGCGCAGGAATGACGGCATCAAATCGCAGCGTCCAAATGCGGCCGTTGAATTGCGTCAGGTGCAGCAGGTGTTCGGGCTGCGCTGTCCGCGCTTGGGCTACGGTGGCTGGCTGGCTGTTGTATAGCAGTTGGTCTTCATTTGCCAAGGGGCCGTCATAGACACGGATCTGCATGCGCTCACCGACGCGCAGTTCCCAGCTCTGCAGGATGTGTTTCAGCAGGTCATGCAAGCGCAGCGGGCTATAAACCCAGCCGGTGATGGCCGTGCGCCGTTGCGCCAGCGTGGCAATGGGGGCGTCTTTGCGGTACAGGGGCATGACCATCAGGGCGCCGGCTTGCGGGGAAACTTCGTTTTCCTGGAGCAGCGTGATGCGCGCCGTGAGCGTTGCTGCATTGTCATCAGCGGCCTGCTCCATGGCAGAGCGTCTGGTGGACTCGGAGTACATGTCGTAACCGAAGGCGCGCTGGTTGCGCGGGGTGAAGGGCTCCAGAAACACGACGGGTGCATACTGCCCGCGCCGGCCGGCGGGCCGCACGGCATAGTCCGGGAAACCCTCCTTGCGCACGCTGCCAATGAGTGCGGGCAAGGCTGCATCCGAGGTCAGAGCGGCGTAACCCAGTCCTTGCACGCCCTGGAAACTCGAGCCGCTTTGTATGTGCTGGCTGAACTGGTGGAATTCGTTGCGCTTGACCGATTCCGACGAATCAAAGAGTGCCACCGCGCTGAGCAGTGTTTGTTCCACGGAGCGCAGGCGGGCTTCGATTGTGAGTTGGGCCTCGTGGCTGTCAAACTCGAACGCCTGCTGCGCTTGTGCCACTACCGAGTCACCAACCAGCCGCGTCAGTTGGGCGGACAGCATCAAGCCGGCGAGCAGGATCGCCAGGAAAATCCAGTGATGGGGCTTGTGCACAGTAGGTGCGGCCAAACCGGCCTGGCGATGGGGCTGCTGTTGCACGTTGTTGGGTATTTTTGATGTTCGGTGGTCACGGTGTCCGCAGCACGGGCCAGACTCCATGCCGGATGCTGCGCCTTTCGAAAACCCGGGGACCTGATTCATTACCGGTAAACCGGTATCGGGCTGGGCTTAAGTGTGGGCTGGGATGCGTTTAGGCCAGGATTTCAGCCAGAGCCTGGCTGATGTCATCGCTGTGCGCGCCAAACTGAAAGCCATGTTTGAAGCCTTGGCTGCCCAGCAGCGTCTCTTGGATGCTGAGCGCAGACAGGTGCAAGTTGTGCAGCTTTCCGTTGCGGTAAATGTTGAGATGCAGCGTGTAGGACTGGTGCAGGGCCACGCGCCAGTCCAGTACCACCGAGACGCCGCCCGGGGTCATGTCATAGATGCTGCCGGGCAGTGCCTTGCCTCCCGGCAGGTTCAGGCTGGCACGCCCGTAGACGCGAACGCGCTGCTGGGCCCGTGCATCCGGGTTCCAGGGCGGCGTCGCCAGATGTCCGGCAGGCGCGGCCTTCTGCGCAGATGTATCGCCCGGGGCAGGGTAATCATCAAGGGCGTCGAGCATGGCCTGATTCGCCGGTGCCAGGACCTGCGGCGCGGGTTTGTTGATCACTTCGTTTTCCATGACGCATCTTTGGCAGGTGTAGCCCTGATGTTGGCGCAGTGCGCCGCTGTCAATACCTGCTTGACTACCTGAGAACCGGTACCGGGTCACGTAATAATTTCAGTACAAATGCCCCGGATTGACTAATGCCTTTTGAATTCGGGCTTCGAAAAATTTCCGATGAAGCGGGCGTCATTTGGAATGCAGGGCTTAAATGGATATATGCACCTCTGGCGGTCGACTGGCATTTCACATTGAGAATGCCTAGACCATTGAATGCAGGCGCCGCGGTTCACTGCCAAACCCATGCCCTTTGATTGGTCGCCACAAAGCGGACCTTGCGAATTTCAGCTCTGACAAGTTGCAAAAGAAAGGTCGAAACAGCCGAACGACAGCTATCAGCCCTTATGTAGAGATGTCCATAAGGGCTGTTATGCACAGATCGCAGTTATGAACAGTTTCGGGCCAGCAGTGTCTTTCTCCCCCTTGGCCAGCGGAATTTGCGAACTGTTTAGCTTTACATAATTTCAGGTTCGGCGCATGAGTGATGGCTTCACAACTGGAGACCACCATGGATCCGATCAGCACATTGCACCCCTTGGCCAAAGCCTGGCTACTTGATGGCCCGCTTGCCATTCATGTTGCTGCATACAACGCACTTCTTGACCGAGGCGGATACGCCCAAGGAACCATTTGCACTTACACGGCCGCTTTGGCGCACTTTGCACACTGGATGTCCCGATGCCACCTCACGGCCGATCAACTTGACGAGGATTGTGTCTGTCAGTTTCTCAATTTCCATCTCCCAATCTGTGACTGTCACTCCACAGCTTTGCTAAGACATGATGATTTGAGTGCCGGTCTTGGCCACTTGCTGGTGGTACTTCGTGGAGACAGGGTGATTCCCGAGTTGTTGCAACCAACCGGGCCAATCGCGGATGAGTTGAACCGATATGACGCACACATGCGTGACGCTCGTGGACTTTCCGTTGGCACTCGCAAGGACAGGTTGTACTGGACTGGGCAATTGCTGCAATGGGCATTTGTCGACAGGGCATTCGTGGGCCACGAAGTGCCGGTTGATGACTTGCGAGGCTTCATCACCAAAGAGCTGGAGAGGGTCAATACGACTTCCCATGCCAAATCCATGGCGGCGGCCCTTCGCGCGTATTTCCGGTACCGCCTAACGTGTGGTGGTGAAGTTCGAGGCTTGCTTGGTGCAATTTCAACCCCTGCCCAATGGACACTTGCCTCACTGCCCCGTGCCCTCACAGCAGATGAAGTCCAGCGACTGACGAAGCATTGCGAGTTGACTTTGTCATCGCCATGGCGTCTACGGAGCATGGTTCGGCTGGCATTGGACATTGGCTTGCGTAGCGCTGAGATCGCCGGCCTGGAACTCTCTGATATCAATTGGCGCAACGGCACTGTGAGGCTCAAACGCACGAAGTCGATGCGTCAAGATATCTTGCCGTTGCCAGCAGCCACAGGAGACGCATTGGCTGAGTACCTGCGCCACGAGCGGCCGGTCACCACCATCAAGACCATTTTTGTTCGTCTGAAGGCTCCTCATGACCAACCCATTGGAGCTGATGCTGTGCGTGCTCTCATAGGTCGGGCGTTGCGATGCGCCGGCATCCCGCATGGTCGCAGTCACTCCCTGCGCCACACATTGGCATGTCGGATCGTCAATGGCGGGGGATCCATTAAAGATGTGGCCGACATGCTGCGGCACCGATCATTGAATACATCGTTGATATACGCAAAGCTCGATCAACACAGTTTGGTCGAAGTGGCATTGCCTTGGCCGGGGAGTACCGTATGACCGGTCTTGTTTGTCTTCGCACAATGGCGCAGGAATATCTTCGTGGGCAACGCAACCTGGGATTTCATCTCGTTTCAAGTGAACGGTACATACTGAACTTTGCCAACTTCGTTGAGAATAAAAAACCCTTTGGAACAGTGACCTCTGAATTAACTTCGCAGTGGGCGCGGGAGGTACATGGGGGCAACGCCAGCCCAGAAGCATCGTCCAGGCGGCTGGCGAAGTTACGACCATTTTTACGATGGTTGCAGCAGTTTGAGCCAACTACCGAGGTACCAGATGACTCAACATTTGGCCCACTTCCCGGAAGAAAGACACCACACATCTACCGCCCAGATGAGATAGTGACGCTGATGCAGGAGGCCGCCAAACTAGGCCCGTCTGATGGTCTGCGTGCAGCCACTTACGAAACACTTTTTGGCCTGATCGCATCAACCGGATTGCGCATAGGAGAAGCGCTCGGACTGGCTGATGTCGATGTTGACCTGGCAGCGGGCGTGCTGACCGTACGACGAACCAAGTTTGGCAAGTCCCGCTTGGTGCCAGTGCATCCAAGCGTGATTGCCCCTCTGGCTGCGTATCGAAAGACACGCCTCAAGCATGTGCCCAACCTGGCGCAATCATTGTTTTTCGTCGGCTCCCGTGGAATACGTCTTGGAACGCCATTGGGCGATAGACAAGTCCACCGCGTATTCACTCAGTTGCGCACTCAACTTGGTTGGGTTGATCGCGGTGGACACGGGCAGCCACGAATCCATGACCTTCGGCACAGTTTTGCAGTGAAGCGCTTAACGTTGTGGCATGAGCAGGACATCGATTTGAACCAACGCATGCTGGCCTTGTCCACCTATATGGGTCATGTCAAGATTTCGCACACTTACTGGTACCTCACCGGCGTCCCGGAGTTGATGGCATTGGCTGGTGCCAGATTCGAGTCCTTTGCGTGTGCTGGGGAATTTGATCATGAATAGCCCAGTCATTTCACCCAGTTTTTCTGCCCTTGTGCAATCGTTCTTTACTGAACATCTGACACAACAGCGTGCCCTGAGCTCGCGTACCGTGGCTGCATATCGTGATGCCTTTGTGCTCTTTCTGAACTTTGCGCAAAAGCGGCTGAACAAACCGCCCACGGCGTTTTTGCTAACCGATATCACTCCCTCGCTGATTCTGGCCTTTCTCGACCACCTGGAGGTTGATCGCCATAACGCGGTGCGCAGTCGCAATGCAAGACTGGCTGCGTTGCGCTCATTTCTCAAGTTTGCCGGGCGCAGAGATGTCGCAAGTTTGCATGTCGTCGAGCAAGCGTTGGGCGTTCCAATGAAGCGATTCGAGCGACCGATGCTCGGATTCCTATCCCGCGACGAGATGCTTGCCGTGATTGGCCACCCCGGCATTGGATGGGCCAGTCAACGTGATTGCCTGTTGATGGCGCTGATGTACAACACCGGTGCCAGAGTATCGGAGGTGATTGGCGTAAAGGTGTCAGACGTCGTACTGGACACCTCAGCTTGCGTGCACTTGCATGGCAAAGGTCGAAAGGCCCGGTCCGTGCCGCTGTGGCGATCGACGGTCAAGGCGGTACGCCATTGGCTAAAGCTCAATCCTGATCTGGGGCCCACATCAGCCTTGTTACCCAATCGCAGCGGTGACCCGATGACACGTTCCAACGTGACACAACGCATGGCCTTGGCAGTTCAAACAGCCATCCAGACGATGCCGAGCCTAGAAAAGCGTGCGATTTCACCTCACACCATAAGACACACCACTGCCATGCATTTACTTCAGTCGGGAGTGGAAATCAGCGTCATCGCTCTTTGGCTCGGCCACGAAAGTCCCACAACCACCCATCAGTATGTCGAAGCCGATTTGGTCATGAAGGAGAAGGCACTGGCTCGCCTACAGGATCCGGATGTTCCTGCGCGTCGCTTTAAGGCGACCGAGTCACTGTTGGAGTTCTTGAAGGGCTTGTAATTATGTAGAGGGCAGGACCGTACGTTTGGCCCTCTACATGCAGGCAGATGCGGGGTCCGACATCTACTAGGTGTTCATAACTGGGATCTGTGCATAACAGCCCTTATGTAGAGATGTCCATAAGGGCTGAAAGCGGTCGCTGCGTTTTGCAATCTGGCTGCTCCGTAGCAGCCATAGCAAATCGGAGGTTGGGGTGCAGCTTCAAAGTCGCAGATTAGTCCAAACATGCACCTACAACCGGCTGACTATTGACATCGAGCTTGTTGATTTTGTCTTCTCCAAAACTCACAAAATAGACTACAACAGAACTTAGGAGTTGTTGAACTGCATTCAACAGAATCTGCACCCAAAGTCAACCAAGCGCTTGGGTTGGAAACAACTGGGACATGAAGGAGCTAATCAAAGTGAATTCTTTATAT
>Ga0118677_10011949_pt1 | contig 12869 bp, 6 predicted proteins | sample AliMusrvi5mmetaG_FD_86154 | JGI IMG/M metagenome (GOLD analysis project Ga0118677, IMG submission 86154)
CTCAGTGCAGGCGGGCACGCGGAAGGCAAGCTCCCGCAAGCAACTGCTCCAGACCAGCAGCCCCGTGCTCCGCGAATGCTGCCAGGATCCCACAGCCACCCACCAGCCACCTGCAAGCCAGGTAATAGCCAGGAGATAGGGCGTTGCTACGGTATCTTAGCGCTAAGATACCGTAGCAACGCCCTATCTGTTGCCTAGTAGTGCGCTTGCACCAGGCTGGCAAGTCCCTGGGTAGGTGCAGCCGCCATCCCTCATGCGAGACGATATTTGACGGCTGGGAACCACGGCCTATCTTTGCTCGCATGACCATCACTCTGTCACGAAGGGCACCCGCGCTATTGCTGATGCTTCCGGTAGCGCTGGGCCTGCTGGGTCCGCTCGCCGCTCCCCTCTATTCGGGGGAACCTTCGCAAGTCTTGGCGAGCCCCTTGGCTCCGGAACTAACAGGCGATTCCTGGCTCAACCTGGCCAAGGGGAGCACGCTTTCGCTCGCTTCACGGAAAGGCAAAGTGACCATCGTTCATTTCTGGACGTTTGGCTGCATCAACTGCAAACGCAATCTCGCGGCCTATGAACGCTGGTGGAAACGCTTCGCAGACGTAGGGGTCGTGGTCATTGGGATCCACACGCCCGAGACCGAGGCCGAACGGGACCCAGCCAACGCGGCCAGAAAGGTGAAGGAATTGGGCATCTCCTATCCTGTGCTCTTGGATTCAGATCACCAGAACTGGAATCGGTGGCAGCAACACATTTGGCCCGCCATCTACCTGATTGATAAGCAAGGACGCGCCAGGTTTCTCTGGGAAGGCGAGCTCGAATATCAGCATGCGGGAGGAGAGGCCAAGATGACCCAACATATCCTGGACCTGCTCCGGGAACAAGACCCTCATGGGCCGGCGACCCGGTAAAACCGCCTGAGCCAACCACCACCCTCGCTATCTGTAAACTGGAAGAGGCCATTGCTATCAGCTTGGTTTGTGGCCAGTGGCTTCCAGACCACGGGCAGGTCGAGGTTCGAGGCGGCCAGCAGGATGCAAACCTGACTCACCGCGCCGAAGCCGCTGAGGCTGAAGCCGCCACTGGGCAACATGGCTGAATTGGTGATGGCCGGCGGCCCCACGACGGTAATGGTACCTTTGCTGGCGAGCCTGGAAGTGTCCCAGCGGAAGTTCGCCGCTAAGGGCGGCAGGAGGTTACTGGAAAAAGCACCGGCGTAGCTCGGCGCGCTGAAAAGAGTGAAGCTATCCCCTGCGGCCAACGCGCCGACTCCCAGGTTAGTGACGATGAGTGTGCCGCCGTTGGTCAGGGTGCCGCTCGTCAACACCAGTTTGCTGCTGGAAGTAGCGGCGCCTTTGCTCAGGGCCATCTGCACTTTACCGGCCAGCAATGGCGGCTTGCTCACCGTCAGAGTGTTCGTGCCGCCAAAGCTCAGCACGCTGCCGGCGGCGGTGGATAGCGAGCCAATGGCCTGGTTAAAGCCGTTGAGCAGGAGGCTGGCGCCGCTCGAGAGGGGCACTGCGGCGTTGGCACCGATGCAGTTGGCGGCCCCGCAAATGACAGTGCCACCCTGCAAGTTCAGCGCGACGTTGCCGCTGGTCGCGGCACCTTTCACGACGAGGGAACCGGCGCCTCGCTTGTAGAAACCCAGAGCTCCAACGTTAAGGGGGCCGTTGATTGTGAAGTCGCCAGTAGTGGTATTCGTCCCCGGGTCAATCTGGACCGACATGCCGTAACCCGAACTCACCATCTGGATGTTCGGATCGGTCGCCGAGCCGGACGCGGCCGCGGTACACCAGAGGCCAGTGCCATTGATGTCGAAGTTGCCGATATTGGCCAGCCCCGAACCGTATTGGCGAATGGTGGTTGGCGCTGCCAGCAGAACGATCTGACCGCTCGAGTTGTAAGTCTTCCCTCCTTGCAGGTAGAAGCCGGAGGTTGCAGCGGCGCCATTGCCATTGATAGACAGCGCCGTGCTGGCATAGCCGCCTCCCGTGCTATAGCCGATCTTGAGCGTCGCGCCCTGGGCAATGCCGTAAGGGGTATCGCCCGACTTATTCTGAACCTCAAGCGTGCCCGCATTAACAGTGACGGTACCGGTAAAGGTGCCGGCACCGCCGAGCGTGAGGTATCCAGCGCCCGTCTTGTTAAAACCCTGTGTGCCGGCAACGACCACGCTCATAACATTGGTTGCGCTCTTGACCGCGATGCCTGGCGTCCCGCTGCTGACAGCCAGCCTCAACGGACCACCCGCGCCCGTGCTGAGCGTCCAATTGTGCCGGGTGGCCGCGTTTAGATCGTCGAAGAACATCGCGCCTATACTGCGCGTGCCATCGAGCGTAACCACAGGGTTGCCATTCAAGCTCAGAGTGCTGAAGTCGGCGACCGCATCCGTCCCGCCTGCGATAAGCTCGTCACTCCAGTTGTTGCCGGCCATCCAGGAGCCGCCGGCGCGGTTGGTCCAGATACCGGAACCCGCTGGGGTGCTTAAGATGAGGGCGGCTGGGGCGCTGGTGACACCGTTGGCTATGACCGTGTACTCGCCAACATCGCTCATGGCGACGCTCGTGATCGCGTAGCTGGCATTGGTAGCACTGGGAATGTTGGTTCCGTTAAGCCGCCACTGGTAGCCTGGGGGAATTGGGCCGATCACCGAGGCTGAGAACGTCGCCGGCAAGCCGCCAATGACTGCGTTGGTTTGTGGGCTGATGGAGACGCTGGCCGGGCCGAGGACATTTGGGCCCGTCAGGCTCAGGCTGTCGAAACCGGCCATGTGGATGTTGGGATTCATGGACTGGATGGCATGGATGAAAACGCCGGCGTAGATGGTCGAGCCGAAGTTCGAGAGCAGGTTGCTATTCACTTGGGTCCAACTCACCCCGTCCATTGAAACCGAACTGATGAAGGAATTCCCCACGCGCTGGAGCTTAAACCAGCGATTACCTCCCCCCAGGTTGCTGGACCATGCGTTCGCATCCCCGTTGCCCCCGCGCATCGTGTCGTCCTCGAAGTAGGTTCCGCCGCCAACCGAACTGAACAAAGCCGCGAATCGGGTTCCGCTGCCGTCGCCCAGCGGTTGGCCGATGGTGGCATTCGTGGTGCCCCGCAGGATGATGCCGGCGCGCCAACTCCCTTCGGGTGCAACGCCATCCGGCCCGGCCGCGCTGGGTGTGATGCTCGCCAGGTGCCCGATCAGCGTGCAATCACCGTTGACCTGCCGGCTCAGGAAGTTCATCCCGTCTCCCAGAATAGTAAAAGTGTTGCCCTGGATACTTGCCCCCGATGGGTAATTATGCATCTCCAGCGGCGACCAACCCCACGGCGCAAACCTCGAGTTCGTGGTGGCGATGCTGACCGGGGCCGAGTCAATCGTATTGGTAACGTTATAGACCAGCCGCGCGCGCACCAGGTTGGTGGGGGCGGTCCAGACCATCGAGTTCAGCACATAGGGCGTGCTCGTATCCTGCCCCAGGTAATAATCCACGCCCTGGGTCGGGCGGGCGTAATACGAATAATAGTCAGTGAGATAAAACCGGAGGCTGTTGACAGTGTAGCCGTTGGCCAAAACCGTTACACTCAAGCCGGGATTCGAATTGGAGACGGTGGCGCCGTTGGTCGGCGAGGTCAGGGTGATGACCGGTTCGCTGCCACCGGGCACGCGCGAATAAGCCGAGGCCGGGATATCAGCCTTGGCGATGCCCGGGCCTTCCCAGGCTAACCCCAAACCGTCCGTGTAGGCGGTGGAATTGACCGGATTGGCCGCCCCTTTGAAGAACTGGAGATTGAAGCTGTGCTTGCCGGCCGCCAGCGCCAACCCGCCGCTCCGGTACTGGGAGGAATCGTGCAGGCCGTCGAAGCTGATGACCGTTGTGCCATCGATGACCAGCGTGCTGCCATCGCCCGAATGCAACGTGAAGGCATACAGGCCGTCCGTGGGCGCTGCAATGTACCCGGCATAACTGAAACCGTAATTGGTCCGCCGCCGCCGGGGCGTCGGGTCCGGGAAACTCACGGCTCCCTGATAAATCGGCGTGAGCGAACTGAAGTTTGGAAGCGCCCCCCAATCGCCGGAACTGGATTCGTAGTATTTGTAAGCCAGGCCGCCGACGGCGCCGGGAACAGTGGTCGCCGGGCTTGGAGTGGCCGCGCTCGGGGTGATGAGGATGGGCGCATTGGTGTTGAAGAAGATGTCCGCGATCGTCAGGCGAACATACGGCGTGGCAACGCCGGAGATGTTCAACAGCTTCCCCCGCGCCTCGGGCTCGCGTTCATAGAAGCTGAGGGCGGCGGCGCCGGTGTAGCTGGGATTGTCGAACACCTCGACGAGGTAGGCGAGTTGGGGAGAACTGGAAAGAGGCATTTGCCATTGGACGAGCAACTGCGTGCTCAGGACGCTGGCGCTGGAGCTGTTGACGACGATGGGATCGAATGTTGGCAGGGCTGATTGGCCGGTGATAGTTAGAGTGCGCGGGACATTGTAAGAACCGGCGTAGGAGGGGCCGCACTGGGAGCGAGTGGCGGTATTAGTATCGACGAGCAGGACATAGCCGTGCGAAGTGTATTGCACCCGATTGGCTGATTGCCATAGGCCATTCTTGTGAAAGTAGCCGCCGGCATGGTCCACGATGTAATCGCCGGTGTAGCCGCTGAAGTTCTCCTGCCAGCCGCTCATGCCGTTGACCCCCGTCACGGCGAAGGGATACAAGAACGTGCCCAGGTGATACCAATTGCCGCTCACCGGCTCTTTCATCCACATCCCCTGGTAGCCCAGGTGCGGCGTGCCGTCGGCCGGTTGCCAATAGCGCACCGCAAACCGGCTCCAAAGGTTGCTTGTAAAGAGCGGCCAGTAACCCTTGATTGCACAACTGCTGCCCTCGCCGATTTGGGCATAGCCGACCATGTTCGTGCCGGCGAAGGTCGGGATCTGCTGCGAGTAGGGCGCGAACCCGCCGGTGGCCGGCCAGCAGACATACTGCACCAGCGACTGCTGGCCGTTGCCCGAGTGCTGCACCATGCCGCCATAGAAATACCCCGACCCGCCATCCGAACTGCTCACATACTCCTCGTGAATGGCGTCGTAAATGCCGGACGGCAAATTGGGCGAGCGGTAAGTCTGGACGATGCAGTCCGATCCGTTTGCAGCATTGTAGTTATGGTATTGGGCTGTTGCCAAGAAGGGCGCGAACAACCCCAGGCAAAAGCAAGAAAAGCGCAGAACGAGCCGCAGCGTGCGAGCAATTGGATTCAATCAAGGCAATTCTCTAGCAGAAATGCACTATGCCTAACACACCAAAATGAGGGAGCGCGTCATCCCAAATCACTTTTACGACAGGCTGCCAGCCAGACTGTTCTGCGAGGCTCCGGCGAGGTTCCGGTGGGGCTTAGTGAGCGTCCACAGCCGGCAGGGGACGCGGCTTCAACGGGGCCGCGCTCAATTGAGCGCGGAATGCACTCTCCACTTGGATGTTTCTCCGCCATCGTGAGTAGCTTCAACGGGGCCGCGCTCAATTGAGCGCGGAATGACGAACGCTCCGGTCGGGATCACGTCCGACGCAGCTAGCTTCAACGGGGCCGCGCTCAATTGAGCGCGGAATGAAATGCACCTCGCTCAGCTTGGCCAGCGTCTTAGCCCGCTTCAACGGGGCCGCGCTCAATTGAGCGCGGAATGCGGAACGGATTCGAGATATTCCACGCAAAACGTCCAGCTTCAACGGGGCCGCGCTCAATTGAGCGCGGAATGCGGTGAATGACGAGAGGTGCTGTGCCGATGATTTTGGCTTCAACGGGGCCGCGCTCAATTGAGCGCGGAATGATCAGTCTTTCGCTCCGAAGGCGGCGCATTCTCGCAGCTTCAACGGGGCCGCGCTCAATTGAGCGCGGAATGGTAGTCAAGGCTGACGTATATCAGTTCCTTGGATTTGCTTCAACGGGGCCGCGCTCAATTGAGCGCGGAATGGTGCAAGATTCCGCCCAAGACTGGCGCACTCATTTGGCTTCAACGGGGCCGCGCTCAATTGAGCGCGGAATGCAGTTCACGCTCCCACCTTTCCAATTCCGAGAAGAAGCTTCAACGGGGCCGCGCTCAATTGAGCGCGGAATGGGCAGGTCAGTTTGCGCTGGCCTGCCTTTTTTGTTGCTTCAACGGGGCCGCGCTCAATTGAGCGCGGAATGTACGCTCCGTTACCATTCATGGCACGGTTCGGGCTGGCTTCAACGGGGCCGCGCTCAATTGAGCGCGGAATGCGCAGACCGTCGATACGATGCCGAGACTGACAAGATGGCTTCAACGGGGCCGCGCTCAATTGAGCGCGGAATGCTCGGGTGATCCCGATGTATCATGTCCGGTGAACTCTTGCTTCAACGGGGCCGCGCTCAATTGAGCGCGGAATGCCCATTCGTCAGCGCCGTAGCCGACGTCAGCACCACAGCTTCAACGGGGCCGCGCTCAATTGAGCGCGGAATGCTGGATAAGGCGCTGCTCATGGTCTTTGAGGACGCTAGGCTTCAACGGGGCCGCGCTCAATTGAGCGCGGAATGTCGACTTCTGCCGCTCTGAAGGGCGGTGGAATTCGGTGCTTCAACGGGGCCGCGCTCAATTGAGCGCGGAATGGGCGGCGAGCGAGTAATGCGTTCGCTGCCTTATCGGCGCTTCAACGGGGCCGCGCTCAATTGAGCGCGGAATGTTAACGGTGGTAAGGAGCTATCTAGCAAGACTACTTCGCTTCAACGGGGCCGCGCTCAATTGAGCGCGGAATGATGTTAATGCGGGTACGGCCGCGTCCGTCTGGCATAATGCTTCAACGGGGCCGCGCTCAATTGAGCGCGGAATGGTCTGGGGCCTGTTGCCCACTGCGCCGCCTCCAATCGCTTCAACGGGGCCGCGCTCAATTGAGCGCGGAATGCGCACAGTACGAAGCACGTCCCGTGCCACCGGGGAGCTTCAACGGGGCCGCGCTCAATTGAGCGCGGAATGACGTTCAGCGAGTTCATGATGCGCTGGCCTCCTTATGCTTCAACGGGGCCGCGCTCAATTGAGCGCGGAATGGCAACGCTTGCAGATTCTTTGGAATCCAGAAATCGCCGCTTCAACGGGGCCGCGCTCAATTGAGCGCGGAATGAAACGGTCGCAGTGGCTATCCTGGCTCTCGCCTACGGCTTCAACGGGGCCGCGCTCAATTGAGCGCGGAATGGCCAGTAGCTGTGAGCGCCTTTGCTGAAGCCGTTCAGCTTCAACGGGGCCGCGCTCAATTGAGCGCGGAATGGATGCCGCCGCAGCTCCCGCTTGGTGCGCTCCTGCAGCTTCAACGGGGCCGCGCTCAATTGAGCGCGGAATGATCCGCCTTTCGGGATCGGATTCGCCGCACAGCCCAGCTTCAACGGGGCCGCGCTCAATTGAGCGCGGAATGCATGCGCTGTGCCAACCTGAATGAGTGATGATAAATAGCTTCAACGGGGCCGCGCTCAATTGAGCGCGGAATGTCTACCAGCGTGCAGACGTCTGCACCCTGAAAATGCGGCTTCAACGGGGCCGCGCTCAATTGAGCGCGGAATGAATGTTGTGTTTGCATGATTGTGTTGTGCTAACGATAGCTTCAACGGGGCCGCGCTCAATTGAGCGCGGAATGTTGGTAGGCATTGTTCCAATTCGTCATCTTGCACACGACGCTTCAACGGGGCCGCGCTCAATTGAGCGCGGAATGCACGCATCACGTGTAATGAGCGTTGCCATCAACATCGAGCTTCAACGGGGCCGCGCTCAATTGAGCGCGGAATGCGGACGCTATATGGACTTCTTCTCCATGTGCCAATCGCTTCAACGGGGCCGCGCTCAATTGAGCGCGGAATGGCGTCAGCAGCGAGGCTGGCGAGTTGCTTGACGCTGTGCTTCAACGGGGCCGCGCTCAATTGAGCGCGGAATGGCCCGTCCGGATGGCCTGATCCGCTACGCTGTCGAGGCTTCAACGGGGCCGCGCTCAATTGAGCGCGGAATGGTCGTAGCTGATGAAGGCGGAACTCTCGTCTGCAGGCTTCAACGGGGCCGCGCTCAATTGAGCGCGGAATGTCACTGCCACCGGCTTTGCTTACGAGCAACAAGCAAGCTTCAACGGGGCCGCGCTCAATTGAGCGCGGAATGCTCGCTCGCCGTCGGAGATGCTCCGCCACCTGGCAGGCTTCAACGGGGCCGCGCTCAATTGAGCGCGGAATGGAGTCTGCCCAATACGGATGGGACAACTTGAGGTTCTGCTTCAACGGGGCCGCGCTCAATTGAGCGCGGAATGCTGGCCAATTTGCCCTCAGAGGATAGCAAGCTACACATTGCTTCAACGGGGCCGCGCTCAATTGAGCGCGGAATGCATCGTCCCCCTTTCCGACAACCTGGTCTCCTGGCGCTTCAACGGGGCCGCGCTCAATTGAGCGCGGAATGCAAGGTTGGCCCGGTAATCGTCTGCCCAGGCAGGAGCTTCAACGGGGCCGCGCTCAATTGAGCGCGGAATGAACCACTTCCTTTTCTCGCTGACTGAGTTGCGCAATTGCTTCAACGGGGCCGCGCTCAATTGAGCGCGGAATGCTCCAGCTCCCAACGCATCAACCTGGTCGTGAAGACGCTTCAACGGGGCCGCGCTCAATTGAGCGCGGAATGAGCGCCCCCATCCTGTCCGCAAAGGACGGGCTTGGCAAGAGCAGGATGCGAGCACCCTGGCCTCAGGCAAGCCCTCTGGCGATCGCCCCGGGGCGATGGTGCCAGCAAGCTCCTGCCGGATAGCGCTTTATGCCGCGCGAGCGCCTGGCGGTTTATCCCCGCCACCAAGCCGCTCGCGTGAGTTAATATGTCAAAGAACCCTTCAGAAAGCATAGCAGGGCGAATCCATCTTCAGGTAGGGCACGCCCAGCGCCGTGATGACGCGTTCGCCACGGCCCTCCGCTGGTCCGAGCCCCACGAAGATCACCTGGTCTTCGGTGTGCTTGATGACTTCACCCAATTCGGATTCGAGCTGGGTCTTTTCGGACGGATTGAGGTCGCATTCGAAGACGGAGAACTGAAGGTGGTCGCCGTAGTTCTTGCAGACTTTGAAGACCCGGCGCAGGCGTTTGGCATTGGCGATGTCGTAGCAAACGAGGTAGGTGGTGCGCATGGTCCAAATAAGGCTAAAGGCTAAAGGCTAAACTCCAAAGTCTAAGGTCCGAGGTCCGAAGTCTTGAGTTGGAGTCCGGACCGCGGATTGGAGTCATTCGGTGGTGGGAGTAGTTCATGATTCATCCTTCATCCTTCATCCTTCATCCTTCATCCTTTCAATCAGCGGGTGGTGAGAGGGGAGTATTCGGGGATTTCGCCCGTGAGCACTTTGGCCAACAGGCGGGCCTGGAGTTCAAGGGCCCGGCGGTAGCTGACTTTATAGTCGAAGACCGGGTGGGTGAGCAGGGCGCTCATGCGCTGCTCGTAGGTTTGAAAGAAGCGCTTGCGCCCGGCGGCGGTGAGATTGACGGCTTCGCCGGCCTGGACGAAATCGCCTTCGTTCACCACGCGGTTGTTGATGCAGGTGAGCACCGCCGATTCGGCCACGAGTGGACGGAACTCTTCCATGAGGTCCAGCGCGAGCGCGGGGCGGCCAAAACGCGGTTGATGGTAGAAGCCCACATAGGGATCGAAGCCCACGGCGAGGGCGGCCAGCAGGCAATCCTTGGCCAGCAGGCTGTAGGCGAGGGAGAGCAAGGCGTTGACCGGGTCGGTGGGTGGACGGCGGTTGCGTCCGTGGAAGTTGAGTTTGAAGACTTGCTGGGTCGGGACGGTCGGCATTTCCAAGCCGGGCAGTTGGTCGTCCAGCTCGTCCGCCACCTTGATCATGCCGTTGAACTGCTCGAAATAGGCCGCTGCCGCGCCGCCTTCTACGCCGAGGAGCGATTCGACGGACTCCGCTCGGGAGGCCGCCTCAGCATGTTGCTTGAGCTTGAGGAGCGTTGCCGGAGGCGCTTCAAGATGATTTCGCATCAGCATGGTGCGGTGATTGCGGATCTTGCCTTGCACGAATTGCCGGGCTAGTCGCAGGCAGGTGGCGGGGTCGCGGGCGAGGCGGAATTGCTCAATGCGCAGGAAGACGTTCTTCAGCTCGTGACCGCGCGTCAACCCGTAGAACCAACCACCCATGGAGAAATAGGTCACCGGCACCTCCAGCTCGCAGAGGGTCTGGATGGTCTGGGTGGTGATCTGGATGTTGCCGAACAACGCCACGTGCGAGACGTCGTTAATGCGCACCTCCTCGATCAGCGAATTCTCCTGCTTGATTTGCAGAACCTCGTCCTTCCGCCCCACGCGCAGGCCCTGGGTGCTGAGGTAAAGGGCTCGCGAATCGTCGCGCGCCGCGATGAGACGGCGGACGCCATCCGGTGGAGGGTGGAGGGGCGAGGGGCGAGGAGCGAGGTCCGTATGCTGAAGGGGGAAGCCCGAGGTGCCGGCGGTTTGAGGGGAAGGGGCGGGCAGCATGCGGGTTTCGTCGGGGAGGCAGATGGTGACCAGCGAGCAGCGCGGGCACTTGGGCGAAGCGACGAGCGGCGGAGGAATGGCGCTTGCAGCCGCCTGCCGCGCGGCGGCGATGCGTTCCTCGATCCACGACGCCAGTTCCGGCGTGATGGGCAGCGGCACGCGCTGCTTGGTTTCGCGGTAATAGATGACGCCCTGGTTGCAGGTGTAACCATTGTCGCGCAGGATCAGCGCCTGCACGCCAAGCTGCATCCGATCCGTGTCCCAAAGCTCGTTTCCATCCTCGCCGGCCCTCGGCGCCCCTGCTTTGTAGTCCACGGGGCAGACCTCCATGAAACGTGATGCGGGAAGGGTGATGCGTGATGCGTGATGCGTGATTGAAGCGGTGGCGTCCTGTGTCTCCCCTTCCCGGCTGAGAGGTGAGTCGGCCGGCAGATCGGGTTCGCCCGGTGGGCTGCCAAGCCGCACTTCGACCAAATCCATCTTGGCGGTGACCCCGAGGCGTTCCGAACCCATCTGGACCGAGCGGGAATGGATGACCTCCTCGGTTGCGGGCTGAGAGTTGAGGGTTGAGGGTGCCGCAGCCACCGCAATGCCGTCCTCGGTCTTCTGTCCCCCGCCTTCTGCATTCTTCCTTCTTCCTTCTGCCTTCCCCGCTGCCGGCGGCAGATCGCCCTTGCCGGAATCCACGCGGCGATGGAGCGCCTTGCCGCGCAGCGTGTCCCCGCTCTCCACGAAGACGCTCTCGACGAACTCGTAGTAGAACAAGCGCGGGCAATAGACGAACTCGTTGAGCATCCGGGCGGGAAGGACCTGAGTGCGGATTGCGGATTGCGGATTGCGGATTTCAGAAACCGACTCCGGCCCAACCTCCACGCTTCGGCCTTCGGATTCCGCAGTTCGGCCTTCGACCTTCGGCCCTCGGACTTCGCTCGCAGGCACTTCCCGCCGCAATATTTCCAAGGCCTGCTGGAAAATCGGATCAGCGGTGTCTGGCGCGGTCCCAGCCTCAGCAGGGGCGGTGTCCCGCGGAGCGGAGCGCCAGCTTGCAGCCGGCTTTCGCCTCCCGGTTGACACCGTCGAGCCGCGCCTCGCCTCGGCTTGCCCTAAATCGGCTTCAAGCCGGCGCACCGGCCCTTCTGGAACCGGCGGCGCCGATTCGATGGGCAAATCGAGTTGTCCGTTCTTGGCGGCTGACAATTCCCGCGTGCTCAGCGGTACCTCGGGCGAAGAAGGATCGGCTTCCATAGCGCTTGTGGGAAAGGCACCTTTGATGCCACTTCCGCTGCGGACATTGACTCCCGCTCAACACTCCGTCAAGGAATGATTCCAGTTCGCCCTCGAAATGAGACTAACCGCTGTAGGAGACGAGGTGACGAGTCTCTGATAAGCGCCCATACCACGCGGAAAAAGGAGATTAGAGACTCGTCACCTCGTCTCCTACAATGGTTGGTGCGGTGCGTTGGCGGCTTGGCGCCGCTCCAATTCCTCCCGGAAAAGCCGGTAATGGCGACGCAGACGCAGTCGATACGGTTCGTCCAGGACCACGCGCTTGAACAGGTCCAGGAAGTCCTCCGCAAACTCAGACTGCTCATTGAGCGGGTCCAACTCGCCCTTAACCGTTCCTTTGGCCTCATCGGGATCCCACGGCATCTTGTTCCGATAAAAGGACTCCTTCTCCCACCCGTAGCCGATACTGGCGAAGACCTTGCCGGGCTGGCCCTTGGCGATCACCTGCAAAAAGACACGCCGGCAATCGCAGTCGAGGTCGTTGCAGTAGAATTCGAGAAAGATGTATTCATCGGCGGGCAATGCTATCTCTGGTGTAACGTCCGGTGCGAGGCCAAGATGCACACAGCGCACCTCCCGCTGGGCCAACTCCGGAAACACGGAATGAAAGGGCATCATGGCCAACTACCTTAACCCCCCAACACCCTGTCATGCCAGATATTCATGCATGGCCATGCCCACGGGATTTGGACCTGCGGCAACGACTTCGAGCGTGAACATTCGGCAAACCCGCATAGGAGCGCGGCCTTTAGGCCGCAGCAACGTCCGAATGCAGAGGCGCTTTGGAGAAAGCCGGCGCTTGGCCACATCCTGCATTTCTGCGGCCTAAAGGCCGCGCTCCTATGCGGGTTTGCCGAATGGCTACCTTCGAGCAATCCAGGCTCAGAGAATCGCCGGGTAAATATTCGGTGGATGACCAGAACGGGGTTGCGGCGGGCACATCGGATCCACCAACTATTTTCACGGGAATGCATTTTGTTCGGAACACGCGGGTTCTCCCCTGTTAGCTTTGGCATCCAGTGACTGAGGCTGAGGAAGAACTTTGGCTGGAAAACATCCAGTTGCGCCAGCAGGCTCATTATTACCAGAGTCTGCATGCGCGAGC
>Ga0118677_10011950_pt1 | contig 12868 bp, 19 predicted proteins | sample AliMusrvi5mmetaG_FD_86154 | JGI IMG/M metagenome (GOLD analysis project Ga0118677, IMG submission 86154)
ACTATCCCCTTCTCCGCTACTACGAGATGCCGCGCGAGCCCTATGAAGGCGCCGCCTGGTTCGAACGCCGCGAGACCTGCTCGTTCGACGGGTGGGAGATCTGCAGGCCGGACCGCGTCGGACGCTTTTCCGCCGTCGCCTACTTCTTCGCCCGCCGCCTGCAGGAGACGCTCGGTGTCGCCGTCGGCATCCTGGGCTGCAACTGGGGCGGGACGTCCGCAAGCTGCTGGATGCCCGAGTCCTCGCTGGCCGACGACCCGGAACTGCGCGTCTACCTCGACGAATACGAGGCGGCCGTGCGCGCGCAGGGTCCCCGAGGCGCCGAACGCAACTACGACGACTTCCGCGCGAAGACGCAGGCGTTCCGCGAGGGCCGCGCCTCCGACGCCCCCTGGGAGCCGCCGGTCGGACCGCGCTCGTTCCTCCGTCCCGCCGGGCTCTACCGGACGATGCTCCTGAAGGCCGCCCCCTACGCCGTGCGCGGCGTCCTCTGGTACCAGGGCGAGACCGACGTCCCCCATGGGGCGCTCTACCGCAGGCTGTTCACTGCGATGATCCGCGACTGGCGCTTGGCGTTCGGCCGCGAGGACCTGCCCTTCCTCTTCGTCCAGCTGCCTTCCTACATGGACGACGACGCCCGGGGCGACGCCTGGGCCGTCCTTCGCGAAGCCCAGCGCCTCGTGTCCCTCGAGGTGCCTGGCACGGCGATGGCCGTCGTCCCGGAGGCCGGGGATCCCCTCGCGCTGCACCCGCTCCGCAAGAAGCCGGTCGGCGAGCGCCTCGCGCGGCTGGCCCTGCACCGCCTCTACGACGGCGCCGCCGAAGGGTCCGGCCCCGTGATCGAGACCTGGGCGAAGCGCCTCGACGGCGCGCTCGAGCTGCGCTTCTCCCACGCGTCGCCGCGCCTCGTCGTGCGCGGCAAGTCGCTCGCCGGCTTCACGGCCCGCGGCGCGGACGGCCGGCTCGTGCCTGTGACGGCGCGCGCGGACGGGACGACCGTCGTCGTCGGTCCGGCCGGGCTGGGCGGCGCGACGGAGCTCCGCTACGCGTTCACGAACCTGTTCGAGCCGACGCTGTACAACGGGCAAGGGTTGCCCGCCTCGTCGTTCCGCATCGACCTGTAGCCCTCTGCGTCCGGTTTCGCAACAAGAGGCCCGTCCACGCAGACGGGCCTCTTGCCTGTTCATCTTCCTTCGCCTTCAGGCGGTCGCCACCGGGAACCTCCGCCGCGTCTCCGGTCGAAACCAGAGCGCCAGTTCCCGCTGGAAGGACTCCTCCGAGTCGCAGCAGTGCACGAGGTTGTCGCACACGCGGTTGCCCGCGATCGCGGCGGCGACCGTGTCGGTCCCGAGGTCCCCGCGGATCGTGCCGGGTGCGGCCTTCGACGGGTCCGTCGCGCCGACCAGCGCCCGGGCGCGCGCGATGCCGTCGCCCCCCTCGTAGCCGAGGACGACGGGGACCATGTGGCGGCCGACGTAGGAATTGAGCACGCGGGTCTCGAGCTCCGGTCCGATCCGGGCGATCGACTCCGCGTAATGCGCGACGATCAGCTCGCGGTCGACGGTCCTGTATCCGACGGCGTCGATCGTGAAGCCGGCCGCAAGGAAGCGGTCCATCACCAGTTCGGCGAGGCCGCGGCGCAGGGCATCGGGCTTGAGGATGACCAGCACGTGCGTCTTCATGCGCTAGAACCCGACCTTCTCCAGCGTCAGCCCGCACGCCTCCGCGATCGGACCCGACCGCTCGCGGTCGAGAGACGCCAGGATCTCCGGCACTTCCTCGGGCTCCATCCGCCCGAGGCCGACCTCGATCAGCGTGCCGACCATCTTGCGGACCATGTTGTGCAGGAACCCGTCGCCGCGCACGCGGATCTCCACGAGCCCCTTGCCCTCCGTGAACTCGACGTGGTAGACGTTGCGGACCATGGTACGGCTCTTCGACCGCGCGTTCGCGAACGCCGTGAAGTCGTGCTCGCCGACGAAGGCCTTCGCGGCCTTCTTCATCCGGGCGACGTCCAGCTTCTTCTCGACGTGCAGCGTGTATTTCCGGAGGAACGGGTTCGGATGCTCCTCGTTCCAGATGCGGTACAGATACGTCTTCTCCTTGGCGTGGAATCGCGCGTGGAACTCCTCCTCCGCCTTCTCGACCGAGACGACGGCGATGTCGTCCGGGAGATAGCGGTTCAGGTAGGTCTTCAGCTCGCCGCAGTCGAGGCTCTCCTCGGACTTGAAGTTCGCGACCTGCCCGAGCGCGTGCACGCCGGCGTCCGTTCGCCCGCTGCCGACCACCTCGACGGACTTGCCCAGCCGCTCCGCGAGCACGTTCTCGATCTTGCCCTGGACGGTGCTTTCGCCTTGTCCGAGGCGCTGCCAGCCCTTGTAGCGGCTACCGTCGTACGAGACCTGGAGCCTGTAGTTGTGCATCGGAATCTCCTCTCCGGACGTTGAACGCCCGTGCCCCCGTATTGTATCATGTGCCAATGATGAAAACGGTCCGCGCCGCCTTCCTGACCACGCTTCCCGTCATGACCGGCTATCTCGCCGTCGGCGTGGCCTTCGGGCTGCTCCTGCAGAAGTCCGGATACGGCGTCGCGTGGGCGGCGCTGTCGAGCGTGCTGGTGTACGCGGGCTCCATGCAGTTCGTGCTGGTCGGGCTGCTGGCCGACGGGTCGGGCTTCGTCGCCGTCGCCATGGTCACCCTCTTCGTCAACCTCCGGCACTTCTTCTACGGCCTGTCGTTCATCGACACGTTCCGCGCGATGGGCAGGCGCCGCCCCTACATGATCTTCGCGCTGACCGACGAGACGTACTCGATCCTCTGCACCGCGAAGCCGCCGGAGGACGTCGACGGCAAGGCCTACTTCTTCTGGATCGCCCTGCTGGACCAGAGCTACTGGGTCGCGGGTTCGATCGCCGGGTCGCTGGCCGGCTCCTTGATCCCGTTCGACATGACCGGGCTCGGCTTCGCCATGACGGCGCTCTTCCTCGTGCTCCTCGTCGAGCAGTGGGAAGCCTTCCGCACGCACGAGCCCGTGTTCGTCGGCCTCGCCTCTGCGCTCGGCGCGGTGCTCGTCTTCGGCCGCGGCAACCTGCTGCTGCCGGCCCTCGTCACGATCGTCGTCGTCCTGCTGCTGATGAAGAAGCGCCTAACGCGCGAGGCGTACGCGCCGCCGACGCCGCCCGCGCCGGCCGACGGGCCCGAAGCGGGAGGCGCGCCATGAGCGCGCTGCTGCTGCACGCCCTCGGCATCGTGCTCGTCACCGCGGCGATGACCTTCGTCACCCGCTCCGCGCCCTTCGTGCTGTTCGGCAAGAAGCGCGGCACGCCGCCGATCGTCCTGTTCCTCGGAACGTACCTGCCGCCCGCGATCCTCGCGATGCTGGTCGTCTACGGCCTGAAAGACGTCCGGCTACTCGCGTATCCGTACGGACTACCCGAGCTCATCGGCGTCGCCACGGTCGTCGGTCTGCACGTCTGGAAACGCAATTATCTCCTGAGCATCTTCGTGGGAACGGCGGCCTACATGGTCGCCGTCCAGTGGGTGTTTCAGGGGACGCTCTAGTTCCCCGCGCCTTTTCAGCAAGGCGTTGCATCGTGACGGTGCGTCGTCAGCTTCAACGGCAAGTAGTTGCGGGAGACTGCCACGATGCCCGCAAAGCGGTCATCGTACGTCTCCCGACTTGCCTTAGTAGCTGAGGCGCCGCTTGCCTGTCACTCCGGCTTCCGCCGTCGTACGGCACCGGGCTCGCCCTAGGCCGGAAACGCGCTCTAGTATCCCAGCTCCTTGAGCAGCGCCGAGAGCCGCTGCAGTCGTTCGCCGAGCATCTCGTCGTCCTGCGCGAGCGCCTGGGCGAACAGCTTCACGTCCTCGTCGATCTTCTCGTTGTCCGTGCAGACGGCGACGGACATGGCCCGGCCCTGCAGCGCGATGCGGTCGATCATGGGCTTCTCGACGTCGTAGCCCTTCGGGAACCGGTACGACTCCTCCTGGAAGAACAGCTTGGTGCGGCAGACGAGGATCGCGAGGTCGAGCACGCGGTGAAGCGGCATCTCCTCGGACTGGCGGGACCACTTCTCGCCGGTGTGGCGCCAGACCTTGGCGGAGATGTCGACGCGGCCGCGGTCGTTCCACTGGGCGAGCCCGAGGGAGAGGCCCTGGGCGTCGGTGTTCCGGGCGTAGCGGCCGTCGACGGCGCCGTAGTCTTCGGACACGACGACGGGCTTGTGCTTGAGGGTGGTGGGGATCTTCATGGGAGCCTCCTTGGGGCATCGGGGGTGCGGGCCATCGCCTGGCGTCAGTCGGCGAGTGATTTACTAATTTACTAGACGCCCGCTCAGCATACCCGCCCCGTCGAGCGAAGTCAACCTCGGGCCATTCAGGAAAAAGTAGGTCAGCCCCGGCTCTCCAGCGTCGCGATTCTCGCGAGCAGGCCCTGGATGAAGTCGTGCTTGCCGGCCATGTAGCCATCGATGTCGTGTGGGTAGCGCGCGGCGAGCTCCGTCTTGAGCCGGCCGTAGGCGTCCCGGTCGTCCGGGTGCGCGCGCAGCCAGGCGCGGAAGGCGAGGTGCCGCGCGAGCTCGGCGGAATCCTGCGCGCAGACGTAGACGTGGTAGGCCATGAACTCGTCCTCGAACGTGCGGCGGAAGATCTCGCGCCCGGGGATGTCGCCGTCGCCCTCGTGGACGAAGGACAGCGACGCGAGGCGGCGCTCGACCTCCGGCAGGTCGGCGCGCGAGGGGATCACGACGTCGAGGTCGAGAATCGGCTTGGCGGCGAGGCCTTCGACGGACGTGCTGCCGACGTGCTCGATGCGCAGCGCGACGTCGCCGAGCGCGGACGCGAGCATCCGGGAGATGGCCCGGAACTGCTCCTTCCAGGCGGGGTCGTAGGGCTCGACGCGGACGAGGCCGCGCATCTTCGGGTCCATCAGGCGACCGCCTTCCGCTTCCCTTCCCACAGGGAAAGGACCAGCATCAGGACGGTGAGCGGGAGCATGACGTAGTCCGCCGTGCCGCCCGGCGGGACGTGCAGCAGGACCGGAGGCTTGAAGCGCCCCACGGCCATGCGGCCGACCGTCTCGACGACCAGGAGCAGGTACATCAGCGGAATCAGCGTGCGGTAGCGCAGCGCCACCAGCAGCTGGATCAGGCCGTAGATCAGCTGGGACAGGCCCCAGAGGGCGAACGTGAAGACGATGCTCGCCGCGCCGCCGTCCGCGAGGTCGATGCCCGCGATCGAGCCGGCGCCACCGTCGGGGGCGAAGAGGTGGATGCAGCTGCGGGCGATGCTCACGCCCGCCAGCGCCAGGAACGCCCAGCGCGCGACCGGGCTGCCGCGGTACCCGTTGTCGACCGTCTTCGGGAAGAGCCGCCCGGCGGTCGCCCGCCGGTCCGTCACTTCTTCGGCTTCTTGTCGGGGTTGGAATAGACGGGGGCGGCGACCGGCGCGACGGTCTTCTTGACTTCCTGCTTCTTCTTGGGCTGCTTGTTCGGATTCTTGTCTCCCATGGCGTTCACTCCTTCGAACGGACCGTTCGTGGCGCACCGCTGCACGGTTCCATTGCACATCATTATACCAGAGGCGAAGTTCAACGGCGCCCTTCCACGACGGCCACGCGGTAGGCAGCGATCTCCCGGACCAGGTCCAGCGGCAGCGGCTGGTCGTCCGGCAGCTGGACGCCGCCCTTCGACCAGTGGTAGCCCGCGGCGTTGAACCGCTCGCGGAAGGCCTCGATGCCGTCCGCGCCGGGGAAGAGCCCGATGTGGCGCTTGAAGGCGGCGAAGTGGATCAGGTTCTCCTTCTGGTGGAAGGTCGGCATCCGCCAGCTGATCTTCTCCGTCGCGAGTGGCGCGGCCTCGCGGATCACGCGTCTCACCTGCTCCAGGCGTTCGCGGGTCCTGGGCGGCTGCTGCGCGATATACTCGTCGATCGTCACGGGTTCCCTTGCATCCATGCAGGCCCCTCCGGCAGGTCAGCCCTGCGCCGCCGCATCGTGCGCCCGGTCCAGCTTCCGGTTGCGGAAGTAGAGCACGGTGTCGAACGCGACCATGATGAAATTGATCACGTAGAAGATGAGCACGTAGGTGAGCGTACCGGCGACCAGCTTCGACGCGATGCCGAAGGTGTAGCCGACCAGGATGATCAGCAGGAAGAAGAGGCTCTTCCCTTTCGCCGTGCGCGAACGGAGGCTCTTGGCGATGGCGGTCGGCCAGGCGATGCCGAACGAGACGATCATGGCGGCTTCGAGCAGTTCCTTCATGGGTTCCTCCCGGGGTCGGTGCGGCTATTCCGTGACGGCGAGCGTCGAGATGTCGGTGAAGGTATCGCCCAGCGGAGAAAGCGCGACCGGCTTGTCGCCGATGTACACCCGCCACGTCTGCTGGTCGACGTCCCACGTGAAGACGCCGTCCCGGGTCTGGGGCGTGACGCTTCCGGACATGTACCCGCCGAGGATAAGCTTCTGCATGAGCGCATCGCTCGCGACGCTCTTGTCGTCGAAGGGGTCGGCGGTCTTCAGGCCGCTTCGATAGAGCGTCGTGACGGAATTCATGGTTCTCACCGTCGTGCTGTCCGCGGTCGCCTTCGCCTGGTCGATCCAGAGGGTCGCGTTCGGAACGGCGATGGCCGTCAGGACTCCCAGGACGACGACGATGACGATCAGTTCGATCAATGTGAATCCAGGTCTCTTCTTCCAGTTCCGAGGCATGTTCTCCACCATTTCCCGTACTGAAGCGCCCGCGCTTCGCGAATGACGCCCCCCGACCGGTCCATGTCCCGCTCGGGGAGGTACGAATCCTTATACCATGGGCGGCGGAATGCCCGGTTAAGGATCCGTTTCATTTGAGTTTCTTCTATCGGAATCCGGAGTGCGGGCGAACTCTCGGCCCCTGGGCCGATGGGATCATGTCCCGTTCTTCCAGTCGTCCAGGAACGTGCGGATCCGGTCGCACGGCACCGCCACGCCCCGCAAGGGCCGGCCGAACAGGTCCTTGTCGCCTCCGACCACGAGCCCCGCGATCTCCAGCTTATCGTTCAGCAACGCTCCACCGCTGCTGCCCTCCGAGCTCCAGGCCGTTTCCCGCAGGATCGGGTGCCGCGCCGCCTGAGCCCCTTCGCCGAAGGTCCATTTCTCCCAGCCGACCACAATGCCCGCCGTCACGAGATTCCGCTTTCCCCAGGGATTGCCCATGGCGGCGATCCGGTCTCCGAAGTGGGGAACCTCCTCGGCAATCGGAAGCACGGTCAGGTCCTCCTCGCTCGTGAAGGCGATGATAGCCAGGTCGCAGTCCGCGTCCGAATACACGACGCGCGCCTCGGGGAACTGGAGATAGTAGTCGGCGACGTTTCCCATCGAGGCGCCGCCCTGATCGTATGCGTCTCGGAATTCCTCGTCCGCCGACCCCAGGACGGTGATCCGAGTCCGGTCGGGACCCGGCACTTCCACCGCCACATGCAGCGCCGTGAGCGCGAAATAAAGGTCGCCGTCCCTACCGATGACCACGCCGCTGGCACCCGCGGATACAGCCGTGGAACTGCCGTTCTCCGAATGGCTGAATTTCAGCTGGTGGATCTCGAGGTGCGCCCGCAACGCCTCCCGCTCGATCTTCGCGACGAACCCGCCGAAGAACACCTGGTTGATGCACGGCAGAGCGGAAGGCAGCACGAGCAGTACCGCGAGGACGGCCAGGACGATCGCGCGGACGATCCGCAGCGCGTTCCCGGCAGCGTTTTTCCGGTGCCCCGACTCCTTCATCGCGTCATGGCCTCCTCCGGCCCGGATTCGGATTTTCATACGCCGACCGCCGGATTCCTGAACCTCGAGATGCGCCTCGCTTCATTGTCGGTCCACCCTGGCTCCAGTATACTCGAAGACGACCGAACCGCGGTCGGACCGCAGTCGCAGGAAAGAAGGCTCATCCATGGAAAAGACGCAGGAAAAGATGGTCCAGGAACTCTGGGACGCCGCGGAGATCCGCAAGCTGATGGCCCGCTACGTCTACTTCTCCTACGCGCGGATCTGGGACGAAGTGCCGGGCATGTTCGCGAAGCGCGACGACATCTGGATCGACTGCGAGGGCTTCGGCACGTTCGACGGCGACGCCGGCATCCGGCGCTTCTTCGTCGACTGGCACCGGTCGCTCGAGGGCGACGGCATCGGGACGATGACCCTGCACCCGCTCACCACCGAGATCGTGGAGGTCGCCGACGACGGGAAGACCGCGCGCGGTCTATGGATCTCCCCCGGCACCGAAACCAAGAAGAGCTTCAAGACCGGTGAAATGGAGGCCTTCTGGATCTGGGGTCTCTACGCGGTCGACTTCATCCGGGAGGACGGCGCGTGGAAGTTCTGGCACTTCCGCATCCCGCACCTCCTGCTCTCCGACTACCACCACTCCTGGGTCGAGCTCTCGAAGGAGAAGATGAACGAGCAGGTCGCGAACGACGGTCGTCCGGGCGTCGACCGCCCGCAGCAGGGAGAGCCGACGTTCTACGACCCGAACGGCAGGCCGTCGAAGTTCTTCCTGCCGCCGAGGCCCTACGAGACGGAAGCCGACCTCGCGGACTTCTGGGTGCTTCCGGAGAACCGGAAGAAGTAGGGGGGCGGAAGCGGGCCGGCGACGCGTCTAGGCGCCTTCGCCCGCTGGGTCCGACGCGCCCACCGACCGCACCGAGCAAACGTCCACCCAGCCGGCATGGCCCGAATGCGCCTCGAGCTCGGGAATCGTCAGGCCGATCGTGCCGTTCGGGCTGCCCGCGGCCGCGTGGACGAAATCGAAGCGCCGCAGCGACTCGTCCAGGTGGACGACCACGCCAGGCTGCACAGCGAACGGGCACACGCCGCCCGGAGGATGCCCGACCAGCGCCTCGACCCGGTCGCCGGGGATCATGGACGCCTTCTTCCCGAACCGCGCCTTGAACTTCGCGTTGTCGACCCGGGCGTCGCCCGCCGCGACGACCAGCACCGGCGTCTCCCCGACCAGGAACGAAATCGTCTTGGCGATGCGTCCCGGCTCGCAGCCGATCGCCTCGGCCGCCAGCTCCACGGTCGCGCTGGTGCGCGCCTGGACGACGACGCGGTCCCCCAGGCCCGCCGCGGTGAAATAGGATCGGACTCCTTCGAAGGACATGCGGTGCCCCTTTACTACTGCTTGCTGTACTTCGTCCGGATTTCCCGGTATTTCTCCTCGCCCAGCCGGTAGAGTTCCCGTTCCGCCGCGGTCGCGGGCGAGATGCCCGGCACGGGCGCCGGCTTCCCGTCGACCATGTGGACCATCGTGAAGAAGGCGGTCAGCGCGGTCTCCGGCTCCTGGTAGTTCTCCAGCTCGTGGACGACGATGCGGACCATCACCTGCATCGAGGTGCGCCCGACGTAGCACAGCTGCGCGATGCACGTCACGATGTCGCCGATGCGGATCGGCCGGTGGAAGACGAGCTCATCGACGCGCGCCGTCACGACGTCGCCCATGGCGTGCTTCGACGCCGCGATGCCGGCCGTGCTGTCCATGATCTTCATGAGCTCGCCGCCGTGCGCCGTGCCGTGGATGTTGCTGAGCCGCGGCTCCATGATCAGGCTGGTCTCCGCTCGGGAGAACGACATTTCACGTTCCATGTGCCCTTCTTTCCTTCTCGATCAACTCGATCGAGATCTCGAACGCTCGGATGCGACGGACCATCAGCGTGTGCTGCGATCTGCCGGGCGTGAGTTTCAGGAGCGCCTTCCGGCACTTGCCGAGCAGCGAATCGAGCGAGCGCTTCGCTTCCTCGAGTTCGTGCAAGCGCGGGTCCTCCCCTGAAACGCGCCGCAGACTCCCCGCCCGCCATTCGCTGGCCAGCAGGCTGTACATGGCGGCGTCGACGATGCCCTTGTTGCTGGAATCGGCCTGACGCAGGACCCCCTCGAAGTGCAGTCCGCACTTCACCATGACCTTGCCCGAATGGGGGTTCGCGGGGTCGTGCTGCGACTCGATGCGATTGACCCCCACGTCGTCGAACAGGAAGGGGATGACGGCGGCGAATGCCTCGCTCGTGAAGCCCCGATTCCACCACCCGCTGCCGATGCAGTAGCCGATGTGAACGATGTCGAGGCGCTCGTTCCGGTCGACGACGGAAAGGGTGCCGATGGGGTCGTCCGCGCCTGACTTCGGGACGATGGCCCACTGATAGAAGCCGGGGTCCTCGTACTTCGCGATCCACTCGGCCAGGACGCGCTCGGTGACCGCGAGCGATTCGTGCGTGGGCCACCTCAGGTACTCCGTGACCCGATCGTCGCTCGTCCAGTTGCGGAACGCAGCCGCCGCGTCGTCGTCGCGGAAGCGCCGCAGCACGAGCCGTTCGGTTTCGATGCGGACCGTCCCCTTGTGGTTCATCCGTCCTGCCCCCCCCTTGGTCGGTATGCGCGGAGTCGATCCACCCGCTAGTCGTCGATGGCCTCGATGCCCTGTCGCTTCAAACTTTCCAGGTGGTCCTTCATGTGCTGGAGGATCTCCGCTGGGTGCCCCGTCCAGTCCTTGATTTCGCCCATGATCCGAAGGGGCTCGCGGGTGCGGTAGGAACGGGTCGGGTTGCCCGGGAACCGCTTGTCCGTAAGGTTCGGGTCGTTCTCCATGAGTCCGGTCGGTTCGACGAGATAAATCCTGCCAGGACCCTCGCCCGCCGCGAGCTCGGCTCCCCAGACCGCCGCGTCCAGCGTTGCCGAGAAATAGAGGAAACTGGCCTTCCTGCCCGAGCCGTAGTTCGAACGGTATCCCGGCTCCAGCCGGTCCCCCGGCCTGAGATCGGCTCGCGTCCCGTGGTAGAAGGAACCTTCGTCCAGCTCCCGGTTCCGCTCCTCGAACGCGCTCATTCGAACACCTGCCGCAGTTCCGCCCGTCCCTCGCCGCGCCCCATGGGGTCCGGCAGCCGCATCGCCCACGCGACGGCTTCTTCGCGCGACGCCACGTCGAGCAGGAAGAATCCGGCGACGAGGTTCTCCGGGTCCGCGAAGGGTCCTTCGGTCGCCAACGGCGGGCCACCGTCCGCGGGGTATGAAAGCCGGAGTCCGTCCGCGCTGGGGTGCAGTCCCTGGGCCATCACGCGGACACCGGCCGCAATCAGGTCGCGGTTGTACGCCGACATGGCCTCCTGGAGCGCCGGGCTCGGGAACTCCCCTGCCTCCGAGAAGGTCGAGGCCTTGACGATCAGCAGGAAAAGCATGCGGGCACCTCCGGGAGGGCCGGAATCTTGCGTTGCGACCGGCTCTCCGGACCATGGTACCTCATTTGTGGCGTGCTTTGCGTAAAGCAGGGTACGGTCGCCCGTCTCCCATTTCGAGATGGCCTGCCGCGACACGTGGACCCGTTCCGACAGCTGCTCCTGGGACAGTCCCTTCGAACGCCTCAGGCCGATCAGCTTCTCGTTGAATTCCATTTCACGCCTCCCGCTCCTGGCCGAATGCCCTCGGGTCCATCTTGCCGGATGATTCCCGTGGAAGGCTGCCACCCTCTCCTTGAAGGTCCGCAACGGGAGGTTGCATCCAGTCGACGGAGGCGTACGGGTCTCTTACCGCCCGTTCATTCGTCGATGCCGAATCCTTCCAGGATCCTGGGCGCACACCGCTCGATCCTCGCGGCGCGCGTCGCGGACTGCTTCGCCCCGTTGAAATGGAACAGATAGCCCCGCTGGCGCCCCGGGGTCAAGGCCCGGAACGCGCGCTCGAACGCCGGGTCCGCCTCGAACTTCGCCTGCAGTTCGGCCGGGATGCCGAGCTCCGGCTTCTTTTCGACCGGCACTTCCAGGCCGGCTTCTTCGATTTCCACGGCTTCTCCGATATAGGCCCGGATCAACGCCTCCTGCCCGGCGATCTCCGCTACGGACCGGAAGCGGAGCTGCCGTCCCGCCTGCACGTTCTCCGTCTGCCGGACGAGGAGGCGTCCTTCGTCCTGGAGCAGGGCGCCCTTGAAGAAGGTCAGCGCGACATAGCGCTTGAACCCGCCGAGGATCAGCACGTTCCGGCCGTCGATCGCATAGCAGGGCTGACCCCACTTCAGTTCCTCCGTCAACCGGCTGGCGAGGCAGATCTCCCGAAGCGCGTCGTGCTCGTCGCGCCACGCGTCCAGGTGCTCCAGATAGGCGTCGACCAACGGACTCCGCTTGCTGTCCGGCACGTAGGTGCCCAGACCCTCGATGCGCTCGAAGAACTCCTCCTGCGTATCGCAGACCGTGAATTCGCCGTTCAGGAAGCCGAAGGCCTTCCCGACGAGGTCGGGATTCTGCTTCGAACACATCGCGATGCAATGGATCGTCGGCTTCGCACGTTTCTTCAGCTCGACGACGTCGAGGCCGGAGCAGTTCGCGCAGACTTCGATCCGAGGCGTTTTTCCTATCATTTTCCTACCCTCGTCAACAATGCGACCGCCTCCACGTGCGTCGTCCAGGGGAACAGGTCGACCGGTCGCACGGAGTCGACGCGGTAGCCGGCCGGCGCGAGGCGCGCGATGTCGCGGGCCATCGTGGCGGGGTCGCACGAGACGTAGACGATGCGGTCCGGGCTCATCCCGGCGAGCGTCTCCAGCAGCCGCGGATCGCAGCCCCGGCGCGGGGGGTCGACCACGACGACGTCGGCGCGCTCCCCGCGGGCATACCGCTCGGGCACGACGACCTCGGCCTCCCCGCGGACGAATTCGACGTTCGCGAGGCCGTTCGCCGCGGCGTTCGCCCGCGCATCCTCGACGGCCGGCGCGACCGACTCGGCCCTCGACAGCTACACCCCGGTCGGCGGGGCGGCCGCGTTCGTCGCGATCCTGCTGGGCGAGATCAGCCCGAGCGGCGACGGCGGCGGCCTGTACGGCATCCTCGTGCTCGCGCTGCTCTCGGTCTTCATCGCCGGCCT
>Ga0118677_10011951_pt1 | contig 12868 bp, 11 predicted proteins | sample AliMusrvi5mmetaG_FD_86154 | JGI IMG/M metagenome (GOLD analysis project Ga0118677, IMG submission 86154)
CGACCGGACACTTCTAAAAAACGGAAAAGCGGACATTTCTATTCGCTTGCAACATTTCCCTGTTGGGTCCAAAAGCTACCGCGTGCTGTCCAGCATTTTCATGGAAACGAACGCTTCCTCTATCGAGCAAGGATTCTCGCCTTCGCCGCGAAAACAAGCGACCACCTTTTCGATCATCGGCTGCTGGATCGTCGCCGGATTGGCGAATCCGATCACCTGCTTGTCCGCGCCCTTCACGATCTCCAGCGTGACGCCGGGGAAAAAAGAAAAAACGAGTTTGCCTTGATCGCCGATGATCTCGCAACTCTCGCGGGCGGCGCTCTCATGCACATGGAATGCCCACGTGCCCCGCAACAATATGTCGGATGGGAAGACCGCATCCAGCGTAGTGACATCCGGGGCTGGTCCGACCTTGTCCTGATTGAATGATTTCCCGTTCGTCCACAAGGGCTCGCCAAAAAACCAGCACATCAAATCCAATTGATGCGGGGCGAGATCATGAAACAGCCCTCCTCCCGAAAGGGCCGGGTTCACACGCCAGTCGTCTTGAGCCTGTGTGCTGCTATTTCTGATTTTCGACCGCAACGTAGCGATTGCTATTAGCTTGATCTTTCCAATCTCATTGCGCAGCAACAACGACTTCACGTGGTTGAACAACGGCAAGGCTCTCCGGTAATAGGCGCCCACGGCCGGAACCTGATAGCGGCTAGAAGCTTCGCGCATCCGCGCGGCAGAGGCCGCATCGAGCGCCAGCGGCTTTTCCACATACACCGGCTTGCCCGCCGCCATCGCTCGTATTGCGAATTCTTCGTGCTGGGCCGGTGGTGTCGCAACATAAATGGCATTGATCTCCGGATCATCAATCAGCTGCCGTGCATCGGTGTAAAATCTCGGGACGTGGTGGCGTTTCGCGTAATCCGCCGCTTTGGCTGCATCACGTCTCATCACCGCGCGCAGCGAGGAGTGCTGTATCCGAGAGAACGCAGGGCCGCTCTTCACTTCACACACAGCGCCGCAGCCGATGATGCCCCAGCGCAAATCGTCGCTGATAAATTTCATAGCCACCTCAGGCTCCTGCGGGGGCCTGAAGTCTTTATGATACATTTTCAGACAAAGGAAACATGACCGCATTTTTTGCTTATAATATCCCTCTCGCACTGGAGGCTTATATGGGCGCCATGCGGAAACTTGTTGTGGCCGGGATGATCCTGGTCTTGGGGACGCTGGCCGCCTCGGCCCAGGAGGCCGTTTCCTCGCCGAAAGACTCAGGGGCATACGCTAAGAATTGTGTCTATTTCGAAGCCCTTGGCCAGGGCATGTTCTATTCATTCAATTACGAGTACATGTTCACGCCCCATCTCAGCGGCCGCGTCGGCTACACGAATTGGTCCATCCCCATTTTCTTCCTGGTTTCCGCGGGCGTGGTGAATTACCAGGGAGGTCCGGTCATGCTCAACTACCTTTGGGGGGATGGCGACCACCATCTTGAAACGGGGATCGGGGCGGTCCTGGGAGCGGCGCGCTACGACGGCGTTGGCACTATCTTCGGCGAGAATATCTCGGTCAAATACAAGTTCTTCCCCCTGGGCACCGCCACTGTGGGCTATCGCTACCAGCCCCGAGAGGGAGGATTCCTCTTCAAGCTGGGCGTGACCCCCATATTCAATGAAACTCGTTTCATGCCGACGGGAGGCATGTCCTTTGGCTACGCGTTCTGAAGGCGCTTAAGCTTCTTTTTTTGGCTGGCGTCCCCCAAAATCCTGGAGGGCTCCAAGGTAAGAACCTCTAGTGCGTGATCGCCCCGCCAAATCCGGTTGACTCCCGCAATAAAAAGAAGCCAAATATCCCAATGCCCCTCGCGATAGGCCTCATGTCCGGCACCTCGGCCGACGGCGTCACCGCCGCCTTGGTCGACATCCGCGGCCGACGCCTCAAGGTCCTGCGCCATGAAACCTATCCCTACGCCCCGCCACTGCGCCGCCGCCTGCTCGCCGCGGCCGGACTGCGCGCCTCCGAACTCTCCCGCCTGAATTTCGAGCTCGGCCGCGCCTTCGCCGACGCCGCCCGCCGCATCGGCCGCGGCCGCCGCGCCGTGGTGATCGGCTCGCATGGCGCCACGGTCTGGCACGGCCCCGGCGCCCAGCCGCCCAATACCATGCAGATCGCCGAGCCCGCGGTCATCGCCGAGCTCTGCGGCGTCCCCGTGGTCGCCGACTTCAGGACCCGGGACATGGCCGCCGGCGGCGAAGGCGCGCCCCTGGTCCCCGCCTTCGACGAGTTCCTCTTCGCCCACGGCCCCATGCGCTGCCTGCAGAACATCGGCGGCATCGGCAACGTCTCCGTGGCCGGACGCGGCCGCCTCTGGGCCGCCTTCGACACCGGCCCCGGCAACAGCCTCATGGACGAAGCCGTGCGCCAGGCCACCAACCACCATCGGCACATGGACCAAAACGGCCGCCTGGCGCGGCTCGGCCGGCCCGACGAACGCCACCTGGGCCGGCTCATGGCCGACCCATTCTTCCGCCGGCCCCCGCCCAAGTCCTTGGATAAAGGCGCGTTCTCCATAAGATTCTTACGCCGCCATTTTCCCCGCATCACAACGAGAGGGCTGCCCGATATTTTGGCCACGCTCAACCTCTTCACCGCCTGCTCCATCGTCGATTCCTACCGCCGCTTCGTCTTCCCCCGCTTCGCCATCCACGAGATCGTGATCGCGGGCGGCGGCGCGCTCAACTCCGAGCTCATGGCCAACCTGCACCGGCTCCTGGCGCCCCTGCCGGTGCTGACTTCGGAGCGTTTCGGCATGCCGGTGCTGGCCAAGGAAGCCGCGGCCTTCGCCTGGCTCGGGCTGCGCGCTCTGCAAGGCCGCGCCAACAACTGCCCCCAGGCCACGGGCAGCCGCGGCCGCCGCATCCTCGGCAAGTTGGTGCCCGCGTGAGGCTCTCAAAGAGCATCTTAGAACGCATGAAGGGTTATCCTCCCTGATATGAACGAGCCACGCAACCCCATCGCGAATTTCTGACCTTTCTCCTTTGGGCCGTCTCTGGAGCGCCCAAGGCCCGTGAGCGAGAGCCGCATCGACGGTGAATCAACCTGATATTCGCGGGTTACCCGCCCGAAGGCAGACAGAGCCGCATGATATTGATTCGTCAGGAGCTGCCTCGATCTACAATCGTGGGTTTTCATTAGCTTGCGCCGATGATCCACAAGGGAAAAACGAGGATTCTCCATTCCGTTGTCTCACTCACGGGGCTAGGACGCTCCTAGAAACGTCGTCTGCATCAGACTGCTGCGACTGCCGGGAAATGCTGCCCTATGGCCCAGACGAATCCCGCCAGTTCTCGAGCGACGGCCACGACCGTGGTGGTCGCCATCTTGTTGCGACTGAGCATGCGCAGGAACTTGCGGCATAACCGACTCTGAGCCTTGCGCGCGATTTGCACGACTTCGACTGGGCAGGCCGCACGCCTGGCCGCCAAATCCACGCTCACCCCTTGGCCGTGCCGGCAGCACCAAGCCGCCTCGACCAGGACGCGGCGTACGTGGGCGTTGCCGACCTTGGTGATGCTGCCGCGCCGGATTCTGCCGGCGGAGCTGTGTTCCGAGCAGACCAGACCGCTATAAGACATGAAGGCCGGCGCGGTGAGGAAGCGCCGGAATTCCTGGGTCTCCACGACGAGCGTCAGGGCGCCTAGCGTGTTGACTCCCTTGAGCGCGCGCAGATATTGGACCGGCAGGCGGTAGGGATCTTTCTGAGCCAGTTCTTGGAGCTGTTCGTTCAATGCCTTTAAGCGCGTCTCGGATTCATCGAAGCTTCTGCGATGCGCGTCGAAGGCTTGCTGGTGCTCCGGCCAGTCGAATCGTTGCGACACAAGCCATTCCCGGTGCTTGACGCCCCAGGTCCTGGTTTCACGGAACACGCGTCCTTGACGCAGCAGGAACTTCCCCAAGCGATTGCGTGCCCTCAGCCAGTCCACCAGGGCGTCCTCCCGGCTGCGGACCAAGTCACGGGCACCTTCCCAGCGCTGCGTGGGGATATGGATGGGCGTCAATTCGCCCGCACGGTAGAGCTTGGCCAGCTTTTCTGCGTCCCGCCGGTCAGTCTTGACCCGGTCGCCGGGCCGCACGGGAATCAGTCCCGGAGCGATGACCACGCAATGGTGGCCCATCTGCGTGAGATGTCTCTGCATGGCGTACCCGCAAGGCCCCGCTTCGTAGACGAACTCAGCGGGTCCTTTCTGGGTCAGACGGCGGATCAGCTTCTCCACCGCCTTCGGTTGGTTCTCGATCTGGATGGTTTCCGTCGGGCGGTTCGCTGTGGACGGCAAGACCGCCGCCACGATGGAATCCTTGTGCACGTCCAGGCCGACGACTGTGGTACAATGGTCCATGAGCTGGTACCTCCGTGTTCTGTGTGGATAGGCTCTGCCAAGAGTAACCCACGTTATACTGAACTATTGGGGTACCGGCTCGTTCATTCTATCTACATTTCGCACGGGCCGCCGCCCTAAGGAGGTTTTCCAGATGACCCATCCCGGCGCTTGGAGCCGCCGCCTGCGCGGCGCGATGCTGGCCCTGCTGTCCTGCGCCGGCTGCGCGCCCAAGACCATCACCGTCCACCCCGCCCATATCCTGATGTTCGACAAGTCCGGCATGCCGCTGGATCCGGCCGAGGGCCGGGCGGATGAGGAAACCATCCAGGCCGGGCCGTCTTCCTTCAAGCGCCCGTTCGCGTCGCCCGAGCAGTACGTCCTGCGCCTGGAGCGGATACTCGACCAGGCCGAGAAGAAGGGGCGCCTCTTCATCTTCGCGCACGGCGGCATGGCGGACCCGGGCCGGTCGGCCCAGATCCTGCACCGGTTCATGAGCGCGGGGCTGGAGCAGGATGCCTATCTCCTGGGCATCAATTGGGACACCGGCCTGTTCTCCAGCTACCTGGACCATCTCTTCCTCATCCGCAGCGGCAAGCGCTCCCCCATCATCGGCCCGCTCACTTCCCCGCTGGTGCTGGCGAAGGACCTGCTGGTGGGCCTGGGGCGCGCGCCGGTCGCCTGGTACGAGGAGCTCATCAGCTTCTGGAACGGCAACGCCGGGGTCAACGGGAACTTGGGCGACAAGACCCTCCGATATTTGGTCGAGCTCGAGGCCAGCTACGCCAGATGCCCGGCCCCGTCGGCCGCCGGCTGCACCTCCATCCCGTTCTATGCGGGCCGGGACCGGCTGACCAAGACGCAGGAGGCCGGGCGCATAACGAAAGGCGTCCTGTCCGCGCCCTTCGTCATGGCCTCCTTGGGCCTGCTCAACGAGACGGGCCAGGAAGGCTGGCGGAGCATGCTGCGGCGGGAGGAGCTGTTGTTCGACAGCGAGGACGCGGCCCCGGCCGGGAGTTCCGAGGGCGGGCTGGCCCCCCAGCGGTTCACCGAGTACAAGTCCGCCTTCCGCGGCGCCCCGGCCGCGCCGGCGCGGGCCCTCGATGCCGCGACCAAGGCCCTGCAAGAAGGCGGCATGAGCGTCGCCCTGTCCCAGGAGCGGCCGCTGGCGGCCTTCTTCGTCCTGCTGCAGGACCGCCAGGCCAAGGCCCGCAAGAGCGGACGCAAGCCCCTGGCCGTGGTCCTGGCCGGGCATTCCATGGGCTGCATCGTGGTAGACGATATCCTCCTGCGCTACCCCGACTTGGAGGTGGATAAGGTGTTCTATCTCGGCTCCGCGGACACCCTCCTGAACTACCGCATCGCGGCCTGGCCCTATATGCGCCGCGAGCTGGAGCGCCGGAAGCGCTATTACGGGAGCCTCGGCGATTTTTCGGGCGTCTACCACATCGTCCTCAACGACCTGCAGGAGGCGAGGGAGACCAACTGGGAGATCCCCTTCACGCCCTTCTATCTGTCGCCGTCGGGCAGCCTGCTGGTGTACATCGACAACGTCTTCGGCCAGCCCAACTCCCGGCTGGACCGCGTCGCGGGCCGGATGAGCAACCTGGCCCCGATCCTGCGCCAGACCCCGGTCGATATCGCGCCCTACGTGCACGTGCGCTCTTTCGACGCGCTCGTAGACCAGGCCAGCAAGGCCGAGCCCGAGACGCACAGGAACCTGCGCTCCTTCAAGTTCTGGGAGCCGAGCTGCTACGACCCGGCGTCCAAGGACCACGCCTGCGCGCCGCTCCAGTAAAGTAGAATAGGAATACCCATGCTCAGAGTCACCCCGAAAGGCCCCGACCTCTGGGACAGCCTCCTGCCCGAGGCCTCCCGCGCCCTGCCCGAGGACCTCGCCCACGTCGACGCCCTCCTGCAAGACTCCCGTTTCCTCGAGCCCTTCGTCCGCCGCTTCGACGAGCGCGCCGGCCGCCCCGGCCTGCCCGTTGCCACGTACCTGCGGCTCATGTACCTCAGGTTCAAGAACCATCTTTCGTACGAGGCCCTTGCCGACGCCGTGCGCGGCAACGTCCAGTGGCGGACCTTCTGCGGCATCGGCTGTCAGGACCGCGTGCCGGACCCCAGCACCCTGGCCCGGCTCAGCTCCAAGTACGGCGAGGAGAGCCTCACCGAGCTCTGCCGCCTGGTGAGCGAGGACATCGAGCAGTGGCGGGTCCAGCGGCGCCCGCGCGGCGAGGCGGACGCCCGGACGGCGCGGCGGTCCGGCCCGGCTTGGGGGAAGCTTGCCGACATAGGCCCGGCCTTGGTCCGCTGGGTGACGAGCCTTTGGCAGGGAGCGGTAGCCCGGATCCGGGAGCTCCGGACCCACCGCCAGGTCCAGCTCCCTTTGGACTTGAAGAGCCCCGAGGGCTCCTCGACCGACAAGCCGGCCTAGGCCGATCCGGCCCCGGCGTGTACTCCTACAATTAGAACCCGGCCGCCCAGACTATTGAATTTTGGGGGCGGCGGCGGAATACGCGTAGTAGAGCGGGAGGAAGCTCAACTTCTGCGCCGGAAGTTCGGCATAGGGCCGCGACGAGAAGACGTACCCTCCGGCCAGCGCAGGATAGGCGGCCAGGAGCAGATGCAAGCTGCGCAGGCGCCCGGCCGCGCCGCTTTTCACCTCGATGCCGTGGATTCTCCCTTCAACCGCGGCCAGGAAGTCCACCTCGGCATTGCTCCCGCGGGCCTCGCGCGACCAATAGTACGGATCCGAACCCTGCGCGGCCCGCAGTTCCTGGCCCACGAACTGCTCGGCGGCGGCGCCTCGGCGGACTTCCAGGAGGTCCCCGCGCCGCACCTCATGTTCGACGCCCCCTCCGCAAAGATGCCGCCAAAGCCCGATATCAAGGAGCAGGGCCTTGAAGCGGTGTGTGGCGGCGGAGGCTCCCAGGGGCAGGCTGGAAGGATCGGCCACAAGAACCTTTGTCAGCAGCCGAGCCCGGCGCAGCAGATCGAACGCGCGGTGGTTGGTCGTGTGGGCGTGGCCCTCCGCCAGCCGCGTGTAGAGGACCTGGCCGCCGAGGTTGCGCGCCGCCCCCTCCAGCACCGCCTCCAGGCAATCCGCGTCCGCCCGAGGCGCATACTTGAGGAAGTCCTGGCGAAAACCCTTGGATAGCTCGGCCTGCACCTCGAAAGCTTGGCGGATCGAGCCTGTTTCCGTGAAGGCCCGCACGCTCGCCGGCATTCCCCCGACCAGGAAGTAGCTTCTCAAGTCCTCCATGAGCAGCTCGTGCACGGACTCGGCAAGCGCTTTGGGAACCGAGAGTATCTCGGCCGCGGCGCGATCCTTGCCCAAGGCCTGGAGATACTCGGCGAAGGTCATGGGGTTCATCTCCAGGAATTGGACCCGGCCGACCGGAAAGGATGCCTCGGAGAGCGCGAATTCCAGCAGAGAGCCCGCGGCGATGACGTGCAACTGCGGGCATTCCTCAAAAAAATACCGCAGCGCCATGATCGCACGGGGGCAGCTCTGGACCTCATCAAGGAACAAGAGCGTTTCGCCCGGCGCTATCCGGCACTCAAGCGCAAGCTCCAATTGCGAGAGCAGTTTTGCGGCGCCCAGGTTCCCTGAGAACAGGGCATGCAGGTCCCTGCGCTTTTCAAGGTCGAGGTTGACGCAGTTCTTGAAGGCGGTCTTGCCAAACTCAACAACCGAATGAGTCTTGCCCACTTGTCGAGCGCCGCGAACAATGAGAGGCTTGCGGAGCGGCGATTCCTTCCATTGTTTCAAATTGGATTCAATTAACCTTTTCATTGTGGCGCTCAAATAACAGGGATATTAATCAATTAAACCGCACATAAATCAAGGTATATAAGGATTATAGCCCCTATCGTTTGGGAATGCAATGCAACTTGAGTAGCCCTGTGCGGTGGTGGCCATCATTCGCGTCCGGTCTGAATGTCGGGTCTGTTTGCATTTAGTATTACTAAACGCGATTCCGACTGCATATGGTAATGGCCTATTTAGGAAAAAACCGTCCCCCCAGCGTCAGGGGGACGGTCTCTGTGGGCCGCGGCTTCCCTTAGTTGTGGATCTGCTTGAGGACCAAGTCCTCGCTGCGTCCGCCCTTCTCGACCGCGTCGGTCGATACCTTGCCTTCGCGCTGGAACTTCCAGACCACGTAGTACTTGTCGCCGGTGCGCAGGCGGTGCTCGGTGTCCTGGAAGGTCACGGTGTAGGTGGGCGCGGCGGCCGTGCTGAAATCCATCTCGAACAGCTTCGAGTCCAGGGCGAACTTGATGTCGCGCTTGATCTCGACGCGCAGGCGGGTCTTGTCTCTCTTATAGTTGTCCGCCCATTTGTCCGCGAAGTCCACCTGGATGCCGTCGGCCAGCTCGGTGACCGCGGCCAAGGTCACGCCTTCCGAGTCGGGCGCGGATCGGGTCTTGCTCTTGGCGGTCAGGAGCGCGGTCCACTGGCCGGAGGCGTTGGCCTTGAAGGAAGGCCGTCCATAGTGGTAGGCGGCCTTCAGGGTGTCGACCGAGAGCTGGTCGTCCTGCAGGCACACGCCGAAGGCCTCGGCCTCCCAGGGCAGGAGGTCATGCTTGCCCTGGATGGTGACGACCACATCGCGGGACACCGTGCGCACGACCTGGTCGCCGCAGATGTTCTTTCCCCAATACTGGTGGCAGACCCTCTGGGTGACGACGCTCTGCAGGGATACAGGGGCCGAGGTCTTTGCGCCGCCCGGCTCGAAGGTGGTTACCGCGCAGGAACGCGTAGCCGTGGCGGGCCCCGCCGCGGTGCCGCCCGCCGGGTCGTTGCCCTGCTGCATGAGGGCATGCACATCGATGCCTTTGTCGAAATTGATGTCGGAAGCGGAAAGCTCGGCGCGCAGCGGCGCCGAGAGCAGTGTGGCGATGAGGCAGGAGCAGGCGGTCACGGCGAGCTTCTGGGTCTTCGTCATTCGGCCTCCTTGAGGATGGGTCCTGGGATGCATGCTGATAAAGGAAGTATAGCCCGTGAGCGCAAGAGCGGCCCAGAGTATTCGGCCCTAGAGCCAGGTGGGCCTTTGGACCCACGGCGCAGGCGGCCGGGAAGGGTGACCAGGGACTTTAGGCTACCGGCCTTTAGGCCCGGCCGGCCGAACCCAGGACTTTCTCGTTCTTGTCCGTGTACATCTGGACCAGCGCCTCGCGCGCCGGGCCCAGGTACTTGCGCGGGTCGAACTCGCCCGGCTTCTCCACGAAGACCTTGCGGATCAAGGCGGTCATGACCAGGCGGCCGTCCGAGTCGATGTTGATCTTGCAGACCGCGGACTTGGCCGCGCGCCGCAGCTGATCCTCCGGGATGCCGGCCGTGCCCTCCATCTTGCCGCCGTACTTGTTGATCATGTCGATGTAGGAGCCGGGCACCGAAGACGCGCCATGCAGGACGATGGGGAAGCCCGGGATGCGCTTCTCCACGGCCTCAAGGATGTCGAAGCGCAGGGGCGGGACCGTCTCGCCGGGCTTGAGCTTGAACTTGTAGGCCCCGTGGCTCGTCCCGATGGAGATGGCCAAAGAATCCACGCCGGTCCTTTTGACGAACTCCTCCACGTCCTTGGGGTCCGTGTAGTGGGACTTCTCGGCCGAGACATCGTCCTCGATGCCGGCCAGCACGCCCAGCTCGCCCTCCACGGTCACGTCGCGGGGGTGGGCGTACTCCACGACCTTTTTGGTCAGGGCCGCGTTCTCGGCAAAGGGTTTGGAGGAGGCGTCGATCATGACCGAGGAGAAGCCGGAGTCGATGCAGGACTTGCAGAGTTCGAAGGTGTCGCCGTGGTCCAGGTGCAAGGCGACCGGCACGGGCTTGCCCATTTCCTTCATCATCTCGATGGCGCCGCGGCCCATCCAGCGCAGCAAGGTCGCGTTGGCGTAGTCCCGGGCACCCCGCGAGACCTGCAGGATGACGGGCGAGCGGCTCTTCTGGCAGGCGGTGATGATGGCCTGGATCTGCTCCATGTTGTTGAAGTTGTAGGCGGGGACGGCGTAGCCGTTCTTCATCGCGTCCTTGAACATCTCCCGCGTGTTGACGAAGCCGAGCTCTTTGTAGGAAACGGTCTTTGCGTCCGTCGCTATGTCGGCCATGTTATCCTCCGAAATGGAATGGGACTATCTTACAAAATCTGCTCTCTTGACAATCCTTATCGGGGGGGATAACCTTGAGCCTATGGTCGAGACCCTGGAGTATCTCATCGAGCAGGCCGCGGCGCACCCCCAGCGGCCGCGCGCCAGCCTGTACCGGGAACTGCTGAGGTCGCAGGTGTGCCTGCTCTGCGTGGAGGCGGCCGCCACGGGCGGCAAGCCCCGGGACCTGTCGGTGTGGGCTGAGCGCGAGGCCGAGCTGGGCGGGGTGTGGGTCCCGGTCTTCCCGGCGCACGACGACGTGCAGGATTTCGTGCGCGCGCGCCGCCTGCGCCGCCTCAAGGGCAGGCAGTTCCTGTGGATGGAGCACGGCCCCGGGGAGACCTTCCGGATGCTGCGCGGGGTTCACCACTTCGCCGGATTGCGGCTTCATCTCGACGCCCAGAAGCTGGTGCCGGTCCCCTGGTCCCTGGTCCGTGTTTTGTCCGAGGGCCGCGTGCCGCCGGACGCCCCGGAGCGCTACGCATTGCCGGTGCCGCACGTGGCCATCCCCGCGGGCGAGCGCATCGCCTTGACCCCGGTGGACCTGGGCGACGGCGAAGGCCGGCTCCTGAGCCTGCCCGCGGCCGGGAGCTTCGACGCCGAGGACGCGCGCAAGCTGGTGCGCCTCGACCTGGGCCGCCTCGGAGTGGTCTGGATGGCGTGCCGGCATTTCCTGCAGGTCCTGCGCTATCTGCGCGGCGCGGGCGCCGCGGACCTCGGCCATGCGCGGAATGTCCTGGTTTCCTTGATTGCCTTCGAGATGTACGGCGAGGCCGAGGCCCTCTGCGAGTGGCTGGCGAGCCAAGGCGACGAGGCCTTCGCCAAGGCGCGCCAGGCGGAGCTCCTGGCCCTGCTTAAGGGACTCGACGCCCCGCCGGGGGCGTGACGGAATAGATGGGCTGGTTGTTGTAGCGCAGGGCGGCCCAGGTGTAGTTGTTCTTCGCGTTCCACAGGATCCAGTTTGTGACGCCTTGCTTGGCGGCCGCGAGGATCTGCGCGCGCACTTGCGGCTCGCGGTAGCGGAATCCCAGGGAGAAATCCTGCAGGTAGGGGCGCAGCTTCCACGCCTGCGCCCCCATGCGCTCCACCGCGTCGCGCGTCCCGGCCGCGATGGTCTGGTAGGGCTGGCGGTTGGGATTCTTCAGGCCGTAGTTGCCCTTGCGGTAGTGGGAGGGGTACATCATGGGCGAGACGAAGTCCATCTCCTGGGCCAGCTCCGTGATGTGCTGGCCGATGCCCATGCCGCTGTCGTCCGAAGCGGTCATGCCGAAGACGCAGATGGAGAGCCGCACGCCCAGGGGCTGGAGGCGCCGGCGGGCCAGCGCCAGGAAAGCGAGCAGGCTTTGGTTGGCCGTGCGGTCGTTGTGGTCCGGCCGCGAGTAGCGGCACCGGCGCACGTTGCCGTCCGAGGGGAAGCGCACGTAGTCGAACTGGATCTCGTCGAAGCCGGCCGCCGCGGCGCGCGAAGCGATGTCCAGATTATATTCCCAGACCTCGCGCCGGTACGGGTCCACCCAGGCCACGCCATTGAAGTTGGACCATACGCCGCCGCCGGCCGTGCGCACCGCGAGGTCCGTCCGGCGCCGGGCCAAGGTGTTGTCCTTGAACAGCACGATGCGGGCGATGGTGTAAAGGCCGGCGGCTTTGAAATCGCGCACGCAGGCCTCCAGGTCCGGGATGGCATTGGAATAAGCCCCGACTTCCCGGGCCAGCGGCACGCCCTTGACGAACATGATGCCGTCGTATTCCTTGAGCGCGATGACCGCGGCGTTGAGGCCCGCGGCCTGGATGTCGCGGATGAGGCGGCGCCGTGTCTTGGGAGAGCCCGCGGCCCAGCCCGTGATATGCACGCCGTGCAGGGGCTTGACCCAATCCGGAGGGCGGGATGGTCCCAGGGCCGCAACGGCAGAGGTGGACGTTTCCGGGGCCGCGACTATGGCGGCGGACGACAGGACAGCGGCGGTGGAAGAGATAGAGTCTAAAGCCGCGGCCGGAAGGACAGAGGTCAGCAGCAGCGCGGCGAGGATCATCGCTGACAGGATACCAAAAGTCTCAGCGCGGCAGGAGCACCAGGTCGTGTTCGACCGTCTCTTCCTCGGGCGCGGGCAGGAAGGGGACGTGGAGGACCGCGGACTGCAGCAGCTGGGAGGCGGCTTCCTGGCGGCGTTCGTCGGACATGGACCGATAGGGAGGCTCGTTTTCCTCGAGATAGGTCTGTTGGTATCTTTTCTGCCGGACCGCAACGTCGTAGCCGCCGGAACTGACGCGGGGCAGGCGCAGGCCGTAGCGGCCGGCCGCGTCCGAGCGGGCAACGATGACCTGGCCGGACTCCCGGGAGGTGAATG
>Ga0118677_10011953_pt1 | contig 12868 bp, 11 predicted proteins | sample AliMusrvi5mmetaG_FD_86154 | JGI IMG/M metagenome (GOLD analysis project Ga0118677, IMG submission 86154)
ATCATCGACACGGCCGGTCGCCTTCACAATAAAATCAACCTCATGAATGAACTTTCAAAAATCAGGAAAGTCATACAAAAACTGATACCCGATGCTCCACATGAAGTTTTGCTGGTACTCGACGCATCCACCGGCCAAAACGCATTTGAACAGGCCAAACAGTTTACCGCTGCCACAGAAGTGAACACGCTTGCTCTGACAAAACTTGATGGAACCGCAAAAGGCGGAGTGGTCATCGGAATTTCCGACCAGTTTAAGATCCCTGTAAAATATATCGGTGTCGGCGAAGGCATCGAAGACCTGCAGGTGTTCAACAGGGTCGAATTTGTTGACAGCCTGTTTAATTAATCCTGAAATTCTTGAAAACAAAATCCGGACCTCACAACATCGGGCTGATATCACTGGGTTGTGCCAAAAACCTGGTCGATGCTGAACTTCTGATGCGACAGCTTGAAGCAAACAAGTTCAACCTTGTTTTCGATCCGGCGGATCATGAAAAAATAGACACCGCAATCATCAACACCTGTGGTTTTATCAACGATGCCAAACAGGAATCCATTGATATCATCCTGCAATATGTCGATGCCAAACAACATGGCCTGATCGACCATGTTTATGTGATGGGCTGCCTCTCTGAACGCTATTTGACTAAACTGAAGGAGGAAATACCCGAAGTCGATGCTTTTTTCGGGGTCAATGATCTGAAAAAGATCATCAGCCACATCGGGGGCACATACAAAACTCAGCTCATTGGTGAACGCAGGCTTACAACACCTTCACATTATGCGTACCTGAAAATTGCCGAAGGCTGCGACCGCAAGTGTTCCTTTTGTGCAATCCCCATGATCAGGGGAGCGCACGTTAGCAGGCCGATGGAAGATATCATCTCGGAGGCTTCCCGGCTTGTCAAAGCAGGTGTAAAGGAGATCAATCTCATTTCACAGGATACAACTTATTACGGTCTTGACCTCTATAAAAAACGTCTCCTGCCGGAATTACTTGACACCCTGGCAGGTTTGGACGGGCTCGAATGGATCCGCCTGCATTATACCTATCCTGACGGATTTCCACCGGAATTGCTGGAGGTAATGAGGTCGCATGTAAACATTTGCAACTACATCGACATCCCGCTTCAGCACATCAGCGACCGCATCCTGAAATCAATGCACCGGGGAATGGACTCGAAATCCACCCGGAAACTGGTGGATACGATCCGCCTGGCCATCCCGGGTGTTGCCATCAGGACAACTTTTATTTCAGGTTATCCAGGTGAAACCCAAAAGGAGTTCGTTGAACTCAGGAATTTTATTGAGGATACACGATTCGACCGGCTTGGCGTGTTCACCTATTCCCATGAGGAGGATACCGGCGCATACAAGCATAAAGACTCAGTCTCCGCGAAAGTCAAAACAGAACGGGTTGGCGAACTGATGTCTCTGCAGGAAGGAATTTCCCTGTCGCTCAACCAGGAAAAAGTGGGTACAACCATGAAAGTACTCATCGACAGGTCTGAAGGAGATTTCTATATTGCCCGTTCGGCGCACGATTCTCCAGAGGTTGACAACGAAGTATTGATTTGCCGGGGGGAAGATAACAGCCTGGTTCCCGGTATATTCTGCAATGTTAAAATTACCCGGGCCGAAAGTTTTGATTTATTTGCCGAATTGAAATAAATTTGCACTTATAAAACACCAAAACCATGAAAAAACTTCTTTCTTTCCTTCTTACACTTATTGTTGTCATCCCCCTGCAATTGAATGCCCAGGTTGCGACGAGCGATGCGAAAGTTCCGGATACGGTAAACCGGACAGACTCGCAGGGTAACAAAGTCGGTTACTGGACCGAGAAACAGGGTGAATTTACCTGGAAAGGCGAATATGCCGCCAATAAAAAAATCAAAGACTGGATTGCCTATTACTCCAATAACTTCATCTATAAAATTGAGTATTACAACAATGGCATCAAGGATGGCATTTCGATCCAGTTTGACCGCAAATGTAAAATTTCCCTGATTGAACATTTCAAAAATGGGTTGGTGCATGGCCAAACCATCTATTACAGCCAGTTCAACGAAACCCCATTGTCTGAAACCGACTATGCTTTTGGCAAAAAAAACGGGCTCTACCGTCAATACTATGACAACGGGAAAATCCAAGAGGAGTCGTGGTTTAAGGATGATGTGAAAAATGGAACTTCAAAGTGGAATAACAAAAGCGGGCAGCGTATCGCGGAATACAATTACAAGGCCGGCAATTTTGATGGTATGCAGATGACGTTTTACGAAAACGACTCGTTGCAGACAACCAACAAGTACCTTGATAACAAACTCTCGGGGGAAAGCAAAGAGTATTTCCGCAATGGGAAAGTGAAAATCTCAGGAAAATACATCAATGGGCTAAAGGAGGGTGTATGGACCGAATATGACGAATTGGGCAAGGTTGTGCTGGTTACCAGGTACAAGGATGGTATAGAGGTCACGAAAAAGTAATTGAAAGATAATCCCGTCATGGGTCTATGAAAAAACTCAGGAATCCGTTCACCAACCTGGATGGATACAACTGTTTTGGATGCTCCCCGCATAACACGCTTGGGCTGCATCTCACGTTTACGGAAGAGGGGGATGAAATTGTAAGCCGCTGGGTTCCGGATATGAATTACCAGGGATATTTTAATATCCTGCATGGAGGCATCCAGGCCACCCTGATGGATGAGATTGCAAGCTGGACGGTATATGTGAAGGTGAAAACGGCAGGATTCACCTCGAAAGCTGAGATAAAGTATCTTAAAACCGTTGGGATGGACCAGGGACCGATCACTTTGCGGTCAAGGGTTAAACAGATGAGAAGAAACCTGGCTGATATCGAAGTTTTGCTGTTTGATAAAAACAACACCCTATGTGCTGAAGGGCTGTTGACCTTTTTCACTTTCCCGCTCGAAAAATCAAAGCAGTCGATGTATTACCCGGATCATACTGAGTTTTATGAAACACCTGATTTTCAATTGTAATCAGGTTATTTACTGCTGTTTTTAATTACGTATGTCTTCCTGACAGATCTGGTTTTATAATCATACCGTTTTGCATAACTGCTCTTGTTCTTCTTTATCTTCTTCGACCTGTATGTGCCGTTAGCTTCACAACCCGCTTTTCTGGACTTGCATGAAGAACCTGCAAACATCAAACAGAACATGATCAGGGAGAGTCCGAATGAAATGATGCGTTTTAAGCTCATGAACCTTTGATTGGAGAATATAGAAATTTATGCAAATGAGAGTGAAGCGATAAACCAACAGGACAAAAATAATAAATAATCAGTTACGGCTGATTTTTTCTACTTTTGTATTTCAAAGTTTCTTTTCAATGAAGTTAAGGATTGATCAAATTTTAATTATTATACTGTTTGTCAATTTGTTATTGATTCCCGGTTATATTTTGGCCCAGTATGCGCCACCGGCTGGACAGCCAGGTACCACGGCCATGTACAAAGACAGTTCTGCATTTATTGGCTGGGCTTCAACATGCACTATTGAAAGAGGATATATTAACCTGGCCGATACCACGGTAAGGTACAATGCTTCAAATAAAACCACTTACGGCAGCTATCTTTATGGAAGCGGACCCGCAGATGAACTTGTGGTCAGCCTTGGTGACCATGGATCGGCTTTGCTCGGGTTTGCAACTCCAATTGTAAACCGGGACGGACCCGATTTTGCAGTGTTCGAAAATTCTTTTGGTGACGCTTTTCTTGAACTTGGTTTTGTTGAGGTCAGTTCAGATGGTCACCGGTTTGTTAGATTTCCATCCGTTTCGCTTACTCAATTTGTTCAGCAGATCAATACTTTTGATACCATCGATGCAACTAAAATTTACAACCTTGCCGGGAAATACCGGCAATCATATGGCACCCCGTTCGACCTGGAAGAAATCAAAGACAGTTCCGGTATCGACCTTAACCACATAATTTACGTTAGGATCACGGATGTGGGGGGATGCATCCAAACTCCTTATGCAACCTATGACTCCCGGGGTCATAAGATCAATGATCCATGGCCCACGCCTTTTGATACTGGTGGTTTTGACCTGGATGCGGTTGGGGTGATCCATGATTCAACCAAAATTATTCCTGATGATGGCAACTCAGATGTTATTAGAATTTGTCCGAATCCGGTTGTGAAATTAATGACTGTTGTTTCTGCCGTCCCTGACCAGGTTGGATTAACCATCACCGATCTTACAGGTCGTATAATCCTGAACGGGACCTGCACATTAAAAGCTACCTTCGATCTTTCTGTATTCCCCGCCGGTATTTATATTGCGAGATTTTCCATGCAGGATGGCACCTCCATCACAAAAAAAGTTGTAAAAAATTAGCATTCCGCGCAAACAAGGGAATTTGACAAAACTTACCAAATACCTCATTTTCTGCTTTATTACACTTAACATTCCAGGTTTGACCTTGCGGGTTACGGCTCAAAATCTGAATGATACACTGAGACTTCCGGAATTTGAGTTCAAGTCCAATTTTATCATTAATAATCAAGGATTTAAAAGAGTTAAAATGGACTCCTCCATTTTTATTCCCAACCTGGGGGCCGATTTGTCGACGATTCTTACAGAACATTCTACGATTTTCATTAAATCATATGGCAATGGGACACTTGCAACACCGTCTTTTCGGGGAACCTCGGCCCAGCATACACAGGTGGAATGGAATGGCATTAGTTTGAACTCACCGATGCTTGGGCAAATGGACTTTTCGCAGGTACCCGTGGCACAGTTTGACGGACTTGAAATTTTGTTCGGTGCGGCCGGAATATCAAGAACAAGCGGCGCGTTTGGCGGTGTAATTGATCTTGTTACAATGCCTGACTGGAACAATCAATTCAAGGCATTTCTTGCGCAAACAATTGCGAGTTATGGTAACTATATCACCAATGTGAACGTGGCTGCAGGAGGGCCTTCCTTTCAGTCGCATACCAAATTCAATTACGCTTCCGCCCTGAACAACTTCCCGTATACAAATGATACAGGACTTGTCGTCAGGCAGCAAAATGCTTCATTTACCCAATCCGGATTATCCCAGGAATTATTCTGGAAACTAAAGGACAAACACCTATTTTCGGCAAAGATCTGGTATTCGCAGGCAAACCGGAACCTCCCGCCGACAACACAGACCCTGGATACATTGAAAACTGAAACCATGAAGGAAAATGCACTGAGGGCCCTGGTCGAATATAAGCACATTGAACCGAAATGGACCCTGCTGGTGCGTTCTGCTCTCAATGATCAGTACATGAATTATTACAACAGCATCCTTAAAATCAATCCATCTCATCAATCGTATTCCTGGATCAACCGGGCGAGGTTTTCATACAACGGGGTCAGAAACCTGACCATCAGACCTGGGGTGGATTTCACATATGACTGGGTGAATTCTGATGATTACCAGGGAATTAAAACCCGGACAACAACCGGCTTATTCTCTGAAATCATCTATAATTTCAACAAAAGGATAAAATCGTCCCTTGTTTTGAGAGATGAAATCATCGATGGTAAATTCAGTCCCCTTATTCCGGCCTTAGGAGTTGAATATCGTCCCTTTAACAAGGTGAATATCGCTTTCTCTGCCAACCTGGCACGAAATTACAGGTACCCGACGCTCAATGAGCTTTACTGGTTTCCATACGGAAATCTGAACCTCAGGCCGGAGAAAAATTATTCAGTTGAAGGTGGGAGTACGTATAATGTCGGAACAAAAAATAACTTATTTTACCTCGAAGCAAATGCTGCCGTCTATTACTCATGGATTTATGACATGATTACCTGGACCACCGTGTCAGGCAGCGGTGGACTTTTTCAGCCTGAAAACATCAACGAAATTCTTGCACGGGGGATCGAACTTGGATTGAATGTCAATATTATGGCATGGGGGTTTAAATTCAGTTTGAAAAATAACTATAATTTCTGTCGCTCCACCTATGAAAAGGCAAGTTCAAAATATGATGACAAGATAGGCAAACAGCAATTGTACGTCCCTGTCAATACTTTCAACAGCACCCTGTCGGTGGAACGGATGAAGTTCTATTTTACATACAATTTCAGCTTCACAGGCGACAGGTTTGACGGAGAAGAAAATCTTTCCTATATGCCGGCATACAGTTTGTCAAATATTATTTTAGGAAAGAATATCCTGATTAAACAATTTATTTTATCTTTACAAATGAATATTAATAACCTGTTCAACCTGGATTATCAGTCTGTATTAAGCAGGCCAATGCCGGGGATTAATTATGCATTTACAATAAAAGTGGCATTTCCGGGGGTAAGCAGGCATTAGATTTTTTAATCAACATTTCATAAAGTGAAGAAATTTTGTAACCTTATATATAATTTCACGATATTTTTCTCATTATCAGCTCTGTCAATACTCCCATCCGCTTGTTCTAAAAATCCCGTTCGTGAGAAAATAGTAGAGACTGATACTACCACGGTATCCGATTTTGAAAATGGAATTTTCATTGTTAATGAGGGGAATTTCAACTCGGCTAATGCTTCAGTTACCTTCCTGGATAATAAAAGTAATACGGTTGTTCAGGATATTTTTACCAAATCGAATGGCAGAAGACTGGGCGATGTTGCTCAGTCGATGACAATTGCCGGCAATAAAGGATATTTATTGATCAACAACTCCAACAGGATAGAGGTTGTTTCCCTGAAAGATTTTAAATCGGTGAATACTATTTCCGGGCTCCATTCTCCCCGTTACATGATGGCAGTGGATTCAAACAAAGCCTATGCGACAAATCTGCAGAATTATATCTCTGTCATTGATCTCCGTACAAATTTGGTATCGGGAACAATCAATACAACGAGCTGGACAGAAAATTTAATCCGTTACGATAAATACATGCTGGTTACTTCGATCGGTAAATTTAGTGACCCTACTGAATTAAGAAAAGCCCAGGTTTTGGTTATCGACACTGAAACGGATGCCATTGTCGACAGCATTCAATCAGGAAAAGAACCGATAGGCATCGTGATAGATAAAAAACAGAAGGTATGGGTTTTGTGTTCAGGCGGTTATGATAATTTTGAAGCACCATCCCTGATTCGTATCAACCCCGAATTACGGATTGTCGAAAAAGTGTTTACTTTTCCTGATCCGAAGTCTGTTCCGAGCAGGTTGTGCATGAATCCCGGAGGAGATACCATCTATTATTTAAAAGGCGGGGTTTACCAGATGCCCGTTACATCAACATCCCTGCCGTCTCAGCCGCTGATAAATGAGGATGGAAGGCTGTTTTATGGCTTGAATATCCATCCCAACACCGGAAGGATTTATGTAACTGATGCAAAAGATTATATGCAAAATGGCAATGCTTACCAGTACAGTGTTCACGGCGATTTAATAAAGCAATATAACACGGGAAGGATTCCGGGATCGTTCTGTTTTACCCAAAACAGCAGTAAATAAGCGCTGTAAGATTCATTTCAGGACTTTCCTGTCGGTTATTTCAAGGATTATTTCACTCAGTTCACTCAATATCATTGCAGTAGCACCCCAAATGATATTTCCATCGATGAAATAGGAGGGAACCTTAAGGGAAAATCCAAGGCTGATTTTTATTTTCTTCATCTGCCTGTTCGCCGGGGTTAGCAAGTCATCAAGTGTTATCTCGATGATCTTTGCAACTTCTTTGGGATCAGCGATGAAACGGGGTTCAGATGCCTGGTATCCAACCACAGGAGTAACCATGAAATTGCTTGGAGGAATGTATATTTCCGTCAGTTGGCCGGTAATCTGAACCTGAACAGGATCAATACCAATCTCCTCTTTAGCTTCACGCAAAGCAGTATATATCAGGCTTTCGTCAGTCTCTTCATATTTTCCGCCAGGCAAACTTATTTGCCCGCTGTGAACTCCCTGGTATTCGGGCCGTTGCATCAGCACAAGTCCAATGGTGCCGTGAAGCGGATAAAGAAGGATCAACACGCTGCTTTGGGTAACATCTGCGGAGGGAGTAAATCTCCTCAATTCCCTGATCCGCGCAAGCGACGACATCTTTAAATGGGCAGATCTGCCCGGAAGGGGTTTTTGCAATCGATTTTCAAGTAAAATGGCAAATTCCGGGAGTTCCATGATCAAAGTGAAATATCAAGCCAAAGGTACATGATTGAAGTCATTTTATTTGTAATTTTGCACCTGAAAATCAACATCAATGGTCAAGCAGAAAGATAATCCGTCTTCAATACAGAAGGATAGTCCGGCAACGCAGAGAGGGCTTATTCTCTACAACGATGATATCAATACATTTGATTTTGTGATCGATACCCTCATTGAAGTGTGCAAACATGAACCGGAACAGGCTGAGCAATGTGCCATGATCACCCACTTTAAGGGGAAATGCAATGTTAAAACCGGAGATTACCACGAAGTAAAACCGATGTATGACGAGATGATCTTACGCGGTTTGACAGTGTCAATTGAATAACGGTTAACCTTTCGTCTTAAAAACACAATACCAGGATATTCACGGTTTTACAGGATAAACGGGAACACTGCTTTCCGGTCTGCCGGATATTCAGGAAAAGTCATTTTATACCATTTATGATGATGAAGCGCCCGTGGTAAAAGGTTGACCATGGTCCACACAACAAAGGCCAGTGCAGGGGAGCACCAGGTCATTAAAGCAAACCCGGACCATTCCAGGATTTCGCCAAAATGATTCGGGCAGGAAACCAGTTGAAAGAAACCCTTTCCCGGAATTACATAACCTGTTTCACCAGGTTTTCTTAAGTGAATCAGGATGTTGTCGGACTGCCAGTTGATAAACATTCCGAAAAGGAAAAGTGTTATACCTCCAATAAATCTTACATCAAACAGCCAGGAGACCGGGTACTGTGCATCTGTGGCCAGTGTTCCAAGATAATAACCGTTGATGAACCCATTGACAAAATTAAATCCAATGGCCATGAACACAATTGCCAATGGCATTTTTTTCCCATTTGTACGCAGCCGAAAAGGGAAAACCAGTGTCCTGTTGACATAATGCAGTACCCATACTCCAAAGAAAACCCAGGTAACAGCAGGATGGCTGCCTGAGCCCCAAAGATAAAATCCTGCAAAAACCAGTAAGGCCGGGAGTTCCATAAGAATCCAGCCAACCCGGTTATCGATCATCGCACCCCAGTTCCGTGTCGTATGCCGGCCATAGGGCGCTACAATCTTCAGGACTACAGGAAAAATGAGAATCGCAATCGCGATCCAGGAATAAACAATCAGGTAAAATGTACTCTCTTTCATCTATTGGTAATTATTGTATCGATCCGTTTGCTTTCAACCAGTTCAGGAAATCTTTGAGTGTTTCTGTCAGCGGTCGGGGATTGAAGTTTAATTCGCGTTTGGCTTTGGTATTGTTGATCATCCTGCTCCCTTCAGATATGATTGTAAGCGATTCGCTTGTATAAAGCGGTTTAGTCCCGGAAATTTTACTGTACATGCCGATGAAAGGCAATCCCACTCTTGCAATCCATATGGGCAATATGGTATTCACAGTTTTTCGCCCGGTATGCAATTGAATCAATGCCGAGAATTCCTGTAAACTATGCCAATGGCCTGACAGAAGGTATTTTTCACCGGTTCTTCCTTTATCTATGGCAGAAATGGCAGCATTTACCACATCTCTCACATCCACCCAGTCGTACCCCCCGGGCACAAGCGAAGGTATCTTGTGGTTATATATGTCAATAACTGCGTTTCCAATGAGCGAAGGTTCCGGGTCGGAAGGACCGATGATTGCGGTAGGACTAAGCACCAGGGCATCCAGCCCGTTTTTTACAGCATCCATCACAGCCCGTTCCCCGGCTGCCTTTGAACGGTCGTATGCAAACCCTTCATTTTCAACGAGCGGCCTGGTCTCATCCAGCTGCTCACTTTGCGGGTGCTGCTGAAATGCATGGATCGAACTGAAATGTATAAAACGCTTTACCTTGCATTCCATCGCAGTTGCGATCATGTTCCTGGTCCCTTCTGCATTTATCCGGGCGACCATCCCGTCAGGATCGCCCATAATGGAAATTTTGGCTGCCAGGTGAAACACGACATCAACATCCGTGAGCAACGGGAAAATTGATTTTTTCTCAAGGAGATCGCCCCGGATGATGGTGACCGGCAGGTCTTTAAGTCCCTCATTGTGAAAATGAGTGAACGCTTTGACCTGATGTCCTTGCTTAAGGAGGGTTTTACAGAGATTCACGCCAACATGTCCGTTGGCGCCGGTGATGGCAATTTTCATTCGAAAACTTTTTGTGAATCGGCAAAAATAGGAATATTTCCGGTGAGGATTTGCATATTATTTGAATTTGGATTAATTTTAAACCCGTTTCAAAATTTTAAAATCATCGCAAAGTAAGTCATACATTAAAAAACTATTAACTTCAAATTTTAAAAATAGCATCATGAAAACGATTGTAAAAATATTTTACTGGTTAGTGGGCATCCTTGCAGTTTTGGTCCTTATTTCATTTCTTTTGCCAAAAATGTATAAAGTCGAAAAGAGCTTATTTATTAAAGCACATCCGGATGTCGTTTACAGGCTTACCAGCAACTTTCAGCAATGGCATCTCTGGGTGCCATGGACAAAAGAGATCGACACCACCGCGGTTTTTGTCATGACAGGCCCGACCGCCCAGGTTGGAACCTCCTGGAGATGGAACGGGAAAATTTTGGGAAATGGCGAAATGACACTGACAAATGTAGTTCAAGACCAGCTTGTTGCCTATGATTTGGAATTTAATCATGGTAAATACCGGTCGAAGGGTAAAATTGTCATGGAAAGTAAAGGAGACTCCAGTAAAGTTTCATGGATCGACGAAGGTGACCTGGGTTACAATCCAATAAGCCGCTTTATGGGATTGTTCATGGACCGCATGATGGGCCCCGACTTTGTTAAAGGGCTTGCAAAACTGAAGACCGTTTCAGAGTCTCGGGCAGGGTGGCCGAAAATTGAAGAAGTCACCATGGGAAAACAAGTCGCCCTGGTCATTTGCGACAGTGCCGGTCCGAAAACGTATTCAATGGTGATGGGTAGAGCCTATGGAGAGATCATGTCATTTATCCGGAGCAACAAACTTAAAGTTACAGGTCCGCCATTTTCCGTCACGGTTAAATGGGATTCTGTAACCATGAGTTCAACCATGGATATGGGAATTCCGGTTGAAAAAGCAGGAAATGGAAAGGGGAGGGTCCAGGTTCGGAATTTTCCCGAACAAAAAGTCGTCCTGGCCCATTATTTTGGACCTTACGAAAAAACAGGGACCACTTATCATGTTCTTGAACAGTATATCAAGGAAAATGACGAAGTGATCACCGGCGCTCCGCGGGAGGTTTATATCACCGACCCGATGAACGAGAAGGATACCCTGAAATGGGCGACAAATATTGCTTTTCCCGTAAAATAATCGGCTGCCGTCAAATTCATGACATTGTACCTTATCATGATTAGTTTTAAATTTTTACTACTTTGATCGCCCGGCAGATTTTACTCTCTGATTCTCAAAAACAGAAAGTGATCATTCAATAATAAATTAATGAAAACGATTTCTGTAAAGTATCTTGGCATTTTTTGCCTGGTAATATTGGTCGGCCAAATTTTTGGTCAGGAAATCCAGTGGGCGAATCATGCTGGAGGCTCTGGAACCGAGAACGGTGGATCAAGTGTCATCGATAAATCAGGTAATTCATATTTTTGTGGTATTTTTAAAGGACATGAATGTATTTTCAAAACCGATACGCTTCATCAATGGGGTTATAATGGGATGTTCATTGTGAAATACGATGCTGATGGAGATGAAATTTGGGTCAAGCGTTATGGAAATTACAACAAAGATATTCCTGTGGGATTCAGTGATATGGTCTATGATTCTTCTTCCAATAAAATATATTGCACCGGAGGAATTTTTATTGATGGCCAGGGAAATCTCAATTTCATTGCTGAATATGATACTGCCGGCAGAAATATCTGGATGAGGACTTATCCTGGTGTCAGTCTAAGTTCAGGTTTCAATGCATTGACCCTTGATGAAAATGAAAATATCTATGTCACAGGTAGTATTTCAACAACAGTTAAATTTGATACAATTCCTGTTAGTGCCGGGGGGTTTATTGCTAAATTTGACAGCAATGGCCAATGTATCTGGGCAAAAAGGAAATTTGGCTACAACTCAACATCTATCTCAGAAGTAACAACTATCGGAATTAAAGTACGAAATGAAAAAATCTTTGTATCCGGCCACTTGGAATATAACGGGACTGTATTTATAGACACTATGCAGATTTCACATAAGGGATATGGAAGCAACCTGGTAATGTGTTTTGATAACAACTGCAATATTCAATGGGTTTCAGAAGGAATCTCGAAAACTACTTTTTCTTATTCTGATCTTGCCATTGATAAATCTTCTAATATTTATTTCACGGGAGGATTCGGTGATACCATTTCTTTTTCAGGTAACCTTCTGGTTACTTTGCCTTTCATGACTGATATGTTTCTTGTAAAATACAATAAATATGGTGAGGTGCAATGGTCGAAACAAACCCAAGCAGAGCATTCAGAAGGATTAGATTTGATTTCTGATGAAAATGGAAACACCTATGTTACCGGATATTTTTATGGGGAGGCATCATTTGGCAGCTATAAATTAAAGTCCCTAAGCACCAAAGATATGTTTCTTGCAAGATATGATTCTACAGGCGACTGCAAAGGTGTGATCAATTTCCCAAATGGAAATGGAAATGGACTTTCTCAAGATGTAAATGGAAATCCTCTTCTTATTTTTCTCTTTTATACAATGACTACTATGGGTCAAAAT
>Ga0118677_10011954_pt1 | contig 12867 bp, 12 predicted proteins | sample AliMusrvi5mmetaG_FD_86154 | JGI IMG/M metagenome (GOLD analysis project Ga0118677, IMG submission 86154)
CTCCGCTACACCGGCAGCATCGTAGCCACTAGGAAGCACCTCAAGAATTCGAGACCAAAGCGTTGCAAATGAAGACTTTACAACTGAAATCACCAGCTTCAGAACAAGGAACTTCCGTTGAAGAATGTGAACAGCTCCTGCTTGACTACCGCGAACAACCCATTGTCGCGGTAGATCTCGTAGGTCGGCCCCCAGGCCAGCAGTTTCTGGCGGATAAGGGCCAGTTCCTGGCCCTGTATATCCTGAAACGAAAGCTGTTGAACCACAGAGAACGCAGCGCAGCAGAGCCGCAACCAAACGCAGGAGGGACTAACCGCGGATTACCCGGATTGCTCGGATTCCCTTTATCCGTGACATCCGTGCGACTCGCCGCGCTGTCGCGCCGTCGCAGCGGGTCCGTGGTCAATTCCCGCTGGGTTCTTTGCGGTTGGTCAACGGCTCCTTCCAGGCTGATCCAAAGGCTTCGCCCCGTGAAAAAAGTGCTATTGATTTGGAACCACTTACAGCAATTCAGCAAAATAATTTCACCCCCAGCCGGTCCCTCCCCGTGCCCCAATAACGTTAACGGTATGCGCAACCATTTGCCCATCAACCACTTCCCGCCAACACTGTTTTTACCGATCCGCTCCCGTATATATGAGAGGCGGAATTATTTTTCGCAGACTACTGCGAAGCTGGTAACCGGTAGCTGCTCCTTGCACGGGCAAGGGTGTCAGTTGCACGAAGATCTTGCCGTCATGCTCGCGCGCTTCACTCTTCAGCTTCGTGCGGTGACTGAAGCAGACGGCGAGGCAGGTCGCGCGCGCCATGCACAACACGTTCAACCATCAGCGTCTTGCCGTCGTGCCGGTAGAAGATCAGATGGCGGTGGTAGGGTTTCTGCACACGCCACGAACGAAGCCCCGCAAGTCCTGGCCAGTCTGTAAAGCGAGGCCTGCCGAGTCCTGGCGCGTTGGCCAACTCCCGGATGGTGGCTTCGACGGCGTTGACGTATCGTTCAGCCACTTCGGGACTGGCGTGGTCACGATACCAGTCCACCTGCTTGAGCAGGTCAGCCCAGAAGTAATCCGATTGTCGGATGCCCAGGCTCACGAGCGAACCGGCTTGCGCCGGGCACGGAGCCGCAGTTGGCCGAAATGTCTCGCGGTCAGGGGCCGGTGCTTTCCGCGCACGGCGGGAAGCAACAGTTCGGCTAGTTCCCGTGAATCGACTTCGGCAGGATCATCCTTTGTCCGAAACTCGCGCAAGGCTTCGCGCACTACCTCACCGGGGTTGGCATACCCGCCCCCTCGGACTTTCTGAGCGATGAAGTCCTTGAGGTCTCTTGTCAGTGTCACTTGCATGGGTGCATTTTCAGGTGCGGCGTGGCGGATGTCAACTGGCACAATGCAAATGCCAACAATTCGTATTACACGAAATACCCTCGCGCAATGCACACGAGGAGTTCGTCCCTCCGAACACCTGATAATTTGAAGCTTGCGAGTTTCCGGACAGCGCTGCGATTAACGCAGTAGTTTCACGGCTTGGTTAGCCGCTTCCAGGAGCCCATTGGGGAACAGGCCGAGGTAAAGCATCCCGCCGATGCAGCCGTAGAGGGTGAGGCGAATGGGCTTGGAGACCACGATGGGCGAGAGATCCGCTGCCTCACCGGGCCAGTACATCGCGCGCACAACGCCGAAGTAGTAGTAGAGCGAAATCACCACGCCCGCCAGGGCGGTAAAGGTGAGGCAATAATATCCCGGATGCGCGGGGCCTTGTTCGACGACGGCCTTGAGCAGCAGGAACTTCCCGAAGAACCCGGCCAGCGGCGGGATGCCGGCCAGCGAGGCCATCGCCAGGGTCATCGTAGCCGCCAATAGCGGCGAGCGCCGGTGCAGGCCGGCCAGGCCGCCCACGTCTTCGCCCTCCACCCCTCGCAGCGCGAGGCAAATCACGGTGAACGCGCTCAGCACCGTGAACAGGTAGCCGCTCAGGTAGTAAAGCACCGCCGACCGACCCGCCGCGCTCAGAGCCGCAACGCCCAGCAGCAGGTAGCCGGCGTGGGCAATGCTCGAATAGCCCAATAGCCGCTTGAGGTTGCGCTGCGGAATAGCGCACAGGTTGCCGTAGAGAATGGAGGCACCGGAAATGATAATCAGCAGGTTGGACCAGCGAGCCGTAATGTCCGGCACGGCAATGAACAGCACGCGCAGGAGCAGGGCAAAGCCGGCGGCTTTCGAGCCGATGGCCAAGAACGCGGTCACCGGCGTAGGTGCGCCCTGGTAAACATCCGGAGCCCAGATTTGGAAGGGAAAGGCGGCGATCTTGAATCCCAGCCCCACGAGCACCAACGCGAGGCCGAAGAGGAAGATCTTGTTGTCGCCGTACTGCGCGGCCACGCCCGACAGCAGGCCGAAATTGAGCGTGTGCGAGATCCCATAGACCAGGGCGATGCCGTACACGGTAAAGGCGGTGGAGAGGGCGCCGATGATCAGATACTTCACGCCGGCCTCGAGCGAGGTAACCCGGGCGCGTTGGAAGCTCGTCAGCACGTAGAAGGTGACTGTGATGAGTTCCAGCGACACGAACAGCAGCGCGAAGTCATTGGCCGACGAGGCAAAGAGCATCCCCGACAGCGCAAACAGCATCAGCGCATAGAACTCCGCGATGCCGCTGGCGATGCGGTCGGCGAACTCGACCGACATGAGCAGCACGATCAGGGCGGCCAGCAGGAAAAACCGCTTGAAGAAGAGCGCCAGGCCGTCGAGCGCGTACATCTGGCCGAAGGCGTATTGCACGGGCGAGCTGGCCGGCAGTTGTATGCAAAACAGGCTGTAGAGCAGAATCAGCCCCACGCCGGCGGCGGCGACGTATCCGAGCTTCCGTTTGGCAGGCACCGGGAGCCACAAATCCACCAACAGCAGCCCCAGCCCCAGGGCCAGCACCAGCAATTCATGACTGAGCAGAGATAGGTTCATCGATTCAACGAACCCCCTTTCTCCGTAGCAGCCGACGTAAGGAGGCTCATATCTTTCGCAACAACTGAAGCAGTTAGAGCCTCCTTACGTCGGCTGCTACCGTCGGCACGAGCAGTCGCCGCGTTAACCAGCACCTTCTCACTAACGCTCGGCTCGATCTTGTCCGTGAGCAGCTTGGGGAAGCAGCCGAACACCAGGAGGCTGGCCAGTAGCAGGAGGAAGGGCGCCTTGCGCCAGAGATGGGGCGCGTCGGCCACGTTGGCCCATTGCTCCGGCAGCGGCCCGTGCAACATCGCGCGAACGGCTCGCAGCATGTAAACCGCACCAATAATCAGGGCCCCCCAGCAGGCAAGAATGGTCACCAGGCGGAAGGCCTTCCAGGCGCCGAAGAAGACGGTGATCTCGCCCGCGAAGTTGGCAAAGCCCGGCAGGCCGCAACCGGCGAACGCTGCCATCATCAGCGCCGCGCCGATAAATGGCAGCCGGCGAAGCAGGCCGCCGAGCCGGTCCATCTCCAGCGTGCCGGTTTGCTGGTAAAGGTAGCCGCTCAGGCCAAATGTCAGCGCCGCCAGAAAGCCGTGCGCAATCATGACCAGCACCGCCCCCGTCACTCCGATGAGATTCAGGGAGGCAATGCCGAGGAAGATGAAGCCCATGTGCGCGACGCTGGAATAGCCGATCATCCGGTTGAAGTCCTTCTGGCGCATGGCCACCCAGCCGCAATAGAGCAGATTCCCCAGGCACAGCCAGGCGACAATCGGCATCCAGTCCCGCGCCGCATCCGGCAGTAGCGGCAGGGCGATGCGGATCAGACCGTAAACGCCAAACTTCTTCAGCACGCCGGCGTGGAGCATCGCGGTGGCCGTCGGTGCCGAGCCGTAGCCCAGCGGCGCCCAGGTGTGGAAGGGCCAGAGCGAGACGAGGATGCCAAAGCCAAACAACAGCAAGGGGAAGATGAAGTTCTGGGCGCTGGCCGAAAGCCGGTGTTCCGGGGAGCGCAAATATTCGGCAAGCTTCGGAATGTCGAAGGTGCCCGCGCCGGCTTGCAGGTAGAGCGCGATCAGCCCCACCAGCGCGAGCAAGGCCCCGATGCTGAGATAAAGCGTGATCTGGAACGTGGCATAGTTCTTCTGCTCGCCGCGGCCCCAGACGCCGATCATGATGAACGTCGGCACCAGCGCCAGTTCGTGGAAGAAGTAGAAGAAGAACAGATCGAGCGAAGCAAAGGCGCCGAGGATACCGCCCGTCATCACCAGCAGCAGTATGTAGAACTCCTTTTCCCGCTCCTTGATCTCCCAGGAGACACACGCCGCCGCAAACGCCACGAAGGCACCCATCAGGATCAGGCCGACGTTGATGCCGTCCACGCCAACGTGGTAACTGATACCCAGGCTGGTCACCCACGGAACCTGCTGCTCGAACTGGTAGCCCAGACCACCAGCGTTGAACTGGAGAAACAACTTCAACGCCAACAGCGCCGAAATCAAGGTCGCCAGGATGGCCACTGCGCGCACCACGGGCCGGAAAGTGCGCGGCACCAGCAGCAGGAAAATCGCGGCGCAGAGCGGCCAACCGATGATGTAGGTGAGTGGCGACATGCTATTTCAGCGCAAGGTAAAGGACCAGCGCCACGCCGAGGGCGAAGATGAATGCGTAGGTCTGCAGGTTGCCGGTTTGCAGCAAGCGCAAGGCGCGGCCCGCCAGTTCCGTGGTGCCGTGCGTCCCGCGCACGCCCACTCCGGCAATCACACAGCGGTCGAACCAGTCAGCCGCCGCAGCCAGGAAATCGTGAAACCGAATGACGGTGGCCTGGTAAAGCTCGTCGAAGTAGAAGCGGTTCCGCATGGCGCGGGACAGCGCACCCAGCTTCTCCGGCAACGGGTCTTTGGCCGCCTTGGCATACAGTGCGTAGGCCGCGGCGTATCCAATTACTACCGCCAGCAGGCCGACGCCGACTGCCAAGGGCGCGTGTATAAACGGCCCAATCAACTGCTGCCCGAACGAAACGGCATGTTCCGTGTGCTCGGTGGCCAATTGTGTGCCATAGAGTTCCTCAATGCCGATCAGCCCGCCGACCACACTAAAGAAGGCCAGGATGCGCAACGGCCAGACCATGACGGGCGGCGACTCCTGCGCGTGGCCAGCGGCCTCGGATCTCGACTTGCCCAGAAACGCGACGAAGACCAGCCGGAACATATAAAAGGTCGTCAGCGCGGCCACGACGGCCCCCACCACGAATAGCGGGAGACTATGCTGCGCGGCCTGCGCAAGAATGCCGTCCTTGCTGTAGAATCCGCTAAACGGCGGCACGCCCGCCAGCGCCAGCGTGCCCACCATAAAGGTCCAGAAGGTGACCGGCATCTTCGTTCGCAGCCCGCCCATCTTCCAGATGTCCTGCTCGTGATGAAGCGCGAGGATCACAGAGCCGGCGCCCAGGAACAGCAGCGCCTTAAAGAACGCGTGCGTGGTCAGGTGAAACATGGCCTGGGTAGGGCCGTGCAGGCCGACCGCCATCACCATGTAGCCCAGTTGCGACAGCGTGGAGTAGGCCAGGATGCGCTTGATGTCGTCCTGCTGAACCGCGATGACCGCGGACAACAAAGCGGTGAACCCGCCGATCCACGCGATCACGGTCAGCGCGTCGGGTGTGAAGATGAAGAACACCCGGCAAAGCATGTACACGCCCGCGGCCACCATCGTCGCGGCATGAATCAGGGCGCTGACGGGCGTGGGGCCTTCCATGGCGTCGGGCAGCCAGACGTGCAGCGGGAATTGCGCGCTCTTGCCCATCGCGCCGCAGAAGATCAGGAGACCAGCGACGGTCAGCAACCAGTGTTCTCCCTTCCAGTCGGCCATCCCTTTGTTGACCTCAGCAAAGTTAAGCGAGCCAAACCATGCCCAAGCAGTCAGAATACCGAGCAGGAACCCGAAGTCCCCCAAACGATTGGTAATGAATGCCTTCTTGCCGGCATCCGCCGCCGCCGGCCGCTCGAACCAAAAGCCGATGAGCAGGTAGCTGGATACCCCGACGAGCTCCCAGAAGATGAAGAGCTGCAGGAAGTTGTTGGCGAGCACGATGCCCAGCATCGAGAAGGTGAACAGGCTCAAGCAGGCAAAATAGCGAGGCAAGCTGCGGTCTTCGCTCATGTAGCCCCAGGAATAGATGTGAATGGCGCTGGCGACACCCGTAACGATAAGCATCATCAGCAGGCTCAGCGGGTCGAAATGCAGCCCGAAGTCCGCCTGCAGGTCGCCGATCGTCAGCCAGGCCACCGAGACCTCATGGGCCGGCGCCCAGCCGTTCAGTTTGATGAAGACCAGGCTCAGGACGAACCCAGCCACCACTGCCCCCACGGAAAGCCCCGCGCTGAGCTTGCGGTCGTGCTGCGTGAACAGCGCGATGACCACCGCCGCCAGCAGCGGGAGGAACAGGATTATCCAGGGTATGAAGTCCGGGTTCATCAGCTAGAGTTTCAGCGTGGTCAAATCCTCCACGTGGGCTGTCTGCCGCTTGCGGTAGAGCGCCACGATCAGCGCCAGGCCGACGGAGACCTCCGCCGCCGCGACGGTGATAGTGAAGAACACGAACACCTGGCCATCGAGGTTATTGGTAAACCGCGAGAAGGCCACCAGCGCGAGATTGGCCGCATTCAGCATCAATTCGAGCGACATATAGATCACGAGCAGGTTGCGACGCACAATGACCCCGAGCAGGCCGAGGCAGAACAACAGCGCGCTGACCACCAGATAATGTTCGAGGCCAACGGTCATGGTTTCACAGGTGTCATGGTTACATGGGTTACATGGGTTACATGGGTTACATGGTTACATCGGGATTGCGGGCAGGCCCTGTAACCTATGTAACCATGCAACCTAGGCACCTTATGTAACGCTTTCACTTTAAGTCCTTCTTGCTGAGCAACACCACGCCGACTATCGCCACGAGCAGCAGCAGCGACACGATCTCAAACGGCAGCAGATATTGGGTGAAGAGCAATTTGGCGAGCGCGACCGTTCCCCCTTCAACTACGGGAGATTGGGTGGCCCCGAGCGGAGCCTTCAGCAGGCTGCTGAGGAAAATGGCCAGGATAGCCCCGGTCGAAATCAGCCCGCCGACAACGCCCAGCGTCTTGATCTTTCGCCGCTCCTCGGCTTTCAAATCCAGCAACATGATGACGAACAGGAAGAGGACCATCACCGCGCCCGCGTAAACCAGCACCTGCACCGCCGCGAGGAAGAACGCGTGCAGCAGCACGAACAGCCCAGCCAGTGAGATAATCGTCAGCACCAGAAACATGGCGCTGGTGACCGGATTGCGGCTAAACGGGTTGGCGATGACGAGAAAGCCAAACATCAACGTCAGGAACGCAAAAGTATAGAATAGCGCGTCCTGCATTTGCTAATATGCCACTTTGCAACTCATGTATCTGACTTAACTTTCTTAACCCATTTAACCTTCGCAACTCTTGTGGCCCCATCGGGGCCAGATGTCAGGCCGATTCTTCGGACCACGAAACGCAGACGTTAACCTGGTTTCCCAGGTTCTGCCGGGACTTCGTCTGGTCCCGTCACAACTCGGCGTTCGCCCTATTACACCCGTCCCAGGGGCCGATGTCTAGTTTGTAGTTAGTTCCTCCTGTAGGCCGCGTGCCCTCACGCGGCGTTCAAGGGTGTGAAATAACCGGGCTAGGCGACGGGAGGTCTTGCCCATGAGCCAATCTGGCGTTTATTGGCTCCAGCAGATCCTCAACGCGCTGCAACTGGGGAGCATTTACGCGCTGATTGCGCTGGGCTACAGCATGGTGTACGGCATTCTCACCATGATCAACTTTGCCCACGGCGATGTCTTCATGGTGGGCGCCTTCATCTGCTTTCTGGCGGCAACGCTGCTGAAATTGCCTTTCGTCCTCACCTTGTTGATCACCATGACCGCGTCGGCCGGGCTCGGCGTGCTGATCGAGCGGCTGGCCTACAAACCGCTGCGCAACGCGCCGCACGTTTCCGCCATCATCACCGCTTTGGGGGTGGGATTGTTCCTGGAGAACCTCACCCTGGCGTTCTACCCCTATCCGCAGCATGTGCCGCCCCTGCTGCACAACGTCACCTGGCGGCTCGGGGGCGTGGCTTTCTCCTCCTTGCAGCTAATCGTCATCACCCTCTCCCTGGCGCTGATGCTGGTGCTCGACTACGTGGTGCGGCGCACGCCGGTGGGCGTGGCGATGCGCGCGATCTCCTGGGACAAGACCTCCGTGCCGCTGATGGGTGTCCCCGTGAATCTGATCATTTCCATCACCTTCGCCATCGGCGCCGGACTGGCCGGGGCGGCGGGCACCATGTACAGCCTCGCCTACCCGGTGATCGATCCCTACATGGGGATCATGGTGGGTTGGAAGGCCTTCATCGCCGCCGTCGTGGGCGGGATCGGCACCATCCGCGGTGCCGTGATCGGCGCCTTCATTCTCGGCGGCGTTGAGATCATGGTGGTGGCCCTCCTCCCCTCCACCTACCGGGACCTGGTCGTGTTCAGCCTGCTGCTCACCCTTATCGTCATCCGTCCCCACGGCATTCTTGGTTCCCCGCGGGTGCAGAAGGTATGATCGCGGCCCTGAAGCAACAGTGGCAGCGCGCCTTGGACGCGCGTTGGCTGGTCCCGTGCCTGCTGGTCAGCGGGCTAGTGCTGGCCTTTGCCATTGCCCATTTCGGACTGCTCAATAATTACGTCCAACTGGTGCTGATTTACGTTGGCATCAATATCATCCTGGCCACCAGCCTCAACCTGGTAAACGGCTACATGGGGGAATTCTCTTTGGCCCATGCGGGCTTCATGGCGGTGGGGGCCTACTCCTCCGCGCTGCTCAGCATGAAGGTGCTCCCTGTGGCTGCCCATCCCGCCCTGTTCCACCTCGCCGTCCTCGCGGGCGGCCTGGTCACCGCGCTGCTCGGACTGCTGGTAGCCCTCCCCTCCTTTAAGGTCCGGGGCGATTACCTGGCCATCGTCACGCTGGCCTTCCTGATGATCGTCAAGTCCGCCCTCGAGAACATCGATGCCATCGGCGGCCCCCGCGGCATCTCCGGCATTCCGCGGCTGACCACACTGCCCTGGGTGTTCTGCTGGACGGTGGCGCTGCTCTGGCTGATACGCAACTTCGTGTATTCCTGCTATGGGCGCGGCGTGCTGGCCATTCGCGAAGATGAGATCGCCAGCGACCTGATGAGCGTCAATACCCGGCGGGTTAAAGTGCTAGCGTTTATGCTCTCGGCTTTCTGTGCCGGCATCGCCGGGGCGCTGTTCGCGCACCTGCTCCAATTCATCAGCCCGCGGGTGTTCGACGTCGTCAAGACGACCGAGATTCTCATCATGGTGTACCTGGGTGGCATCGCCTCGATCGGCGGTTCCATCCTTGGCGCAGCCCTCTATACCCTGCTGCTCGAACTGCTGCGGCCCTCGACCGTGGCGGGGCTCTTGTCCTGGCTCCCAGCGGTCGTGTTCGACCCGCTTAACGATTACTTTATCCGCCATCTCGGCGTGCTGCGCATGATCATCATGCCCCTGGCCCTGGTGCTGGTCATGCTGTTCTGGCCCCGGGGCATCCTGGGGCTGCGGGAGTTTCGCGGCTTCATCCCGCGGCGGGACCGCCGGGCCCACGGCGCAGCCAGGCTGAAAGGAACCGACGCGCATGACGCTGCTGACAGCCACTAAAGTGCGGCACTGTTTCGGCGGGCTGTGCGCCCTGGCCGACTTTAACCTGGAGCTACACCAGGGCGAGCTGATGGGCATCATCGGTCCCAACGGCGCGGGCAAGACGACGGTCTTCAACCTCATTACCGGCGTCTATCGAGCCACTGAAGGCAGTATCCGCTACCGCGGCGCGGAGCTCGTGGGGCTGACCCCGCACCAGATCACCGCCCGGCGCATCGCTCGCACCTTCCAGAACATCCGCCTGTTCCGCGATCTCTCCGTGCTGGACAACGTCCGCATCGCCCACTATTCGCAGACGCGCTATTCGCCGCTCGAGGCCCTGCTGCACCTGGGCCGCTATCGCCGGGAGGAACAACGCATCATCGACGATTCCCGCGGCTTGCTCGCCATCTTCAAGCTGGAGCATCTAGCCGGCGAGACGGCCCGCAACCTCCCCTACGGCTCCCAGCGACGCCTGGAGATCGCTCGCGCCCTGGCCATCGGTCCCGAGCTCCTGCTGTTGGATGAACCCGCCGCGGGAATGAACCCGGCGGAAATTGACCAACTCATGGAGCTCATCTGCGGGATTCGCCGGCAGTTTGAATTGACGATCCTGTTGATCGAACACCAGATGAAACTGGTAATGGGGATCTGCGAGCGCATCAAGGTGCTGGACTTCGGCGAAACCCTGGCCGAAGGATCTCCGGAAGTGATCCAGAACGATCCGTGGGTCATGGAGGCTTATCTGGGTGGGGGGGCGGTCGGATGAAGTCGGCCACCCTGAACCCGAATCCGATGCCGGCTGACTCGCCCCACCTCGAAGTCCGGGATTTGCGGGTGCACTACGACGGCATTCACGCCCTGCACGGGGTGTCCTTTCAGGTGCCGCGCGGGCAAATCGTCACCCTGATCGGTGCCAACGGCGCCGGCAAGACCTCGATCCTGCGAGCCCTCTCCGGACTGACGCCTTACACCGGCAGCATCCTCTTCGAGGGCCGTGACCTGCAACGCGTTCCCGCCCACCGCATTGTGGGCCTGGGTATGGCCCACGTGCCTGAGGGCCGGGCGATCTTCGGCAACCTGACCGTCCAGGAAAACCTCCGCCTGGCGACCTGGCAGCGCTGTGACCGTGAAGCCATTGAGTCGGATTTCGAGCGTGTCCTCGCCACTTTCCCGCGGCTTCGGGAGCGCCTCCGTCAGCCTGCCGGGACTCTCTCCGGGGGAGAGCAACAGATGTTGGCGGTGGGCCGGGCCCTAATGAGCCGGGCTAGCTTGTTGCTGCTCGACGAGCCCTCCATGGGCATGTCGCCGCGCCTGGTGCAGGAGCTTTTCGCCATTATTCAGGACATCAACCGGACCGGCACCACTATCCTCCTGGTGGAACAAAACGCCAACCAGGCCCTGCGGATCGCCTCCCGTGCCTACGTGCTGGAAACCGGCAGGATCACCCTGTCCGGCACCGGCCCCGAACTTCTCGGCGATCCCCGGGTCAAGGAGGCCTATCTCGGGACCGCGGCGACCGGGAAGGGCGCGAATCGCAACCCGCCACCATAGCCGCCCGGCTCGCACCGCTGGCAGGCCGCTGCCGCTAGCCATCCCTTCGGCAGGGCAGGACCCGAAGCCGCCGCAACTGACTGGCAGCGCATTCGGGAATCGAACCCATCTCAGCCCCAGCCGGCTCAAATCTCCACCGTCTTGCCCGGTATGGGCGCCGGGTACCGGCCCTGGGCGTCGGCTTGCACGGGCGCGGGGCTTTTCTCGGTCAGTTCATCCACGTTGGCGCAGAACTGGAAGTCGGAGGCCATCGCCTCCTCCCACGTTATGAGCTTGCCCGTATGCACGGCCGCCCGGCCCATGATAGCGCCCAGGTTTGAAAGGGCGGCTCGCCGGGCCTCATTGTGCGGCTGGTTGTTCCGGATGGCGCTCAGGAGCACGTCCCACTCGGCCTGCCACGGGTTGACGGTTTCCTTCGGCGCCTTCCAGGCAATGTTCGACTGCTCGGTGCGCTGGTCCTTGTAGAGCCACGAAGTCGGAGCATGGATGTTGCCTGAGAACTTCGCGGCGCACTTGGTGCCCTGGACGAACGTGGCGAAGTCAGTGAAGCAATTCGGGATGTAGCGGCCGGTTACCAGGGCCTTGGCGCCATCGGCGAAGGTGTATTCGATGGAATAGCTGTCCAGGTTCTGGCTGCAATCCATGCTGCCGGCGAAGCGCCCCCCGACGCCGTGCGCTGACACGGGCAAGGAATCCTTGATCCAGAAACACTCGTCAATCTGGTGGATCATCAGCTCGATGAAGACGCCCCCGGACGACCAGAGGAACTGGTAGGGATGGCCGGGACTGAGCTGCCAAAGCAGCTCGTTCTCGCTGCGGGAGAAGGGTCCCATTTGATAGCCGGAATCCATGCGATAGGCGCGGATGAGCTGGATGTCCCCCATCGCACCCTCGCGGATCTTCTGGATCAGCGCCTGCCGGGCAGAGGAATGCCGGGCCATCAGCCCGGCGCCAATCTTGAGGTTCTTCTTCTCGGCGGCCTCGCCGGCCCGGAGCATGCGCTTGATGCCGCCCGGGTCGGGCGCGAAATCCTTCTCCATGAACACGTTGACACCCTTCTGCACGGCATATTCCAGGTGCGGCGCGCGGAAAGCGGCGTGCGTAGTCAACATCGCCACATCGCCAGGCCGCAGGCAATCAATGGCGTGCCGATAAGCGTCGAAGCCCAGAAACCGCCTCTCCGGTGGCGCGTCGATCAAGTCGCCCAACGCCTGCTTCAGCGTCGCGTGGGACTGGTCGAGCCTGTCCTGTCGGAGATCGGCCATGGCGATCAGCTTGACGGGTCCGCCCGCGCCTGAGAGGGCGGCCCGCTTGGTGCCGCCATCATCGCCCAGAACGAGCCCCCCGGCGGACATCGCATTGGCCACCGCGCCGCTGCCCCGGCCGCCGCAGCCGATCAGCGCCAGCCGAATGGTGTTGTCCTCCCCAGCGTGAACGTGCGGCAGGACCACGCCCGCGAGGGCAGAGGCCGCCGCAAGGCGGCCAGTGTCTTTCAAGAACTCGCGGCGTGAGGTGAGTGGGGGTGGGTTTTGGTTCATAAGCGTTCTTTTTAGGATATTATACTCCAAATCCTGATGACTGCCGGGAATTCGGGCAAGTCGAATATCAGCAGTTCTCATTTTGGCTGATCTCGGAGGTTTGGTGTCCGAGGCCGCATGGGATCATCCGCCATTCGTC